>Ga0209700_100535_pt1 | contig 72426 bp, 71 predicted proteins | sample SiratroredBW_FD_187528 | JGI IMG/M metagenome (GOLD analysis project Ga0209700, IMG submission 187528) | Root nodule microbial communities of legume samples collected from California, USA - Siratro red BW (SPAdes) (version 2) | ecosystem: Host-associated > Plants > Roots > Nodule | place: USA... | reverse complement strand
TATATATATATATATTTACCAATTTTATAATATTATTAAGTTTTATTAATAATAATAATATTAATATAATTAATAATAATAATTAGTAATACATTAAAAGTAATAAGAATGTTATTAATAATAATTATAACTTTAATAAAATTAATTATAAAAAAATTCGAATGTAATTATATACAGATTTGGATTCGAATGTAAAATCCATATGTAATAAATCTGTATGTAAACTAAATGCGATTTATGCTCTGGATTGGATGTTATTGATGATAACATATGTAAACATATAAATATATGAAGAGATCAATGTAACTTTGTTTGAAATTTTAATTTAGTATGACATGAATGAGTTCATTACTTTTAGTCATGTGTATTGAGCATGTATTTATTTTTGAGTATCAAATAAATGAACCAATAAATTTTGCACACCCGAAATTCATTATAATGTAATGATCCTTGATTCATATATCCGTTGTTAATGAAAATATTATGTTAAGTCAAGTGTTAGTTTATAATAAAATATATTTAATAAGAATCTGTCAATAAATCTCTATAGTTTATTAAATCTTTTATTGATGTTTACATACATAAATTCATTATTTACTTAAGTCCTTGAATATAAATGAAATATGAGTATTATCCACTTATAAGGTTGTAATAAAACTTATACATAAGTAAACCTTTAAGCTAGGACAAATTTTATGTAAGTATTTTTATAAGTTTATATCTTTAGATTCTTTTAAAAGCAACGTAACTTTAGGGTTGAATACGCATATTATATCATTAAAATTTGAATTTCACAAATTTTATCATTATATTTCTTAAAATATAATAATAGAATATATAATTTAAAATAATATATATATATATATATATATATATATATATATATTAAAGCTATTTGGTTTATCAAATCATCACATCAATACTAACTTAACAATCAATTAATATATAATTTTAAAAATCAAATTTTAACATAGGCTCAAGTGAAAGTTAGTACCAAAATCAAAAAAAGGTAAAAAAGAAAAAAGAAAAATAGCAAACTACATAATTAAGGCAAAATTATACTTTGACTATTCGCAGAAATTAACTAATAAACATGGATTGCACGAGTAATATGTTTTTAGGGTTCAAGTTTTCTACATCTCAAGCTCTTGTTAAAATTGATACTTCTAAATATTTTTCAAGATTTTTGATACTCAATATTTAATAAATATGTTTACTGAATTTTAAAAACAATTTTATACTCTTAATTTAACATGTTAATATATAATTCTCTTATTTTGTTGATAAATTTAAAATACGACATTATTCAAAAGTTATAGAATAATTTTATAACCAAATTACATATTTATTAAATATTACGTACAATATAAACCAATTTTAAAAGTACTAATTTCAGTACAAGTGAATCTTAAAGACAATAAACATTTATATAACTATTTTTTATACATCCATGCATAAAAGACACCTTTGATATAATTTAAATGAAAAATATCAATTAATCAAATATTCGTTTAATGTTTTTTCTTTCATTGATTATTAGATGGGTACAACAAAAGGTAGAATAGGAAAGTTGTTAACAAAATAGAAATGGAAAGATGATGGGAGAGAATCCAAGACAAAGGCTTGGTTTGAAGTTTAACATTAATGTGCGTACCTAAACTACTCGACATTTTTAAATAACCGCCGCATTGAAGCACATGGCCTTGCACACCACACACACCAACTTCTCATCTCCACTATTTTTCTCTTCTAGTTTATATTATATATTCCAATATAATCTCCTGTTGTCGTATACCTTTCAAAGTCAAGTGGCTTTTGGAAAATGATTTTTTTAACATCAAATAAAAATAACACCAATACCGATTGTGAGAGTTTTTCACAAAATTTGTGTAATTCTTTTAATTTATCAAAATACATATATTTTTTTAAAACTATAAAAAAATACATATTTGTTTAAGAAATACGACTTCAGCATAAAAGATATTGTGTTTTCGAATCATGACTTTTGTATTAAAATAATGTTTCGTGTTTTGATTAGACAATTTTATTTTTATATTTTTTTAGTTTTAATAGATTGAATATATAATGTACTACTTTTGCTTTTAAATTTTTTATTTTATATTTTAGAAGTTCTGCATTAAGAGTTGCGTTAGTGGTAAAGTCTACAACAAAAGCATTAATGAGGGGCATGTCATGTTTTTGCGTTAAGAAGTGTGTTGGTGAGGTTGGGCATCAAGATTCCTGTTGAGTAAAGCCAACAAGAATAAGCCATGATAGTGATATCATGGAGGAGCTTGTCATCCTTGTAGCCATAGGAGTTTAAGGCATCTTAATGGTAGAAAGGTTGAACATTGAAGACGCGGACGTCAAAGGCGTGGCTCAGGATCCTCCTTGTTGTAGCTAACTTGAATTCTGCTGTTACGGGGAGCTCAAAATGATGACGGCTGCTTCTCAAGGATTTCGGGATACCACACATACTCGCTTCATCTTTCTTTTAGAAGCCGTTATTCGTTTTGAAAGAAAAAATAAAAAGAGAGAAGTCATCATCTTAACGCAAGAATTGTATTTTTATTGGATATCTACTTTCATAATTTCAGTTTGAACTCGGACTACTCAAATGTTTATGTTGTCATAAGTTCTAATTTATGAAGTACTTACTTTATTGGAAAGTCGGTGTGTATGGTGATGTTGAAATTTTGAAAGTAATGTCGAAGTCTACGAGTTAAGAAGATGAGAAGACAAGTTTCTCAATATTGTTCTTTAGGTGGTTACAAAGTTTTGTTTATCAACTATACTTGATCTTGCATTTTACAATCTTCATGCACTAAGACTAAGTTGACTACCGATGTAGAAATAACTAAATGCAACGTCAAGGTAGAGTGGGGTGAAGGACTCGTCAACATAGTGAAAGAGGAAATGCCCTTCTTTATTCCCTTAAACATCTCCTCGCACTTGTCACTCCACTCAAAGACCTTTTCCCTTTCAATAGCTTGAATAAGGGTTTGGATTTCTTGGCAAGTTTTGGTAGAAACCTCGAGAGGACGGCGAGTTTACCATTCAAACTTTACACCTCTTTGAGGCAAATGAGGCTTGTCATTGTTGAAATGGTTTCACACTTGTCAAGATTGACTTTAATTTCCTTTTTTGTGATCTTGAATCTAAGGAATTTTCCTCCACCAACCTCAAAGAAATACTTCTCGAGATTAAGGCGCATGTTATGCGTTCTTACTTTTGTGAAAACTTTTGCCAAGTGTGAGGGATGGTCCTCGGTCCTACTTGACTTTACAATAATGTCATCAACATAGACCTCCATGATATGTCCGATAAGGTCTGTGAAAACCTTGACCATTAGTCGTTGATAAGTTGCTCTGACATTTTTCAAACCAAATGACATGATTTTATAACAATAGTTGACACCGTCTACCATGAATGTTGTTTTGTCCATATTGTCAGGATACATCTTGATTTGATTCTATCCATAATAGGCATATAAAAAATTAAGTAATTTGTACTCTACTGTGTTGTCGACGAGTCGATCTATGCTTGGCAGTAGATAGATGTCCTTGGGACAAACTTTGTTCAAGTCAGTGTAGTCAACACACATCCTCCCCTTGCATTTAACTTCTTCACCATCACCATATTTGCTAGCCATGTAGTGTAAACAACTTTTCGGATGAAGTTTGCCTTTGATAATTGACTGACTTTGTGGTTTACTACTTGACATCGCTCCTCGCCTAGTTTTCTCTCCCTTTGGGCTATTAGACTTGCTTGAGGGAGAATGACCAACTTATGGCACGTGAAGTTAGGATCTATCCCTAACATGTTGGGCTTCAGGCAAATAGATCGGCATTAACAACCAAAAGTCGATCAATCTCACTCCTCAGTAATTGGTTAACAATATTACCCATTTTTGTACTATGATGAGGTTGAGGACCGATCTTAACTAAGTTTATAGGCTCATCGAAAATAGGACAACCTTTCTCCATTTTCACTCTGGGTCAAGATCTATACCATCTTCATAGGGACAGGGAAGCTCCTCATCATTGTGGTTTTCTGCCTCTAAACTTAGACACTCTTCAGGCCATTCCAACTGGAGATCAGTTTGAGTCATGCTGTCACTAGTGGAGCTTTTGATTGAATATGGGGACACCTTCAAGCTCTTTGCGAACATTGCCAAGCTTCCTTCTGGTCGGCCTTCATAGTGATAATTAACCTGTTGTCGGCTGGGAACTTCGTGGTCATGTGTGTCGTGGAGACGAGACGCCGAGCTTGTTCAATGTCCTACGCTCGATGATAACATTATATGACGCGTTGGCCTTAACTAAAATTTACCATATTGTAAGTGTTCGGTACAGTTTGCCAGAGGCAAAGGTAGTGAACAAGTCCACGTAGCCCTTAGTATACACTCGTTTGTCGGCGAACCTTAGCAACGGTTTAGGGTATGACTTAATGAACAATGTGGGAACTGTAATTTTTGGAAGGTCGACCAATACAAGACTTCGATCGAGCTCCCCTAATCTATCAGAACCTTGTGAATCCACCAATTAGTTGAAGTGGTGGTGAATACCACTGGGTCATCCTGGTTGGGGACATTAATGGAGAAGCCCTCATCAGAAAAGATTATTAGTAGTTGAGACCAAGGTGGCATCAAATTAACCAAGTTGACACTCCGAAGGTGTCTTTTCCTTGCGAAGTTAGAACTTCCTCCTCCAGCAAAGCCCTCTCATAATAGTATTGATTGACCCTCTTGGTTCATTACGGTTCTGTTGGGCTTGCTCCCTTTCTTCATTTTGTTGAGGCACTACAACATGTCCCCGGTGGACCCTGCCTTGACCATGAAAACCTTGGACATGTTCGCCACCACCTCGTCTGCCACGTCCTTGTCCACGACCAGATTAACTATTCTAAACAAAACAACCCAAAGTGTTAGAACGAATCAACTCCTTGATGATATCTCGAACTATGTGACAATCTTCAATGGTGTGGAGATAATTTTAGTGCTTAGCTAGATTTGCATCCGGGGGAGATGATGCTAGCAGATGTAGTTAGATCAACTCAAGATTGCACGCCTCTTGTAGGATGACATTCCTACTTGCATTGAGGGGTGCATAGGCCTTGAATTTGCCCATACGCTTTTTCCTTGCAGATAGGGCGACGAAAGGAGTTGGAATAAGAGACACCTTCATTTTCCTTGCCCCTGCATTTTCCTCCATGCTAATATACCTTGAAGCTTGGGCACAGAGAGCATCCATGTTCTCAGGAAGATCAACATATAGGGAATAAAAAAATGGTCCAGGATACAACCCGATCATAAGAGAATGCACCGCCACAATCGGGTGCAAACTAGGAATGTTCAGGGTAGCCCTGAAGAATATAGCCATATACCACCTTACAGGCTCAATGTTGCCCTGAGGGACATGTGGTAATGAGGTCGAGCAGCTACCATGGGTTTGCTATTAGCAAATTGGGTAGTGAACCTCACACATAGTGTTATAAAGGAATCAATTGAGTTAGGTGGTACAAAATAATACCACTCTAAAGTTGTCCCCTCAAGGGTGGTCTGCAAGTCCTCCGAGAAGAGGCTGGCCTGAGTGAGATAAGATTTTACATGAGTGTTTAGGTCTGTTGTGACATTGTAAGTCTTAACATTAGGTCATTTCCATTTTCTTGGAAGTTGGGCTTGCATCACTTTTGAGGTGAATGGATGAAAACCATTCAGGTGTTCCTAGATTTTAGCTTTCAGGGGAGGCATAGGTATTTCCTTGAAATGTTTCAGTTGATCATACTCTTGTCCTTCTCTATGTTTGTTCACTACTTTTTGTTTGACCCGAGCTTCAATTTACGTCTGCCTATTTTGAGATTGGGTAGGGGTCTAGCGCACTCGGTATACCACATGGCCAAGTCATATTCGACAGTCTGTTCATCATTCATAGTGTGAGAATTTTGTTCGCCTAAACATGGTTGGGAGTGGTGAATTGACTGCTCCTAGTGTACGGTTGCAACTTGTGCATGTAGAGCCTTTAACTCGTTCTCGTAGGTTTCACGTTGGGCTTGAAGCTTGGTGGTATTCTAATCACAAAGGGTGGCGATGGTATTCTGAAGGGCATTCTGGAAAACACTTTTGGTTTCACTCTTATATATTATAGTCTCTATATGGCTCTTCAAAGCTTCTAGGATTGATGAATCCATTTTGTCAAAGGTTGGATGGCAATTGACTACAGTTTACACTAAGGTTAGGGAAAAGTTTTACCCAGACCCCACGATGGACACCAAATGTTCTTACTAGAATTGAGCTGGAATCTTTTCGAGGTGATTGAAGTTGGACCTTTAGAGGATGAGTTGTAGTCAATCAACCGAGTGGAGATTCATCTACAGAAGAGTCTCCAACGCTAAAGTCAGTAATAACATTATGATATGAATATAACAATAGAAGCTAAGATAATGAAAGTGTTAAGTCAGTACTTCTTGCAAAATGAGTTTATTTATAAGTTCAACTTGAGTTGATGATATTATTGCATAGAATGTTGGATAACTGAGCTTTCTAAAACCCAATTATGAGTAGGCTATGTTGGTTTCATATGAACCTAACAATATTGTCTAGGAAATTACAATAGGCTTTATATTAATTGCTAGAAGAAGGTAGTCGTTAAGAGCTCGCTTATACTCATTTCACAACTTCAGTTCGTCTTTCATAACTTCCTTACGTCTAAAAAGCTCGAATTTGACCATTGCATTTAATACACCTCATGCATCTTTAAATGATCTTCTTCTTTACATAATCTCGTGGATGAGTGATAATATATCTTTCCTTTGGTAACAGAGTCTTCTATACCATCGCATGGTAAAAGTGCACACCATATAAGGCAAGTAGCTAGGCTAGAATTTGAAAGTAGTTGTGTCAAGAGCTATGGTGGTCTGTGTAGCTTTAACTCATATCTCAAGAGATATTTAAATGTTGCAAGTCTTCTTAAGGACAAATGTAGAAGGCAATCTCTACAAACTAGACTCAAGCTTCATGAATATATATATATATATATATATATATATATATATATATATATATATATATATATATATATATATATATATTGGTTTAGCTTGGAGTCTACATTAAACTTATCATCTAGTCCTCTTTCACTTCTTTATTACACAATCCGATTAATCTTTGTAATGTTTCTTTGATCTGACATTTATTAGTACTTATCAGATGAAGTGAAAGATATGTTCAATATTCTTTCATCTATTTTTCATTCTTCAAAGTTATTCTTGGTTAATTTTTTATTTCTGGCAAATGATGTGTTGACATGATCTGATATTTGTTTTATTACACACAACTGTATGTTTTATTAGTTTAAGCATTTAATCAAAATTGTAAAGTATTAAAATTTTCAAGATATTGTTATATGAAATACTTAAAAGAAAAAAAATTATCATTTATAATAATCTGATATGTTTGAAATTATTATTTACAATAAAAGAAGATATATATATATATATATATATATATATATATATATATATATATATATATATATATATATATATATATATATATATATATTGAAATTTTATATTTTTTATATACCAATTAACAATATTTAAATCGAAGTGCAAGGCATATTGAAAGGTTCAGGATAACATTACGATATTTTAATTTTAATCCTTATATTTTATAAATTCGTAACTGTTTTCGTTAATCTTTTTCCTGAATTTTAGTTCCTTAATTTATAACGATCCTTTTAATCTTCATATTTTGTTTAATTTTCATTTAGACTTTAAGTGGCGGATTAAGGAAAACATAATATTTGTAATTCTTTTACGTAGCGACTTATTATTAAATATAATTAAATAGCAATTTAATATATTTTAAAATTAAAAATTCAATAAAATTATGGATAATTAACAAGTACATAATCAAAGTTATTCAAAAATTTTAAAATCAAAATTATGGACAATTGAAAAGTAAAAAAAAAAAATAAGAATCAAAATTAAACGTTTTATAAAATATAGAAAAGTTACAATTAAGTGACAAACAAATCTATACCTAACCACTATTCAAGACAGACTTTAGCAAAAAAGTATTTGGAGAAATCATTATCTATCTATAAGATCTCCAAAAGCATAGAAAATGACAGAATGGAGCATTATGACTTTATAAAACAGTGTAAAGTTCGTTCATCAATCTCCTCTAATCTCGGATAAGTACAACTTGTATGATTGCAAGTCATAACAACTACAAAATGATGCACTTTCTAGTCCGAGTCCAATCTTGTGTATTCGGTGGTGCAACTTGCAAGTATCATTTGTGTTTATTAATTAATAATTCATTAATCAAAATCAAGGGTCAGAGTAAGAGTGGATTTTAAAATGCAGAAACATATCTATCTAAAATAAATATATTTGACATGTCTATGACAATTTCAGTTTATTCTTGCGCCTCAAATCTTGCACTTGGTGGATGAGTTTTTTTCAATTGCTTCCATAGGTCAATTTACAAAATCCTGTAAAAAAATTATATTTTTATTTTTATTTTACTATAAAAAGATTTATCATAGGATTTGGTAAAATAATTTGTTTGGATCTACCAAAAAGTTTGATCACACACATATATCATGATCAAACAATCTGTTTAGATTCAACAAAGTACTTTGGCTGAGTAACCAAGTTCGGTCACACATATATCTTGGTCAACCAATACATTTGGATCCAACAAAGTATTTTGGCTGACCAACCATGTTCGATACATATATATCTTGGACAAACAACTCGTTTGAACCCAATAAAGTACTTTGGCTAACCAACCATGTTCGATCACACATATATGCAAAGAATTTTGACTGAGTTCAAGAGGGGAATGAATTGAACTATATTGATTTTTTTGCAAAAGTAAGTTTCTAAGAATAATTTTTTTCAACTAAATCAAATTACTACAATTTTGGTTGTCAAACAGCATAAAAACAATCAATTATGATTCTTAAACAATCCGATAAAATTTCTGTATAGAAATCCTAACAGGAATTAAATTGATTGAATTTGCACAATAATGAATTTGAATTTTACAGCGAGTTAGAATACTAGAAACAGAATCAATTGAAATAGTCAATCAACATATTAAATTTCTAGTTACACTCAAACACCAAAATACAACATATTTTTCCAGTTAACAAATGTGTTTGAATATATATTTATGATTTACCAAAAAAATACATTGTAATGCAGTATAGACCAGTTTTAATAGATTATCAACCAAATAGAAAACAATCAATTCAATTTCTATTTCAGTTTAATTAATTTTCATTCAGATACATATTATGTAGAAGCTTAAAAGCAATACAACAATAGAGATAAGAGAGACATAACACAATATTTTTGTACTAGTTCACTTTTCCTCAAAAGCTACATCAAGTTTTCCTTGCAAACTTGCAAAGAATTCTACTAAATAAGTCATTGAACAATACAATACAATTAACACACAATCTTGCACCGAGCAAGATTCACCAAGAACCAATGCAACACCCTGCTGCACCTCTACAATCAGAGACCTTATTCAATTCTAGACCAATATTCAATACAATCAATGAAATTGAACAAATATAACACAAATTGCAACTTCAATGAAACAAAATGGTTAAAAAATGTTGCAGAAAACTTCCCTAACTTAGAAAACAGGTCTATCTCGCTGTAATAATGTAAAAACCTAGAAATTATTATAAAATAGAAGTGGTATAATTAAAATGACACCTGAATATTTTATTATTTTAGTGAAAGGTTTGTATAAATTGAAAGTTTAGTTATTTAGGTTTCATTTTAACTAAATCACCTCCTCTCTAAATAGTTTTCCTTTAGTTTTCTCTACATTTCTCTAAATTTCTGGCTTATACTTTTGTTAGACTAACGATTGGAGCCTGCCTTTAGATTGGTGGCAGTGAACAAAGGAACCCTGCCCGATCAAATTTTTGAATTTAGTAAGTTCAATTTTGTCCCTTTTCCTTAGTGTTAGTTGTTAAGTATCCTTTTCTCCTTGAGAGTTGTATTTGCATGTAGTCTTTGATGCTTCAGAGTGAGTCTTTGTTAGTTCAACGTCTTAGTGGTGTAGTTTGATCATTGATCAAAAATCCGTGGTGTAGGTTATAGTTACCTCTGTGATTTCTTGACTTGGAGCCCTTTTGTGAGAATCTTTGCTTCTATTCAGGTAAGGGAATCTATCTGGTATACCTTTGTAGATGTTAGTCTTAATTTCAAATAGAACCTAGGTTAGGAGACATGTATGTGAAGGTGAGTTGGTCACAAATGTTCAAGTTTCTTGTAAGTTTGAATTGGTTATTGAAATAAGCTCGAATTGGTTTTATTGTGTGTTTTAGCTTTATTATGATAGTAATGTTAGAAATTTGGTATCAATAAACATATGTAGGTTGATTTTAACAAACTGAAGGTTGAATATGTTGATACTTACATATGATTGACAAATTAGTTAAATTGATAACTTGATGATTTATTAATGAGATGGTAGGATAAAGTTGAGGAATGAGATTGAAATTAGTGATTGTGAAATATGGCAGGTATAAGAGATATTGATTCTTGATGATGCCCGTGTATACGATGATTAGAATGAAAATGATGAATTGAGAACTAACTTGAGAAGGATAGAGATATTATAATTGATAATCTTTGTATATACTTTGTGGTTCTGATGTTTAAGAGGTAATTAGATGATTGAAGTTGTGAAAGATTCACTGTTTATTTTGAAAATTTTGCAACAGCATTGGGCGGCATATCAGTTACGCAAGACGCATTTCGAGAGACTTACTCTCGTGTTGTTTGTGTCGGGTGAAACTATAGTGGCACTGGGCACAATTTAGAATGTGTGCTCTTGGGTTGGATTGGCGTTGGGCGCCACAACTTGGGTTGAGCGCAACAACTTGGGTTGAGCGCAACTCTATTTTTAGAACATGTTTTATTTTCTTCTTTATTGAAAAATTCCTTTTGTGTGTTTTAGTATACTTTTCTTTTAATGTATTAGTGATGAAACCTTTACGATTTAGACTAGACATGATATACATTGTTGAAAGAAAATGAATGTTATTTGTAGTATGTGTATATATTTATGAATGATGTCGAGTAGTGATCGAGACATAGTATCTTCAAGAAAGGAGATATCATGTCGAGATTGTTAAGATGTGCATTGTCTAAGAATTTGTGTTAAGGAGATATCCTAACTCTATTGATATATTGAAATCATATAGATGAAAATTATCAGGTGGTCAAAGTCATAGGAGGTTCATGCCGGTGATTGTGGTTTGGAATATAGCCAAGCATACAAGGCCACATGGATTAACCTTATCATGTAAGGATTAATGAGGGATTGATGACCCTTTGTGTTGTGATTGAGCGAACTCACATTAGGAGGCAATATGACAGGTGCAGACCTCTGAGTCTGATTCAATACACAATATTTTGGAATTAGAGTCAAGTGTCAATGCATTTGAGAGTCAAAGAGTTATGATATTATAAAATTAATTTTATTATAAGTTAGATACAGGATGACTTTAGTATATTCTATGAGACTAAAGCATGAGTGAGATTGTTTATATCTTTATTGAGATAGACACTTTAAATCATATCGATTTTTTAATCTCTAGTTTACCCCTTTGATTGTGTGTTGTTTGTTTCGTATTTAAATTCAGATGCAGGGGGTCCAAGGAGAGGTCCTACCACTAGGCCAATTTATAGAGGAGCTCCTTGGTGCTTTTGGTTTCTTAAATCTACATGTGATGTTATAGAGTATGGAGGGAAGCTTTTGCACTGAACAAATCAATGGAAGAACTCCTCAAAGCAAGCGAAAGCGAGGGACATGAAAGAATGAACCGTGGAGAGGAAGAGTATTATAGAAGCTTATAGTGGAAGCTTCAATGGATGGAGAACCAGGTGATGAAAGGAACTTAAAGGAGGTTGGGCCAACCTTCAAGTGAGAGTCTCAAGCTTCTTGGAGAAGAAACTCAATTGGAAACTTGATAATGTGTTGAAAAATTGGTAGCAATTCATTAGGTAAATCAAGCTTAAAATTTACAACACTACTTATAAATTTATTCTGTATCATTTGTAGGAGAAATATTACAAACCAAACTAGATAACAGATAGATTAACTAAATTCAAACAAGACAAATAAACCAACAACATAAACATTACTCTCCCCCCTTTGGATTTATCAAAGAGGGTAAAAGAAGTATGATGTTAAACAAAACAGTTAACTATGACAAATAACATGATGTATATGATTATAGGTGTCACAACCATAAGCCATCTTAGCTAGTTGGTCTTGGACAACTTCAATTTGATTATCAAGGTGTTGAAACCTTCCAACAGAGAATTCATAAAGATCCCTTTGATCATTTGCCATTGTATCCAATTGTCCAAGGACCATTTGCTCAAACCTGGATAATGGTTCACCTCTACCCACTAGTGGAACATAAGGAATCATAGCATGATTTTCACCATTTGTTCCACTGGTTCTTGCACCAGCTCTAGTTTGTGCAGTAGTAGCAGTTTGTCGTCCACCTTCTTCTTCTTCTTCAACCTGCAAATCCAATGATCATTATTAACCTTTTTCATACCTATCTTTTGTAATGTTGCATAGGTTATTCCATTTGGCTTTCATCATTTCTGTCAGCTCTTGTTGACTATCTTCTAGCAAGTGCACCAAGCAAACAGTAATATATTGTAAAAAGTATGAGTGTCGAACCGACAGGGAACATGCTTCGTTTTAGCTCTAGCAAGTGATTCTAGCTTAAGTGAGAGTTGCAGAATTTCTTAGTTGAAACAGTGTGCAGAAGAAATATTAAATTACTCAAAATATTAAATAAAACAAAAGCTAGTAAATGCACTGAAAACAATGTAGTAAGAGTATCTTGGGATTGAACTTCATTTATCACACTTGTTGTATTTTCCACTCACGCCTTGAAATCCTGAAGTTAATCTAACTAAATAACAGTTCCCCACTTATCTAGTTCATTAACCGACATTAAATGAAGTTTACCCCAACAGTTGTTACTACAAGATCCATTCCTGGTATCCCATGGCAACAAGCATTTTCGATTAGTTCAGAACCTTGGAACTACTTCCCAGTTAATCCCAAAGTTCAGTTCCCGAATTTATTACACAAATAAAATCAGGCATTAAGCAAGAAACGAAAATACCAACTTTTGGTAAATATGCTTCATCAAGGTGTAGAGTTTAAATACAAACAAGATGACAAACTACATTCAATCCCAAGAAATAAGAAAATTAGCTACTCATGGTATCCATGAAAATACACAATTTTGGAAATAGAATAAAGGACTCTGTCAATACTGTAGCTGCAACCACCCCCCTTTTGAGCAAGATTTCCTCTGTTTTGTACCTCTGTCTAAAATTAGGTTACATCATCAATGCTATGTTAGTGAGTCCTGGCCTAAACAGCAATCTACGCTCGAGCCTCTTCTCACTAATTATCCTTCTCTCTCTGAGCTTTTTCTGCTTGAGCTTTTCCTACCCACTCAAGCCATTTGCGTTTCAGCATCTTCTCCATTTTAGATGCTTTTTTATTCCAAAACTTGATTCTTTAAAAATCATTGTGTTAGCAATGCATTATTTTATTATCCATAATTTGAGTCCAAAAACGATTATAAATGCTCATTCTCACACAATTAGGGTCACAGTCCATCCAAAATGTGCACCAAATTATATAAAAAATTTGCACTTATCAACTCCCCGCAACTTGAACTCTTGCTTGCCCTCAAGCAAGATAATTACATTTCAACCCTTCAAGAAATGGTTTCAGAAGCAGTTGTGACCACACATGAATCAATTTAAGTCTAATTTGGAAAATGGGTCACCTGACAGTTTAATGAAAACATCAATGCCAAAATTCTGAGTTGAACAATTCAGAAAATTATATAATTAATTTCACCAAATAACAACCCTACCAATCCCGATAGAGAGATCAAGGTTAATCCTCTCTCTCTTTCTCTCAAGTGTTTCTCTTGCAAGTTACATGCTGCCTCCAATTTACAGTTGCTCTTGATTTTTCCAATGCTTACAAGCTTGATGCGTCATAAATCTCAAGGTCTTTCTACAGGTTGTAATGGGGTTGGGCTTCACAAAAGAATTGGGTTTTTCTCAGATAACAAAATACATGGCCAGAGGAGAGAGCACGTGCACCAATTTCAATTCCCCCATTTTTTTAAAGAAAAACTTTTCTCTTCACTTTTTACACTACTACCACATTTTCTCCCCCATCTTCTTTCTGGGTGGAGTATTTTCTTTTTTACGAATGTTACTCGTCCTGTTTTCCTTTCACTCTGCCCTATTCTAAATTGTTTCTTTCCAAGGAATCTATCTTCTCTTCTTATATTAGCTTGCATTTCAACTATTTTGAAGGAACTTTTAATCGTGTCTGTGCTCACTTCCATTGCCCATACTCGAAGGTGGGATTGTTGAAACAGGGTTGATGGTATAAGAAGAAAGTACTGGCTCAACTGGTCTCTCAAAACAAAACAAAAAATTAGCATAAGCAAAGGTTGGCTATTTGGCTGTGAGTTTCTCCTAAATTACTACTCGTACATGCCTTGATCATTTTCATTCTTCATTAAGTAGTTAGTCACCAGAAATGCTCAAGCGACAATAATTAAATAGCAAGTCATGAAACTCAGCCTCTCACTCATTTCACATTACTCCCTCTCACAATCATTAACTTTATCCCTGACAATCATGATAAAGCTATCTATCCAATGAATTTCCAAGCAATCATTCTCATCTAAAATTCAAAAACAGAATTGACAGTCACTGATTTCAATTATCGACATTATTCCAAATCCAGACTTACTCACAATTGCTCAAGCTTAATCACATCCCTGGCACTACTTCTGTTAGAAATCACACGCAACTTACATCACCTTGGACCTTAATCGTGCATCTAATTTTAGCAACAACTCTTTTACTTACATTAACAATAAAATGGAGCATCATATCCATATCAGTTAAATTTAATTACAGTCATCCAAAGTATTTCAAAATGATCACAGTGATCCATGCAAGCATGTTTAGTCATTCACTCCTAGTTCAAAATGATTACCACTTTCATGCAAGCATGCTCAAAATATAACGACAGTTATCCATGCATGAGTTCAATTTAAAACAGTCATCCATGCTTTCAAAATAAATACTGTTAACCATGGCATGTGGAGTTGTGGCTTGAGTTGCTCAGGGTCTTTCACCATTAAAGAACTGGTCTATCTTTGTGACAAAATCTTCTTCTTCTTCCCCTGTTGTGTCATATTCTGCCCCTCCTTCATCACCTTTTCTTCTTTGTCACCTTCCCCTACCACTATGTCCTTTGCATAGACTAATGAAGGTCCAGGTTGTTCTACCTCCCCTGCAGGTTTTGGCCTGTCCCCAGGCCATGCAACAAATGAGAAGAATGAGTCAGGATCCATCCATGGGCTCGGTTAATCTTGAGGGGCGTTATCATACAACCCTTGATAGATATGCGTGACTCCACGGTACAGAGAGCTTTGCTAAGCATTGAGGTGAGAAATTTGTGTGTCCAAGTATTCCATGCGGCGAGTTTCAAAAGCTTCAAGTCTTGGGGGCCGGTGAATGTGGTGGCTGGTTAACTGCATCTAGATCTTCTTTTGGATTGGTGCAGTTGTGAGTAATGAATTTCTTGTTTATTAGAGGTCGAATTTTGATCCTTTGTTCAACAAAAACGCCACGAGATTGGCATAAAGTAGTGATAAGTGTTAGGAACCCCAGAACTCCATGTTTCTTATCCTTCTCTTGATTTACTTCTAAATCCACAAACCTCTTAATTTTATCAGAAATGACTCTTGATACATTCATCGTGTGGTCTTCTTGTATGATAGAGTAAAGCATGTTGCAACGGGGCACATTCAAGTCAGAAACGTGCCCTATTGGAACAATGATGGGCAACATGAATGTTAGCCAGACTTGAGCGAGTGTTCGCATGTCTTTTCTTCGGATTCTCTTTTGTCTCCGAGTAGGCCCCCTTTGGTAGGAACGGTTTGGTATGCACAATGTCTATGCTACCCTGTTGTTGCTGAAGCCATTCTCTGTGGACTTTAGACTTTGGTAGGTGCACTACTCCTCAGAATCAGGGAAAGGATTCTCCAGAAACTCATTGATAGCCTTTGGGTCATATGGTATCCAACGACCATTGACATAAGATTTTCGTTCAGCAATGTCTTGTCTCTCAACCCATGCGTTGGCATAGAATGCACAGACCACCTCTGCATCATATTTGAACATCAGGTCTGCCAACTGCATCTAGTTTTGTCTCATCAATCCCATTAGAAAATCATCATACTCTCAAGGGGCAAGTTACACCTTCCTTTCTGCAATAAAGTTCTAGTGCTTTATTTTCGCAAACTGCCTTTCCTTGTACTGGTTCAGCAATCTAACAGGGTTTTCATTTGAGGCTCCTCTTTCACATGCCCCCTTTCCCTTTTGGAAAGCATCATCTATGATCGGGGCTCTGCTTTTACGCACTGTGCGCTTTCGTAACTCTGCAGTATGTTTGATTCTAGGCATCTAGAAACAAAATGTGCGAGTAGTTAGCCAATAATCAACGGTGATAGTGAGATAGTTTGTGACACAAGCAATGAAACCCATTCTACACAAAACTGACACTATTCATTGCCAAACCCTAACCAGTCACCATTTAGAGCAGTCTAGTGTACAGTGAAAAGAAAAACTCAATCTTCGGACAAAATGCTACAAGGAAACTTCAAGATAGAAATTTTTTTTGCCCCTATAGCAAACAAACAGTTCTACGAAAGTGAGAAATGATAAGCAATCACGAAGAACGCCAAAGTACTCACCTTTACCACTTTCTTAGGAATGAAAGCAGGGAAATGGAGTGGAAAAAATGAGTACTGTGGGGCAAGGTGTTCGCTAGAATGCAATGTGCAAGGCAGGGCAGAGGTTTAGGGTTTTGAGCTAGTGCACGAGAGTGAAAAAAAGAATACTTTCAAAATTAAGATGCACTCTATTTAAATGAAAGATTTGAAGCGCGCCTAAAACAAGTGAAAACACAGTTTAGGCTTGTGTTCTAGCCCAAGCAAAACCCAGTCCTCTGTCTTGACTATTTGGGAATAGAGTTTACTTATGAATGAAGGAATGACTACGCAGTAACAAAATTATTATGAACATAGCAATTTGAGTCCATAAGTCAATCAATAAAGCAAACAAACAACAAGCAAAAAACAATTAAAAACACTGGGTTGCCTCCTAGCAAGCGCGCGTTTAGTGTTAGATAGCTTAACGCCTGTGATTCATGCCTCTTTCAGGTGGATTACAGTGGCGAGCTTATCAATCTCACCCGATGGTAGTGCTTGAGTCTTTAGCCATTAACCCACCAGCTGCAACGTGAAACTGGATCTTCCAATTCAATCGCGCTATATGTTCTAACCTGTTTAACTAGAAAAGGTCCTGACCATTTTGACTTTAATTTCCCAGAAAAAAATCTCAATCTGGAATTAAACAATAAAACTACTTGGCCCGGGCTGAATGTTTTGTTGAGAATCTTCTTGTCATGGTACAATTTTGTTTTTTCCATGTAAATTTTCAAATATTGGTAAGCACTGAGTCGCAACTCGTCCAATTCATGGAGCTGTATCTGCCTCTTTTCTGCTGAAGCCTTGGAATCAAAATTCAACATCTTTAAAGCCCAATAGGCCTTGTGCTTTAATTTCACAGGTAGATCACAAGCCTTCCCATATACCAATTGGAATGGAGATAAACCAATTGGTGTCTTGAATGTTGTCCTATATGCCAACAAAGCTTCCTCCAACTTGACTGACCAATCCTTGCGAGATGAGGTCACTGTCTTCTCCAATATCCTCTTGATTTCTCTATTAGAAACTTCTGTCTGCCCATTTGTTTGGGGGTGATAGGCAGTGGCAAACCTGTGTCTTACAACTAGTGTTTAAGAACTTTCTGAAATGAATAGTTGCAAAAATGAGAGCCTCCATCGCTAATCAGAACTCTTGGAGTGCCAAATCTACAAAATATATTCCTTTTTAAAAATTTGATCACTGTCTTGGCATCTGTGTTAAGCTGACACAACTTCCACCCATCTTGAAACATATTCCATAGCTAAAAGAATGTATTCGTAGAATGATGACGATGGTAGAGGTCCAATGAAGTCAATCCCCCAACAGTCAAAAAATTCTACTTCTTGAATGTTTTGTAGTGTCATTTCATGTCTTTTTGAAATGCTTCCATTTCTCTGGCATCTCTCACATTTATGAGCGTATTCATGGGAATCCTTGAATACAGTAGGTAAGAAAAATCCTGATTGCAAAACCTTCGTTGTTGTTCTTTCTCCATTGTAGTGTCCTCCATAGGGTGAGCTATGACAGTGCCACAAGATGTTGTTGGCTTCAGTTTGAGTGATAGAACTCCTAAGCAAATTATTAGCCCCCATTTTTAATAAGTGAGGGTCATCCCAAATGTACTGATTTGTATCTTTGAAGAACTTCCTCCTCTAATGCCAATTCATATCTTCTAGGACTACTCTAGCTACTTTAAAGTTTGCCATATCTGCAAACCATGACCTTTCTTGTATAGCTAAAATCTTTTCATCTGAGAATTCTGCTAGGATTTCAGCCTATGCACTTGTTATCTCATCATTGGCCAACCTTGACAAATAGTCTGCTACATTGTTTTTGCAACCCTTCTTGTCTTTAATTTTTAAGTCAAATTCCTGCAATAGTAAGATCCACCTTATTAGTTTGGGCTTAGAATCTGGCTTAGTCAAAAGATATTTAATTGTTGCATGATCTGTAAAAACAATGATTTTGGACCCAATTAAACAAGATTTGAACTTTTCAAGTGCATAAACTATGGCAAACAATTCTTTCTTAGTGGTAGTATAATTACTCTGAGCCTCATTCAAAACCTTGCTCCCATAGTGAATGACTTTAAAAGTTTTATCCTTCCGTTCTCCTAAGACTGCTCCTACATCATAATCACTTGTATCACGCATTAATTCAAAATGAAATTTCCAATCTAGAGCAATGATTATAGGTGCAGAAACAAGTTGTTTCTTTAATTCTTCAAAAGCAGTTAAACAAGGTTCATCAAACTTGAAAGGAATGTACTTGTTAAGCAGATTGCATAGAGGTTTAGCAATTTTTGAGAAGTCTTTAATGAATCTCCTGTAAAATCCCGCATGGCCTAAGAAGTTTCTAATTCCTTAATGTTCACAGGTGGTGGTAGCTTCTCAATAACTTCCACGTTTGCTTTTGTCAACTTCAATGTCCTTGTTAGAGATTTTGTGTCCCAGTACTATGCCTTCAGTCACCATAAAGTGACATTTCTCCCAATTGAGCACCAGATTTGTTTCAACACATCTTTTCATAATAGTATCGAGGTGATCTAAACAACAATCAAAAGTGAAACCAAAAACTGAAAAATTTTCCATGAACACCTAGATGCTTTTCTCCACAAAATCAGCAAAAATGGCTAAAATACACCGTTGAAACGTAGCTGGTGCATTGCACAATCCAAATGGCATTTTTCTATAAGAAAAAACACCAAACGGACAAGTGAAAGCAATCTTTTCTTGATCATCTGGATTCATCACAATCTGGTTGTAACCAGAATACCCGTCCAGAAAACAATAGTAAGCTTTCTTGCCAACCTTTCTAACATTTGATCCATAAAGGGTAATGGAAAATTATCTTTTCTTGTAGCCTGATTGAGCTTCCTGTAATCTATGCAAATTCTCAAGCCAATCACTGTTCTTGTAGGGATAAACTCATCCTTCTCGTTATGGATAAAGGTCATGCCTCCCTTCTTAGGAACAACTTGAATAGGGTTGACCCAAGCACTTTAGAGATAGGATAGATCATCTCGACCTTCATTAACTTCTGCACTTCTTTCTTGACTACTTCCTTCATTGTTGGATTTAATCTTCGTTGAGGTTGAGCCATAGAATGGAAATCTTGTTCCATGTGAATGTGATGCATGTAGTATGATGGACTGATGCCTTTCAAATCAGCAAGAGTCTAGCCTATTGCTCCTTCATTTGCTTTCAACACGTCAATAACCCTAGCTTCTTCTTTAGCTGATAATGCACTATTGAGAATAGTTGGCTCGCCCCCATTTTCTTCTAAGAATGTATACTTTGCATGAGTAGGTAACTATTTCAACTATGATTTTTGAGCTTGAGCCACTTCTTAAGCTAATTCTAATTTCTGCAAGGTGTTATGTTGTACCTCCCTGCCATCCTTTAAGCGTGTTATACATTCATTTATCTTTTCATTTTCCCAATCTTCACCTTCTGCTTTGTAATTGATGAGTGCATGAATTAGATGTTTTGCTGAGGATATTTGACTATTCTGCTCAGTGCAGATCTTGTCTAAAACATCCAGTCTATAACACTTTTTGGCATCATTTGGGTGCTTCATGGCTTCAAACACATCAAAGCTCATCTCCTCACCTTACACACACACTTTTGACTTCCCTTTATCCACATCCACGTCTTCTTCAATATCCATCACCACAAAATTGACTGGAAATAAAAACTTGTCCACTTTGACCAGCAAATCCTCCACTATTCCATACGGGTGTTTAATTGAATGATCCGCTAATTGCAGTGTCATTTGTGTGGGCCTCACCTGCACTTCAACTATTTTCTTCAACATAGATAGAGGTATCAGATTAATGCTAGCTACAAGGTCGAGCAATGCTTTTCCTACTGTGAGGTTTCCAATCGTAACTGGAAATGTGAAGCTGCCTGGATCTCTGGACTTCTGCAGTAAAGTTTTATGGATTATAGAACTGCATCCAGCTTTTAGCTCTATGGTTTCTTGTTTAGGAAATTTCCTCTTCTTTGTTAACAACTCCTTCATGAATTTTGCATAAACAAGCATTTGTTCCAAAGCTTCTGTAAAAGGAATATTAATCTGTAACTTCTTTAAGATATCCATAAATCGTATGAACTGCCTCTCTTCATCCCTCCTAGAAGGAGCATGAAGATAGGGTACATTCTTGATTGAATGACCTCTCTTAACTTTTTCACTCATGGGTTCCTTCCTTGATATACTTTATGAGCTACTAGTCCTCTCCTCAACCTTTCCATTATCTTTCTGTATACTGCCTTCACATTCCTCATTAATTTTCTCTTTCACCGTTTCTCTTTTGCTGTTTAGATTTTCTACAATGCCCTTTCCTACTGTAATTCCACTTCGAGTGGTAATTGATTTGCAATGTTCCTTCGAGTTAGTTTGAGTGTTTGCAGAAAATTACCCCCCTTAACCATCAGCTAATTGCTTGGCCAGCTGTCATTGACTCTCAAAATTCTGAATTGAGGCTTCTGTATTTTAATGATTAGACAAAGAAGCTTGCATAAACTTCTCCAAGGTGTCTTCTAGTTTGGTTGTCTTGTCTTGAATTGTGGGAAAACTTTGGTGTGATTGCTAGTATGGCGCTTGTCTGTTTGAGGGTCCTGCTTCTTACTTCCATCGAAACCCTTGGTTAGGATTTTGTCTCCACCCTTGAGCTGTAATGCTCTGATAGTTAGTCGCCTTGTCTTCCTTGATTACTCATGTATTGCAGCTCTTCTTCATTTGACTGACCTTGGTATGAGCAATGGCCATTTGAATGATTGCCTCCACAAAAATCACATTTCAGAGTTTGGTTTTGTCCTTGAGAAGACTATACAACATGCAGCTGCTTGGGTAAATTCGACATCTGCTTAGTGAGTGTTTCAATTTGTTGTGTAAGGATTTTGTTTTGAGCCAAGATGACATCTGTAATATTGAGCTCAACCATCGCTTTCTTCGGTACAACTGTATATCTATCATGTTGGGCTTGGTAATCACATGAGGCTAAAGCTTCAATGATTCTTTAGGCTTGCTCAGCATCTACAGCCGTCATTGTACCTCCTGCTGCAACATCAAATATCTATCAGGTCTTAGCCCATTATGAAAAATACTGAGTTGAATTATATCATCAAATCCATGATTTGGGCACCTCCTCAACATCACCTTAAATATTTCCCAAGCTTCATAAAAGGCCTCATCTGCTCCTTGTCAAAAAGTAGATATATCTGATTTAGCCTTGATGTATCTCGACAGCGGAAAGAATCTGTTCAAGAATTTCTCCTCCACATCGCTCCAATTGGTTAAGCTTTGATAGGGATGTGATTCCAACCATTCCTTTGATTTTCCCGCTAGAGAGAAAGGAAAAGACCTCAAGTAGACTGCTAATCCAGTGAATTGATGCCTACTAATCAAACTCAGGAATGATGGTTTCATCTCTACTGATTTGGTAGCCGTTGGTATTGCTATGCTGGAAAAATGGCATGGCCCCTGTTCAATTGCATAATCTTCCAATGTTCTCTGAGGTGGATTCTCCCATGCATCAACCATGATTGTCTCTTCTGGAACTTTTGGTGTGGTTTCAATGTGATTGTGTCCTGTTTCACCTTGCTCTTGGTTAAGTTTTTCTCTCCTTCTTCTGCTACGATTCCTTTTGGCAGCATAAATCACCTATTTCGACGTCAAATTCTAGTTGTTATTGAGAAACCTGACCTCTCAACAACATAAATCACCTATTCCTCACCAAAAGTTAGCAAAATGGAGTATATTATAAAATTTCAACTCAATAGTAAAATACTCAAAATGATAAAAATATTCACAATTATTTACTACTATTGACAATGCACAGAATATCTTCCTAGAACTAAACAATATTGTTCCCCAGCAACGGTGCCAAAAACTTGTTGACTATCTTTCGACAAGTGTCCCAAGTTAAAAGTAATATAATGTAGAAAGTACGAGTGTCAAACTCACAGGAAACATGCTTCATTTTAGCTCCAACAAGTGATTCTAGCTTAAGTGAGAGTTGGATAATTTCTTAGTTGAAACAGTGTGCAAAAGAAATATTAAATTACTCAAAATATTAAATAAAGCATAAGCTAGTAAATGGACTGAAAACAATGTAGTAAGTGTATCTTGGGATTGGACCTCATTTATCACACTTGTTGTATTTTCCATTCAACCTCATAGTTTTTGTGCAAATAAAATCCATTCAAGTTGATTCCTCATGCCTCGAAATCCTCAAGTTAATCTAACTAAATAATAGTTCCTCACTTATCTAGTTCATTAATCGGCATTAAGCAAAGTTACCCTCAACAGTTGTTACCACAAGATCCATTCCTGGTATCCCATGGCAACAAGCATTTTTTATTAGCTCAGAACCTTGGAACTACTTCCCAGTTAATCCCAAAGTTCAATTCCCAAATTTATTATACAAATAAAATCAGGCATTAAGCAAGAAACAAAGATACCAATAGTGGGTAAATATGCTTCATCAAGGTGTAGAGTTTAAATGCAAACAAGATGACAAACTACATTCAATCCTAAGAAATGAGAAAATTAGCTACTCTTGGTAGCAATGAAAATACACATTTTTTGAAATAGAATAAAGGACTCTATTAATATTGTAGTTGCAGCTGCCCCCCTTTCGAGGAAGATTTCCTCTTTTTTATACCTCTGTCCAAAATTTTGTTACAACATAAGCGCTCTGTTAGTGAGTCATGGCCTAAACAACAGTCTACGCTCGAGCCTATTCTCACTAATTGTCCTCTCTCTGAGCCTTTTCCACCTGAGTTTTTCCTACACACTCAAGTCATTTGCTTTTCAGCTTCTTCTCCATTTTAGACGCTTTTTGACTCCAAAACCTGAATCTTCATAAAATCATTGTGTTAGCACCGCATTATTTCATTATCCATAATTTAAGTCCAAAACCTATTATAAATGCTCATTCTCACACAGTTAGGGTCACAATCCATCCAAAATGTGCACCAAATTATATCAAAAATTTGCACTTATCAGCACTCCATCCACATCTACTCCAAAGTGCTTGATAATCTTTCAAACTAAAACAACATATTGAAAATGATTTAGGCTGAGTTCAAGACGGGGGGAGAGGGTGAATTCAACCTTTAAAAATTTTCGTAAACTTTTGGAAAGAATTTATGTAAACAATGAAAGTTCCTTATTAACACAATCCATTACGTGAATTCAAAATGCCTAGCACAAAAGCAATGAGCCAAAATGCATAATCAAACAATTACACCATGCATGCAGAAACAATAATAAGTAAAGGTAAGCGCATGCAAGATAAAGGAAAGAGAGAGAATAAGAACACCAAGATTTATACTGGTACACTCTTCCTCAAGAGGTATGTCTAGTCTCTTTGCGCCTCAAGCAAAGAAATTCATAAAGAACACAATTCAACCAAGAACAGTTCAATACACTTGCTCCCCGCAAGAACCCACTGCACCCCGCAGTAAAAAGACACATCTGAACCCTACAGAGATATCCAAACTCGTGCAAAAACCTACTGCACCACTACAAACATAAACCCTATACAATTTGTAGTTTACACAATCACCAATACAAAAGAAAATGAATACTAAGATCAAAACTGCACAACACAGTTGTATCACATAAAAATATATTGCAGTAAAGCTTATCTTCAATGAACCGAAACAATGTCAACGTGATATTGACAAAAGAAGAGCTTCAAGAACAAAGATCTTTATCTATCTTGATTATGAAAACTGGAATAAGCGCAACAAAACTCTTTCTTCAAAAAACAATTCTCTAAGAAAAATGAGTAAAAACATTGTGTATTTGTTTCTCTTATTTTCGAAGGTGTATGACATTGTTTTATAAGCACAAACGTTTGCAAAATAGAATAAACTGGCTCAATTCAATCGATTTAAAACCACAGTCAATTGATTAAGTTTTTCGCAAAATCATATTTTTACAAAGTTAATTTTCAAAAATAAAGAGTATGTTATTACATGGAAAAGATTTTCGAAAATAACAAGGAATTTTTGATAAAAAAATAGATTTTTTAGTTTTTGAAGTTCATTCAGTAGTTCATGTAATGCATGCACATATTAAAGAAAACAAACCACGTAAAGCGCCTCTAAACCAATGAAAATGCGCCACGTCAAGAAAGTCGTATCACTGCATGACCGTATAATGAAGACCGCATATGTGAGTCATATCTGTGAGTGGCAGCTTGTTCATGACCTCATGCTAAAAGGCATCCTTGAGTGATCATATCTATGTATGATTGCATCACTCAATACCGTATCTCTGACTGTTCGCAACTATGTCATTGTATGACCAAGACCGTGTCTCTAAGTAGTCGTATCTACTTGCGCCGCATCGTCATATGACATGTCTCGGTAGGATTGCTTCTCAATGTGTCGCATCGTCATAAGGTTGTGGCTGCATCTACATGTGCTGCATTTTATGCATCTTCGAAGGCCAAAACCGTATCACTAAGACATTATGGCCGTGTTGACCGCATAGGCCACATTTGTCTGTATAGACATATCTGATATGTGAATCGTATTTGTGTGCATGAACACATTGAATACATGAGCCGCATCTGCATGGGTTGCGAAACTGAAAGTTTTGGCGACCGAAACATTACTAATTAAGAGCCCAAAACTACAAAGGTTACCCCTTCTTTAATATAGGGTTACCTTATTGTGTCAACATCCAATTTAGTCAGAACGAAATAAGAAAAATAAAATATTATATTTTACTTCACACTCTTTTAATTTTGTTTTGGGCCAGTGTTTTTATTCGTAGTGCACCTTCTGTTTACTATATCATCTTTGTTTGGGCTAGGCCCATTGTTTTTAATTTCTATTTGTTTTTTTTTATTTCTATTATTTCTATTTTTTTTATTATTCTTGTTTTTGTTGGGCCGTTTGCGACATTTGCTTTCTTTACCTTTTTATTTTCCTTTTCATCTTTTTCACATTCATGATTGAACATTAAGAAAAGAAGAAGAGAAACATAATGTTAATTGAAATGCAATGCATCTAATCATTTCATTTAACCAATTGACTCTTCATTTTATCCAATTTGTTAAGCGTTGAAACAAAATTTGCAAACCTTTATTACACGGTTACTTGGTCAAATAGAAGCATCAAAACCAATAACAGAATTCATACATCAATTCAATCGTCGGATTTCAATTGTATAAAAGAAGAATTTGAAGAAGTTGCAAAGGGTTACGTGCTTCACATTGTTACACACAGTTCTTAAACACACACATCAGAAAGAGAAAACTCATTCACAAATCAAAAGACACAAATAGAGAGGAATCAGATTTTACACAAAATTGGAAAGATTATAGGCAAGGGGAGAAACAACGAAAAAGATACATTTTCAAAAATCTCAGGAAAGAAAACGCAAGAATTCACAAAAAGAAGGGCTATTTGGAGAAATTACAGAACAACAAGAAGCAATTACAGAAACAACGAAAGGTACATTTCTTCCAACTTGATGATAGTAAGTGTGCGAGAAACTTTCAATTTAGAAACCCAAAACCAGCCAAATAATCAAACAAATTACCAATCTCCGAAAACCCCAATCTAATCACAAAACCCAAACCAGATAAACCAAAATCTCAACCGAATTTATTTGACCCAACAACCTAAAAATTGAAATCCAGAGATTTTCAAATTCAAAAAATAATTCAAACAAAAAAAAAAATCAATATTTCCAATTCACAAACAAGACCCAAACCAAAACACAGAAGACAAACCTCCATCTCAGTATCTGCGAAACATTAGCATCACCGTCAAGAAAGCCACACCTCGTTGTCGTGATGCTCTCTGCATCACCAACTGCCACACTCATGTTTTTGTAGCTTCCAAACGGCATCACCAAGCAACACCTCGCCGCCATGAAGCTCTCCGTGTGTCGCTTCAGTCGTCGCCTCCTCTTAACCCATCGAGACCCCAAACAATCGCCGTGACCTAAGCCTTTATGATACACATTTCTCCTGCCACCACGCCGCAGTTCTCATCGCCGACAACAACTACTTAACTCCGACAAGCCTCACCTCTGCCTCCACGCTCTCTTGCCGTAAGCCAAAACTACCATCATGTCACAAATCATTGTTCTCCGCGACGGAGAGAAATTGGGTCTCGCCACCTGCCACCAACCGTGTCACCTCCACCGCGAGTCCCATGCCTCACCCTCAAAATCACATTCTTCATCTACAATGGTTCATCGCTGCATCGGAGCCAACAATCTCAAAAGTTTCTCGCTACATGAAACCATTTTTTGCCTTCACTGTTAGCTTTTCGTCTCCACACTGTGCCTCCTTCACCGTGACACCGTCATGGTCACGATTTTTTGCCACTCTCACACCTCTGCTGTCACCGTTCATTAACCCTAATTAGGTTTCAAAAGAGAAAATAGTAGTTGAATATGAAGTAACGAAGAATGGGTGTTGGGTTACATTCGCGTTGGGCTTGGCCCTATCTCTTGAGCATGCTGAAAAAAAAGAGAGTAGAAAAAGAATCTGAAAATGAGAGGAGAAGGGGTGCGATTGGTGATGGCCCAATTGGCAGTAATTTGGAATAAAGAAGAAAAAGTGACACAGGGTGGACGAATTCTTCCTCCACTCCTATACCATCTTCCTGCACCTCCATATTAACTTGAAAATGATAATTATGTCCTTAACTAAAAAGTTCAAAGACAAAATTACCCTTCACCCCTTTTACTCTTATATCCGATTCTCACTTTTACTTTAAACCTAATCCTTACCCCTGTCACCGTCGGAAGCTCTTGTAATCGTGTCTTCGTCCACTTGTGCCTTCATCCGGTTCACTGCATAGGCTCAACCACGCACGCACGGATCTGGAACTGCATAGCTCCTGCGAGAAAGAAGAATGCCATCTGGTTAAGCTCGTTCGTTTATTTCCTTTCTCCCAAATCTTCAATTAAACGTTCAAAGAAGTCGTAGGTAAGCAAATTTTTATGTTTATTAGCAATTAGTAAGTGATATTATTGATTAGAATAGTTAATTTGGTGTTTGGGGGGCTGTCGACGGCCAACGGAGAGATTTTCTGATTTGGCATAGTGACAATCAGATGGGTGTCATTTGGTTCTTAATTTTATTTGGAATTGACAACAGGATGGCATCCCATCCGGGTCACATTTCCAAAAACAAGACAACCGGATGAGTATGCCATATGGGTCACATTTCCAAAAAAAATGACAACTCTCATCCGGTTGTCATTTTTTTTGGAAATGTCACCCGGATGGGGGTGCCATCCGATTGTCAATTTTTTTTTCAAATGTGACCCGGATGGCATGCTCATCAGGTTGTCATTTTTTCAATTTTTGGTTAACTATTTTTTTTAACTAAGAGTAACTTTGTGCACTGTGACAGGTGAGGACTAGAGGAGCTGGTTCCTAGGCTGAAGACCGAACAAGGCCTACAACATTAGTGCGTAGAGAAGATCGGGGTGCTTCATCTAGTGGTCCTCTTGTTGGTGGTCAAGCTCCTCGTATTGGAGGTGGTGATGCTGGCGAGGTGGTAGGTTTTCTTGGGGGACCATCTGATGTGTCTCTTTTGGTAAATTATAATCACCATGTGGCGTTCAGATTGTGGGAGGGTGAGGTAAGATTATGTTATAACTTGTTGTGTTTATTTTGTGTTTAATATGTGAACGTTTTGATATCATTTGTTGTTTTTTGTTTAGGATCGTGGAGTATTAAAATTAGTCTCTCATGAAAGAAAAGTTAACAATTTTGGTCTTCCTCGGGCTGAGGTCTTTGCATTTATTGTTAATAGCAGATTGTTGCCTCTATGCAACATGTGTTACGAGGTAGCGGACAAGGGCCTCATGTGTGGATTTGTTGGATGACGTGTCCAGTCTACTTCACCTACCTATTATGGGGCAGTTTCTAATGTTTGATAGGTTAGACAATAGTGGAGTCGTTCTTGTGATGTGGGAACTACTAGACATTCCTAATGGTCCTGCTAATGCCGCTTTGCGTGATGGTCGTGGCAATGTTGTGCTCCTCAGTTGGTTGAGAGATCACTACAACACATGCTGTGAGAATGAAGACTGAGATTTTGCTACAAGGGTGTATTTGTTGCATCTAATTGGTTGCACAATTTTTGTTGATAAAAGTGTCACATCTGTCTCCATTTCTTATCTACCACTATTTTGCGACCTTGCGGTGTATAGTGGTTATGCCTGGGGAGTAGCTGCTTTAGCACACATATATGACAAGGTAGGAGATGCTTCTCTGGTTGGGACCAAACAATTGAGCGTTTTTATTACTCTGTTACAAGTACATATTTTATTACCTATAAATTAATTAACAAGTAATATTTTATCACCTCTGACTTTATTTATTATTAACAAACATGGATTTATGAGCACTTCCCATCTATGAGAAATAAGAATGTTGCCCCGAGCTATAGCAAAGCACTTCCACGGGCTTCTCGGTATGTGGTCAGTCGACATCCCTCTAGGTTAGTTGATGTTAGACAACAGTTAGATCGGTTCACCCTCTCTGATGTTATATGGTGTCCCTACAATTCTCATAGAGTTAGTCGGCCTCTCGAACTGATTTCTTTTTTTTTCAGGTTTTCTCCAATATAAACATAGCATCTAGATGCATCTTTCTGATCAAGTACTGAGACAGTATGGTTATATGCAGACCATACCACCTCCTCCTCTTGTGTGAAGGACAAATCTACACTAGACGAGTGAGAGGTGTTCAAGGGAGAGAGAAAGGGACTTCTAGTTCATAGGGCTCTATTTAATGAATATGTGAACCTCATATGTATTTAGGATTTAAATGTTATCTATTCAGTATGTTATCTATTCAGTATGTTGGTACTTTGGTGATTATTAACTATTTTGGTACTTTAATTATGTTGATCTAATCATAATATTGCTGCTCATTATAAGTTTCAATATAAATGAATCAGTCATCCGCAATTTCAATATGGCAGTTCCATGGAGGTAGGGATCAATGTCATGAAAAATGACTCAAGTGAAAAACAAGAAAATGAGGCTACTGACATTAATAAGACTACTGTGGATAACATTTCTAAGATTGGCGGAATGATAAGTAGTGGTCGCCTTTTCACCCCACCAGAGTTGCGCAATGGCAAAAATCCTGAGAAAGTTGGCGAAGAAGCTACCATAGAGAAGGCTAAAGAAATCTTGAAAGGGAAAGCCTTACAGGTTGATCAAGAACCTGATGGGAAGGACAACAAAGAAAATTCTGATGAAGCAGCTGGCAAATTTTTGTAGTTTATACAGCAAATCGAGTACAAAGTGGTTGACTAATTGAATCGCATGTTAGCAAGAATCTCACTGCTGGATTTGTTGATGCATTCAGCCTCTCACCGAAAGTTGTCAATGAAGATCCTTAATGGAGCTCATGTGAAACGTGATATATCCTTGGATCAATTTGAAGGAATCATGAGCCACATCAGGGCAAATGATTACCTTACATTTACTGAAGATGAGATACCCACAGAAGGAAGAGGTCATAACAAGGCTTTGCACATATCAGTCAAATGCATGGACTACGTGCTGACAAGAGTACTTATTGATAATGGCTCATCCCTGAATGTCATGCCAAAAACTACATTGGATAAAATATCTTGTGAAGGGGCATATCTGCGTCCTAGCAGCATGGTCATAAGAGCCTTTGATGGAGGCCGGAGAGAGGTTATCCGGGAAATTGAACTGCCTATACAAATAGGACCGTGTACTTTTCAAGTCGTGTTCCAAGTGATGGATATACTTCCTGCTTACAGTTGTCTTCTCGGGCATTCTTGGATACATTTTGCTGGTGTTGTACCCTCTACTTTGCACCAAAAGCTTAAGTTCATGGTCAACGACAAATTAATTATAGTCTCGGAAGAAGAAGACTTATTGGTGAGTGGACCATTACCTACTCCCTATATTGAGGCTGCTGAAGAGGCTTTGGAAACTTCTTTTCAAGCTTTGGAGATTGTAGGAACGATGTATGTTGAACCTTACAAGGTCAACCCGTACTTATCGAAGGCATCAATAATGATGGCAAAAACTATGCTGAAAGTAGGATACAAGTACGGACAGGCGTTGGGAAAAAGTGTTCAATGACTCTTGAATTTGCTCGAGTTACTTGAGAACAAAGGAAGACATGGATTAGTATACAAACCCACCTGGGGCAGACAGGAAGAAGATGTTCAAAGGAAGAAAAAAAGGAATTACCCTGTGTGATATAGGGCAAACATTCTGAAGCCCAGGGTGGATAAATGTTGACCAAGTGGATGTAATTGAAGAAGTACCGACTGAAGGAAATCTGAATCTTGTGAACCCTTGTCTTCTTGATGCAAGAATTAGCAATTGGGAGTTCCAAGATTTATCCATGGTGTTTACCAATGATGAAATGTAATCGTTTTTTTTCATGCTTTCAATAAAGCCCTTTTCTAGGCTTAAAACTTTGTGCTTTTTTAAATTCAATAAATAAAGTCAGTTTGCACCTTTTCCAATAAATTCATGGTTTTCCTATTTTGTTTTCTTACCTATTTATTTGCATAAAATCAAATAATGTAGACATGATGATTTTGGAAATTCAAATCTTTTGCATCCAAATTTCGAACTCCCTATTAAGGATACGGAAAGTGATTGTGACGAGGACTGTGAACCCCCTCTAGAATTATTGAGATTAGTGGAATAAGAAACGAGAGAAATAGAGCCATATTAGGAGGAGGTGAAGATAGTCAATTTGGGAGAAAAGGGAGAAGAGAAGCAAGTCAAGATTGGCACCATTGTGACAGGAGAAGTGCAAAAACAGTTGCATGCTCTTTTGCGAGAATTCAAGGATGTTTTTTGCCTAGTCCTATCAAGATATGCTTGGTCTAAATCCCGATATAGTACAACATAAACTACCCCTGAAGCCTGAATGTCGTCCAATCAAGCAAAAATTGAGAAGAATGAAACCTGAAATGGCACTAAAGATAAAAGAAGAAGTGGAAAAACAGTTCAATGCGGGTTTTCTGGCAATAGTCAAATACCCCCAATGGGTAGCAAATGTCGTGCCCGTACCAAAGAAAGATGGGAAGGTACGAATGTGCGTAGATTATGGGGATGTTAATAGAGCCAGTCCGAAATATGATTTTCCACTTCCACATATTGACACCTTGGTTGGCGACACTGGTACATCATCTTTATACTCATTCATGGATAGTTTCTTCGGGTAAAATCAGATCAAGATGGCACCTGAAGATATGGAAAAAACTACCTTCATCACCTTATGGGGTACCTTTTGCTACAAGGTAATGTCTTTTAAACTCAAAAATGTTGAAGCAACCTATCATAGGGCAATGGTAACTCTTTTCCACGACATGATGCACAAAGAAATTGAAGTTTATGTTGAAGATATGATTACCAAGTCCAAATCTAAAGAAGAGCATATAAACAATTTGAGAAAATTGTTTGAGAGATTAAGGAAATTTAAGCTCCGACTGAACCCGGCGAAATTTACTTTTGGCGTGAGGTTTGGGAAACTTCTAAGTTTCATTGTGAGTCAGAAGGGAATTGAAGTGTACCTAGACAAGGTTCGTGCAATCCTAGAAATGCCACATCCTTGCACAGAAAAGAAATTCAGGGTTTTCTGGGAAGACTAAACTACATTGCCAGATTCATTTCCCAATTAACTTTCACATGTGAACCAATGTTCAAATTGTCACGTAAGAACCAAACTGTAGAATGGAATGGAGGCTATTAAGAAGCCTTTGACAAAATTAAGCAATATTTACGAGAACCCTCTATATTGCGTCCGCCGGTCCCCGGGAGGTCTCTCATTTTGTATTTGACACTTCCTAATTCTCAACACTCCTAATTCTCCCCCATTGACTTCATCAAATGAAAGAGAAACCACCACTAGATATGCAATGAAAAAGCCTAATCGTCAGGTGGGAAAAACATTGTCCCTAGCTTGGACTGGATGTCATCAACTTGAGTTTTAATATGCTGGAAGTGTGTCTCGCAATACTGGTGATGACTACAGTTCTGATCTTCCAAGTGGTTGAACTGATTCATCATGAGTTGTTTGAGCCTTGAGAAGGAGTCTTGAACAGGAACATTAGGCGTTTCTGGTTCAGGTTCAGCTTGATCAAAATTCATATTATTGTCATCATCTTCATCATCCTCATCATCATTAGTGAATTCCTCTTCTTCTTCCTTGTCATCTTCAACTGATTCCTCATCAGCCTTGCAAATCCACCTCTTATTCTTCATCTTTTTCAGACCAATCTTGGTGAGATTGGCTGCGAAAATCTGATTCAGAGCCTTAACCTCTTCAACAACTTCGCTTTCCACATCTATTTCAAAGTATTCAATGAAACTTGACAGCAGTATCACATATGGAATGTGATATTCTAGTTTCTTCCCCACTTTGAACAGATGCTCACAGATCACATTAACCCAGTTGACCTTGATCTTATTCATGAGGCAGTACATGAGGATAAGATCCTCTTCAGTTAATGTTGCATGGTTGAAACCACGATGTGTCAGTAGCCAAATCACAATATAGGCCAGAATTCTCTGTATAGCAGCAAGTCCTCCTACGTTGAACGTTCTCGAGGCAGTTTCTTGGTTCCTTTAAGCAAGATTTATAGAATTGAACCTTGTTAAAGTTTCCCAGTTCTATTGTGTAAAATGTGTTTTGGCCAAGTTCAAGAGGGGGGTGAATTGAACTCCTTTAAAACTTTTCGCAAATGTATTTTTCAATGTGAGGAATGAAAAATCTTTAAAAGAAACTATTCAAGATTATATAAATTGCAATCAACAAAGGTTCAAAACAAATTCCAGAATAAAGACAATCACGCAGAATCAATAAACTAAAGATAGATTGTAATTCTGGAAAATTAGTAGACTGTTAAGCAAGTTTTGAAAAAATACAATGTGTAGTAAAAACAGTATTTAAAGATTAATCCACGAAATCAAAGAATTAGATCAATTCTAAATTTGTTATGAATTACAGATTAAAGAACCTATTATCAAACAAGACAACCTTTGTTTAATCTACTAAAACTGTTTTTAACTAGTAATTGTGGAAAATCAACTTTTCTGGAAAAACTGATTAATGAATCGTGAACCCAGTAAGTTGCGAATTTACTGATTTATAGAAAACTAGTATTCTAGTTCTTGATCAGATTCAGAAATGTCAAGAATATAATGTGTTTAAACATAATATATTTTTTCAAAAGTTACTTAAAATGTTTTCAGAGAGTTGAGGAAATTATTCAATTAACAAAGGTTTAACAGATTCTGAAAAATCAAGAAAAGCAGCAAGATTTATCATGTACAGTCAAGAGAGAGCAAAAGAGAACAAGGCACAACAAGTTATCCTAGTTCACCCTTCCACAAGGGCTACGTCCAGTCCCTTACACCACTGTAAAGATTTCCACTATGAAAAAGATCTACCAGATCAGTTTACAAAACAATCTTGCAACCCGCAAGAATACACTGCACCCTGCAAAAAAAATCGCTGAAACCTGCATCAGATCAAGAACTATACAATATCCACTGTATAACCTAGAAAACCCTTTATTAATCCCCTCAGCAAGTTACAACCTATACAGAACCCACTGTACAAACAGAATTACCACACCAGGTAATTCACACCAGAATAGAATTCAGTACAATGAAAAGATTTCAAATAACCACAATGGCACAAGCACTTTTATACAAGAATAGATTGCAAAAGTAATAAGAGTAAGAGTATAGAAGGCTTATTCAGAATGATCAGATCAACAATATAGCAACAACAGTCAATTCAAAGCTCGAGTAGTATTAAGAAAACAGTTCTTGAAGAGCTTTTTGATTGATCTTGATCACAAAAACTATTAAGGCATTTTTTCTCTCTCTTGGAAAACTCAGAGCACTTGATTGAAAAATGATTCAGAATGATTTCGTTATGTTCCAAAATTTCGTGCCAACTATTTAAAGACAACTGTCATTTAAAATTCAGTCGATTGCTTTGTTAAATAGTCGACTGTTTTTCTCCAATTGGTTAAAACAGTTGTTCAAAACTCAAAATCTGATTTTAGTAATTTCTCAAAACCTTAGTAAAATCAGATTTGAAAACATGGAGCTTATCCTTGATTGAAAATGCTTATAATGCTGACTTCAATCAAACTTGCCACACAACACACAATCCTAAGTTCTAGACCGAGTCTTTCAATCTTCATGAAATTTTCATGCAGTCCATATATGATCACATGGTCTTGAACTTCTTCACATGGTTGGCTTCATCAAATCTTCACAGCAACTCACTGGTGCTAACATATTGTGTTCCTTCTACTCATAACATCACCATATAGCAAAGTAGTCCAATATATTACTAAGATCTCTCCATTTAAAGCTCTATATGGTTTCAATCATCTTAATCTATTAGACTTTATACTTATCGAATTTACATGAATTTATACATATAAAATAAGTATGCAAAACTAAATTTGTTAAGAAATTTATGAGAGATTTAAAAACCAAATACAATAATAAACAGATATATAAACAAAACAATAAAGAGAAGTAATAAATGATTTTTGAAAAACGACAATACATATAAATTAAATCTATCTATAAGATTATTAAGTACATATAACCCTTAATGTAAGTGACCTTTAGTAGTAATGAAAATGACACTATAAAAAGACAGATATAAATGTGAATGTCAATAAAAATAAAACAAATATTTTATACCTATTAAACATAAATACAAATTTTACTTTAAAATTAAAATAGAAATAAAATAATAAAACACGCACCAGCCTCCCATTGCCAACCCTACATAGAAGGAATATTTTCCGCGTAAAGTATCTTCCATTGCTCAAACTCTCCATACTTTTAGGCTCATGATCTCATCTTCACTGTCCACGTGGTATTCATCCACGCAATACACCTTGCTCGAAACGAGTAGGTCTCCCGCGCCAAATACATTATCACAATCATTGGCACGCCCATTCTGATCCCAACACCTGTCCAACCCATTCAATTCCACATGACACGCGTCACACATCTGACGGCCCATACAGTTGACCTTTTAACTAACAGCACTTTACCACTTCGCTGTTCCCTCTATAAATCATCAAAGCGCCCAATTCCCCAAATCGAAAATCAAGAGACCATTAATTCCTTAGAGGAACCAAACTACTCAAGAGAGGGAACAGCGAAGATTCAGTTGCAACACGACAACAACGTTGGAGAAGAACGAAGCATGGTTTGCTTTTGTTTTCTGGTGGATCAGACAAAGAAAGTGAAGCGGAGCAAGCCGGTGGCGGGATCGTGCTCGCGGTGCGGCGGAGGTGCCAGTGTGGCAGACATGATTACACAAACCAGATTTTGCTCCGTTCCTTTCTATTGCAAATCTTGGAAGGCTATCATGTGTACTTTCTGTGGAGCCATGCTTAAGTCTTATACATGATGATAAATTATTTTCCAACGAAGTTTAGCATAATTTAGGTTACAAACATATTAAAAATCTTGGCCTTACAAGAAGAAAATGTTGGTGGTGCAAATATCATTCATCTGCTTATACATAATTATATATAGAGGATCTTTCAATGTAATACTATTTTGGAGTTCTACTTAGGAATAAAATATTGTTGTATTGTGGAAATCTCAATTTTGAACCGAAAGTATTGACATCTTATTTTATTTTATTTTATATTTTATCTTCGTATCTGGGAAGTGAAGAATGAATTCCATTTGCTTAATTTTTTAAATACAAAACCTTCCGTTAATTGTTCTAACAGGAGAATGTTCTTGACGTAAGTGATGATGTTTTAATCACTTCTTGTTAGAGATGGTTTTGTTTGTTGTTTTTCTTTTTTCTTCATCTAAAGAAACAAAAAGGAAAATAGATGTATTTTGCCATTTGAAGATAATTCATTGGCTATATTCTTAATTATTTTTAGTCCTAAGATGAAGTCATATATGGTCCCACGTTTTAATAGGGAATACCTTTGAAAATGTCCTGGGGCACCAGCTGTGGAAGAAGTTTAATGCGAATTTATTAATGTTCGAAAACAGTTGCAAAGTTGTAACAGAGGTACTTGTATGGAATTTTCAATCCATGCTACAGTTGATATTCATTCTCCTTTCACATAAACTTGTAAAGATTAGCACGTGTTTTGACAAAAGTATATAGAACTGTATATTATAAATTAAAATTAGTTTATAGATAACTTATATGTAAAAGCTGCTTTACGTTTCTTTTTTATCAAATAAAATGTTTTTGTTACGTAAAAATGCATTAGACAAAATTATTTATTCTATCATTTTTATAAAACACTTTTAATTTAATAGACATGCATTGATGTAATATTTCTATACAATAAATTGTTAATTTATTTTCTAAAATTGTAATACTTAGTGTAATTGGTTTCTAAAATCAATAAACGGACAAAATGGTTTTCAAAATTATACATTATCAATTACAATAAGTACCTTTTTATCCCACTAGTATTTTTTTACTTTTTTATATCCCTTAACACCCGTTATCTTTTTTATTTTTCTTAATAAAAATATTCTTTAATTTCTAAAATAATACTCTTTTATTTTATTTTTTATTTTTTATTTTTATTTTTATTTTGAAATAACATTTTTTTTAATTTTTTATTTCACTAACACCTCTTTTTTTTATTTTAATAGATCTCTTTATTCTTTAATTCTTAAAATAGCATTCTTTTTTTCTTTTTTATTTTTTCTACAACGAAATAATACTCTTTTATTTTCTTATTTTTCTTTTTATTTTTTATTTTTTTGTACAGCACATTAATTATGATTATTAATTTTAATTTATTTTTTATTTCTTTTTTATGATTTTTGTGATTATATTTTATTAAAATAATTTACCGATTGTATTTTTGTATTAAAATTGATATTGAAAAAATTATAATAAGTTATAAAATTGTTATTTGAATTAAAATTTGTATTTTTCATTTATTAAAAATATATCTAAACAATTAATAGCAAAAATAAAATAAAATTGTTGAAGTATTTTTGTAAATAAATATTAATTAAATGTTTTAAAAAAATTAAATGAAATTTAATTTATTTGTGAATTACTTTTAAATGTTATGTTTATTACTTAAAAAATTGTTAATTGTTGAAATGATGCAATACACATTGAACATAAAGAGAAAAATAAATAACAATCATATATTTACTAAATAGTTTAGTTGATGCTACACAAAATACTTTGTGTGAAATGAAACATAAATTTTATCTTTATCAAAACTCCTTTGTCTCTCCTCTATTTTCTCTACCAAAGCCATCATCTTCACTCCCTTTATGGTTTCTCCTATTTTGCCTTGAACTATTCTCATTGTCAGATCGATCATTTTATAGATTGGCTAATTTCTTATCTTTCCTATCAATTTTATCCCTCATATCTCGCAACACCACATTTAATATCTTAAATTGTTTTTGCATTGCTTTAAGAGTAAAATCAATGTTTAATAAGTCTCTAGAATTTCCCTCTCTATTTGTCATTTGTAAAACCTGAAATAGAAATGCTAGTGATAAAAAAATGTCTTGAACAAGCCCACTCAGTGTGTCCTTTAGCATTCTGGCCCTTAACCTTGTGATTGGTCCAGTTGGAATTTCCAAAATATCATTTAGATTGCTTAGATTTACATATTCTTGAGTTTGACTAAACTTAAACTCTTGATTCTCATAAAAAAAAAGTTATTTATATAAAATAAAGATTTTTATTTGTTAATTCTATTAAGTTTTTTTTGTTTAAAACTAGTAGTAAAATATATAGCGACAGATGTGTTATAACTAATAATAACAACGTGGTTTTGTTTTTCTATTAGTTGATTAGAATATATTATAACTTCTAAGTAACATATTTGAGTTACATCTATAAGAATGACATGTATACGTCATGTATAATAATACCATTATATCACCATAATTATTTTTATCTATATTTTTACTTTCTAATATAAGACTTGCTTTTTGTTTGCCTTTTTACAAACGAAATCCTAGAACAGGCACGTCAGCCAACTCTTATACGGTGAACTAATGACTAGTCAACACAACAACAACGTTAATTATTACTATATTTCGTCTTTATAAAAAGAAAAGATAATTGATTATGTGGTCTCCTGTAGGAGGTATTAGGAACCACTGAAAGATTATTTGCATATAAATATTAGATTAGATCTCCAAACATCATGGGACTCATGGAATTATCTCAAACAAGTTAAAGGATGACGTGGCAAAATCTGCTTCGCATGTAGAAACAAAAAACTACGGAGTGTGTGTGAATGTGATCCTATGAGAATTACAAATGTTCAGTAATGTCATAATTATCTCCAGAGTGAATACTTGTCAGATTGAAAAATCTACCACACAAGACTTTTATCACCTTTCTTGTAAGTTTAAGACAAATTATATTATTATATTTTCATATAATTTCTTTAATTTTATAATGTAATTCAAATGATACGATTAAGGATTTTGACTATCTACAATATTTTTTAACTTCTAATCTTATTTATATATATAAAATAAATCAATGGAGTTATACATTAAAAGAGGCGGATTGGTATCATTATACTGTGTATAAATTATATTTTCATTTATAATAAAAAATAAATCATAATATAAAACTATTTTCTTACGAAACATGTAAATCATTTACATCATCCATAATTTTAAATTCGAGTTCTAGATTCATAATTTTGATTGTTTAGAAAAAAAACCTTCATAATTTATAGTTTTTTACTTAACTATAATATGCAAAAGATATATATATATATATTACGTAATATTTGAAGAAAAAATTGTCATATAAGTAATATTTCAAATTGGTAAGATTGCTTCTGATGAAAACATGTGATGTACAATAAACAAATGTATAATATTATTTTAGCTGATAATATTCAATGATAAAACTTTATAATTTCAGTGAAGAGCGGGAATCTATAATATGAAAAATAAAAAAAAAATGTTTTTGATTATTGAATTTTCTTACTTTAAATTAATGAATTAATTATAAAAATTGTGAATTTTGATATCTTTAAAATTTTATAATCGTTAAAAATCATCACTAAATAATAAATTTAATTAAAAAATTAAATTCCCCGAAAGTTGACTGACTAATGCATTAATATGAAAAGAAAAAAAAATCAAAGTAAGTTTAATAAAAAAATGCATAGACTAAATATACTTTTTTCCCTGTAAAAATATAAAACTACTTTTAATATTAATAATTTATTTTAAAACTTTTAAAATTTAGCTAAAAAAAATATATATTGAAAGATCATTTAAAATTATAAAGAGAATCTTTTGTATCAATTAGCACTGAGTGTGTCATCTATGTAGATTAAACAATTAAAGGTGGACCATATACACTAGACAAAATAAAGAAAAGAAGATATTAAGTTCACAAGGTGCTTAAAATGTTTGCTATAATTTATCATGGAGAGAGGGTGCAATTCCGAGAAACCAAATCCCAGAAACTCCACTTTGGACGTGTTTAGTTTCATCTTTTTCTCCGAGAAAGGGCCACCCCACGTTTCACTTTCACTTTTCGCTTTGGGAAACGATGCCATTGTCTCCGGCAAAACCCATCATGTAGGAGACTCTACTCGAGTCTCGCTTTCCCTTTTTCCCTTTTGACGAGGTGGGCACGTCAGAATCCTCTGACTCTCAACCCGAGTTTGTGACATTTTTTGGCTATGGAGGAAGACAAGTACGCCAAGGAATTGGAGGTGGCCGTGAGGGTGGTCCACGTGGCGTGTGCTCTGTGCGGGAGGGTGCAGGAGAGGCTCCTTGCGAGCAACAATGATCACGTTGCGTCCAAGGATGATGATTCTCCTGTTACTGTTGCAGGTATGTGTGTTAAAATGTAATTTGAATGAAGACAAGTTCCGTTTTCTTTTCTTTTTTTCTTGTTTTCATAATAATAGGATCGTTGCGAATTAATAATTGGTGTTGGGTATGATCTTTTTTGGTTTTGGGGTGTGGGGAGGTATGCATTTGAATCATTGTTTGATAGTTGCTGGCAAGAGTGGTGTTTTATTGTGGGGAATCAAATGGGATTGTCAAAATCTCTGTTTTATCACTATAGTGAAGTAATGGATGACCCAGTTTGGATCAAATTTTGTGAAATTGCAATTTTTAATAGGTAATGTAGCTTGAGAATTTATGTGGGATTGGAAAATTTTCTCTTGGCTTTGTAAAGTATTCAACTGTGTTGTGATGGATCAGTTTCGACATTAATCCAGTTAAGTATTATGTTTTTATAGTGAATTGAAATCTTTAGCGGATAATTTAGCTTACAGAAGATTTTCATTCTTTGTTCATGAATTTTGTTCTTCTTGGGTTTTTTGAGCTATAGCTTGGCGGTGAAGTGTTAGGTTACTTCGTAACTATGGCCATAATTTGATACATTCAGTTGATCTTCGCATCTTAAATAATTTTTCATCTATTGTAATCCTCTGTCAATGGTGGCTTCATAATTGCATTGTATGTGTCTTATTGAATTGTGATTTCTGACATCCCCTGTGCACTTGCTTGTTCATCTAACATGATGTATTCTATAAACTAAGTAGATGGTTATCGTCAAGGTAAGGAACCATAAAATGTAAAACAACTTTTAGGGAAAAGTACATTGTTCATTGGTGCTTGACTATTTGTTTCTTTATCTCAAAGTGTTACTGAACTTTTCCATTAAAGTTGTTGAGAAGCTTCAGCTGTGTCTAAAGCTTAAACTGTTATATTAAAGCTCATATTTAGTTTTATATTAATGCACTCCCTGTCCAAGAGTCCTTCAGACTTGAGTCTGGCATAAGCCCACCTACCTATACTCATAATTTAAGTATTACTTTGAAGAATGAGGAGAGCAAGTATCAAACTCCTAACTGCGTCATAGAGGCTATGATCCTACGTCATGAACTAGTGTTAACAACTTTTGTTAGATTATGTTATACTAATTGAAATATGGAACTAATCCTATATGTGTATTATTAAAATCGTTTTTATTTATTATAGTATCATATCTTTGTTATTAGAAGATATCAAATCTCCTCTATTTATTGTATAGATTTATTTTTCTCAATATAAATAAAGCACCCTTGTTATCTAAGAAACACATTGTTTAACAGGTTAACAGGTTAATAGCAGTAGATGTTTTTACATTAATAAGCTATTCCGTACCAGAATTTTAAGCTGTGGCATAATTTGTATTGGGATATAAATGTACAATGTGTGTGCAGATTCACACTAGTATAAATCTAGGTTGGTGGTTAAAATTATGTGAATATTTTTCGTGTCTATTTTAAGTTTACACTAAATGTATATGATGGTTCTGGCAAGTTTAGATTCATTGATCTCAGATTTATAACCATAAATTCTGAGAAGTGCTTAATTTATTTGTAAATTGACTCAAGCATTCCGACTCAAGCAATCTCACTTACCCATTGCAATGTTCACTCTAACATTTTAATGCAAAAGAACAAAATATATTGTGATAGAAACTGGTAGTATATGATAGGTAATAGATGATATTCTAGAAGAATAACTCCTTTGCAGAGGAAGTATAACTTCTGCTTACAAAAGAAACTTTGAAAAACAGAAAATAGCAATGCAGAAAAGGTGACAACCAGAGCTGCACGATGGAATCTCTATCCCCAAGGCAAATGCCTAACCAATTTCTTACCCAATTTCTGTTTTCTGTTTTGCTACTCTCTCCTACCCTATGGACACCTCCACTGTTTTTCCCATCATGATAGAATAGTTCACTTCAATGTCCTCTTGCCATGTGGACATTCTGTTATCCACGTCAAACCTTCTACTTTTGCATTTCCCTACTTGGTCCATTTGTTCTCAGCCTATCTTCCTTCTTTTTACCTGTCTATCAACATGGGTTAAAGATCGAACACATAAGTTTGTCTTTAGACATCCAGCATGGTTGGAATATTCAATATGTTTTCATCACATATGGAGACAGAATTATTAGAGTAACAGTAAACCTCGTATCACCCCAAAAGAACACGTCTTGGATGCTTTCTTTGTGGAAACAAATCATTGACTCTGATGGAATCAACTGTTTCAATTGTGCAACCAATAGTGGGAAGCCTTTAGATGGTTGGGATAAATTGAATTTTTGGAGAAACTTTTTCAGTTTGAAAGAAATTCAAGCCAGCAGTCAAAAAGCTCTTACAGATCGCCTTACTGGTTCGGTCAAATAAATTGATTGTACAGTAGGCCTAGCCGATTATATAAGATAAGGGGGTTTGTTTTAGTTTTAGAATTAGTTAGTATGACTCACAATTTACTTTTTTTGGAAATATTGCAAGCATAATGCATCTTTCCCTTCATTAATTCATTTAGTGGTGCTAGTGCTACATTTATTTCTTGGCAGTATACATTTCTTTTTCATGTTTGGTTTCTAGTTGGTGTAAATCATTACATTGTAGCTGTAGAGTTTAAATGTATTTTTAGGTAAAATATCAAGTTAGTTTGGCCAACTTTAGAGTTTTTGGTATTTTACTTTTATTGAACATATTATGGGCAATGTTTGAATGTCAACTTGTCATTTCATGTTGTTAGTTTTCTTGTGACTCTTGAAGGAGTATATATGAGAAAAAGAGGTTGAGATATCTTAACATGGATATCTCTAGTGATTCATATATATATATATATATACATATATGTGTATGTATGTGTATATGTATATATACAAATGTATATATATGTGTGCATAATGATTAGCAACTTACAATAGAAGCAGTAAGCTTAAGGAAAGAGATAGAAAAAAATAATAGTTTAACCCTAGGATCCTAGATTATAGATATTTTGCTCAGAAGATAATATAAACTATTCTAACACTTCCCCACAAATTGGGGTATAAAAATTGTATGTTCTAAGCTTGGAACATATAAATTGAATTAGAGGTCCTGTCAAGGAATTTGTCAAAACATCTGCAAGTTGATCATTGGAGCCAACAAACTTGGTGTAAGTTTCCTTGGATGAAGCTTTAATCTAACTAAATGACGGTCAATTTCTATATGTTTTGTCCTCATGAAACACATGAATGTGAAGAGTTGTTTGATTATACCAATATATCCTTATTTGTTGAATTTCACAAAACCTTAGTTCTTGGGAGAAATTTTTTTATCCACATAAGTTCACAAGTGAGTGATCTCATTGTAATATTAGGCTTTAACACTTGATCGAGCCACTATATTGATAGAAACTGTCTTTGGTTCCTTGCTTGATATGGAGTTTCACATTGAAAGGAGTATGGAGGAGGCAACGGAAGTAATGAATGTAGTATATAATTCACGAATTGGATGAAGTAATCTTGAGGAAAAGGAAGATGTGATAGAGGTTAGGCTAACACTCACAAGGTGCCTAGGCTAAAATCAAAAGAGGAGTTAACCTAGAGGTGATTACAATTTACAAGAACAAGTGAAGCTGAATTTGGACAACATTTCTCTACTCATTCCATGATGAAAATACAATAGGCTAGCACACTTATTAATAGTGCTAGGGTCAGTCCAAAGTTGAGCCAAATTCAGAAAATTCAAATTTAAAAATAAAACCCTAGATCTAGAAAAGCCAACGAGAGCATGACATGTGACCTTCACACTTCCCATGCCTCTTCTTCACCTTTAGCACATGTTTAATATGTTCCTTGTTTTGTGTGCAGCTGCTTGTGCACCAACTACAAGCCTTGGACGTTCTAGGGTTTGCATTGGGCTTTAGGAAGCCCAAATGTAACCCTAGATGGACTATACTATCCTATTCTACCCATGGCCCAAACCTTATTCTTCTTGACCCAAATACAAGGCCCAAATTATTCTAAAGCTATTTTAAATATTTATATAAGTGGACTTTATCTTGATGCTCTTTAAAATGATCTCTAGAGTGATCTCTTCAAGGTTGCATTCGGATCCGAACAGTTGGTGGGAGGTCCAAACAGGCTCAGATGGGTCAAATCTTCTGGGAAACTCTTGATCAACCCTCTACCTTTTTGTCCTCTTTATTCTATGACTAAGGTGGTGGGGGCGTATTCCATCATATATTTTGTTTCTTGTCTTTCCAAGAAATAATATTTCCTCTAATGAAAACACAATATCCAGTAGTGATATGTTTGTCTATAGGAGACCCTTCCCAATCAGCCTTACAATATCCAGATATCTGGGACGTCATTTATCTTTGTATATTAGACCTTGTTCTGGAGCCCTTTTGAAGTATTTGAGAATGCAAAGGACAACATTACAGTGATCAATGCGAGGAGCGTGCTTAAACTGACTAATCACATCAACTGTAAAAGATAGGACAAGCCTAATAATAGTGAGATAATACAGCCTAATTGAAAGACTCCTTATTTGAAATTTTCAATGGACGAAATGGAATGGAGGTTGCGGAAGCTTGATTGGATGAAGCAAATTGGTGGAGTAGAAGTGGATTAAGGTGAGAGCTTTTAGAAGAGAGGTGAGGTCCATTATTCTAGAACGAAAGCTAGGTAGTGGCCGAATTTGGAGACTAACCTAAAGGAGACTCAAGAACAAGTAAGTGGCCTAAATTTGGTAGCAATTCTTTACTCGTTCAAAAGTGAAAATTACAATGCATCAGGTGCCCTATTTATTGGCAACATGGCTGACCATATGGAGGAGAAAGGAAGCTTGACAAGTGGTGCATAGAGTGGATCAAGTTGGACTTGTCCACTCATGCTTTCCACAGATGAGCATGTGCTCAAAATGCTTCTTGCATGCGCCTTCTCCTAACTAGGTTATTCTACACTACGCGGCCTGAAACAAGGCCCATAGTCTACTTTGTACAATGTTTACAAACTAAAGCCTATCCCATGTTGATAATATCTATGGCCTATTGAGGTCATTTGAGCCCTAGTCTTCCTTTATTCTCCTAGTCATGACTCTAGTGGTTGGTAACTTGTTCAAATTGTTTTTTTATTTCATTCAAGGAAGATATACAAATAGACAAATACAAAATGGCCTTTCATTAAATAAGCTAGAGTACATTTCAAGTATTCATCAATAAATGTAACAAAATATCGAAACCCAAAATATGTAACACAAATTAGTTCTCAAATGTCAGGGTGAATGTCAAAAAAAAAATTTACATAGCTTGGAAATAAATGTTTGCCTAGTTGTAATGATTCATACTCTAGGACTTGAAGTTTACCAAGTTCAAGACCCATTTGTTTTGATTTTGGCAAATGTGGATGACCCAAGTGATCATGCAAAAGTTTAGATGAAAGGAAGGCAAGATAGGACACAAATGACTTGGTCCCAAAATAGTACAATCCTTTGCACTCATGTCCTTCACCAGTTAGTTGATCTGTACCATGCTCTTGTATAAAAAATTAGTTAGCATCAAAGGTTACACAATAGTTTAATCACTTAGTTAATTAACTTAATGATATAAGGTTAAAGGGACAAGAAGAAACAAATAGAACAAATTTAAAGAAAGAGAAAGGGAAATGTGACAACTTTGAGAGAAGCACTTTTGGATCCATTGGCTAAGTTATGAAGTGAGGAAATTTAAGGGAAGAAATAGAAGAGAACAAGGAGGTATTACTAGAAATATAATCAGAAACACTTGAGTCAATTATCTACAGACTTTGACCTTCCATGGATTGTGAGATATAGGTTGTTGACAAACTGGGATGTGTGGATGATTGTGCTTGGCTATTGGATTTTTAACCTCAAATATTCTTGATATTCTTTAGCAGAAAGCCTTCGTTCAATTGTTTTGGATTTGGAGTTATTTGTTGTCTTGTGAAGAAAGCAATGCCAAGAGTAACAATCTTGTTAAGTATGACTCATTCTTTATAATAAGAGCATTGAGGACGTCTTCAACTACCATGTCCTCCTCTATTGCCACGACCTCACCTTCCATGAGTAGATACCATGGTAAAAGTTTTAGTAGATTAATGAATATTTCTAACTTTTAAGAGTTGGAACATAGAGTAATCATGTTGTTAAGCTTTCCATTGATGGAATTTCTTGACTGGTGAAGATTTGATCACGGATATTATCAAAATTTGGATGTATGGCACGAATAACCATACGTAACTTGTCCAACTTTTGCTTGATTTCTTTCCGTGAGTTAGCTTTTAAGAACATCTTTAACTCTTCAATATCAACTTTAGCTATAAAACATGTCATGTCATGATTTGTTTGTTTGAGAGATGTTTATGGGCAGAATCATAAAGTTTGAATGTCATTTTGAACGATGCTTTGAGCCTTCTTCCGAAGAGATTTACATGTTTTGAATGTTCTAACGGTCTCCAATATATTATGTTCCACAAATTGCCACAACAAAGCACAAAGTGGGAAGTCCAACATCTTCCATTATTCAACACTTGATGATATTTAACTGCTCTCTTTTCCAAGTGATCGTGTAAACCTTGACGAGGAAACCAATGTTTACAAAAGAACATCAAGATAAATAATTTTTACCATTAAGTTTTTCTGAAGTAATCGTTGGAGTTCCAAAATTTGAAAAGGCAAGTCTAGTACATGTTACATAACTTTAACAGAAGTAAAAATACCAAAAAAAATGAAGTCACCTAGGATTGGAGAGAACCTAGTGTCAGAAAGGTAAGTATGGGAGTTGGAACAGGGACAAAAGAAGTTAACAAAAATGACGATGGTGGTGCAATGTGTTCTGGTGAGAACAAGGTGGCATGTGGGCTACACACACCTGACTGAGCCACAAAGAGAAGTGGCACTTGATGAATTGTGAGAGAGAACCAACCTTTGCAACTGTTCATGTTTGACATAGCTTGCAGAGACGCTTTAGATCCAATTGTTGTTGGAGGAAAAGGTGGAGTTTGACAACAGTGGCTAATGATGGCCAATGATAGTGGATGGCGGTGGAAGACATTTTCTTGCAAGACAATATAGGCAAAGCTGGATCAACCTGTTTTGATACTAATTTGAAGGAGTATATATGAGAAAGAGTTTGAGAGAACTTAACTTGAATCTCTTTACTTAATCAAATATATATATATATATATATATATATATATATATATATATATATATATATATATATATATATGTATGTATGTATTATGTATGTATACGTATTTAACATAAGCTTAAGGAATGTGAAACATAAAACAACTTTGCTCAAAAGGTAATATAAACTATTGTAATAATGACTACCTCAGCTTGAACTTGTCATTTAAATCTGTTTTGTGGCACTTCATAAGGATGAAAACTCTTTTCTTATCTTTCGTTATTAGTCCAAAGATCCAAGCCTCAATGTATTACACAATTTTCTCCTGCCAAGTGGAGCTAGTACCATTGTTCTCTTTCTTTTTCCTCTAGATTTGATTAATTATCACAATCTACAAATCAGGAACCCTATTTTTCTATGGAGTGTCCCTGCATCCAATATATGTCTGACACAGTCACATGTACGACACCTGTTAGAAAATATACTGAAGTTTCAAATTTAAAAAATTGTTGCAGCTTTCACACAGTCCCAACACGGTATTAATGGGTGGAGATTGTGATATTTTTAAGAAGTTGAAAAGTCAGAAACATACTGTGTAAGTTTATGTTACCCCTTTAAAGAAACAAACAAACCATCTACTTCCCATTTACACTTTCTCTTTAACGTACCTTCTGAATTTCCCCTTCTCTATATCCATAAATAACCCTTCTCTGCGCTGTCAGTCTCCTTTGCATTTCCACACCATTGCATGCTTCTCAATTCTTGTCAACACGATGAAAAAAAGTTTGGGTAGAAAGTATTTTTATGAATACTATGAATTTTGATGTATCCTTTATCGTTTCTATTTAAAAATCAATATGAAATTCCCTATTTTACTGTTTTTAGTTTCATCTAGTATATGGGATTTATGGTGTGGGTTTATGGAATATGTCATATAAGTAACTCTTATCTTTTATAAGAATCATAGAACTAGTTTTCACATTCGCGGTTGCCTTCTATTTTTGAAGCTGATCCTCTATGCAATATGATGGTGGAGGGTGGTACTATATTTTATCTATTTAATATTATTATTAGTTGATTTTAATATTATTATTATTAGGAAACAATATGTTCAAACTTATTGACTAATTTTTTTATAGATGATTTTGAATATATAGATCTTGATTGTCAATTTAAATAATTCCTAATTCAATATATATATATATATATATATATATATATATATATATATATATATATATATATATTTACATATAGATATCATACATATATACATACTTATATATTTACGTCACTATATCCTACATTTTGGAGATTATAGGCATTGTGTTGCCCGTGTTTGTGTCCATGCTTCATATATCATAATTTTGCATCAAGCCAAGCTATCTTGTTTATTTTCCTATAGCACTAAAACAAATCAGACATATTTGAAATTGGGATATTTAACGTATGCTCCATTTTATCCTTGCAAAGTCATTCATGATGCTCAAATTTTGTTTCTGGTGCAAATGTTGCTTACTCTTAATTGACTGGTTATTCCATTTCATATCTTTGCATGAGAAGACTTCAGTGTTCAAGCAACTATTAGTTGGTTATTATCAGAAATATTTGGAGTTCAGAACGTTTCAATTGTGGCTGAAGAAGACATACAAACAATCTCCAAGCATGAATCAGCAAGCTTGCTGGAGGACGTTGTGAATACTGTGAATGAGTCTTTAGCTTTTGCATCCAAGTATGGTCTTCAAAGTCCAGAGACAACTCTAGGATCAACTGAAATTCTTGAGGCCATTGCCCGTTGCAACTCAACTGGAGGCCCCAGGGGAAGATATTGGGTACTTGATCCTGTTGATGGCACATTAGGATTTGTACGTGGGGATCAGTATGCTGTTGCTCTAGCTCTGATTGAGGATGGAAAAGTTGTTCTTGGAGTTCTGGGTTGTCCTAACTACCCGGTAAAGACAGAATGGCTTAATTATCATTACCAGTATCACCAAACAACACCACAATCATCTCTAACAACTCCCGATACCGGAGGAAAAGGATGTGTGCTGTATGCAAAACGAGGCAGTGGTGAGGCTTGGTTGCAGTCGTTGATTGATGGAGAGAAAATGCTAGATTGGCCAAATTGTGCTAGACTTATTCGTGTTTCTTCAATTGATGACCCAGCATTGGCAACTCTCTGTGAACCAGTGGAAAGGGCAAACTCAAACCATTCATTCACAGCTGGACTTGCTCACAGTGTGGGACTTAGGTATGTATATTTCCTCTTGTCTCGTTCAAAGTTTCCATAATTTGGACATATTTCATTTACTAATTCACTGAACTGAAAGTACTTTCTACGTAAGGGCATTAGAACATAAGGATGGTGTTAAAAGGTTTAAAGATTTAACTGTTATTACAGAAACCATTTTTGGAATACCAATAGGGTAAGTACAAGTAAAAATTATTCAATAATAAATGTAGTATTATAAGCAGTGAAAAGAATATAAAGAAAAACCAGGCCTTGTAATTCTCGGGACTTCAATAGAAATTATAAATAGCAGAAGAATTCCTTGATGACAATCATAGAATTGGTTTGTCTTTCATACATAATTTTTTACTGCTAACATTGGAATGTTATTCTTAAATATTAGGGTAGAATAGAATTATTTTATTGCCAAGAGTACATTAGATATATATACAAGATTGAAAAAGTAATTTTGAAAATGTAATAACAGCACTTAATGTAATCAAATCCCTATTATTCAAGGATATAATCAAATCCTATGATTCAAGGATATTTATGTTATGCACTTGAATTATGCTAAATATGGATTAATAAAATGATTGCTGACTCTTAAATGTAATCAAGTCCCTATTATGATTCAAGGATATTTATGTTATACACTTCAATTATAATATGCTAAATATGGAATAATAAAATGATTGTTAACACTTCTCTTCAAGCTGGTGAATATACATTTCCATTTCCAGCTTAGAAACAATCCTTTCAAAGTTGTTGTTATTCAACTCCTTTGTTAGAAGGTTTGCAAGGTTGTCTTGACAAGAATAACAAATTTATTATCACAGTAAAGTCTCATTGGTTCATCCCGCTTTATCCTTAAGTCTTCCAAGATGATTTTCAATCATAGTAGTTCACAGATCCTTTGTGCCATTGTCTTGAACTTTGCTTCAACACTAGATCTTGCTACCATATCCTGTTTTTTACTCTTCCAAGTTACTAGATTCCTACCAAGGAAAGTACAATATCTAGTAGTTGATCTCTTATCCACAATTGACCCAGCATTGTATACACTACAAGATTGTGTTATGTTTCAAATTCCAAACCACACAATTGACAAAGAAGAAAACAGACATGCGGATGAATACTGAATGACAAAATTTATTTAATATGTTTCTCTAGTAGTTCTTAGCACTAACAAAGGTCAAAATCAATTCCTTTCTCACAAGAATACTCCTATCAACAATATCACAAAACTACAAAAAAACGTAACAATCCTCAAACCCATGGGTGGTCTTTATAAAGGCCACCTTTGAGTCTCAAACAAGCATCCTAACCGCCTAACCCCCTTAACGGTCCTTCTCTAATTGTTTTTTTTTCCTTTAAATTTCCTCCTCACATAAACCCTTCAAGGTTTCTCAAGATCCTGCTAACCCAAAGGATGTTGATCCAAAGATCTAACTGATTTAGAGTCTCATTTTGTTTGAACAGAATTCCAGTGCCTGGAGTCCCTTTTAGATATTGCATAATTCTTAGTGCAACCCTAAGTGAATCTTCTTAAGTTGGTGCATGAACTGGCTGACTAAAATCACTGCAAATGTAACACGTTATGTAGTGTGAGACAAATATACGAGTCTACCAACTAATCTATGGTACATTTCGTTGTCAATAGCAGTATCTTTTGTTTGTGTTTCCCAACTTCAGATTTGGATCAATTGGTGTACTTCAATTCCCAAAGAAATAACTTCAATTTTCCCCTTGCCGTGATTTCAAACTCCTTGGCTAGATGTTGGCTTAATAGTTGTTGCTCCTCTTCATCATCACATGTAACTATAATATCATCCACATACACCAATAACACTATTACTTCCCCTGACTTGGTGTCTTGAACAAAGTGTGTGGTCTCCATGGCTTTGTTTGAAGCTCAAACCAAACCATGCTCATGGTGATAGTTTTAGTCCATACAATGAGAATATCACTTTTCACAATGAAGACTCTCCACATCTAATTTATTAAAAATGGAAGGCAATAAGAATTTTATGACTCTAAAGGAAGGATGACCAAGATGACAATGTTGTAGAAGGACCTTCTCTTTGTTGGTCTTTATTAAAATAGACGAAGAAGAAAAAATTGTTGTAGTTTTGGGAAAAGATTTGAGTTGTCCAAATAATAGAGGCCATTTCATTCTCTAGCATGTCCAATCATCATCCCCAAATACTTGTCGTGCACTGCAACATACATAAATTATCATAAAAACATTACATGATAGGTCTTCCATGAGTTTTTTTTTAATGGAAATAAAATTGTTGGACAATTTGGAAATATAAAGAACATTTTTCAGGGTTATGGACGGGTTTATTTTAACTTCTCCTTGTCTTGCCGCAATGATGGAATTGTCATCTCGGTGAATATTTTCTTATTGCTAGTGTAAGGGGTGTAGGAGGAGAAATTTTTAGGTAGAGGTGTCATGTGATCAGGTGCACTTGAATGCAATATCCAATATTCGATATAGAATCTATCTAAGACATTGAGTCCAACAACAAAAGGAAAATTTCCAAACATATCTAAATATGAATATGCTAAAGAACAAATACCTTTTGGTCTATCAAATTCTATAGGAACAATCTCATCTTCTCCATTCCATCTTGATTGGGTTGAATAGCAAGACAAAAGCAATCAATGACAAGATAAATCACGACAACAATTATGGTTGCCTTCAAAGAGATGATAAACAATAGTGAAGACAAGATAATCACTACAACAATTAAGGTTGCCTTCAAAGAGATCATAATGAAGGTTCTCTTCTAGGATGTTTGAATGCACAGTCAGAAGCAATTCTTAGGATGTGAAAAGTAAGGTTGTTTTGGATTAAGGGAAAAGACGATAAAGTTTATGAAATTTGTGTACGTGATGTAGTAGTAGGTATAAGTGATAAAAACAATAATTGATGAAATTATAAGATTACAATTTTGTTCTTATAGTTAAAATTGATATAAAATGAAATATGATGATAGGTACCAGAATATAAAAGAAAGAAATAGAAATTGAGTAGAAAAGAAATAAGGGATAATTATTATTGATTCAGAATTAGCCAAACGCCTAAAGAATTCAAAGCACTAAGTAGCTCAACACTCTTCCTAAAATAAAAAAAAATCCCGTACCCTAACCACCCCATCTTAGTCTTATTAATACTCTTTTCCTAACTAAATTCCCCAACAGCAAGATCTCTTTTGATCCTAGTGTAATCAGTTACAATCAGTGACCCTAGTGCAATCAATTACACTTATTCCTATTTCTTCTCCTCCCGTAAACCATCAGTGTTTGTTTGGTTGCTTAATGGGTTGTTTATTGGGCTGCAGACTATCAATACTCTCCCCGTAAACATTCACCCTGTCCTCAAGGTGAAGATGAGGAAAATTTGTGTTGATGTCTCTGGCAGGTTCCCATGAAGTTTCAAAAGTAGGAAGGTCCTGCGACTTGACCAGCACTTCCTTTTCTCCTGTAGTAGAGGACCGGACAACTAATATCTCTGCAGGTTTCAGTTTTAATTCCCAATCCTCTACCAAGCATTTGAGCAGCGGTTGACTCTGCACTTGAGAACTTAAGCACTTCTTCAGAAGTGAAACATGGAAGACCGGATGTACCATCGATCCAAGAGGCAACTTCAACCTATATGCTACCTTCCCAATCCTTTCTTCAACCTCAAAGGGACCATAAAATCGGGGGCCTAGCTTCTGGTTAATTCTTTTAGCTAAGGAGCGAAGCCTATAAGGCTGAATCTTTAAGGAGAAAGCATCTCCTACCTAAAACTCAATATCTTTTCTTTTCTTATCAGCTTGGTTCTTCATTCTCTCTTGAGCCCTGTACAAGAACCTCTTTAGTTCATCTAGGACTGCATTCTTGTTTGTTATTAATTCATTCAGCTCCTCAATATTGGAAGGAGGAGTGTCATCTCTAACTAGGACAGGAGGATCTCTCCCATATAGAGCCTTAAAAGGAGTGGTGTTTGAAGAGGCATTGTAGAATGTATTGAACCATAATTCTGTCCAGCTCAACCACTTAGCCCATTGTTTTGGCTTAGTACTTGTAAAACACCTTAAATAGAGTTCTAAACACCGATTTACTACTTCCATTTGTCCATCGGTTTGTGGATGGTAAGCTGATGTATAGTGCAGTTTGGTACCAGCTTGCTTGAATAAATCTATCCAGAAACTACTCATGAACAATTTGTCCCTGCAGTCAGAATTTTAGCAGGAAAACCATGTAATCTCACAACTTCATGAGCAAAAACAGCAGCCACATCTTTTGTCGTGTATGAGTGACTTAGTCCAATGAAATGAGCGTATTTAGTGAGTTTGTCTACCACCACCATGATTGTATCCTTTCCTTGAGATTTGGGTAACCTCCCAACGAAATCCATGGTTACTTCTTCTCAAACTAGATCTGGAATAGGTAAAGGTTGGAGCAAACCTGCTGGACTTAGAGTCTCATATTTGTTTCTGCAGTACGTTTCACAATCCTGTACATATCTCCGAATACTTTTTCTCATCCCCTCCCACCAAATAAGTCCTTCAATCCTTTTGTATATCCTAAAAAACCCGAAATGTCCTCCACCAACCGAATCATGAAACTCATGAAGAATGAGTGGAATCCTAGGAGAATTCTTTGGAATCATTATCCTCCCCTTGAAGTAAAGTTGTCCCTTCTTGAGCTCAAAATCATACCACTCATCCTTTCCTTGTAGTAGGTCTTGTAAAATCATTTTCAGCTTAGGATCCTGTTGAATTTCTTCCTCTAAGCCTTCCCAACCATGGAAAGTGACAGTCCAGATTTCTGTTAAAGAAAATCTCTTGGAAAGTGCATCAACAACACTGTTTTCTCTACCTGCCTTGTATCTTATTTCAAAATCGAATCCTAATAATTTTGCAATAAGTTTCTGCTGTCCCTCGCCCATGATGCGTTGATCAACCAGGAATTTTAAGCTCTTCTGATCAGTCAGCACCGAAAATTTCCTACCTAATAGGTAATGCCTCCACTTCTGGACTGCCATCACAATTGCTATGAGCTCTCTTTCATAGACTGATTTCGATTGGCTCCCGACTGACAGTTTTTGACTTAGGTATGCAACTGGTCTACCCTCTTGCATTTACACCACGCCCAACCCTCTTCTTGATGCATCAATCTCAATTGTAAATGGTTTATCAAAATTTGGGACAGCTGATACCGGCAGAGTAGTCAACGCCTCTTTCAACTTATCGAAAGCCAATTGAGCTTCCTCCCCACAAATAAAGCAGTCTTTTCTCAGCAGTTGAGTTAAAGGTTCTGCAATACTCCCATATCCTTTTACAAACCGTCTATAATAGCCTGTAATTCCCAAAAAGCCTCGCAGCCCTTTCGAATCGGTTGGGACTGGCCACGATCTCATGGCTTCAATTTTCTTGGGGTCCACTGCTACCCTTGCAACAGAGATGATATGACCTAGGTACTCTACTTCTTTCACCCCGAAGGAACACTTCTTTTGATTAATAAATAAGCTGTTCTGTCTTAATAATTCTAGGACTTGCTGAACTTGCTTTACATGCTCTGTAAGTGATGTACTGAAGATCAATATATCATAAAAAAAATTAAGACAAATTTTCTGAGATAAGGCTTTAGAATTCAGTTCATCAATGCTTGCAACGTTGATGGCACGTTTGTCAACCCAAACGGCATGACTAAAAGCTCATAATGGCCCTCATGCGTTCGAAACACTGTCTTCTCAATGTCTTGTTCCCGTATACGAATTTGATGATAACCAGATTTAAGGTCCAGCTTGGTAAAATTCTTAGCCCCACTCAATTCATCAAACAACTCATCTATTATGGGAATGGGAAATTTGTCAGGAATGGTTACCTTATTAAGGCCTCTGTAATCTACGCAAAATCTCCACCCACCATCTTTTTTCTTAACAAGGATTACTGGACTGGAATAGGGACTAATATTGTGCTTGATGATTCTTGCACTCAACATTTCAGTAATTATCTTTTCCATCTCATTCTTTTGGCAATATGGGTAACGGTAGGGTTTGATATTAGGAATTGTTGCTCCTTTTTTCAAATTGATAGCATGGTCTAAATTCCTTTTTGGTGGCAGTACTGTGGGGGCTTGGCAAAGATCAGTGTAGTCCTCCAGTAATTTCTGCAGTGGTTCTAGTATTGCTTTTCCTGTTGCGTCATTATCATCAATTTCACAAGGAGAAATAATATAGGCTTCTTCTTCCGCTCTCAACGCTTTCATCGTGGTTCTCCAAGATACTTGGGCTGTACTCAGTGAGGGATCTCCTTGGATACAGTGTTCCTGTCCCTCTTCCATCCATCTTATCACCAATTTCTGAAAATTTGCTTTGATGTCTCCCAAACTAGCTATCCAAGCCATCCCAAAACAGCGTCTGTATTGCCCAGGTTCAAGAGAAAAAATGGTTGAGAAATGACGACTCCTTGCACCACTAAATTCAATTTCTCACAAAAGCCCGAGCCTTTTGATATTTGCCCGGTTCCCACCTCTACAAGAAAAGGGGTATCATTTGTTACTTCCAACTATAAAATCTGAGCTAAATTCTTCGAGAAAATTTTTTTGTCAGCCCCTATGTCTACCAACATCACAATCTCCTGATCTCTTATCATCCCTTTCACCTTGAAAGATTTATTTATCGTCACTAGCCCTTGAAGACTGCGTATAGTGAGATGCAGAGATAGAGTAGGAGTATTGTCTTCTTCATTCGCAGTATCCCCTTCTGAAGTGTATGCTGCCTCTTCCTCCATAACTTCCTTTTGACTGACGTCCTCCATCAAGATCAACTTAAAATTCTTGAGTTTGCAGATGTGATCCTTTCCCCACCTCTCCCCACATTTAAAACATAATCCCCGACGACTTCTATCTTGCAACTCTTCTTGTGTGAGTCGTCTGCCACCCGAAACAAGGAGTGGCGTTTTTTCCTCTGTTCGCCGCACACTTGGCTGAGTATGTTGTAGTGGGATTGGCGCTGGCCGCCCCTAGATTGGTAATTTGTTGGCTGGGCTCCCTCCGAAACTTCTCCATTCTCGATTTCTTTCCTCCAATAATAATGCTCGGTCTTTGAGTTCGCCTAGTGAATCCAATTCCAAACTCTTGAGTTCAACCCTTAATGGGCCTTTGAGCCCATTTATGAAAACACTTTTTAACACTTCTGGATCTAACCTCAACAAAGGTCTTGCCACCTTCTCAAATTCATCTATGTAGATAGCACCGACCTTCCTGTCTAAGACTAAGAAGAGGGCCGAGTGGGTCCTTCACCGTTCTAGGTTGAAACTGACGAAGAAGCGCATCTCGGAACTGACGCCAGGAGGAGAATGGTGAGCGAGTAATGTCGAACGACTGATACCAGTTGAGAGCTCTATCTTCCAAAGCCACCACCACGGACTCCAAACGTTCTTCTCCTTCAATATTATTCACAGTGAAATAGCGTTTGATCCTGGTGAGCCACCTGAACGCATCATCCCCAGAAAAAATTGGTAAGTCTAGTTTCCTCGTCAGTGCTCTGAATGGGTGGTAACGGTAATCATCCTGGTAGTAGGGATATCTATGGTGCCACGGATTGGGATCCCTATTGTCGCGACGATCCTCGTGGGATCGGACGGACCTTCTACTCTCCCTACCCGGAGATGGGGAGTGATAAAAGTCTGTTCGCTGGGGAGGAGGGGATCTAGTCGACCCATCGTCCCTACGTAAACCTCTGTTCCATTGATCAATCGACTTCACAGGGTTGCGTGGCCTGCGCGGAGAGTGAGTACGACCTCGACGGTGATCTCGACCTAATCCCTTCAATGACAACATCATCTGATCAAACTTCTTCTCTAAATTCTCCATCCGCTCCTCCATCTCTTCCCAGAAAGTGCTCTGTTACCAATGATAGGTACCAGAATATAAAAGAAAGAAATAGAAATTGAGTAGAAAAGAAATAAGGAAAAATTATTATTGATTCATAATTAGCCAAACGCCTAAAGAATTCAGAGCACTAAGTAGCTCAACACTCTTCCTAAAATTAAAAAAAAAAACCCAGACCCTAACCACCTCATCTTAGTCCTATTAATACTCTTTTCCTAACTGAATTACCCAACAGCAAGATCTCTTCTGATCCTATTGTAATCAGTTACAATAAGTGACCCTAATGCAATCAATTACAGTTATTCCTATTTCTTCTCCTCTCTAAACCATCAGTGTTTGTTTGGGCTGCTTAATGCGCTGTTGATTGGGCTGCAGCCTATCATATGATTCTTATTTGTAAATAGAATTTACATGTGATTAAAACAATATTCTCATTCGAATCGGTGAACTCAGTTGAAAAGAAAAATACAAATTATTTGACATTATGCATGAATGCAAAATTGTTAAAAATTTTGATAAAATATAGGCACTACACGTTAATTTAAAAAATAAAAAAAAATATCTATAAACATTGGTGATAGGCTACTTATCCTCATCACATAAGTGCTACACGTTAAATTTTTTTTTTTCAGTTATATAGTTTTATTTTTATGCATGTATAATAAAAAAATCAAGGGCAACTCGGTCAAAACCATGTTGCTAACTGTCTTTCCCCTTGTTTTAGCTCCTCATGGGGAGGGTCAGTTATTCTCACAACTTTCTGTTTCTTTCCTTGCATTTCCATGAGAATTAGCAAATGCCAACAGCCACCATCTGTGTCCTTGAATCGTTGTAAATAGTAAAGAAGCAGAAACAAGGCTTAATAAAGTGCACCCTTTAGCCTCCTTTACTCTCATCCAGACCAGAAATACTTGATGAGTCAGAAATAAAAGTTTCACTTTTAAAGTTTTTAAACTCCTGTTTTGAACTTTAATGTTTTTCCTATAAAGGGATTAAAAATCATGCACTTTACCTGTAGCCTGATTTAGTCATATCATTTCATGGATTCATGGTAAAAGGTTGAATACAAGTTTCTATTCTCCAAAATTCTTTGTTTGCAATTTCATTCAGAGCTGGGCCTGAATTTATCACATTTTTATGTTTATTTTGATTTTTCTTTTCCAAACACCATTGCTGGGATTGAATCACTCTTCCCTCTCAAAATCTGGTGTAGAAAACAGCCCTTGCGCGTGCACAGCATGGTAAAGTATGCAGCAATAGCACGGGGCGACGCAGAGATATTCATGAAATTTGCAAAGTGTGGCTACAAGGAGAAGATATGGGATCATGCTGCTGGTGTTGTGATTGTTCAGGAGGCTGGTGGTGTGGTAACTGATGCTGGAGGGCGCCCTCTGGACTTTTCCAAGGGAATGTACTTAGAAGGTCTTGACAGAGGTATAATTGCATGCTCTGGTGTCACATTGCATGAAAAATTTATTGGTGCTGTTTATGCCAGCTGGGACTCCTCAAATTTATGACCCTTCTTTTCTTCTATCAATGAGGAAAAATTTTGGTAGAGGCAAACTGCATCATGTCTTTTATTAATCCTTTTCCTGTGTTTTTCATTCTAAAACATTGTAATGCATGTTAGTAGACAGTAGCTGGCTAAGTTTCCTCTGATATAGCATATTATATTAAAGTGATCACACACATATACATATACATGTATGTATATTATATATATATTATATATATATATTATATTATATATATATATAAAATATGTGGGATTAGCTCCTCTCTGAAAAAAGGCAGTCTACTTGAAAAGGATAAAAGTGTAATTATAAGCATTGATTAAACACTCGAAGGAGTGTTTGATTTGACAAAACGTTTTGATTTTTTCTGTTAGTTACAATATTACATTATTTTCCCTTTGATTTCGGTTTTTAAATTTTACGGGGAAGTAATGAAAATAACGTTTCTCACGTTCTACAGAATGCTAAATAACATTGTTACTTGTTTATATACTTAAATTGTGAATATTAAATTTATTTTTAATTCAATATTTTATTTATTATATAATATAAAGATATAGCATTATTCTTTTCGGGCCTCCTAGTGCGGCAGTCTTGTCTATAGTTTGCGGACATTGTTATTAGCGCCCTCCAATTTGCCTTTGAATTTTTTTTTATTTGCATAATATCTTCAAGAAAAAAATATTTTTTTTCTATGTGATTTTTTTTTCAAAATAAATTAAACATGATAAAAAATTGTTTTCATTTTCATCGTTTTTTTTATAATTTTAACTCTACATAAACATTTTTTTTTGTTGAATTAATTTTAATCAGTGGATTACATGTTAATGCTGGGTTATATTGGGTAGATAATCAGTTAGGTACCTCAATGCATACGTATAGCAATTTAGTCTATGAAAAGTTTGATTTACTAAATATATTAGTAAGTACAAATTGATTCTTAAGTTTAATGATAAAATGGTTTCACAAAATTTAATAAACAGTAAATTTGTCACTTTATAATTTTTCATTATTCTAATGACTAAATTACATTTATGTATACTTCCATTTATTATTTTTTTAATTAATACTAAAAAGACGTTTTTATCTTTTCACTGTAGCTGCGAGTTTAAATAATATCTGGGAGGGCCAATAGCAGGAACCCATTTGCATATTTTATATTTTTCCGCCGTCCCTAAAATTGGAATGAAAAGCTTCAATTAATTAGTGGTTGATATATTATATAGCTACCCCAGAAACTTTCAACTTTAATTAAATGAAAAGAGTGAAAAATTGTTTTGATGATTTAAAAATAATCTTTCATAACTTTAATATAATTTAAGGTCTGATTACTATAATTATATAATATATATTCATACTAAAGTGATTTCATTATTAAATGAGTCAATATTATAATAAAATATTTAATCTGAGTGGACATTCCTGTCTAAATTCACTGAAAAGTTGTTGACGTTCAAAGAAAGTTCGGCTTGCTGTATTAGTTATGAATTGCTAGTATTTTTCTACTTTTTTTTTTCTTTATGACAAAGTCCTTATTTCATTTTGGGTGATGCGATAGTCTTCGCTTTTGTTGCGGCCTATTTATGGGGGAAAAATAGGTGGTCCACTTCAATTCCTCAAACTCTTTTACATATGTTTAGATAGCTTCTTCCTAACTACTTGTAAGAGAGAGCAAAAATTGACTTTACTTTAAGATCAAATTAGTTTTTACATAAATTAATTTATATATATATATATATATTCAATTTAATCATTATGATTAATTTAATTTATAGACAAAATTTCATTTTTATTTTTACTTTCCTTAAGTCATTAGAAAAAACGTATTTACCCATTGCAAACACCTAATTTTATCATTTTAAAATAATTAAATAACAATATGTAATAATTTATTTGTATAGTAAAGTCCAATACAATAAGTCCAACACCCTATAATTTTTATTAAGTCCTGAAAATAACAAAGCATAAAGTATAGGTGGCTTTTGTCTGTAAGACGAAAGCTTTGTTAAAACAATTGATATTGATTGTTGTGTAGGATTTAGATCAACTCATTTGGAGATGGAGAACAAAATCCAACCAAAAGAACACAAAAATGGTGAAAGTATGAGAAGAATCCATGAGAATATGCATTCGAAAATTGTAAAATGCAAGAAGGAAATAACAAAACAATGAAAAATGGAAACCAAAAATGGATTAGAGAGAAGAAATGGTGAATAACATTCCACCTTGAAGAGATGTTCCAAGGATAAGTTCCAAGAAAGCTACCATTTGAGAAATCTTCTCAAAATAAGACTCAAAACAATACAAGAAAAACTCAAACTCACTCAAACTCTTAAAAGAAATCTTTAAAATGAACTCTTATTCTCATTCAAGTATGAAAAATGAACAAAGGATACTCTCTTTATATACCACAAGTCACGACCAAAGAGGTGCATGAATGGTCAAGATGATTAACAAGAATTAACCAATTGGTTAAGTGCCTTAATCCCTTAAAATTAGGAAAAATCATGGTAGTTCCTAAAAATTAGGGAAAAACAAACATGGTAGTGATGACATAGCATCTAATGCAGATGGTCGGTCATAAGTGTCAAATGCTCGCTCTCAAGTTCTATTCCTACAATTCTTACATTGTCTCAAGTTTTATACATTTCTGAAGCTATTCTAATTCTATTATTTTTATTTATTTTTCCAAAGCTCTAAGTTGACTTCCTGTTTTCACTCCTTCTTGTTGATTATTTGTTTCTTCTAATCGTGCTTCTTATCTTTATTCCGCAAGTTCTTCTTCCTTTTGTTTCTCATGAGTATCATCCTCACATGTATCATCCTCCCCGTCTTGGAGAGAATTCTTTATTTGGACAATTGAAAGCTTTGTGTCCATAACCCAAGCACAAAACATTTGATGCTACTTATTTTTTCCTTAAACTTGGGTTTAATTGAAGAAGAATAAGAGACATGATTCTGTTGAGAGGAATATTTTTCTATAGAAGAAGAAGATGGTCTGTGATTCTTAGAAGAAGATGAAAGTTTAAGATACTTACCTTGAGATGTTTTGTCCTCATCCCATGAAGCACTACAAGAGGAATATTTTTGGAATGTGTGGTGCCTCTTTATTTTACTTTCCACCTTTATGGCTTGGTTAAGCATCTCTTCTAAACTATCATGTCTTTGAAGTTGAATCACATCTTGTATCTCTTGGTTTAACCTATTTAAGAATCTTGCCAAGTTGGACTCATAAGTCTCTTCCAAACCATTTTTAACGGAAAACATTTCCATCTCTTTGAAAATTCCTCCACATCTTTTGAACTTTGTCTTAGTCTTTGGAGTTGGAGGATTAACTCTTTCTTGTATGTTGTGGGCATAAATCTCTCTTAAAACATTTTTAAAATCCAACCAACTAGAAATTTGTGATTTTCTCCCTCTCACAATTTGACTTTGATATTTGTTCTACCACAAAAATAACAAGTATATTGCCTCAAACTCTAAGATAACAAGTTTCAAAACTTCCTCGTCACTAAAATTACAAGAGTATTTGATTTACTCTACTTTTCTTTCCAACTCTTCATATACATTTGACTTGGAATCACCCATGAATTTAGGAAACCGTGCATTGTGGTTGAAAATGTTATCTTCATGATTCTTGTGGTGCCTCCTTTCCCTCCTTTCATGCCTATGATAAAGTTCTTCCATGTCACTTTCTTCAAAATTGGTGGAAGATCTTGAAGACCTTATTTCTCTTCTATGTATTCTTCCACTCTCCATAGTTTCCATTTTCTCTAATTTTTGCCTCATTTCTTTCGAAGTCACTTGATGTGCCTCCATATTCACACTTCCCTCCTCCTTAGAACTCAAAGACATGGCTGGAAAATTTTGAAGAACAACCTACACAAATTTCAAAGCAAACCAAACAAAACTACCAAAGTAAAGTGGTTAGTTTCAAAAGTATATCACAATTTCTCTCAAGTGTTTAGTCCAACATTTTTTTCTACTCACTCACTATACAATAAATGATCAGGGTATGTCTCAACCATGCTCAAAATTGTTTCAAAGTGAAATATAAAATTACTAACTCTCAAGTAAATGATGTAATGGCTTAAATTGCACTTAAACTTGATTTTCTTAAAAAATGCGAGACAAAACTATGGGAAAACAATAAATACAAATTGAAAATTCTTAAGAAGAAAAGTCAAAAAAAGAATACAACACTTATGTGACAATTTTATGCAAAGAAAAGTTTTAAAAAGATTCAAAGAAGAGTGGTTTTGATGCAAAATCTTCATCCACTGGATTCATGTAAAACCTTGAAATGAAAGTCAATCAAGAGTCACACAATTCAGAAAATAAATCTCACATAAAAGTATTGAAATAATATGACAATCCCTTCAAGGAAGTTGAAATGAAAATTGATTCAAGAAACTAGGACAAAGTACACATGAACAATCTTTTATCAAACACTTGGTGATCACAATTTTATGTAAATTTATTTTGACTTGTTTTCGCAATTTTCTTTTGTTTTTCAAAGGCTATATGATTTGTCCATCCAAGATAGCAGCCCAAATAAATTTGTTTTTTTTTTTCCAATTCTTGAAAATCAATTCCAAAAGACAACTATAAATGAGAGAATCACAACACTTGCTTCTAATGTTTATGGTTTTCAATCTTCTAAAACATGTTTTCCCTTAATAACATTATCAAAACAAGACTAAAAATTTTTAAACTCTAGAAAACTTGAAGAAAGAAACAAAAACTCAAAGAAAGAACAAGAACACAAAAGCACAAAATCAATCAAGCGTCAACATCATACCCATGCCTAGAGGAAAAAAATTTGGTCTAAACAACAAGAAATAGATACAATGACTTGATTAGTGGATTAACTAATGAAAAAAAAAACACAAAACATGATGTATATAGACCAATAATGATTCGGCCAACACAACAAGTCCAAGAACAAGAAGAATCTCCTTGCACCAAGAATAGGTTTCAAACCCATTTTCCAAGAATACCTTCTTTGGCGGTGATGAACATCTCTATGGGTTTGGTTTATCCTTTGGCTCTTGATATGGATTCTACGGGTTGTGTAACACTAGGATCAAATCATTAGGAAATTGATTGTAATATCCCATATTTTTCACATAATGGAAACTCTATCAAATGGAAATTCTATAATAAACCTAAATATAAATCTTCATACATGCATCAGAATATTTCAATATATACTTCTCTACATGAAATTTAATAAAAATATCTTCATACAATCATAAAATAAAATAAACTAAAACTTCTCCATCCACTCAATGAAGAGTCACACCACATATCAAATCATCTGCTCACGTGTAACACACGATCATCGTAGGTTTAAAAATAAAACAAACACCACACAAAAATAAAGGTAAGATATAGAGTTTAAAGAAATGTATATTCATATATTAAATTTCTATCTCAACCAAACTACAAACATTAGATTTTCATGATTCATCTCACACATCACATTGTCATTATCACATCTCTACAATAACTTATATTATACATATACTAACTCACATACAAAGACACTTGACTCTCTACTTTCGGAAAACTCGTGCATTGAGTTAGACTCAGAGGCTAGCACCTGCCAAATGACCCTTGCAACTGTCAATCCACACAGTCTGAAATGAAGATAACCTCATCTAACAGAGTAAATCCATGTATTTGTCCTGACTGACTCTTTTAAACTACAATTTTAGTTATATGAATCTCCTTCAACTCTCACTACCTAGTACTCTTCATCTATAAGATTATAAGGTAACCGTAAAGTCGGGATACCTCCTTCTCGATAAGTCCTCAAATAATGCACAACCTAACAATCTTAACACTGGTATCTCCTTTGTTGAAGATACTATGTCTCGACCACCATTCCAAATCATTCACAAAAATTTATACTGTTGAGAATCTCACAAGATTCAATATTTGATGAAGTCAAGCAATTAGACAAAAGCAAAGCCAAGCATGGAAGTTGAAGAAGATAATTTAGTCATTGTATTAGTGGGTTTGAGTGAGTGTGATTGAAGGAGAAGGTGACATGTGCACAACTAAGAAGAAGATCCTTGGCACAGTTAAAACAAACTTAAAATCAAAGTAATCAAACTGAGCAAAAAGTTTTTGAGGAAAATCATTTGAAGTTTCAGTTTTGAACAGAAAATAAATCGATTCCATTTTGAAGAATCGATTTATTTGTGCGTTAAATTCAAATTGTTTCAACTACTTTTAAAAATTATTTGGTATCATATGTTTTAACTACCTGGACATTCAAAGCGCGAATACACAACTCACACAGAAGGGAACAACATGAGTTCTGAGAGACAAAGCAATTTGGTTTTCCAAATATCAAAGAATTGTTCTTGAAGAAATTTAAGGACTTGATTATTGTGCCATTGGTGTTCTTCAAGGCTCTGCACTGACAATCTTTTCTAGAAATCAGAGAGTTTTTGCAACTTAATTCTTGAACCTATGTGATTCAAGTTTTGTGTTTTAATTTGTGTAATTGATTCAAATTGGATATTGGTGATATTATAGGGTTTAGTATTGGCGAATTCTAAAAATTTGGGTTTGTAGGGTGCAAGCTTGAAAATTTAGTGGTATTTTTGATCTTGCAGGGTGCAAGAGGTGTTCTTGATTGTAATAGTGTACAATTGAGGGTTTGATAGTGAGATTTTTCTTATTAAGGTTGCAAGAAAGACTAAACATAGCCCTTAAGGAAGGGTGAACCAGTATAATTCCTGTGTGTGTTTTTCTCTGACCCTTCTCTCTTTGCAAGATTCCATTATGTGCTTATCATTCAATTATGCATTGATTAATCCGTTGTTTGAAGGTTAATTCAATTGTACTTTCATAGTATTACTGCTTTGAATCTTTGGATATAATATTTGCACAATTCATATGTGATTTTTTCAGTGTAATAACTCTGCCAATCTTGTTTGTTTCAATTCAATTCTGGTTTGATTTTATACATCTGGTTTGATCAACAATATACTCCAAGTGTTTCTCTGCATAAATTGAAAAGTGATTCTTTGGTAGCATAAATTGAATTCCTCTTAACCTTGATATCGTGATTGAATTTGGTATTACCATATATTGTTTATTAGATTGAATATTTGCTTATTCACTGGTTGCATTGTAATCCTTCTTTACTTGTTCAAGAACACTGTGTTTGAAAATTTTGATTTTCTTTAGATTGTCAATTTTTAAATTGATTTATTCGCATTGAAATTGATTGGTTTTTTGTGTTACACCTTGAATCATTGATCTTTGAGATTATTGGAAACTTTCATTTTGCTTAAAACGTTTTCCTTACTTTCTAAATTTAAAAATTTTAGAAAGTTCAATTCACCCCCTCCCCCGGCTCCCCCCCCTCCCCCCCCCACCCTCTTGAACTCAGCCTAAAAGTATTTTCATATACTACATCATACCATACATAACCATCCACGCAATGTAATTCAAATTCATCCAATTCATACTTAATAAAACAAGTAATCATAATATCTATTAAAAACATTCAAACTACCTTCCCTTACTTGGATAAAGTAAAGACCCTCAAAGGAGTTCCAAAAACCTAAAATCACAGGAAACCTAACCTACACCAAGAGCTTTCTGATCAATTACCAGACTACACCATTATAAGAATGGACCAACAGAGACTCATTCTCATGCCTTAGAGGACACATGCAAAATAGCCCTACCAATAACAGAATTGACCTAAAACTTACTCTGAGGAAGATGAGCATAAAATAAACTTACTGTGTTCAAGAATCTGATTGGACACTCTTGCTCCACTCGATGCCAAAGAATCTAAGGGTGATCTTCGATCGTTGATCAAATAAGAAAGGAAGGCAGAATTTTAAGGAGAAGATAGAGAAAGGGAAGAATTGCTTCTGAGAGAGATGGTGGTTTTTATAAAAATGAAACCTGAATATTGATTTTCCTATTTATATCAACTTTCCTCTTTCTAAAAAAAATATTTAGGTGTCATCTTATTTATATCTAAAGCTAAATTATAGGTTCTAATACATTTATATTCTAAATCTATTTTCTAGGATATTACATCGAGAACAAAATCCAACCAAATAAACACAAAAATGGTGCAAACATGTGAAGAAAATGGATTCGACAATTGTAAAATGCAAGAAGGAAACAAAAAAAAAAAACAATGGGAAATGGAAACTAAAAACAAATTAGAGTGAAGAAAGGATGAAGAACATACCACCTTGAAGAGATATTTTGAGAATAAGTGCCAAGAAAGTTACCACTTGAGAAAACTTCTCAAGATAAGACTCAAAGCAAGACAAGGGGAACTCAAACTCACTCTAACTCTCAAAGAAACCTTTCAAATGACCTCTTACTATCATTCAAGTATGAAAAAAGAACAAAGGAAACTCTCCTTATATAGCCACAAGTCATGGCCAAAGAGGTGCATGAATGGTCAAGAGGATTAACAAGAATTAAATAAGGTTAAGTACCGTAATCCCTTAAAATTAGGAAAATCACATGGTGGTTCCTAAAAATTAAGGAAAAGCAATCATGACTAGTGATGACATATCATCTAATGCACATGGCTGGTTTTTAAGAAGAGCTCCAAGACTCAAATGCTCTCTCTCAAGTTTTATTCCTACGATTCGTACATTGTCTAAAGTTTTGTACATTACTAAAGTCATTCTAACTATATTCTTTTTATTTATTTTTCCAAAGCCTAAGTTGACTTCTTGTTTTGACTCCTTCTGTTGCTTCTTTATTTCTTCTAACCATGCTTCTTGTCTTTATTCCATCAAGTTATTCTTCCTTTTTTTCCCTAAGGGCTCATCCTCACATGTATCAACAATGTAAGATGCACATGTTTTGTTTGTTAGATGATACAATCCTCTTTAGTCTTATTTAATGTCTGATAAGCACTCACATGCTCAGACAACATGCACATAATTTTTAAGCTACATTGTATTTTACAATATCCATATGCTTATTCTATGTTGCATGGAATGTTCATTATTGGTATATTTTGCTAATGATAACAAGTGCACCAATCACAAAGTAATAAAATTATCATTATTCCCAAAGGATTTGTGCAATATAAACCAATAATTATAATTATAATAAATTCAGATTTAAGAATATTTTTATTAAGTTGATGATATGTACATAAATAAAAAAGTAATTAAAAGGAAAATTGTGTTTTTATTGACACTCGAATGCAGAAAAAAAAAATTAACAATAATATGATAAACTTGTCAGGGTTAAGTCTCACTAATATTTTCTCTCATTTAATAAAAATGTTTACTTTCTTTCCTGTCATTAATCAATGTCAACCCACAAAATTGTTTACGGAAATCCTTTTCCGAGATTGATACGGAAAGAGTTTTTCGTAGTTATATTTTTTTTCAAAAACGCAGACTGTTACGGAAAGGATTTTCCGTAATGCAGTTTTTTTTCAAAATTGTTATGCATTACGAAAAACCCTTTTCGTAATAAATTTTTTTTTTCAAAAATTTTTGTACTACGGAAAACCTCTGCCGTAGTTGTTTTGTTTTTCAAAAGTATAGTGTATTACGGAAAACCTTTTCCGTAATGCAATGTTTTTTAAAATTGACGTGTTACGGAAAAGAGTTTCTGTAAGACATTTTTGGAAATTGGTATCCGGAACACAGTTTCGAAAAACATTTCCGTAATACATCTATTACAGAAAGGTTTTTTCAGAACTGTGTTCCGGAAACAAATTTCCAGAAATATCTTACGGAATCACTTTTCCGTAACAAATGTCAATTCTTAAAAGACATTGCATTTCAGGTTCTGTTAACATAATTTGGTGGTTCTTTTTAATATAGAGGATGGTGAGAACAAGAGGTGCAGGATCTCAACCAGAGAGGGTACGACCAACTGCTTCTGTTAGACGAAGAGAGTGAGGTGGTCCCTCAAACATTGCTGTTGAGGATGACTTTGGAGGCAATGTCACTGAAGAGGTTGATGTTGTAGAGGCTGAAAGTTATCCAGGAGGACCTTATGATATGTCATTGTTAGTTTATTATGAAAACCACGTTGCTATGCAATTGTGGAATGGCGTGGTAAGTAAATTATTTGACTTAATATTTGGTTTTTCGTTGTCGTATGATTTAAGATTGTATGTTTTGGTGTAGGACCGTGGTGAGCTGAAGGTGGTATCTCATGGAAAAAAATTGAGTAAGTTTGGTCTGTCACATAGAAGGATTGAAGTGGCAGTTGAGTTGTCTGACTTAAGTTCGTTGGTAGGATGCAGCTATGAGATGGTAGACAAAGGTTTATTGTCAGCCTTTGTAGAGAGGTGGCACCCCGGAACAAACTCATTCCACCTCCCTATCAGAGAGATGACCATTACTTTAGATGATGTGTCTACATTGTTGCACCTCCCAGTTATTGGTCGGTTTTACACCTACCCCACCTTGGATGCTGAGACAACTACGGATCTCTTAGTTGAGGTCCTTAATGTTGATCGTAGTAATGCAGGCACAGAGACTAGGCAGTGTAGGGGTGGACATGTCAGATTTAGCTGGTTAAGGGAGGTATATGAGGATGCTTGTAGTAACAAACAGTGGACTATAGTTGCTAGAGCTTATTTGCTCCACCTAGTTGGAGGGACTATTTCTGCAGATAAGAGTGCCAGTTCAGTGAATGTTAGTTTGATGGGTTTTTTTTGTTGATTTGAGGGTGACTGGGGAATTTTCATGGGCGGCAGCTGCCTTGACCTATTTATATGAACAGTTTGGGGATGCAAGTTATGGATCTACAAAGCAGCTAAGTGGATATGCGACGTTGTTGCAGATTAGTTGTTTTATTGTTTAAATTAATCACCTGGTAATGTTTTTAATGAATATGTTATATTTATTTTAATTGGGTTTATTTTCATTAAATGGTAGGCTTGGATATATGAGCATTTTCCAAATATAGGTCATAGACGTTTGTGCACGGATTATACCGAGGACCAGCCTAGGTGTAAGCGTTATCAGATTGATAGGTTGTCTTCGGTTGCTGTTGTTAGATTTGACCTTGATAATCTTCTGCTATCTGGTATTCACTTTATGCCGTATCAGGAGCATAGGTAGACTCGTCCATTTGATTGGATTTCATTATTTTCCGGGTTCACTAGATGCCAAAGATGGAGGCACATGCACTTGCCTGAGCGTGTTCTCAGGCAATATGGATTCGTGCAGATGATCCCCCGACACTTATCCGTGCATCTTCAAGGAGACCAATTATTGAGGAATTGGACCGTCGGTGGATCCACTTTCATGCTCATGTTGTTCAAGACGTCACACCCATAGAGCGCGCAGGACAATGCGTGGAAGGATATATGGAGTGGTTCCGCTTGGTCTCACATCCTTATATCATTCAGATGCCTGATCATGATCGACCTATGGTTGTTGCCCCCATGAGAGGTGCAGATGCTGATGATGGCCAGACACATGATGATGACACAATTATATGTTTCTATTTTCAGGGCATTATTAGGAGAATGCCTGAGACATTGCAGTCCTTGGTGGATGGAGGTCATGTCCCTGAGGGAACACCTGTATGGGATGGCATACAGACAGCACTTATGCTAGGTAAAGGAGCCACAAACCAGACAACGGTTTATGTCAGACACCGCAGACGTTGATATTTATGTTTTTATGTTTAGAATGTAGAAAAACGTATTTTTCAGTTGATGTAATGATATTAGTGACTGTATATGTAGCTAACTTATTTGGTAATGACATTATGTAGTAATGACGAGACATGTAGAAGCTTTGAATTGAAATTTATGACTTCTTTAGTAAGTTAATTATATCTAACTAATTTGTTTCAATGTTTGACATAAAGAACATCGTAAATAAACATCGTGTCCAGGTTTAATTACAAACATCACTCTTAACTAAACACAAAAGCTAAAAAGGTCTTCTGGTCCCCACCAACTATGTAAAAACTTGCATCCGACTTGTGTAAGGAATTTCCCAACATTTTGCAATCGCATAACAATGAGCTGACAAACACAAATCAGTAGGGGGAATAGGACAACCGTCATGCAATTTTACCTACACATAAACCACAAGTAATGAACACATGATATAATAAATTATGTTAAAGGATAATATTAAATCAGTGACAAATACCTGGACAAAGTGATTGCCATAAACATGTCCTATATAAATTATCCGATGCAATTTCAAATCATTTGGTGGTTGTGTTCTTAAAGGGAAAATTGTGATTGATTGTTTCAAAGATAAGCAACCACAATCACGTTATACCGATTGGCAATTAGATATCCTATGTCAGGTATACTCATCCACTTATCTGAACCTGCCTGCAAAGCATAACAAACAAATACAAACCATTTATAGAATCTAAAAAACAAAAATATAAATAACAATATTAGTTACATACCATAGCCAACCCATCAACAAGGAGTGAGTTTTTTTAAAAATTCAAACCAATCTTGACCCCCAAAAAGTTGAAGGTACTCAACCCGAAAGTTAGAAAGCTCTTTAAGTAAATTCATACGAACCACAACCCATGATTCTTCTCCCATTCCCAACAATGCTGTAACAGCACGGTAACCACAATGGCCATCTGCGACCACATCAACAACATCAATAATGTAAGGATGAATTCCAATAGGAAATTGATCAACCATTGGGATGGATTTAAGTAAGGAAGTTTTTTCCTTCACTGCATTGCACAATTTTTTAGTGGATGAACTATCTTCTTGTGAATGGAGTGCATCAACATTCTCAAAATAAGAGGGTATCCGCTTGATTGATCTTATGTTTAAAATTAGATAAATATTCATTTTACTTTTCTCTTATTTTTGTTCTTGAACAAAATATGAAAATGCAAAAATATATTTTTATTATATTTTTATCTTTCTTAAAACTATACATATATTC
>Ga0209700_100532_pt1 | contig 72496 bp, 42 predicted proteins | sample SiratroredBW_FD_187528 | JGI IMG/M metagenome (GOLD analysis project Ga0209700, IMG submission 187528) | Root nodule microbial communities of legume samples collected from California, USA - Siratro red BW (SPAdes) (version 2) | ecosystem: Host-associated > Plants > Roots > Nodule | place: USA... | reverse complement strand
AACAAAAAAAAATTTTTTTTTTTTTTTTTTCACTTTTTGCTACATTCTTTTATAAGTTGATAGAATGTGAAATTAAAGATAAAAATACAATGATATATTATGAAAAGAAACTTTGATGATAAAATAGTTTAAGATTTATTAATGAGTAAAAAAAAACTTTTAAGAAAATGAAACAATACGAAAACAATGTCATCTTAACGGTATTAAAGAATTTTTTTATATTAATACATATGTAAACATTTAATAAATTAGTAAAATAGATGAAATTAAAAAGTACAGTAATTGAATTAAAATAATAATAATAATAATAATAATAAAAATAATAAAATGACCAATTCACCTGCTAGTTTTTAACGTGATAAATTTTTTTATTGAAGAACTTAAAAAACTCACTAAAGTCTTCGATCATGGTAACGCATATATCAGAACACAGATTTTCACTTCCTCGCAGTGGCAATTTTGAGCACCCAAAACCAAATGTTGTTCTTTCTTTCTTAACATGATTCGTCGACTTTCAATCCATCTTCCCACGCTGTTTCAATCGTTCTCCAACTCAACTTTCACCAATAAAACCCTTCTTTTTTCTTCTTCGTCTTCTTCTGCTCTCATCACTCTTCATGATTCTCACTCCAAACGCACTTTGAGTCCCTTTTACAATCTTCTCCCTCCCACCCACAACCCCAACAACGTTGTAAACCTCATCTCTTCCATCCTCAAACACAAAAGTCCCCACCTTTCCCTTCTCCAAACTAATCACATCAAAGGGCTTCTCCCCCATTTGGGTCCCCATGAAATTTCAAGGGTCTTACTCAGATGCCAGTCTGATCACTCTTCAGCCCTCACTTTCTTCAATTGGGTTAAAAATGATCTCAATATCATACCAACTGTGCAAAACTACTGTGTAATTCTTCATATACTTGCTTGGTCTAGAGTGTTCTCTCAGGCCATGGAGTTATTGGCTGAATTGATACAGATGGTTGAGGTTGAGGGTGTTTGTGTTTCTTCAAATGAGGGCATTTATGAGAATCTTGTGGGCTGTACTGAGGATTGTAATTGGAACCCTGTGATATTTGATATGCTCATCAAGGCTTATGTGAAGGTTGGAATGGTTGAGAAGGGTTTGGAAACTTTTAGGAGGAACATTGAGACTTGTTTGATCCCCAATGTGATTGCTTGCAATTGTTTGCTGAGTGGGTTGTGTAGGTTTGATTACATTACTCAATGCTGGGAAGTGTATGAAGAGATGGGAAGACTTGGAGTACATAGGAATGCTTATACTTTCAATATTATGACCCATGTTTTATGCAAAGATGGAGATACAGATAAGGTGACTGGGTTCTTGGAGAAGATGGAGGAGGAAGGATTTGAACCTGATTTGGTTACATATAACACACTTGTCAACAGTTATTGTAAGAAGAGGAGATTGGAGGATGCTTTTTATCTATACAATATCATGTATGTCAGAGGTGTGATGCCTAATTTGATCACATACACAACCTTGATGAATGGTCTTTGTGAAGAAGGGAAGGTCAAGGAGGCTCATCAGCTTTTCCATCAGATGGTTCACAGAGGTATAGAGCCAGATATGGTGTCTTATAATACCCTTGTGTCTGGCTATTGCAGACAGGGTGAGATGCAAATGTGTAGATCAATGTTGTATGAAATGATAGGAAATAGGATTTGTCCTGACAGCATCACTTGTAGGCTTATTGTTGATGGATATGCTAGGGATGGAAAACTTGTGTCAGCCTTGAATACAGTTGAGGAGCTTAAGAGATTTAGAATTAAGATTCCTGAAGAAGTATATGACTATCTTGTAGTTGCACTGTGTAAGGAAGGTAAGCCATTTGCTGCTAGAAGTTTTCTGCATAGGATATCTCAGAATGGCTACACACCAAAAATGAGTACATACAATATACTGGTTGAGTCTCTATGTGAATTCAATAATGTGGAAGAGGCATGGATTTTGAAATCTGATATGGAAAATAAGAGTATGAAAGTGAATATTGCTGCTTATAGAGCTATTATAATGAGTTTGTGTAGAGTAAAGAGGACTTCAGAGGCTGAAGGTTTGTTGGAGGAAATTATCAGTTCAGATATGTTACCTGATGTAGAAATATGCAGGGCATTGATAAAGGGGTATTGTGAGGAAAATAAGGTTGATAAAGCTGTGTCCTTATTGAAACTCTTTGCCAAGGAGTTTGAAGTTTATGATACTGAAAGCTACAATGCAGTTGTTAAAGTGTTTTGTGATGTTGGTAATGTGACAGAGTTGATGGAGCTTCAGGATAAGCTGCTGAAAGAGGGGTATGTTCCTAACAAGTTAACATGCAGGTATGTGATCCATGGATTGCAGAAAGCTGTGGAGCTAGATGATGAGATTTTGAACCATGAAATGTGATTTTGAAACATAATTTTTTGATCTTAGGACTGTTTTCCATCTTTAAATATAGCAACTCCATGTGTAAATTATTATGTTTGTGATTCATTTTGTAAGTCTATTCTTATTAATTTTACTCACTTATACTGTAAAAATGGTTCTTTAATTACATAAGAGTTTGAAATCATAGCAACTGCAAACTTCAATTCACATTTGAAGTATTTAATTATGCTTGTATAGTGGATAAACTAACATTCAAACTTTAGATTTATCTTCTTTTTAACAATACACTATGTCATTAAAAGTTAAATAATCAAATACATGTTATTATTTTTAATTGCTTCTGTCAAATCATTTAAAAACATAAAATACAAATAATTTAAGGGCAATATTTATAACTGTAAGGTTACAAGGACTGTGGGAATCTTTTTTATGTCCAAACAATTTTAATAATTATTTTAATGGTTAAATTACTTATTTAGTCTCTTAATTTATATATTTTGTTTAACTTCATTAAACACTTCAATATAATTTCTTATGGACAATATTAACTTTATGGTTTCTTATTTTTTTTTTCAAATTGTTTTAACTGTTATTATATTTATTATTGTTTTAAAATTAAAAATAAAATAAATTTAATTTAATTTAAATTTTAAAAATGAAGTATTAATGGAATTAAACTGAATTGAAATTTAAAAAAAAAAGTATTAAAAATTTTCTATAAAAATATGTTTTATTTATATTTAATAACATTTAGAAAGAAAAAAAAAAGCAATTAATCTAAAGCTAAATTAGTGATGATATATGTTTTGTTTGATAACTTGTAATTATAAAATGTCACGAGTAATTTTACATTCATATAATTTTATAACGAGTAAATGCAATAATGTTGAGTCAATTTTACATTCATATAGGTCAGGTGAAGCAAAATATGTATGGTCAAATATTTCTTTTTCTTTCAATATAAAAATAATATAGTATATATCTAAATAATTACAAATTTATCATGTAATTACATATCTTAGTCTAATTTAAAATTAATATTTTACTTTGGTTATATGTAAATTGTTTAGATATTTTACCATCTTAATTATATTGATATTTATTTCAAGTTAGAAGATCAATATGGAAAATAATAATGCGAATATAATATATATATTAGAACTTAAAATTATATATTTAATTGAATTAATGAATAATATAATTTTATTAAAATAGTTTGATTAAGTTATATAATTGAAAATAATGAGTTGACCCTGGTTGGATTTATGAGTACAGTATATAAACATATGTTATATAACATAAGATATAAGATCCTGAAGAAAAATTCGTGCAGACAAGTTATATTGAACTCATCTTAATTCTTGATTTTGCAATCTACTTGTAGATGAAGATCTTGAATTATGTGAGGATGTTAGTGTTTAATATAAGTCTTTTAGAAAGGACAAATTATTATTTTTTTATCTTATATCCATTTGTGTTTAAATTCATTATAAATCAGTAATAATTATAACATATGAAAACACATATTAATATATATTTTATATTTAGTTATAAGTTAATTGAATTTTAATTAGTTCTCCTTTAATATGTAATTATTTTATTCTTTTATAACACCGACCTATATTTCACTATCGAGATTGTTATTTAAATTTCTCTAAGATAACTTGAGATGTACTTAGCATTTTCAATCACAACATAGGATAATGACTCTGACATTTTAGTCTTGATTTATGTCTGTTAACCAAATATCGTTTTTTTCATTATTTTAACTCAAAATTGGTACATAATTTTAATTTTAATTTTAAACCAACTGATAACATATTTATTACCACATGAAATCAATCTAATTATTTATTACTTGATCTTTCATTATTACTTAACATCATTTATCAATAAATTTTCAGTAACGTGATGGGGTGGCAGTCAGAATTGATTGGGTGCAGAATGTTTTTGCCACACTGGCAAGGGAAACAGATTGGATTGACTCAGCATATCGTCAAGACTGCTTCTTCATGTAACTCCGAGCATTTCTTCGGATACTTCTAAATCTGTCCAAAATATCTTAAAATAATACTCTGAAGAATAAAATATTCCTAAACCCTAAATCCCTCTACTCATTTACGCTTCTTTCACTTTTTGTGACATTACCTCCAAGCAGCTCTAATATTTTATTTTGTTTTTTTTGACCGATTTAGTTTCGTTATTCATTATTAACAAATCATTTGACAATCATTTAAAATATATATGATGTATTAAAAGATTTATAAAATATTTGGTTTGATTTGCAATAATTTGGAGATGGAACTGTTAAAACATCTCATTCTACAACTAATTTTATACTAAAAATCAATTACCAAATATGATATTTCGAAACTGTACTGTTTACCTTTTATCTAGCCATTGTTGGCGTTAAAATTTTTAGTTTCGGAAAAAAGAAATTCTGAAACATGTTTCTAAATTTGATTTTCAGAACATATTTCCAAAAAATAATTTTCAAAAATGTATTTCAAAACTTCACATCCAAAAATATTTTTTCGGAATGCAAAAATAACCTTTAGGAAAATCCTTTCCGAAATGAAAAAAATAACCTTCCATACATCTATTCCAAAACTCTAAAATTACTTCTCGAAAGCATTTTCTGAAATGAACATTTTTTCTTCCAGAACAGCATTTCCGTAAAGCACACCTCTCTCACGGAAAGAACTTTCTCAAGCCAATAAATGTATTTTGGAATATTCATTCGGGAACGCAACATACACCTCTTCCTTTCCTCCTTTCCTATAAAAATGAGGACAGAACTGAAATTTTGAAGATTAGATGGGGTGCAGAAAGCAATCGCCTTTGATAGCTCTAGTGATACATATATAAAAACAAACAAAAAAATTTAAAAAGAAAAATCTTTAATTATTAAATATTCAAATAAATTATTATATTATACACAAAGATGAATGTGAAAGTGAATTTTTGTTCTTAATTTAGAAATTAAATGATAAATAACTGTAATTATTCGGTGAAATCACTCAAATGTCATATCCAGTATTCAAACATAACCCTCTAAGTCATAACTAAACACATTTCAATCACAGTCATCTACTATAATCATTTTAAATTAAGAAAAACTTATTTACATAATTTATTTATTATATTGTTTATATATAATATAAATATAAATATAAATGATGTGACAAAACTTGTTGAGTATTGTAATGCTCACTCATTCTAATATAAGCATGTATTTACCCCGTAACAATTGCAGATAATTTTGGGAATTCCCCTAAGGTTTGAGTACAACATATGATTCCTAACTACAACCATCATTATTCCCAATACCATCACTTCCACAATTATAACCACCACTTACTATTGTCTACATGTCTACCACCACTTCCTCAAGCCACATCACCACAGTCTCCACCACCATCGTTATTGATACTATTATTATTACCAATATTATCGACATCCCTATTATTATTACCTCCGTTATGAACATCCTAGTAATACCATGGACAATGTCTTCATTGTTGTCATTAATGCCAACATCACTACTACTAGATTTACTATAGTTATTATTCCTCTAGTCATCTTTCCCACCACGGTTGTTATCAACACTTCCACAGCTATAAAAACACAACTATTTTAACATTATAGAATATTTTGAATCTAATTTATTTTAGAACTAAAAAAGTGGTGATAACTAAAAAAAGCTTGAAATAAAAAAATACACCCCTACAGGTTGAGTCAACGCCACAATCGCTTCAATTTTTATATATCATTACTAGGTGACATTGAATGAAAGTAGAGTGTTAGCACAAGCCTAAATGGAATTAAAGAATTACAAAATAATAATGACTAAAAAGTAAAAGCATTCAATATTATATGTCTCAACATTTTTCTCCTGCAAATAATATGGATAATATAACCGGTAATTAATTTATAGGTATACAAATTTATATCATATGGGCAAAATATGATATAGAATAATAACAGTAATAATAACAATATTTTTTCTTCAAAAAAAATTTTAATGTTTTTTGCCAAAACTTCGCACAATTATTTTTTGGGGGAGATCACTATGCCGTTGGTCAAATGTCTCAGTTTAAGAGTCTCTAACCAATAATCAATATATATTACTCAATTGAATCAAATTAAAAGAAAAGGTAGAAGTGAAAAAAATAACATTTAAAGGTATGTAATCAAACTAAGTGACTAACCGCTTCAATTATTTTTCAACTGTAACTACAGACATAAAGGGAAAAAGGTTTCCGAATATTTGTTATGTAAGAGTTCAATGGCTTTTAACATAATTTTGAACTTCAAAACTTGTATCCTAGAAGTGAACTACATGATGCACCATTCAACTAATACCACCAAATACAGGAGGCAGCCAAAAAGAAGGAAATTTACAAGTCTCGAGCATTTAAAAAGGAACATGGAATAATAAATTTTCAGAAATTGAAAATAGAAACAAAAAAATAGGCCCCCGAAAATTAGAGTTCCATAGACTTAAAATTTTACCTTGCTGTACAAATCTGATCATTAGTAGATCCTCATCAGACACTGCCCTCGGGTGAGTGTTTGGGAGAAGAAACTTCCCTCGTGGTAGACTGGGGATCTTCAATTGGTTCCATTTCCATAAGCTTCAAACCATTTCTAGTTTCAGAATTTTTATTCTCGCCATCTGATTCAATTACTTCTTGGTTCACAGAGTTTCCTAATTTTTCTTTAGAATGGTCATCTGAATCTAAGGGCTCCTTGGGAGCGCATAGAGAACGTTCTCTACCACCCGTCGCATTACTAGAACCAGTAGGTGCCAGCCACATGAATTTCAGATTGTGGTCATTCCAGCATTTACCATTAATAAATGCCCTCTCAGCTGCCCAACGAGTAGTGAAAGTTACATGAGCCTCTTGTTGGCTACTATCATTTATTTGCACATCTTCTAGCTCCACGGAGGAAAGTTCGCCAAAAGGTGCGAAGTGCTCCTTCAAAACAGCAACCTAAACGACAGCAATTTAATTGAGAAAAAATGGAATGTGATTAAAATACTACCTCTCATTTAATAATGGTACAGGAACGAATCTAAGACGTGACCATATAAATGCATAATCTAATAAACCATGCATAGAGTTCTACTAAATCAACCATAAAACTCATTTTATTTCCATCTGATACAATAGAAATTATCTCATGTAATATATCTTATTGAAAAACAATCCTAGAAGATATATTTCACTTGGGTTTCTAGGTCTGATAAGATGAGACCAACCAACAAAGCATATTCATGCAACGCAGGTTCAACTTATCTAATTAACCTTGTATTAGCGATCAAGACAACTTGCAAGGCCAAAAACTAATTGGTAAGGGCTCTTACAGATTAAAAATCCACCCCAAGATACTGTGCCTTTTTGTGAGATAATTCAATGTCATTGAAGAATAAGAAGCAAAAATGTGTTATCAATTGAATTAGAATATCATGCTATGCTTCAGACTAATTGCGAACTTATGTGAGTATGATTGATGTTAGATCAATACTGAGAATGGATTTGATAGTCTGCCCCTCCATGATTGTGATTTGATAACCAGGCTGCCATATTTATCTCATCAAATGTAATAAGTCGGGAGTATGAAGCATGTTGTCATTTTCTCTAAACCGAAAATTTACAGGTGACCATTGACCAACTTACAAATTTATTCACTAAGGCTTTGAGTAGGGTATGCTGTGATTTCATTTGAAACAAGCTCAATATCATTAAAATCTATCTTTCAGCTTGATGGAGAGTGTAAAGAGTTAATTGAGAGTTTAATTCAGGCTATTGAGATTATATGGGTATATTGCATGGATGTATTTTGTACTGAAATCCTAATCTAGTAGTATCTATACAAAAAGAAATCATTATACAGTTTATTCCATTACAGTATACTTTGTTCTCTTTCTTTCTACCCCCTTCACACTATGATGGTAGGAAACTTCTCTACATTAAGGAGTAGAAAGCAAATTGGCATAAAAAAATGCACAAGAGTGTACATCATACAGAGAAGAGAACTAATTATGATCCTGTTATCTTTGAAAAAGGACAATTAAAAATGCCAACTTTATTAGTTTAATCCTGTTATCTTAGAATACTTATGATCCAAGAACTCTATTGTCAATCCCCAACTACCCTCCCCTCCCCCTCCCCCCCGCCCCCAAACAATCCCAAGCAAAGAGAACTAATTTGACAATAATCAAGAAAGTCAGTTAACTCCATTTAATTTTACTAATCTCAACTAAAAAATAACTCTTTTCTAAAATACTTTTTTTATTGGAACAATATCATGAATAAAAAGGAAACTCGGTAAATAAAATACAATTAAATGAAGGATGCTTTGAGAATGATATCGTACGGTTAAATTAATTAGATTTGCTCATATTTAAATCAACTATAACGCAAATTTTCGCTTATATTTTCTTTTGGTTCATAACAAAGAAGTATCCTAAAATGGGTCTAACAAAAGAGCAGAGAGACTACAACATTGATGCCACATGTTGGGATTCCAATTCAAAAATTAAAAACCTTATCCAATAAATATGAACATGCATGTGAAACCAATAATTACTATTCTCACAAATGTAAATCCATGCCTGAATCTCAAACATGGGTTGTGTATTCATATGGTAAAAACAATTGCATAAATAAGGCGAACCATTGAAAAATTCTCGTATCTCTTAATTATAGAAAAGACATTAAGAATACTTACATTAGTTAGACCAGCTGCCAAAGGTGGGATGATACGAAATGCAGCAGGACGATTGTCCAATTTGTATCTATTTACAGGCATTGATGGTTGAATTGGGTGCTTCAAGCCTGTAGGTTCTTGCACTCTTGCTGCTGGACTTGTTTTAGGACTTTGGGATATGGTATTGACCAGCTGTTTATTCTTGTCAGCTGCTGCCTCAGTGTGTGGGGATGTCATGCCAACATCAGCATCCGATGATTGAGGAGGAGAAGCTAGTTTGGCAACATCAGACGCAGCACCTGATTTGAGCCTCTTGGCGGCTTGCTCATTAGACAATTCACCCTTTTGTCCAGAAGCCTGTGAGTAATTAGAGAAGATATGATGAGACAGAGGGAATGATGCCAATACAAGAAAGATGATAACAGAAAGTAACAGGAGAATGCAGAGTATGCCTAACTTCTATCTCTTTATTAACATAATTATGTAGAGTGTAACTACGAAAAAGGTTTTTATAAGGTTCTGCCAGATATGCATCCCTTAGACTTGGAAAGGGCAGTATAGGCCTTATTGATAATGCTTGTTATTTGGCATTAAAGTCTAAACCAATTACCATTAAAGGTATTGTATTTTAGCTTCTTACAGGTAAAAGATCATAAGCCTCTAAAACAATGTATAATCAACTACAAATTAAATTAAGGGTCTTTAGGTTTTACTTGTTTCTCAAATTTGTTCAACTGGCGCTTGAACTCATTGCGCTTTTGATCTAGCATTTCCTGCTTCTTGCGCAGTTCTTCCTTTAGATTCTCCAAGTTTACAAGCTTCTTCTGCAAAGGAGGCGGAACCTTGAGTCCATCAGTGATGACAGGCTTAGGTTGATCAGTAGGCGATGATACTTCATATGTAGTCTTTGAAGCATCAACTTGATGGATGTCTTTTCCTCTATCAGTGACAACAGGATGAGATGGAACAAAAGCAGCTGCTTGCCCACGGGGAGTTAAAATCATGCCATTTCCAGTGTTGGTACTATCACTGCGAATGCTATCCCGATTAGCCCACCATAGCTTGATAAAACGATTACCCATTACAGCATCTGGTGACTTCAAAGCAGCTTCAGCCTCTTCCCTCTTGGAGAATTGCACAAAAGCTCGTTCACTGTTCAATGGAATATAAATGTCAATAACTTCCCCAAACTTCTTAAAATGAGCTAGAAGAGCCTCTCTCTTGTTACTTTTATGAGGTATTCCATTTACAAATAGAGTACGCAATGCCTTTTGTGATGACTTTCGTATAATACGCATACTATCAGTTTGTGATTTCAAAGAGGCGTCCGAGGCTTTTGGGTCTGCATCATCTGCTATATTTTGCTTTGCTTGAAAGGAAGAATTGTGAGCACCAACTAATTCGTCGTTATCTTCCTTTAATTGATTCTCAGGATAATGAAAGGAACCCAGTGCAACGTTAGTTTTTTCTTTCATGTCAAATCTGTTTTTTGAACTACCAATTCTAGTCCAGACAGATGAACTGGCACCCTGTGAACTGACAGATGTTCTAGCAGTTCCAACTGGGCAATCACCATCTGGAGCATCATTCAATATGGGCTCAGTTTCATCACTCTTAGATGACTGAAGTGTTAAGAGTGCATTTGAAGGCTCCAGACCACTATCATTCCAAAGTGGTTGATCAGGATCATAAAGATCAGCTCCACTTGTGCAACCAGCAGGACCAGTAAAAGCACCATCCAAAGCCAAACCATCATCATTGACTACAGACTTAGAAACTTTTCCAGGTAAACATTTGTTATTCATCGAAGTGGCAGAAGCATTTACTGAATGTAAAGATTCAGATCCAGCAGGAGCTCCAATTAAGTGTGCACTTGGAAGCGAAACAGGAAGGTTAAACTGTGAAAGACTCTGAATTGTGAACAACAAATTAGTTAGTGAGTTTAACAATGAATTGAACCTTAAAAAGAAAAGTATTCATCACTGCATCTAATCCAACCCATAGTAAGTTAATACAATGTGTGAAATAAATACTAATATTGGATATTTGAAAATTCTACGAAATGCAAATTTGTGTTACAAAAACCCAATAGTTTTATGTAAACATTCTATTAAAAATTAAATACAAAATGTCAAGTTCGAGAGTGTTCACATAATATCACATTTTCGAAAAGCAATGCCACAAAACAGAAAGCATGCGGGAACATTTTCATAAATGACATCTTAAGAAAATTCCCCATTGATATATAGCTACTATCACGCATGAATTTATTCTTTATCTATATAAACTTAAGGAATGATACATAACTTCAGAGGAACTGAGGAAAAACAAACTTCAAAATTTGTAAAGCTAATTTTTAAATATTGTAACTTCTTCTCATTGCTTAACGCCTCATTTTTTTAATGTAAGTGTTAAAATAGAGAACACATAGATATTAGACTATAAATCATGTATGAATACTCGGCATATATGAGCTTATATAAATTGACTCGTTACATTTATTATGCATGAATAGAGGATATATTGTTTCTTCTAAATTAAAAATTACATAATAATAAACAAAATATATCATTCTGATTCTCAACAATAAGTTTCTCAATTCACTAATTACTTCAACTCAGATCTGTTTATGTTTTCAGTGTCTGGTGTTGCATTTTATGATAAATGTATTTAATATAGTATAATGTAAGCCATGCTTCAATGTTGCACTTACAATTGCTCTATATGTAAGGAACTATCCTTTTTTTATCTTTGATGAAACAGTTTGATTAAGTGATAGGAACTTGGGTATTATGCAGTACCTAAGATCCACACTGAGTAATATGGGATGATCAAGTATTTAAATGTTTGGTGCTCCACCATTAGGTTTAAGGGGTGAGTTCCCCAAGTGTTTAGGTGCCTATTAACTGGTCAGAATTAACTGTTGGTGTCTCAGAAAGGGTTATTCAAATGTTTGGTGCTCCACCATTAGGCTTAAGGGCGACTTCCCCAAGTGCTTAGGTGCCTATTAACTGGTATCAGAGTTAATTGCCGGTCTCAGAAAGGGCTACCCATGAAGAGTTCTAACCAACAAGGAAATTGAGTGAAGTGTCACCATGTAAAAAGTGTCTTAAAGTGAAAGCCATTGACATGTTGACTTTTGGGAGCAGTACAATGATACGGAATTGAATTCTATGGGGTGCCTAATTCCCACATTGAGTAGTATGAGATATTTTGTGGAGTATTTAAGTGTTTGGTTCTCCCAACTTAATAGTTTGCTTTTAAGGGTCAATTGCCCATGTGCTTGGATTCTTAGCATTAAGATTCAAAAGAATTGGGCCATGCAAATGAGGGCATTAGATAGTCAAACATTCCTACAAGTTACAACAGCCCAAAACCTAGAAAATGCAACTGCAACTCAGTAACAAATTTTGTCCCAAACATGCCAGCAGCAGATTAAATACTAAATCACCCACATGAATATCTGAAACATTATTGGGGTGCAATACCATTGAATTGATTCTACTAGTAAATCACCCACATGAACATCTGAAACATAATTTGTGTGCAAATATTGACTTGATTCTACCTACAGCCAATCGATTCTCCATTAAAGTAAAACACAACAAAAACATTATTCTACTTTGAAGTAAAAATCCTCATGCAATTTGAACTTTAAACTTCACCATTCCTAGCATCACAACAGGAAATATAATAAGAAAAAGCAAGGTACCTGAACATCTTCAATGACAATTCGATTAACACCATGTTCCATAGGACACATGTCCCCTCTAAGGCAAAATCCACGCTCCTCAAAATCTCTACACCGTTGGCGAGGAATATTCACATTCAAAGATGAATTAATAGGTGGTCTAAGTGTTCCTTGTAAACTCATTGGATGAAGCATATCTAGACCACCATTGGGCACGGCTGGAATTAAACCAAACGTGTTCCACGATGCATTTTGTGCATTTGAAACATTGGGTAACCCACGTCCAGCATAAAGACTTGGAGGAATTGACCCTTGTGGAACCATTTGTGAAGCAACAACATCCATTGAGCCAAACCTAGATTCACGTTGATTCCAAAAACCAGAATCCCTCCCTCTTCCCCTGCCAACACCAGGATCTCCAGTAAAAGATTGGTTTCCACGTAGTCTTTGACTCATATCCAAAGGTGTTCGAGGAACTGAAGTCAAGCCAGGGCGCCTTCTATCAAACTTGAAGTATATATCTTTATCAGTGGTGGCATCACCATAAGTTTTCAGTGTTTCAAAGGCTTGTGATTCGTTTACCCTGAAGGGATGCCTATTCCCAAAATTTTTGTTACGCTTTTTGAATGGCCTATTAATAACAGGATCTGAAACATCTCTCTCCAAAGATTGAGAGCGAGCTTCCCTCCTTCGATGCTTATGATTCCGATCATCATCATCGTCTTCACTCACTTCCTTTTCCTCTGGATCACTGACACAATCAGATGGTGCAACAGACTCAGGTTTTGGAGACGATACTTTCAGCTCCATTAATTTACTTATAACACAATATTTACAGTGTCTTCTTTCAAACACCAACTAGAAAGAATAAGCCAGATAATGTTGTCTGAAACAGCCCCAGAAATACAAAGGGACCTACATCCATAGAAAATATAGGAGAGCCAACGTCAGATAATTTGGTATAATCTACAATAAAAGACTAGCAATATTACCCATAGCAAATGCACTGGGCACTGGCAAATTACATGCATATTACGATAGCTTTTAATGACCAGTTTCCTAGTTATGTATCATTACACCCAGTTGCAATGAAAATGCCAGTAGTCAAATTGACAACTAATTGCTGAAAATTATGATATTTCCACAATATCAGAGGATAACAAGCAAGGAACTCAAAAAAAAAAAATGCACGAGAGAATACATCGATATGAAATTTACAATCGTCTGTCCAACTGCAGAGTGAGAAATGCCTGCTAAGCACCTTAAGCAATAAGTTTAGAATTCGGCACGACCCTAGTATGTGAACTATACAGCATCGACGCAAAGTAACACAATAAAACCATAATAATTACTTGTAATCACTTAAAACTAAACTCTTTTCGGCGCATCATATCTTCCAACTTTTGAGGAAACACAACCAAGTCTAAAGATTCACCAATGACTAAAAAATAAACATAAATGTAGCATCCAAACAAGACAATTCAGCAATAGTCACACAGTATCATGGGATACAACCATATTAGGAGCAAACATAAAAAAAAAATAAACAGGACAGATCTTCAGCTACCCAAAACTATCATATAAAACAATGCAGTATCAAAAATTTCACCACATTAAACTAAATACTAAAATCTATCCCTCACCAAAGTCATCAAAAGCTAAAACCTGCTGCTGAAGCCCTACGAATCCATAAAATTACAAAAAAAAAAATATAAATAAAAATAAAATTCCAAGTGTCTTTGTTTGTCTCTAATTAACCCCAAACGATTGCCCAATTCGAAAGATCCACTCAGTGCTGTTTACCCTAACAAACATTCCCGTTCCCAACACACGACGGTGCAATAATCTTCTCCAATTTAAATAATCGAATAATAACAAACAACCACTACACTGTGTACACAAATTGTTACGAACTTATGTATTGTGCCACACACAGCGACGGAGAAAATCACACAAATTACGCATCCCTATCACAACACGAAAAATCAGTTAAACCTAAAGAGCGAGCAATCGCGCGCGCGTGAGGCTATTTCGTTCATTCCTTCAATTAGGATAAGAGAGAGGAGCAGAGCAATTGGAAGAATAAACAACAATTGTCTTATCCACGAAAATAGAGAGAAAACCTGAGAGAGAGAAGGAGTGGCGGAATTGAACCACGCGCGACGGAGGGTGGCGGTGACGGCGGTTATCGGCGGCGGCGATTGGACGACGGAGGAGCTGAGAGTGAGAGGCTGGTGCGTGCGCCTCTCTTCTGCCTTGGAGACTTTGTAAGAGAGGAAACAAACCCAACACCTTAATCAGATGATTTTTTATTTTCCATTTTTCTTTTATTATTTCTCCCTTTCTTCTTTCTTTGCCTTTTTCGCTTCTCAGATCAAAACAATGTACATTCAAAATTCATATTTAATTAGAATGTAAATTCATTCTAAATTTTTTAATAATTATATAATTTTCAATTATTTAAAATGTAAAATCATTTATATATATATATATATATATATATATATATATATATATAGAATAATAATTGTTTTTAATTCATCATTGAACGTTATGTGAGTCATTATCAAGTACTCTTGTGATTACATTAAGCAAGAATATTGGTTATCCTGAGTATAATTTCAAAGTCAAGTCTCCACCAATTTTTTTATACTAGATGGGAAAAAATATTTAGATATTTAGTAGAGTAGAAATATTTGAGGGAAAAAAATATTTGAAAGTTGTATAATTTAATTGATTTAGTAAAAAACAAAAAAAACTATAAAGATGAATAAAAGTGAAAAATAATTAATATTTTTTTTCTCTTTACATGTGGCTCTTCCCTCTTCTTTCTACTAAAGAATGGAGACATTGAGAACCAATCACAAAAATGAGTATTATCATATTTGTAAAGGAATATATTTGGAAAAATTAGTATTAATGAATGGACCTGTCAATATCAATTACCTCGCCAGGGGCATTTGCCTGCGGTATAACTTTTTGTGACCTGTAACGTATCAGCCAAGTGAATTATCTAAAATGTTACTGGATATTTATATTTATAAGGTAATTTTTTTTTTATTGTGATTTTCTCATTATTCACCTTTGGAGTGTTTTGTTATTTATAGAAGTTTTGTTGGTGAAGATTTTGCATTTGTGTATCTGGTCAGTGAATTTCACTTGGTTCATGATAGATTTTGGTAACAGTTGTTTATTAATGGTTTTTGAGTTTCGTATTCTATATGCTTTTGTAGTAACAGTGAATGTAATTAAGAGCGTATGGTGGGAAGAAATCGTCCTTTTTAGTGACGATTAGAGAATTTATACTAAAATTATATTTATATGGCACGATTTTCTGATATAGTTGACATGATTTTTTTCTGATTGAAATTGTGTTTAATGGACACGATTTGCTTTGATAAAAAAATACCTATTTTAGATATTACATAGAAAATTATACTATTTTGAAAAAAAAAAACTTTCATTACAAATATTACTTGAAAAAAAAAAAAACACTTAAACTAACCTCTAACCACCCCTCCTTCATTCTAAACATTACTGCCAACTCTACCACACCTCGTTGGAGCAGTAACCACCTTCCACAAATCATCTTCGCCCACCACGAACACCTTCTTCTATAGATTGCATGTTACACTTAAATACAAATGTCAAGGTCAATTTTTTGATTTTTCAAAAATGATATGATTTATGTTAAATTTGGTATGGTAAAAGAAGCATTTGCCTTAGTAGGATTAGGCCATGACGCATATGTACAAGACCAAAAAGGCCCATAGAGCAAAAAGGTTTGTAAGGTCACAAAATGTTAACAAAAGTTTCATGATGCAAGTTCAATTTATGGGTATTTTTTAGAGTAAAAGTCTTATTTAAAAATAAAAATAATAATAAAAATTTAAAAAGTTGTTTTCAAAAATATTTATTTAATTCACATTCAAACTCAGTATGAGTAAAATTGGGTGGAGTTCAGGTAAAGTTAAGTTATGTTGATATATTGTTAATTTGATCGAGATGAGCATATATCAAGTTGAGTTTAGATCAAGTCAAGATAGGTTTAGTCTAAGTTGAGCACAAGTTGGGATAAGTTAGGTTGGACTAAGTTTAAGTCGGGTCAAGTCTTATTTTACGTTAAGTTGAGACAGACTGCACTTATTTTGGGCCTAGTCGAGTTAGACTCACGCTAACTAAGTCAGGTCGTGCATAGATCAAGTCGAGTAAGAAAAGAGTCCAGGTTTGCCTAAGTTCGTCCCATGTTAGTATGGACATGGTTGGGTTAGACTTAAGTCAAGTAAGTTGAGTTAGATTGGGTCTAAGTCAAGTCAAGATTGATCGAGGCCATGTCGTGCTTAGTTGAGTTGAGCTAATGTCAGATCGAGTCGAGTCAGACCCATGTTAGGCCAAACCAACTCATGCCACTAAGTTTGAGTTAAGTTGGGGGCACCCCAGACAAAGTCGAGTCAGGCCATATTAGATTGAGTTGAGTAGAGTATACATCAAGCCAAGTTGAGTGAGTCCATATTAAGTCGAGTTGAGTTACACCTATGTCGAGCTAAATCGAGTTAGTTCCACTTCAAACTAAGAAGGGTATAGTCCACCTCAAGCTAAGATTAAGTTAAACCACTTTAGATTGAAATGAGTTAGACCCACCTTGAACAAAGTCAAATTAGATCCAAATTTAGCAAGTTTAGTCTTATACCTAAGTCGAGTTAGTCCATTATACAAATTTCAATACATTATTAACCATTGATACAATAATTATATATCTTCAAACTCTTCTTTTGCTTTCAGTTTGGTGACTAAATTTTCTTATTTGTCAAATTCATTTTGACTAAGTTTACACTTTTGATAACTTTTATGGCAAAATGAATATAATAACAAAATCATGATTAGCAACAAATTAATAAATATATAAATTTATTAATTGAAAATAACTAATATAAATGGTTGCAAATAATTTTTACAAATAGATCAATATTTTATTTATAGATTTAATTGTCAAAAAGTATTTGTGCACCAAAAAGTGTATAATTAGCGATAAATAAATAAGTATTAGAACAATATATTTAAAATAAACGTGTAAAAAAATGTATCAGTACTATAATAATTAAATTACTTCAAATTAAACATATTATAATAAATCACATGTTTTAAACTAAAATGTAAATGGTTTTATCACTATTGTAAGATTTGAAGTGTTTTAAATGTAACAAATGACAATATTCAAGATCAAATATATATTCATATAACTTGTCAATATGTCAAGATGAAAAGAGCATTCATGAATCATAAAAATGAAAATTTTCATCAACTCGCTCGTCAAAAATACTCCCATTAAACAATACTTTAAAACTTTTCATTGACCTATTAAAAATCAATATTTAGTTTTGGAAAATATTCAAACAATGTTTTGTTTATAGTTTATTAAAAAAATAAAAATATTATTTTAATTTTAGCATTTGTTATTATAAATAAAATAATAATAAAAGCAATAAATGAATACACATATTCAAACATTTTTATTATAAAAATATTATTTTATTAACTTCAGTTGTTTTAGAAAAATTATTTTATTTTATTTGTATATGATATATTTATTTTAAAAATATAATGTATAGTTTTAATAATCGCACAAACTAATTTCCTCTTTAAATAAATACATTCATAGCAAAACAAATAGTTAAATAGATAAATTCACGAAATCAAATACAAAAATACTAAATACATGAAGTTTTCTTGTCCAAATATTTAATAGTGAACAAAAACAATATTTCGTTAAAGTGTGCATTAAGATCCCACGTCTATGCCTATAATGCCTATAATGGTATACAAAAAATTAACAATAATAAACATATATTAAATACATGAGAAATATAATAATTAAGAAAAAATGTTCGAAGCGCCCTACTTTACGATGTTAAAATATTATTCTGGTTCAGCTTTAATTATTTTTAAAAACAATTACAAAATTACTCCACTTTTTTTAATACTGCAATCTTATTTAAAATCTAAAATTACAACAACAATATAAGTGTAATATCTTTATATATATAATATATTTTTCTATGTTATTTATATTACCAAATCGAATCACAACTAATTATAGATATTAACAAGAAAAAAAAAACAATAATTAATTTCATAAACAAGTTACATGCATACAAGTATAAATAAATTCATAATATATTATTAAATCAATTTCTTTAATTATATATAACTACAAAATGAATATACAATAAAAACAGAATTTATGAGCATCTTTCAAAAGATTCTTACTAAATTCGTTATCCCAAATACTACTATCTCATCCCTTGGACCTCAAGTATCCAAATCTCAATTCCACATATTAAGTTTAAAAGGTCCCATATCGGAACACAAGTATTCAATAAACAGTGAAACATATTCATATCATATAACTTGTCGTTAAAGTTCGAATGATCATAACATTGATTTCGCAAAATCTCAACTCAATCCATCAATCAATTCCATAATTAGAATAATCCCTCAACATGAAACCAATCATGTCAATAGTAACAACAATTTATGACACATCAACTCTTAAACGAGCAATCAGTAAACTTGCAGAACTTGAACTGGTCTAAACAATTATCGAAATCCAATTCTATTTATTGCGGATATACAAAGCAAGATGAAGATAGTCATAAATCAGAGTCAGAAAAGAACACAAACAAGATTAAACTTTCCAAGAAACAAGAATAGAAAAGAGAAGAGAGAGTCAAAATATCCACTTTGGCACAATCCAACCCAACAACAAAGTCTCTTCATAAACCACCACCTTTCATAGTAATTGGTTCTTCTATACATGAATTAATGGTGCCATCATGCTACCGACCAAACCAACTTCTTTGAGGTGGGACTTCACCATCATTCATAAGCTTATCCAGCACTGCATTTAGGTCCACAGACTGACCATTCTCAGTCAGCTTCCGAACTGTGGCCCTTACATGGTCTCTAGGGAATCCCATGCTAGCAACTTTCTCCACCACATCATCAACAGAGACCCTTCCTCCAGTTCCAGCAGAACCTGAGCTACCGCTCACTGCAGATGCAGTAGGGAGTGCTTGTGGGAGTATCCTGGCAGTTGGCAGCTGAGGGTAACCGCTTCCGCCACTCGGAGACCCTGAAGCAGTTGGTAGTTGGGGTGGTTTCAGTGCAGGATTGCCACCATACTGAGGTGGTCCACCGTATCGATACTGCTCGGCAGGGCCGGCACCAGGGCCAGATAGTGTACCATATGCAGAAGAATAGCCTGAACTGGGTCTGCTCGATGGAGGTTCGTACGAGTGGGGTGGTGTACCATAGAACTGTTGAGGAGGAGGGCCAGTCGGTGACTGAGATGGCGGCTGGCGGACGTTGGCAGGGTAACTCTGAGGAGGATAAGGTGGTTCCTCAACATGGTGCCCCAGTGGAGGTTGTATTTGAGGTGGATTCATGGATGGATGTGATGATGGCGGCTGCTGTTGAGGTAGATGAGGTGCTGGCTGAGGGTATTGGGGATGTGGAGTTTGCTGATATTGCTGATGTGGAGCTGCTCCAGGCTGAGAATGTGGCGGCTGGGATAAGGGCAGTTGGTATTGCTGATTAGGTGTTTCCTGAGACTGAACAGGTGGTGGGAAATATGGATCTCTCTGAGAAGCAGCTTGGATTTGGTTTGGAGGGAATTGGTTTGGAAGTTGAACTGGAGGTTGAGGTGGCAAACCCTGTTGGGGAGGAGCATTAGGGGGAGGAACAGCAGGAATTGATTGAGAAAGGTTAGCAGGGGCAGGAGGAAGCTGTGGTTGAGATTGCACAGGAGCAGGAACAGCTTGCTGCACAGGATCAGTAATTGCGCTAGATTGAGCTTCTGATTTCTGATAGTTAGCACTTGTATTGGACACTTGTGGCTTTGCCAATTGCAGCTGAGCTTGCATTATATCTTGCTTGTCCTTGATAGTTAGCACCCCTGATTGCACCTGTATGGTTCATTTATCAAACAAAAGAGGTAAAAACAAGGATTTACAATAAGACTTTCACATTACAAACTCACAACAGAAACACACAAGTGAAGTCAAGTCACATTGTCAAAATATGTGAGTCTATGAAGTGTGGGAAAAGCAACCTTACTAAGAGAATGGCATCACCATTGGGTGTAAAGATACCACAACTATAGAACTATACACACAATATTACAATCCTAATAACTCCAGTGATAAAGATACATAATAACAAATATTTATTTCATCATTTGAACTCATTCAACACAAACAAAATATTAGCTAGAAGGGGATAGGGGATGGAGTGTTACAGACAAAGTACCTCTCGAAGAAGATTCTCCAGTTGCCTCAATTTTCCATCAGTGATACCATGGTTATTACTAACAGATACCTTCAAATCATCCACAGAATTCTCAAGATGGTGGGTTCTGGTTTCTAGTTGTGTTAACCGTGCACTAACACCTTCCAGTACATTAAGCATATTTTCCATATGTTTCTTCATGGTACGATCAATCTCAGACAACATTGAAGCATCAGAAGCACTTCGGTCCTTTTCAACAATCACCTTTGCAGGTTCCATTGAATCCAGAGAACTGTAATTCTGCACAAAATAAGGATGGACACATAAAATTTATGTAGAAAAAACACCAGAAAGACAGTACAATGAATTATTATTCCTCCTACACAACACCACAAATGAATCATCACCCTATTATTCAAACATTCAAAAATGTTTAGGAAACATTTTCTCTAAGCACTAGCCAAGATGGACTTTAGGAAACATTCAAAGATGCAAAATCTTAAAAACAGCAAACAACAATGAAACGGTTCTCTATTCTGGCCAATAAGAAGTCTACAGTAGAAACAAAAAATCATTACCAAAGAGTGTATATATTATATCGAAAACACAAAAGTCACTCATGCTTGAATCTATAGAGCAATTTAAAATATTCAACATAATATATCATAGGCACACAACAAAGAACCCCATGATAAAAAAAAAAAAAAAACTAGAATGAAATAGTACACATATCCTCCCCCGGCAACGAAAGATTGCAATTGCAAATACCCGTTTGAAATTACGTGTCCATGATCCCAGTTTATCATCACACAACACAACCGAGTTATTCTATTTACACAAAAGAGTTAATAAAACTCAAAGGGAAACAAATAGCGATCACAAATCACAAACCTCACAGATGATCACTAAACAAGACATTAACAACTAATTCAAACCCTAATTAATCGAACACCCACAACTAATTTCAACAAACACCCCACAAGCCAACAACAAAAAACAGAATACCCAGATGAGCAAAAAGGTTAAAGACAAAAGCTTTGGGGTTTGGAAGCAAAAGGGTAAGCGAAAAAACGTTACTTTGGAGTTGGAATCGGAGTTCCAAGGGCGAGAGAATGCAGCGGCGAAACTGGGGGCGGAATCGTAGCCGGAAGCGGCGAGAGGGCGAATCGGCTGGAAATCGTAACTGGGAACGATGTCGTCCTTGCTGATTCCATTGCCACGCGCTTTCTCTTCTTCTTCTTCATCATCGTCTTCCTCGCGATGGTGATGGTGGTGGTGTTGCTGCGGCGGTTCGTGTTTCATGAGGTCGATGAAGTCCTTGCTGGGTTGCTGCGCCGGGGAAGATCCGTGAGTGAGATCCATAATCTGCTTGTCCATAAACGGCGTCGTATTCATGGATGAATTCCAGAAACTCACGCAAAACACAACGCTATCCTTTGTGGTTTTGTTAGGTGTGGGACTCTGTGGTGTGGGTTCTTAGCATATACCAAAACTTTGAAACCTCTTCAACACTTTCCTTCTTCTCCTTCCTTCTGCACTCTCTCTTAAATAAACATTTTTTTTTATTTTTCTTTCTTAATTTCTGTTTTATCTTTTTGTTTTTTATTTTTATTTTCAGTTGCAGATATAGCATGTGAATTCAAAAATATCATTACTATATCTATGTTCAGTTTTTATATATTATGTAACAAAAAGATTAGTTTTATCAATATTCTAATTCTAAGAAGCTTATAAAACATTAAAAATGTGATTAAAAATATAACAATATTAATATAAATAAATTTATCTTATCAATGTTCTGATATAAAAATTATCTCTCATCAAACATTTACCACCACAGTCTAACTTAATTATATATAGATTTTGTTTTAAAATTTGAATTAAAATGTTTTAAAATAGGCGTTGTGTTATAAAAAGAGTGGATAAAAGTTAAAAATTAAAAAAAAAACTGAATTAAAATTAGACAAAAATAGATTTAAAATATAAGAAATTATTAATTAATGATACTGTTCAGTTCTAAACATATTATTAAGTTTCAAATCTTAGAAATAAAGCAAAACATAAAACAAGTCAATGATAATACTTGGGAAATAAGAAATAAAAAGAAGTAGTAAGTTAACCTTTCCTTTGTTTAATTAGACTTCTCATATTACTTTTATAGACACACACATTGCAAAGGTTTATGTAGTAAAAAGGTGTGGATATTTTTGAAAATAAAAATATTATGTTTTGGTTGTGAAATGAGAACTTAATTTTTTCTTGTTCATAGGTGAAATATATCCATGTGGACATAACTGTAATTAGGTTCCAATTAAATGTATAAATCAAAATATAATCAAGACATGATTGAAATTAGGCTAAGATTTACGTTATTGTTTATTTGCATTCTAATAATAAAAGATTATACAATATTATCTTCAAGGCTGTTTCAAAAATCATCACAAGTTCTAAAAATGTAGACAATAACATGAAAACTAGAAACCAGAAAAAACGCAATATCCGGAAATGGAGTCTTTGGTGTGGGAGCAAAACATCAACCAGATCATCAAAATTAACAAAGGTAACCCCACTCCAAGTTCAGACACAAGACATTAACCCATTCTTTCATGGATTTGCCTTTTAAGCTTGGGTTGTATTTAGTTGTTTTGATTTATTGATGGCTTTTTAATATATAAATCTTGATTGAAAATCTATATAATTTATGTGACCTAATCGTGTTTAGGATTTAGGGTTTAGGGTTAATTTTAGAAATTATACATATTTCTGTGTTTGTGTTGTTTGAGTATCTATATGTGTTACATTGGAAAAAACCCTTTTCTTGGAGCCTATTTATGTTAAGAGGGGACATCTTCTTTTAAGCTTGGGTTACATTTAGTTGTTCTGGTTCATTCACTAGTACAACTCAAAATATAGTTCTGGGCAAAGTTTAGATAACAGAGAATGAATTATTCTGTTCCAGATTGGTATATTTGTCCTATGCTTTGTCTAGCTAATATTATCTAATGCCGGTAATTTATATAGAAGATTATCGTAGGGAGGTTTGAGTTTGGAGGAAGTCGAAGAATTGGTATTGGTACATGTGTGGTTGTGCTTGCAGGTAGTCTTATCTAAAGCAACATAGGAAGCAACAATACTTGGATGAAGGTGTACAAAGAGTCCAAACAATAGTAGGAGTAGGAGAATCAGGTTGGGGCCGATCTTGGTTGCACATGTATAACTTTACATTTTGCTTATATTTTGTTGTGTAATTTCAATATTGATAAGGAATTCTAAGTGTGTGTCCTGTGTTTCAACTGTCTTTGTACTTAGGTGGTTTTAGTTTTTTTTAAGGGTTTATGTTCAAAATTGTTGGTACTTTTAGTTGGAAACTGTTATAAGACAGTCTTGTTCTTTGTAATAGGGTTGAAACACTTCTAAAACGCTTTTATTAATTTATTTTTTGTTGTTTAAAAAAGAAAGAGTGGTTCTGATTCATAGATGGTTTTTTAATATATAAATCTTAATTGTGAATCAATATAATTTATAGTGATATAATATATAGATATGTATTTCTTTACACGTATTTTTATTTTTTTAACAGCGAAGAATTAAAATTAATGGGAGCACTTCAGGAGTGCTCCAACCCTTATACATAAAGAAAAAAAACCTCTCTTCGTAGAAGTAAGTTGTCAGTTGTCTTTAATGAATACCAGAAACCCATCAGCTAAGTGACATAACTAAACATTGTCTATTGAAAACTACAAACAGACCCAACAAGTACAACCGAAACAAGAAATTACAACACAATAACTTAAAATTCCAAACAAAGAGAACACCAGTCAGGCTTCCATAAAATTTCAGGATAATTACAATAAACTAATTGTCCAAGTATTAATTCTTTAACATGTAGCCTTGATCTACTGCATGAGTTCTAATTTCTATTAAGTCTTTCCTGCATGCCTCTTCAATAAGTGTAGCTTTGTTGTTGAAGTGATATGTTAACTACTTTGTAGGTTAGGAATACTAAATAACTCTCAAAGTCTTTTAGACTTCATAATCATTCTCTTTTGTAGTTGATGAGGCCTGTAACCTACACAACACACATAAAACCAAATACATTGCAAGAGGGTTTCTGTAGCTGTGTTGGTTGCGTATCCGTATCCGTGTTACATAGGAAAAGCCCTTCCCTGAAACCTATTTATGTTGAAAGGGTACATCTTCTCTTTTTCACCCATGTATTGTTTATTCATTTATGCATACTCAATGTGTCACTGTCATCTTCAGATTATGGTTAAGTTTTACATCTACATGAAACACAGTAATCAAATTTGACATGGTTTATGAGGAATTTCTGAATCTTTTTGTCATTATTATAATCTCTAAAGCATTGACATGGTGTGATATGATTAGCTGGAATACCAATGGTTTTACTAATATTGATGTGATTTCAGCACATGATACAACTGATTCCCTGTGTGCAGGTCCACAGCACAAAGCACTGAAAGAAGCTCTTTCTAAAACCTGAATGGTGTTAGGCCATTGAAGATGAATATATGAAACTTTGCCTCACAATAATACATGGAGTTTGGTTGATCTTCTTATTGGTTGATCAAGAGTAAATACAATGTTATGACATCTTTCAAAAGCAAGAAGTTTGCCTCATTGTTAAGGGTTTTCATGAGAAGGTTTTTATTTCACAGATACTCTTTATTCCAGCAAAGAGTGACACCTCTTTATTGATTAAAATCACTCTTCAATCCACTTTATTTCTTTTGATTTATGTGAATGATATCACAGTTACAGGTAGTTCCAAGTTGGCAGTCATAGCTCTTAAGATCACAGACTATTGTCTCTATGTAGAAGGCAACCTTATTTCTTCTCAAGAAATTTGTGTTGAGAAGTAGTACTGAAACTAAGTTTTGTGGTCTTGCTGCTTTTAGTGCTGGGTTACTTTGGTTGCAAGCTCTCCTGAGGTATGATTCCAAAATCTTATTATGATAATTTTGGTGCAGTTTTGTTTGCAACAAATCCTGTAATGTACCCCAAAACCAAACATTTTGAGCTTCACCTCTATTTTGTTATGGATAATCATTGAAGAGGCCATTTATATCATTCATATACTTGCACAATTTTAGGTAGTTGATATTCTAACCAAATATATCTTTGGTTCTTGATTTGAAGCTTTTCATAGCAAACACAGGGTTAACCCTAGAGGTAACATCAATATGAGAGAGATGTAAAGGAACAAAAATAAAAGTTAAATAGGTTGTCACAACTTTCAATATTTTTCCTCTTTGGAAGTAAAGTTATCATTATTACCTCTTTCTTTTACCTTTTTCTATACTATCTTGAGTGATTATGTAAGATGTATTACAGATTAATAAAATATTTTCCATATCTTTTCACATTCTTTCATTTTCCCTCTTTGGCTAATCCTAATAGCTTATGTTGTCTATGGTCCATATTTGACATTCACAAGACATCTTTTGTCTACATCATATTCAATGTAGTTCGAATGGTGACCATAGACAATGACAATGTTTTTTGTTTAGTTAGTATCGAGGCTATGAGGTTTTTAAAAGAGAAGATGAAAATGCTAAAAAATGATCTAAAAATATGGAACAAGAGATTTTTTTGAGATGTTAATAGGAAAAAAATTGGAGATAACTGGGTAGATTAGAGAGTTAGATTTAACAGATGAGATCAGTGGTTTGAGTTAGGATACGAAGAAAGTGAGAAGAAAGTGAGTTAGGATACTAAAGTTACCTTTTAACCAAAATCACTAAGAAAGCTAAAAGCAAGAGTAAATTGGATATATATAGGGGACTCAACCTCTAGATATTATCACTCTATAATTAATTGGAGGAGAATGAAAAATAGTATAAAAGGGTTGATGATAAATGGTAAATGGAATGAGAAGCCTAAAATGTAATGGAAGAGATAAAAAGATTTGTTTAAAGGACAATTTGAAGAGAAATAAAAGATAGAGATAAATCTAGATGGTGTACTATTCTCAACCATATGGACTGAAAGAGTACAATTTCAATTTTATTAGGGCATATTGATATTTTTTTTAGATGAAATGGTAACAACAGTTAATGGCTTCCGTAGGTATGACAATCGACCTACGGAAAATTCACAAGAGTTAAAAGAGTATATGTCATTATCTGTGGTAGGATGTTTATAGAAAATCATAGTTAAGTTACTAGCGACTAGATTGAATAAAGTATTACCAAAAGTAATGTACCAAACTTAATTTCAAACTTAATTTGCTTTTCTTTTAGGGAGAAATTTGTTAGACCATGTACTTGTAACAAATGAGGTGGTAGATGAAATTATACACATAAAGCAAAGCTTTACAATAATAAAACTTGATTTTGAAAAAGCTTATTATTGGGTTAGGTGAGACTTCATACATGTAGGAAAAATTGGGCTTGTGTAAAAGGTAGATTAAATGGATTAGAGTTTGCTTATCTTCAAATATCACATAAATACTAGTTAATAGAAGCCCTTCAAAAGAATTTAGATGGACATTAGGTAAGGTGACCCTCTAACACCATTTCTCTTCATCATTGTTGTAGAGGGATTGACAGGTATCATAAGGCAATAAAATGTGTTAGGAAGGTAAAGAATTGAGAGAGATGGCAATAAACATCTACAAGAATATGTAGGATAGTATGCTTAAAAATCAGAAAGCGATAGTCATGTTGAAAGGTAGACAATTATAACATTTGTTGGAAGAATGTTGCTTAATAAAATGAATAATTTCAATTCAACTCTCACTCTTTACTTCTTGTCTTTCAAAGCTCCAAGACTGGTTGTAAAAGAAATAAGAAAAGTATAAATGCAATTTTTGTGGGAGTGTGGTACATAACAAAACAAAATAATATGAATAAAATATCTTTAATATGTAAACTCAAAGAATTTGGAGGTTGGACATCAGAGATGTACAAACTTTCAATGAAGTTTGATTTGTAAAATGTAAATAGAGATTTGGAATAGAAAAGACAAGAATTTGGACGAAAGTATAAATATGGGTGTTGAAGGGAGTTAAATCAGATTCAACCATCTAAACATAAATCAATACGGTAAAAATATATGAAAAAAGTGTGTGAAATAGGACATGAGAAAAAAATGGGAAACACAGAATTTGGATAGATAGATAGATGGAATAATGAAGTAATATTAGCTAAAAAATATTATAGGCTAAATAGTATTTCAAACCATAAGACGATAAGTGTTTCTTATATGGAAAAATGGAACAACTACAATAATTAGGAGTGGAATTTGACATGGAAGAGGTATTAGTTTGAGAGGAAGTTACATTAAGTTTAGGAATTCAGACATGATTTAACAAATGGTGCACTAGAGTTAAATAATCTAGATGAGTAAAAATGGAAAGATGATGACTTAGAAAAGTATACAGTAAAGTATGCGTATAACATTTTAAGGAATAATATTTATAACGAGGAAGATGTGTTTTACAATTTAATAGGGAAAACATGTGTCATTGTAAATGTTAAACACTTCATCTGGAGATTAAATCTGAATAGGATAACAACTAAGGACAATTTAAAAAAGAAGAGAGTTATGATTACAAATAAGTCACGTGCGTTATGTAAAGAAAAGGAAGAATCTGTTCTAACACTTTTTTTCTTGAATACAAGATATCTAGTAAGACATGATATCTACGTCAAAAATGAACAGACATTAAAACAGTTTCAATCAAGTGGAAGTATAATTTGAAAAACAATGTGAATGTCATTTATGAAAGAAATATGAGATCATAAAAAAGATGTAATGTTTAGAAAAATCATAATAGATGGGGAGGAATTTTTAGGTCAACACAATTAAAAGTGTAGGCTTAGATAATAAATAGATCTAAAAAAACAATTTTCTCCTATTCTGATCGGTATGTATGTTCAAAATCTTGTGTAATAAGCTTACAAAAAATAAAATTGATGATTGGTTCATATACAAGTTTAAGCATCATAAAAGCTGAGGCAAATGATGAATCAAATTGTTAGATATACTTATATATATATATATATAAACAGAATAACTGTTAGTTTTACAGAATAGAAGTAGATAAAATAATGAAAATGAATGAAAATAAAATAAAAATATATGAAGAGAAATATATTGTTATTTCTTTTTGTTTCTCTGCAATCAAGAATAAATTACATTTATAATACTTGTAGAAAGAAGAATAACTGACTGAAATTATTTCCCTTAAAGTTTAGGAGCAGTTATTTTGACTAAAAAGAAAAACTGAAATACTCTATTCTAATTTTAGGAACAATTGTTCTAATGTTTAGGAACAATTATTCTAATTAAAGACTTATTCAGAAACTGAAACAGAAAAAACAAACCAACATGCAGTTCAAAAATAAATATCTAAAACTCATTCTTGATTTTGGAACTGCAGACTCCAATCTTCTGTCTTAAGAATTCAAATTTGTTGGCTGGTAGGGGCTTGGTAAACAAACATGCAATCTGATTTTCAGTTTTGCAATAAACAAGATCAACGACTCCATCTTTCTGTACCTTCCTTAAGAAGAACAACTTAATGTTAAAATGTTTGGTTTTGTTTTCCCATGAAATAGGATTATGAGAAATAACTATTATAGCTTGATTGTAAATAAAAACTTTCGTACTTTCCTTCTGCTTCATGTTAAGATCAATTAATTTTTTTTTCAACCACAAGACTTGGTTAACAGCAGCTGTAACAACTATAAATTCAGTTTCTGTTATAGATTGGACAACAGTTTCTTATTTCTTAGAGCACCATGAAAAAGTTCCTGAACCAATACTAAAACAATATTCTGAAGTACTTTTCATATTATCCAAGAAATCACCTTAATCATTGTCAGAGTACCCAACAAGTTTTGCTTTTATATTTGTTAATTGAACCATCAACATTTAACTTAGTTCTAAAAACCTATTTCACTCCAATTACCTTTTTTATATAGAGGTATGTAAACAAACTCTCAAATATCGTTCTTCTCAATCATATAAGTAAAAACAGAATAACAGAAACTATAAATCATACTCATCATACAACATTTCAGAAATTAACCATAATAAACAAGGTAGAAGGAATTATATCCATAAAATAGAGGAAATGAATCAGTTTTTCATAGTTGGATCCAGTGAATTTCAAGTTCATGATACATCCTATTTGAGAAATAGTATGAAAAATATAGTTTCAAATGTTGCTTTTCAAGTTGAACCTGTGATGCATCCTATTTGAGAAATAATATGGAAAATATAGTATTAGATGTTACTGTAAGTTGTTCTTATTATAAATTTCTATCTAAACTGATTGACAAGAATAGATTACAGAAACTCGAAGCAACAAATATATGTCTAACAGTTACCAAAATAGGTAGCTTTGGGTAGTATAGATTTATAATTTTGAAGATGAATTTGTAGGAGTTGAGTTATAAAGATATCTTTTAGTCATTATTTTTTCTTATACATAAAATAAGGCCAAACATGATGTCTGTAAAAACAAGAGGGGCAGGAGGACTATGTCTTGTATCATCTATTTATTTATTTATTTTTTTTTTCTGTTCACCTAACACTATCCTTCTTCCTAGTTTCACTCTTACATATTTTTTGTTTTTTTTTTCTCATTTTTTATTATTATATTTTCTTTATCAAGATTCTTATTCAATGAAATGTATAAAACATGTAAAAATGAGATTAAAAATATAACAATTGTTAACAAATATTTTTTTTATTTGTTAACAACTGTAGATTAAATAGATTTATCTTATAAATTTAATGACATAAAATTTATTTCTCATCCCCACAATCTAACTTAACCATATATAGCTTTTGTTTTAAGATTTAAATTAAAAAAAATTGATGTTTTAAATACCTTTTGTATTATAAAAAGAGAGGATAAATCTTTAAAAGCGATAACAATTGCCCTAAAAGTGAAAAAAGAATAGAAGAATAGAAGGATATAAAAAATTGTCAATTAATGATATTGTTAATTTCTAAACATGGCAAGACAGAAGATCATTATTAACTTCCATATTTTAAAAAAGGCTAAAACATAAAACAAGTCAAAAATAGTCTTGAGAAATAAAAAATAAAATTTAACTAATTAATAAGTGAACCTATTTTTTTTTCTTTGTTTAAGTAGACTTCTCCTTACCTAACCCTTGCTGGAGTTAATTACTATCCTGGACACACAAATTGCAAACATTTATGATACCTAGGGCAAAAAAGGTGTGGATATTTTTGGCATACAAAAATATCACATTTTGTTGTTATATAAGAGTGACGAGACACAGATGAAAACTCACTACTGCAGTTGTCATCAGAAAACATCATCAGTAGCACACTATGTCGAGCAAAGACTCAGTGGTCACAGAGATCTCAGAGCTCGAAGAGGTTAATCAACCTCAACCTCAGCCTCAGAGAGAACATCTTGTCAACCCTGTTGTTCCAAATGAACCCTTCTTTTCAAGGGCACTGCGTTCTGGTAGTTCATCACACCTCAACTTTCCTGATGGTGAGCTTGTGCAGGAAGGACCCCGTGGATCTAGCCCTCCTAATGCTTACAAGGTACATCTTCTCTTTTTTTACCCATCAAGTATTGTTTATCCACACATGCATGCATAATCTATCACTGTTTTCATGTTCAGGAAGGTTTCTGGATCTACCCCAAAACACTATAGTCAAAGATGACACAGTTTTGGAAGCATTTGAATCTGTTTCTTTTACTATGATTTCACCCATCAAGTATTGTTTATTCATTCATGCATGCATGTATAATCTATTACTGTCATCTTCAGGAGGGTTTCTGGATCTGCCTAAAACACCATAGTGAAAGATGACAAAGTTTAGGAAGCATTTGGGTCTTTTTTTCTTTACTATTGTTTCATCCATCAAGTATTGTTTATTGATTCATGCATGCATGCATAAAGTATCATTGTTATCTTCAAGAAAGATTTCTGGATCTACCCAAAATACCACAGTCAAAGATGACACAGATTAAGAAGCATTTGGATCTTCTTTCTTTGCTATTGTTTCACCCATCAAGTACTGTTTATCCATTCATGCATGCATGCATAATCCATCATTGTCATCTTCAAGAAAGATTTCTGGATCTACCCAAATGACACAGTTTAGGAAACACTTTGATCTTTTTCCTTTACTGTGAAAAATGTTTTGACACTTGCTCAGAGTTTAATTGGGTTTTACCTTTTTATGAAGATATATTTATTCTGTCATAAAAGTGTTTAATTCCTTGAATGAATATTATTATCTTGAAATGTTAATTTCTAACCCTTTTGTTTTCTCTAGACTATTTGGTATTTTTTTTTTTTTTTTTTTTTTTTTTTTTTTTTGCATTTATCTTTATTTGAAACTGAAACATAAAAATATGTTAGGTCTTTTCTTCCTCCAATATACCTAAAAAAACTGCAAAAAAGTTGTTTAAAGTTCTCTCAGTGTTTTGATTTGAAGCTATATTTTCTGCAGAATTGGGGAGGAAGGCAATCATGGTCCTCAATGGAAGAGATAAGCAGTCCAGCTTCTTACGAGAGCTTTATTGAACCTCAAGTGAGTTCAAAACTAGAAACTTTATACAAGAACAAAAGACCAATCATGTGTTTAATGTAAAAAGTTGAATAATGTTTTCAGAGGAAAAGGGTGAAGCTGGATAATCAGAACAACACCAGCAGACCATCAACAGCACCAGAAAATGTAACCTGGGTTCTGGTTAAAGCCCCTGATGTCTGGGAAGCTTATGTTGATGGTGTCCCTGTGGCAGAAGCTGAAAGGCTCAAATGGGCTCAGAACAGAAACTTTTGATGGAAACTGAGGTAGGTTTGAAATAATGTAATACTACTACTATCATGTGATTCTAAGTTTTTCAAAACCATAGAAAGTCACTGATTGATTTTTGATTCAATCTTGCAGGGTTCGATGAGGATGTTCAGGAGCTGAGAGCTGAGGATTGCTGAGAATGAGAATATTCGCAAACTTATCTTAAATAAATGCAGACACATTCTATTTTAGAATAATCAGATTTGTCTTGAATAAATTTTATGCACACATTATTCTATTGTAGAATATGCAGACTTATCTTAAATAAATGCGAATATCCACTTGAACTTATCTTAAATATGCAGACATTATTCTATTTTACTTTTCGCATTATCATTTCATTTCAATCTTGAGGTTTTTACATATTTATCATATGTGCATGTTAACATTAATAACCAAAGAATGTTGACGTTAATAAATGTGTTATATATAGTACATTGTGATTGTGGTTGATGATAAGAAGTGATATATAACTAGATCATAAGTAAATAAGGTACCAAGGTAAACCATAATGACGAATGAAGGAGATCAATCCAAAACTAAAAATTGTAATGCATAATAAACTATATTGGTGGATAGCAGATTTCATCATTTTTGTGTCACACATATCTTAACTATTTGTGTCTTATATAAGAAGTGAATTATCAATACTACACTATTACTATTTATATCAGTTTTTTTTTTTTTTTTTATATTCATTGACAAACCAATGTAAAGAGTGAATATTATAATAAAATATAACTAGATATTATATGTAATAAATTATTTTATTTTTTTTATTGTTCAATTTGTTAGTATGTTACTGTTATATATAATCATCACTCTTATATAAATTATACATGTGATCGAAAGAGGTATTTCACTTTTTTTTTCTTCTTTAATATGGTATTAATAGTATTTTTTCACATCGATCCCAATAATATCATGGATGAAAACTCTTAACTAACTGCTTTTGGGTATGATTATGTGTATTCTAGAAGCCAGTCTTCTTTCTCAATGATTCAATGTTTTCTACTATTTTTATTAATCTTTTCTTTAAAAGTAGTTAAGATGATTGATTCATATGTCAGTATTCATGGAAAAATCTTGCATTACCTAATTTCTATATCGTTCCTGTATAGGTGTTGTTCAACTTTCTCTTATATTATTGTTTTATCTCGCATTATCTAATTCCTATATTATTCTATATTATTCATGTATTGTTCAACTTTCTCCTATATTATTGCTTTATGTTTTATATGTACCTCAATTGTTGTCTGTCAATGCTTTATTGGTTAAGAGTGATTTGTCCATCACTGTTCTTTTTTAATTCTTTTTTAAATCAATGTTTTTATCCAGGAGATGCTTGGAGTCTTACTGGTAATTTTATTGAAGGATTATATATGTTGTGTCTTTCAGCTAGTTCATTAGACTATTGAAATTCTATTTCGTTCATGACTAATACAAATCCTTTGTTTTTCTTTTCAGAGTATCCATTCTGGTAAGAATGTTTCTGTTTGATATTATAGATGGAACATGTGTCTGATAAAGTTCTTTGACTTTTGAGTGATGAAATTCTTTTTATATTTAACACAAATTTTCTAATTCCAATAATTTTGTCTAAGTTTAGAAGATTATTCATCATTTCACTCAATAAAGTATCTCAATCGTTAGTTGATATTGATTTGTAAGTCTTCTTTACAAAGCTTGACTAATGATTGTAACATGAATGACAATAACGTTTTATATGGATTCAAAACTGATAATTGATCATTATAAACTCTGAGAAGTTTGGCTCATGAAATCAACTTTGTCATCCTTTAAAAAAAATTAACATTTTTTGGTTATTTTAAAGTTTATAAGAGATGTTCTTTTCATCAGACATTTCAAGGAAGTTATTTCTTTCAGAGATTCTTTTTTTTTATTGACGATATAGTAAATCCTTTATCCATTAATAATCATTTGTCTTTAAATACTTTTGTTGTCCATCAATCTAATAAGCCTCACTGAAACATCAAGGTCTAGTACCAATGGACTTGAACTTTTTGGTCAAAAATCATATATAGAGTGTTTAAGAAAGTCTTTCATTTATCTGTGTTCATTATATCATGAGTTTTCATGTTTTGATGATGACTAGTACGAGTCTGGAGTCTGTACGAATCTATACAGTATGTCTTATGTCTTGGACACTTTTTTTTGTATTAGGGCTTGTGACACTCCTTAAGTATTCTTTTTAATATATTCATTCTTTACTCCTAAGAAAAAGTCAATGTTGATTCAATTGATAGATACAAAGCTCAATTGATAGCTAAAAGCTACACACAACAGTTTAAGATTGATTTCTCATCAAACACTTTCTCACTAGTGTCCAAACTTACTCTTGTAAGGATTTTATCAGTCATTGTTGTTACAGAAAATTGAACCTACAACAACTAGATATCAAAAATACATTCCTAAATGATGAGTTATCTAAGAAAGTATATGTGAATATTTCTCAAAGTTTGGAAACAACAACAATAGTTTGAAAGTCAAACAAGTCTATATATGAATTTAGACAAGACTTTATGCAAGTTCTCCTTATCATTGGTACAACATGGTTTTACAGTGTCTAAAAATTAGTATTCTTTGTTCACTTGCAGTTCTAGTTCTTCATTGGTCATTTTGCTGGTTTATATGGATGACACCATCCAAGTAGACCTTTATTTTTTCTTGTGTTAACAAAGTATAGTTGGCATTGAGTTCCTTGTTTAAAACATAGATTCTTGATTCTCTCCAATACTTAGTTTAGGAATTGTCAGATCCAACAAGGTTATTTTCTTGAGTCAAAGAAAATATATTTTATCTTTACTTAATGATACTGATTGTGCTTGTTATCCTCTTTTAAGGCCTTATAACAAGCATAAAGAAAATATGTATGATTCCAAACTTTCCAAGTCCAATGGTCTCAAGTCTGCAACTCACATCTTAATAATCACAAAGTTAGACTTTTCTTATAAAACAGAATTTGTCAATATATACATCACTTATGAGAGCATTGCTAGAAAGTTGTGAAAGGAAATGAGTTATTTACAAGACACCATTGATTATGAGCTTGAATTCGATTTTGATGACAGAAAATCTACAGTAAGATATTATGTCTATCTAGGAGATAATCTTATTTTTTGGTTTTCATAAAATCAAAAAGTTGTGTCAAGAAGTAGTTTGTTGTGATAATCTTGATGTAATTTTATTAACAAAAAATAATATTATACAATCCAAGATGAAACATTTTGAGTTTTACTCTATTTTATCTGTAACAAATTTATTGAAAGTGTCATTACAATTTTAAGTAATTGATATTCTAATCAAACCATAACATATTCTATATGGATCCAAGTCTGATAATTAATCATTGAAAACTCTTAGAAATTTGGCTTGTGAAACAACTTTGTCATCATTTGGAAACAAATTTGCTCATCTAGTCATTCCACCATCCATTTTTGTGGTTATTCTAAGGTTTACAATAGATACAAATACTAAAATTTAAAGACTATACATATTTTTATTTCAAGAGATGTATTTTTCATCAGACATTTCAAGGAAGATATTTCTTTTAGAGATTTTTCCTATTTTATTGATGATATGGTAAATTCTTTATCAATTAATAATCATTTGGCCTTGAATACTTTTGTTGTTTCTCAAATTAGTGAGTCACATTGTGCATCTAAAACATCAATGTCTAGTTCTGATGGACTTGAAGTTTTAAACATATATAGAGTGTTTAAGAAATCCTTTTATTTATCTATGTATAATCCAACACTTCACACCCTTATCTCTTCGAAGTTTTTATTCTCTGAAGAAACTCAATCCAAAATACAAGACCTTTATGAATCAAATTTTCACTACTTTTGAGCCTCATTTGAGGCTTAAGTCTATCATCAAAAAATTTCCTACCCTAAAGGAAGAGAGATCTTAAGGCTCAAAAGATTAAAACTTTGAAAGATAATGACACTTGACTTTAGTTTCTTTACTTCAAGACAAACAGGGCATAAAGTATAGGTGGGTTTTGAAATTGAAATACAATGTTGATTTAATTATGCCTAGAAGTGCTGATCAGAAAGGGTGACTCTAACTATTAAGTCATAGGTTGCTACTTGATTACCTGCTAATGTCATTTTATGTGTTTGTATGAGTTTTCATGTTTTGATGATGAGTAGTACGAGTCTGTACAAATCTGTACAATATGTCTTGGATACTTTTTTTTGTATAAGGATTGGGACATCCCTGAAGTGTTCTCTTTAATATATTCATTCTTTGTTGTACAAAAAAAAACAATGTTGATTCAATTGATATATGCAAAGCTTAATTGATAGCTAAAGGCTACACACAACAATCTAAGATTGATTTCTCATCAAACACTTTCTGACTAGTGTCCAAACTTACTTTTATAAGGGTCTTATCAGTCATTGTTGTTACAAAAAGTCGGAACCTACAACAACTACATATCAATAATGCATTCCTAAATGGTGATTTATCTAAGAAAGTATATAGAATATTTCTCAAGGTTAGGAAACAACAACAATAGTTTTAAAGTTAAACAAGTCTATATATGAATTTAGACAAGACTTTATGCAGGTTCTCCTTATTACAACATGGTTTTACACTGTTTAAAAATTAATATTCTTTGTTCACTTATAGTTCTTGTTCTTCATTGGTTATTTTGTTGGTTTATATGGATGACTCCATTCTAGTAGACCCTTATTTTTCTTGTGTTAATAAAGTATAGTTGTCATTAAGTTCCTTGTTCAAAACAAAGATTCTTGATTCTTTCCGATACTTAAGTTTGGAAATTGCCAGATCTAAAAGTGTTATTTTCTTAAGTCAAAGAAAATATACTTTATCTTTGTTTGATGATACTGATTGTGCTTGTTATGCTCTTTTAAGAACCTATAACAAGCATAAAGCATGTATGATTTCAAACTTTTCAATTCCAATGGTCTTTGCAACTCACATCTTAATATATCACAATTACAAAGTTAGACTTTTCTTATTTCACAGAGTTTGTCAATACATGCATCATCTATGAGAGTATTGCTGGAAAGCTATGAAAGGAAATGAGTTATTTACAATACACCATTGACTATGAGCTTCGGTTCAAAATGTTTAATCAACTCATTCTTCAAGCTTCATTTGATTATGATTGAAAATTCGATTTTGATGACAAAAAATCTACAACAGGCTATATGTCTATCTGGGAGATAATCTTATTTCTTGGTTTTCATAGAATCAAAAAGTTGTGTCAAGAAGTAGTTTGTTGTAATAATCTTGATGTACTTTTATTAACAACAAATAATGTTATACAATCCAAGATGAAACATTTTGAGTCTGACTCTATTTTATCTGTAACAGAGTTATGAAAGTGTCATTCATTTACTTATACAATTTCAAGTACATGATACTCTAATCAAATTTCTCTCTCTTCATGTCTTTTACAACTAACTCATAGTTAATCCCAAAAGCAATGGGTGGTGTAAAGGAAAAAAAATGAAAGTTAAGTAAGTTTTTTTTCTCTTTGAACTAGAATTGTCATTATTTTCTCATTTTTAGTTTCATATATATAATGATTTTGTGGGTTTACGTATGATGTTTACATATTAATAAAAAATTTGTTTTTCTTTCTTATATTCATTATTTTTTTTCTATGTCTAAGCTTAACAACTTAACAACTTACGCTCTCTGCGAGTTTGCCACATCTACAACACATCATTTGTCTGCATCATATAATGCAGTTCTAATGGTGAACAGTTCACCTATTGAAGCCGTGATAGGTGACCATCTACAACAACAATGTTTTGTGTTTGGTTAGTTGTGAGACTATGATAAATGTGTTATATGTAATACATTGTGATTGATGATAAAATATGATTTAGAACTAGGTAATAAGTAAATATGGTACAGGTTAAACCATAATGATGTATGAAGGAGATCAATTCAAAAATTAAAATTGTAATGCATAATGAACCACATATTATGTTGGCACATGGTAGATTCCATCATTTTTATATCATACACATGTCTTAACTATTTGTGTATTATATAAGAATGTGAATTCCCAACACTACATTATAGACTTTTTATATCAATTATTTTCACTATTTTTGAGCCTCAAGTTTATCATCAGAATTCCTTACCCTGAAGAGAGAGATGTTATAGCTTAAGAGATTAAGATTTTGAAAGATAATGACACTTGACCTTTAGTTCCTTTACAACAGTTTGAAAGTTAAACAAGTCTATGTATGAATTTAGACAAGACTTTATGCAAGTTATCCTTATCGTTTCATGATTTTACACTATCCAAAAATTAGTATTCTTTGTTCACTTATAGTTCTGGTTCTTCATTGGCCATTTTACTGGTTTATATGGATGACATTCATCCTAGCAAACTCTTATTCCTTTTGTGTTAACAAAATATAGTTGATATTGAGTTTCTTGTTCAAAACAAAGATTTTTTATTCTCTCTAATACTTCTTAAGCTTGAAAATTGCTAGATTCAACAAGATTATTTTCTTAGTCAAAGAAAATATACTTTATGATATTGATCTTGTTTGTTATCTTTTTTAAGGTCTTATGACAAACATAAAACAAATATGTATGATTCCATACTTTCAAACTCCAATTGTTGTAAAAAGAAATTTGAGTTATTTACAGGGCATCATTGACTATGAGCTTCCATTTAAGAAGTATAATCAACTTATTCTTTTAGCTTTGGTTGACTATGATTGAAAAATTAATTTTGATGACAGAAAATCTACAATAAACTATTATGTCTATCTAGGATGTAACCTTATTTATTTATTTTTATAAAATTGAAAAGTTGTGTCAAGAAGTTATTTGTTGTGATAATCTTAATGTAATTTTATTAGTAATAACTCATGTTATACAGTCCAGGATGAAACATTTTGAGTTTGATTCTATTTAGTCTGTAACAAAGTTAATAAAAGTATTGTTCATATCATTTATTTACTTATACAATTTCGAATGACTATATTCTAATCAAATCTGTCTCTAGTGCTCATGTCTTTCACAACTAATTCATGGTTAACTCCAAAAATAGTGATTTAAAGGTGGTGTAAAGGAAAAAAATGAAAGTTAAGTAGGTTTTTATAGCTTTCAATCTTTTTTTTTCTTTGAACTTTAACTTTCATTATTTTTTTCTTTTAATTTCATACATATTAATAGAACATTTGTTTTTCTTCCTTATATTCATTATTTTTTTTTTCTGTATCTAAGCTGTTAGCTTATGCTATCTTGAGCTGCCTATAACATTATTTTTTTCATTATTGTTTTGTCTGCATCATATATCCAATGCAGTTCTAAGGGCAACAGATCACCTGCAATCTTGAACTCGTAATAAGTACCATTTACAATAACAATGTTCTGTGTTTGGTTACTTGTGAGACTATAATGTAAGTCTTCGGCATATAAAAAAAACTTGAAATGTGATTAATATAATTTCTTTTTATCAAGATTCTTATTTTATTAAATGTATAAAACATGTAAAAATGTGATTAAAACTATAACAATTGTTAACAAATATTTTTTTATTTGTTTCCAGACAGATTATTAACAAATGTCGATTTAAATAACTTTATCTTATCAATTTACTGATATAAAAATTTATTTCTCATCAATCATTTAGCCCCAAAATCTAACTTAATTACATATGTTTTGTTTTAAGATTTAAATTAAAAAAATTAATGTGCTTTAAATATTTGTTTTATTATAAGAAGAGTGAAGAAATATTTAAAAGCCAATAATATTAGAATAAACAATTGCAATAAAAGTGGACAAAAAATATAAAAAAAACTGTAGAATATAAAAAATTGTTAATTAATGATTTTGTTAATTTCTAAACGTGACAAGATAGTTCATTATTAACTTTCATATCTAAATAAACATAAAACAAGTCAAAAATAATATTACAGAGTCTTGAGAAATAAAAAATTAAAATTAATTAATTAATAAGTGAACCTATTTTTTCTTTTTTTGTTTATGTAGACTTTCTCAGTTACCCTAATCCTTGCTAGAGGTAATTACTATTCTAGCCACACAAATTGCAAACATTTATGTTCCCTAGGGAAAAAGGTGTGGATATTTTTGGAAACAAAAACATGACATTTGGTTGTTATATAAGAGTGAACAGACACAGATGAAAATACACTGCATTTGCCATCAGAAAACATCAGCAGTATCATACTATGTCAAGCAAAAACTCAGAGCTCTCAGAGGTCACAGAGATCTCAGAGCTAGAGGAGGTAACTCAGCCTCAAGCTCAGGGAGAAGATATTGTCAACAATGCTCAAAGTGAATCCATCATTTCAAAGGAACTGCATGCTGCTAGTTCATCACATCTCAAGTTTCCTGATGGTGAGCTTGTGGATGAAGAACTCCTTGGATCTAACCCTCCTGATGCTGACAAGGTACATCTTCTCTTTTTCACTATCAAGTGTTGTTTATTCATTCATGCATGCATGTATAATCTATTACTGTCATCTTCAGGAGAGTTTCTGGATCTACCTAAAACACCATAGTGAAAGATGACACAGTTTAAGAAGCATTTGGATCTTCTTTCTTTGCTATTGTTTCACCCATCAAGTATTGTTTATCAATTCATGCATGCATGTATAATCTATTACTGTCATCTTCAGGAAGGGTTCTGGATCTACCCAAAACACCATAGTCAAAGATGACACAGTTTTGGAAGCATTTGGATCTTCTTTCTTTAGTATTGTTTCACCCATCAAGTATTGTTTGTCCATTCATGCTTGCATGCATAATCTATCATTGCATCTTCAAGAAAGATTTCTGGATCTACCCAGATGACACAGTTTAGGAAACACTTGGATCTTTTTCCTTTACTATGGAAAACTGTTTTGACACTTGCTCAGAGTTTAATTGGTTTTTACCTTTGTATGAAGATATATTTATTCTGTCATAAAAGTGTTAGTTTTTAAATGTTAGTTTTTAACCCTTTTGTTTCTCTTGATTTTTTTTTCACATTTATGTGATTTGAAGCTGAAACATTTATTTTTTTGAATGAACATTATTATCTTGGTGTTGTTTCTTCTTCCAATGTACCTAAAAAAACTGCAAAGAAGTTGCTTAAAGTTCTCTCAGCTTTGATTTCGAAGCTATATTTTCTGCAGAATCTGGGAGGGCAGCAATTAGGGTCCTCCATGGAAGAGATAAGCAGTCCAGGGTCCTGTGAAAGCTTTGTTGAACCAAAGGTGAGTTTCAAAACTACAAACTTTATATAAGAATAAAAGACCAATCATGTATTTGATGTAACAAATTGAATGTCTTCAGAAGAAACGTGTGAAGAAGAAACATGTGAAGCTGGAGGATAATGAGAACAGAACCACACCAAACACGGTAGCCTGGTTTCGGATTAGAGGCCTTGATGACTGGAGGGTTTACGTTGATGGTGTCCCTATGACAGAAGCTGAAAGGCTCAGATGGGACCAAATCTGGGCTGCTGCGAGAGAAGAAAGACGCAGATTGGCCTAAGCATCTAAGCCAAACTAAGGTAAGTTTGAAATAATGTAATACTACTGTCATGTGATTCAAGCTTTTTAAAACCATTTGTTGATTTTTATTATTCAATTTTGCAGGGTTGGATGAGGCTGTTGGGAGCTGAGAAAAGCTGAGAATAGGAATATTCAACTTGAACTTATCTTAAATAAATTTTATGATACAGACATTTGCTTGAAGTTGTCTTAAATAAATTTTATGCAGACATTCTATGTTAAGAAGTGTATTTTGTATTTTGTATCAGTGTTTGGATTGCACGTGGGAGCAACTTCCAATACACTGGGTAATGATTGTGGTTTTGATTTCAATATTGAGGTTTTTGCTTTTGCATGTCTATCATATATATGTCTATCATATATGCATGTTGACATTAATTGTTTTTGTCGAAAGAAAATTGTTTTATCAGTACCACACATTGCATACTTACACAAATGTTTTTGAAAGTTCTATAATTTAGAACCTTTCTAAAAGGTAATATAGAACACTGAAGCCAAATCCCTTTATGAAGCATTGTTGATTCTTGTTGACAGAATAGGAAGGAATTTGCTTGTCTTCTATTTTGTGGATCCATACAATTATATTTCATGTTGTTTGTTGTTTGCATGTTAAACTTGAAAAGTTTGCTTATACAGCCTTTTCCTTTTAATTTGAAAAGCAAAAGTTGTGGACGAAAAGAAAGTAGAAAAAAAAATCTTTAAAAAAAAACAATCTTTTAGAATTTGGAACGAATTATAAAAGATTGGCACAAATATGTCAAGAGGACGTGGTATTAGTGACCAACCACTTTCAATCAGAATTAACAACCTTTTATAAATGAATAAAATGTTAATTAATATTAAACTTTCTTTTGGATATGATGAATCTATTTGGTTTTATGGTTAGAATTGTTTTAAGCTGAAACGAAATCTTAAGAAATATATAAATGAGAACCTATCTGAAAAAACAGTGCATTCAACAACTAAAACTGAAAAAAAGAAAAAAAAAACAGTGCATTTTAGTACATTCTAAGACTAAACTTAATATAAATTGAAAAATTGATGTTTATGATTTTCAACTTGCTATGGAAAGGATAATGAGAAAGATTTTTTTGCAATATATCAACTATTTAGTATTTGATCTTCACATGAGTAAGAATTTGTTTGTGAAATTTTTGCAATATATCAACTATTTAGTGTTTGATCTTCACATGAATAAGAATTTGTTTGTGAAAAGTTTGTAAATAAAGTAATAGTGAATATCTATATGATTGGACTTGGTCATGATGGAACATACTATAATCTTTGAAGAGTTAAAATGATTGAATAATAGGCACAGTCAAAACTATTTTACTAATCACTGAGTGAGGATAACACATGATACTATGTTTCTGTCAAAGATGTGGACACAATGTCTTAATTGACAAACCTTCAAGAAATCAGAGAAACACCAAGATAGTTCATTTTTTGGTGTTTAAACAGTTGCTTCAGTTTGTTGTAGAATGAGAAGAAGAGACCTTGACCTGGAGGAGACTTCAAATAATATAACAGATGATGGTGTAAAGGTAATGTCATGGATGAAAATTGTAACAGATCATAGTGAACTACTCCTTGTGGTATGATTATGTCTACTCTAAAGGTTAGTCCTCCTTCTTTTTTCAGTGGTTCAGTGTTGTCTGCTATTTCTACTAATATTTTGCTTAAAGGTAGTTGAGATCATTAATTCATATTTCACTCATGTAAAACTCTTGCATTACCTAATCCAAATATCATTTTTATAGTAGTTATAGGCTTTGGTCAACTTTCTCCTATATTGTTACTTTATAATGTTTTGTGTGCATCTCAATTCAATGTTAAATGTTATCTATCAATGCTTTATTGGCTCATAGTGATTTGTCCATCACTTTTCTAAGTTATTTTTTATTTAGGAGTTGCTTCACTCAAAGATGAGTGTTGATGGTAATCTTATAGAAAGATTATACATGGTAAATGCTTTATTGATGATATGGTAAATACTTTATCTACTAATTTTTATGAGTTATTTTTTATTTAGGAGTTGCTTCACTCAAAGATGAGTGTTGATGGTAATCTTATAGAAAGATTATACATGGTAAATACTTTATTGATGATATGTGATGATATGGTAAATACTTTATCCATTACTGATCATCTGTCCTTAAATATATTTGTTGTTCATTAATCCAATAAGCCCCATGGTGCATTTGAAACATCAATGTCTAGTACTGATAGACTTTAAGTTTTTAATCGAAAATCATACAGAGTCTAAGAAATCCTTTTATTTATCCACGTGTGTTCTAATACCTCGCACCTTTATTCCATTCAAAATTTTTATTCTCCCTCGCACCTTTATTCCATTCAAAATTTTTATTCTCTAGATAAACTCGATCCAAAGTAAAAAAACCTTTATGAATCAAACTTTTACTATTTTTGAGCCTCAAGTTTATCATCACACAATTTCTTACCTTGAAAGGAGAGATGTTATAGCTTAAGAGATTAAGACTTTGGAAGATAATAACATTTGACCTCTAGTTCCTTTACCTTAAGACAAACACTGCATAAGGATCGGATGAATTTTTAAATTGAAATATAATGTTGATGATTGAATTGACAAATTCAAGACTTGATTGGTAATTAAAGGTTACATTAGGATTGATTTCTCCTCAAACACTTTCTCACCAGTGAACAAACTTACTCTTGTAAGGATCTTATTTGTCATTATTGCTATAAAAAACATTAAAGTCTACATATTATTAATAATGCATTCTTAAACGTGAGTACTCCATAGAATTAAAAAAACAACAATTTAGGAGTAAAAAGTGTATATATGAATTTAGGCAAACCTTTACACAATGGATATGCAAGTTTGTCTTATCATTATTACAACATGGTTTTACGTTTAAAACTTATTATTCTTTGTTCACTTAAGGTTTTTCTTTTTCACTGGTTATTTGAATGACAATGACATTATTCTAGTAAATCCTTATTTTTTTTGTTAATAAAGTACAACTGTCTTGAATTTCTTGTTTTAAATAAAGATTCTTGATTATTTTCAATATTTTTTAGACTTCAAAAATTACTAGATCCAACAACAATCTTTCGATGTTGAATCAGATAAAATATTCTTTATCTTTATTTGATGATATTGTCTGTGTGTTATCCTCTTTTAAGGTTATAACAAGGTTATAACAAACATAAAGCAAATATGTATGATTTTAAACTTTTCTAACTTCAGTTATCTCAAATGTGTAACTCACATCTCAATATATCACTGTCACAAAATTGGAGTTTTTATGAAAGGCTGTGAAAAGAAATTTATGACATTTACAAGACACCATTTACCATTTGCTTCATTTTAAGAAGTCTAATCAACTGACTCTTCAAGTTTTTTCTGATTATGATTGAAAAAATGATTTTGATGATAAAATATCTACAAAATGTTGTGTGAAAAAGTAATTTGTTGTGATAATTTTGTTTACAACAAATTGCATTATACACTCAATAATGAAAATTTTTTATTATGACCTCTATTTTTTCAACAACAAACATTGAAGGATTGTACTTGTTATTCTAACCATTTATTTACTTATACAATTTAAAATGGCTGAAATTCTAACTTAATTCATCTCTAGTCTACAGGTCTCTACATATGGTTAACTACAAAGGTAATATGAGTCTACAGGTAGTGTAAAAAATAAGAACTTAATTACCCTTTCACACCTGTCAATATTTTTTCTCCTTAAACTACAATTATCATTGTTTCTTCTTTTAATTTCATTTATATTATGATTTTGTGCATTTATTTACTTTATATTACATATTAATAAAAATATTTCATTATTATTTTTCCCCACTTTGTTTAAACTTAAGAACTTATGTTCTCAATGGGCTGCCTAGGACTAGATACTGTTTACACTCAACTTTTTTTACTATTATTCTAATAATTTTTTATACCATTTAATTACAAATTTATTTACCTGTGTGTCTGTACATAGTTTTTCAATAAACTGTAGAATACAAAAAAATTGTTAATTAATGATATCATTAGTTTTAAAAGATAAAACTGACAGAGCATCATTATTAACTTTAAAAACTTTAAACAAAAATCTAAAGTCAACAATAATAAATACAGTCTTGGGAAAATAAAAAATAAAAACTTAATTATTATAATTTTTTTTTTAAATTAGACTCTTGAAATACCCTTAACCTAACAAGTGTTAATTCTTATTACAGACACTTCAGTACACTGCCGTAAGCATCCCAAAACCACTGTACCATTCCATGGCCTGCAACAACAAAAACTTAGAGCTTGCCGTTGTTCCAAGCGAATCCCACCTTTCAAGTTCTCTGCATGATGGCAGTTCATCACGTTTTCAGCTTCCTGAAGGGTGGATTGTGGAGGAAAGACCTCGTCGCTCAAAGCCTGGTTTTGTTGATAGGGTACTTCTCTTTCTCACCCATCAACCATTCTTTATTCATTCATGCATGCATGTATAATGTATCACTGTCATCTTCTGGATCACTGTACCATAGTTGAATATCACACAGTTTAGGAGTGTTTCTGGATCTTTTTCCTTTGCTATGATTAACTCTCTCTCTATATTGTCAAATAATGTTATCATCAGTTCATCAGTTTATGCTGTTTTGATGTGATTGTTGCAAAAATGCTGTTTTGGCACTTGCTTAGTGTTTCATCAGTTCATCAGTTTATGCATGTGTATAATGTTAGAAGAGTTTAGATCTTTGAATGGATATTAGTGTGATGAAAGATTAGTTTTTGACCCTAGACTGGGGATTAATCTGGGATTTGTACTTTCTAATATTTTGCCATTTTGTGCAAATTATTAGTGTTTCATCAGTTTATGCATCTTTGAATGGATATTAGTATGATGAGAGATTAATTTTTGACCCTAGACTGGGGGTTGATCTGAAATTTGTACTTTCTAATATTTTCATTTTGTGCAAATGATTAGTGTTTCATCAGTTTATGCATGTGCACAGTGTTAGAAGAGTTTAGATCTTTGAATGGATATTAGTATGATGAGAAATTAGTTTTTGACCCTAGACTGGGGCTTGATCTGAAATTTGTACTTTCTAATAGTTCCATTTTGTGCAAATGATTAGTGTTTCATCAGTTTATGCATGTGTACAGTGTTAGAAGAGTTTAGATCTTTGAATGGATATTAGTATGATGAGAAATTTGTTTTTGACCCTAGACTGGGGCTTGACCTGAGATTTGTACTCTAATATTTCCATTTTGTGTAAATAATTTGTAGGGATTAATTAATTAACATGGTCTGGTGTAGTTGGTAGATAACCTTGAGGATTAACTGTGGTCAATACTTGGATTTCCAAGGTTAGGATTAAAAAAAAAAAATCTGTTGGAGAAAAGTCAATCTCTTATTAAGCAGATCCACCATGAGGGATTTTATAAGGGTTCCTTAGAGTTAACAAAAGAAAATTATTGTCTTGAGTAGACAAAGGTAAAAGCTACCATGTAAGATAATCAACACACAAAAGATAGGACACAAAAGAAAGGTCTTTGTTTTCTTTTTCTATTCTGTGCTTCATTTCTTCACTTACCACTTTTGATGTTTGAAATTGGGTATTCTTCTCCTTTTTGCAAGGATTTGATTGTTAATGTTTTCTGTGTCATTATTTTATTTGTTCAGTATTTCTATGAACCGTACACGAGAAGGAAATTTCGTTCTCTGTCATCTGTTCGGGAACATCTAGCAAGAGAATCAGAAGATCATTATGTTAATGAAAAGATGATATCAAGAGATACCAAGGAAGACGAAGACACTGTGAGTTCTAATTCCATATTTTGTAACCTTTTTAAGTATGTATTTATAATTTTCAGTTTGAGTAACATTTAGAAAAGAATTCTGGATGTTAACAGAAGACTTGGAGAGGAGAAATATAGAAAGGATTGAACATTTTCATGTTTAGACATATTGCACCTCTTATATGTCTCATGTGTTATGGAGAAATTCCTGTAACACTAATAAGATATGGCTAAACTTACCTCCTACTCAATATCTTTTGATGGCTTTCTCAACTACTTTTCTTTTGGAAATTTTAACTTACAATTACTGATTTGTTAAGGTGAAAGGCCTTAAGAACTTGTGGCTTAAAGATCTCTGATTGTTTTGGTTTAAAGTTATATTTGCCGCAGAATTCTACTGAGTCTGAGGAAGGGACACAATTTGAAGAAAATCCAATTTCAGTAATACCAGAGGTGCAAAAACAAAGCACAAGTCATTTTTTGACAATTAACAGTGGCGGTTTCAACATATATATCTGCATGGTATGTCTCCATCTAAATCTAATTTATGTTTCCTATTCAGTGGCCAGGGAAGTCACACGGAAAGAAAAAAGTTCGTGGTACAAGAAGCAGTCGAAATCGTGCTTATAAATCTTCTTCAGTAGCACAAGAAGAAAGTAGCACTACAAAGTCCTGCAAATACTCTATTGAATCTGCTGGGGTGAGCTTGAAAACTATAGACTCTATAACAATAAACTGATGATGTATTTAATGTAACTAGTTGAATGTGTTCAGGAGAGACCTCTGAAGCTGAAGATTCACAGAAAAGAAACCATCTCAGAGAAGAAGAACAAAAGTCCGGTACATAACTTAACTGAACCACCACCAGATGAAGTAAACTGGGTTCTGTCTGGTCAAGGGGGCTTCTGGAACCCTTTTGTTAATGGTTTGCCTGTATCAGAAGCTGAAAAGCTGAGATGGTCCGAAGCATTTGTACTATCCCTCCGTGATAAAAGAAACTAAGGTAAGTTTGAAATAATATAATTCTGATATCCTGTGATTCAAGCTTTTTCAAAAGCATTCACTGGTTTTTCATTCAATTTTGCAGGGTTGGATGAGGATGTTCTGCAGTTGAGAATGACATTATGTGGCTGAACTTACCTTGAAATTTATGCAGACATTGTTCCATTTTAGTATGTGCAGAGACTTTCTCTGTGTAACAAGTGTACTCATGTAGTTGTTTGTATTACAAGTTATGTTTGGATGGCACATGGAAGCAACTTCTAAACTGGGTTATGATTGAGGTTTTTGTATTATCATTTATTTTTAATCTTGAGACTTCTGTCAAACTGGGTTATGTTTGTATTAACAGCTTTTGTCCAAAGAAGACTGTTGTGCATAACTTGCTTTATAGTGTGATATTGTGTTCTTCCTTGACAACTCACTCTAATATGTGAAATTGGTGATTTTATGTAAGAACACACTGGAAGATAAGAACACACAGTTCAAGGCATACGTTGATTCTCTATTCCTCTTTTATGCAGAGACAGTTAGAAAAAGAAAAAAAAAAAAAAAGATATTTGGAATGTAAGAACACAATGGAAGAAGTTGAAGGCATACGCTGATTCTCCTTTTTTCTTATGCTGACAGTTTTAGAAAAAAAGAATGGAATTATAAGAACACAATGAAAGATAAGAACACCCAGTTGAAGGCATATGCTGATTCTCTTTTTTATCTTTTATGCAGAGGCAGTTTTAGAAAAGAAAAATTGGAAGTTCTAGATTTTTCTAACATTTATATAAAGTAATTCAGTATAATGAAGCCAAATTCCTTTATTTAATTTTAGTTCATGATTATGGAAGGTTGTCTTCTATTTTGTGATGGTCCATACAATTATTTTTCATTCAGTTTGCTTATACAGTCATATTTCACATCTTCTTTACACTTTCCCTTTTATTATATTTGAAAACAATGATGCACAGATAGAGAGACCTATGTCCATGAATGTATCTTGTATATTAGCCTGAAGTATATTTGTTTTTAATCTAAATTGATGTATTTCTTACCTCTATTTTTACATAGACTGAGACTATGATATTAAAAACGCTTCATTATTATTACTTTTATCTTATGACATTAAAAGCAGTTCAGTCTTTTTTACAATGAACTGTGCTGATTTGAAGGAGTAAAAAGAACTATAGTTCTATACAAATTAAGGAGGATAACGAATAAAATATTAATTAAATACAAGTTATGAATGAGTTTTCCTATATACAATTGGTCTTATCAGTCCCAATACTGTTCAGCATTTTTATATTCCCATTCTTTCATGCTGTGGAAAAACAAACCAAATCGATGTATTCTGCATTTTAAACATATTATAGTGTGTAAAACTTTTTTACACAACTACTAAAACATGTGCTTCTAGATACCACATCATTAAAAATGTTTGCTGTTATGGTCAAACTCTTTAAAGATCTCGAAACACAAGATTAGATGATAGTTAAAACCTATTCAATAATGGAAAATAACTGATCAATGGAAGGAGAAAGAGAAAATGTATTATAGTCAAGAGAAATTGACATTGATTGGATACAAAAGAAACTTATTATTGACTAAATTATCAGATCAATCTATTGCTTCCCTCAGCATTTGGGGAAAAAACTATAAAAACAAGCTATGAACCATTCTAACAAGGGATAAAATAAAATCAGTCCCTCAGAATGCAAACTGAACAGTGGACAATTTTGAAGATGGCCATGGCACTTGAATTTTGACCATGGACTCTTCATATTCAAAATCAACTTCTTCCCCATCAATTCTACAAGTGTTTGGTCTCTCTGAAGCATAGACCCTCATCTCCCCAGTGCCTCTTACTCCAACTTCCACCAAATTTTTCGCCTCATCAAAACTCAAGGACTGGACTGCTCCTCCAGTGTTCAACATATTCACCAAACCAATAGGAGCAAACTTCACAGACTTGCCAGACAAGACAGTCACAGGGGAAACTGTTATAAGCTCGTAATTGAATGGCTCCAAGGAAATCTCTTCACTGTCAGAAGGTGCTGAGAGCACGAGTTTCTTGGCTTGGCTGAAATACAAGGCGAAAAGCTCCATCCCTTCAATGGAAATTGGGTTGTTTCCACTATTCCACTCAATGTCTTTTGGATTGGTCTTGGTTGATACCTTGTGAGAAAACTCAGCAGCACGTTTGTTGGTCCTAGTCTCACGGAACCAGCCTCCTCCTTGGCAGTTAAACACCCCAAGAACTCCAGTGTACTGTATCAAAAGGAAAAATCACAATACTTTTAGTTTCTAGTCCAATATGATAGTTTCTTTCAGTACTCGTATTTGACACCATTTGAGCATCAAACAATTAACTGTCTCTCACTATTTCATCTTCTTTGTACATACACAAAAAATATTGCCCGAAATCTAATAGGATGACAAAAATTGTCTCAATTTTGCTGTGGAAAAAACATATTTCATCTGACAATGGTAATTGAACAATTTGCTTTTAAGCTACACCATTATAGAAACATAGCATATGTATGTGTGTTGGTAAAAGCTCAATTTCTTCATTGCAAAGATTAAGGTCCTGTTTAGTTACATTTCTCCATAATCATTTATAAGAAGATAAAATGAATTGAAATTTTCCTATAATCTAAGATTAACTTCCACTCTTCAGCTTTTGGAAAAGGTAGATGAGACAAGGCAACCTTTGTAAAAGTTGATTTTAGCTTATGGAAGGAGTTCAATTCTTTCTACCTTACTTCTCTAGTAAGTATGTATAGATAAATTTATCCAAAGAGGGTTAAAGGGATCCTATATAAGATAGTTTCTGCATGAATAATGCTTGCCAATGCCATAACAATGCATAAGATAAAGGGATCCTATATAAGATAGTTTCTGCATAAATAATGCTTGCCAATGCAATATCAATGCATAAGATAAAGGGATCCTACATAAGAAAGTTTCTGCATAAATAATGCTTGTCAATGCCATAACAATGCTTGTCAATGCCATAACAATGCATAAGATAAAGGGATCCTATATAAGATTGTTTCTGCATAAGATTGGGATTTTGAAAGGAGAGGATGAATTGAATAACGAGATTTGAGGAGGGTAGTTTACCTTGTTGAGGTTCCATATTTTGAGCATTGTTTTGCCATCATGGAGAGGGTCAGAAAAGAGACAGTCCCGGGTTGGGAGTGCATAGTGCTCACACCTGAGGATGGAGCCATCAGGCAAGACCAGAGTCTTGAGCAGCTCAAAGTTGTGGTTCCCAACTGTGTCACTGATGTAAATGGGGCCACCACATATGGCTCTTGAAGCAGCATGGAAATCAGCACAAGGGTGAGTAGTCTGAAACATGTCCCAGTCTGGTCGGATGAAGTTGCCCATCCACAAACTGTTGTAAGCACAATGCACCATGTGACATCCTTGCAGCCAATATGTACCATTTGGATCACCATAAGGGTCAGTGCACCAGAAATCATCCCCTGATTCAATCCAAGCCATAAACACACATCAGATAGAAGAAACTTAACTCCAAATAGTAAAACTAATGCCAGAAGATTCCTCAGCTTTGTCCTATGAAGGTACATTTCACGTACCAACACGACCAAAGGATATTGCTTCAGTTCCCAGCAACATGAAATCGTTGCAATGCTCCATGCTGGCAATGACACCGTTCCCCTTGAAATGTTTTCTCACTGAAGCTGTGAGAGCTTTGTAGTAAGCTTTGGCCATGTCCACTCGTCCTCCATATTTCTCACATACCATTTCAAGCAACTGTTTCACAAATTCAGTACACCACAAGTGAGAAAATTTGACAAGAAACATGGTCCCACATTTGACAAGAAACAGTTCATCTTGGTAATTTGCATTTGACAAGAAACATTGTCCAACATTACGTAGAAAATTGTTGAATTTAAAAAACATACAACTTTTTTCCAAATAAGAAGCAAAACTCGAAGAGCAAAACTTCAAATTAAAAGAAATAACGTGCCGACCAAAAAGTAGTGACGACATATAAATTAATTTTTTTTTTCTCCACGAAATTGCGTATGTGGTAGTTGGTCGTTGGTCGAGATTAACGACCAAACAAAATCTAGAAAACATTAGAAGAAAATAATATTAAATTACAAATTTGCCCTTTATATAATTTATTTTAAATATGTTAAATTGGTAAAAAGGGAGCAAAATTGAGATTTTTTTTTGGTATAAAAAACGTATTTTTTTAAAAAATAGAAAAAAAATGTTGAAAATTGGACAGTGTAGGAAAGAAAGGGACTTACGTGGATGACATCTACTTTGACCCCATCGATTCCCGCACGCTCCAGATGCGCGTGGAGCCCCTCGTACATTTCCGCCACCGTCTCCGGCGGCACCACCCCGACTCCGTTCTCCACTATCTTATCCACGGCGAGATCCTCCATCGTCATCTTCAACCCCTCCGACAGCACCGGCTTCTCCACCACCGCCTCCGCCATCCCCGGCGCCCCGGGCCTGACTCCTCCCCAGTAGCCACATAGCGCGTGCCACACGTAAACAAACTCGACCGTCTCAAACGTCTCCTTCAACTCCCTCACAAACCCTCCCAACCCCTCCCCGTTCTTGTAATCCCTGAACTTGTAATTCTCCTCGTAACTCTTCAACCGGCACGGCATCTGTTCTCCGGCCACCGTCTGGTTCATCCCCTCCTTCTCGGGATCATCGTCGTGGCTGATGCACTGCCAGCCGTCGTCGATCAGAACAAACCCCGGCGGACAGCCGCCGTCAACCAGCCCCTTCACGCCCTTCTTGACGCCGTCAGGGTGCACCGTTAAGTAAAACGCGTCCCACGTGCACCAACCGAACTTGTCCACGATTCCCGGAACCGTTTTTTCTTCTAGAAGCTTGAAGCTCCCCAAGTGCGCCCTCACCACGCGCGTCGCTTCCTTCGCCAACATGAAGGGATCATCCCCTGCATGCACGTACACCACACTCTCGTACGTCGACCCTGTCACGTGCCTCGATCCACTCTCCACGCACACCTTTCAAACATTATAATATTAATCACAAACATTATTAAAATTCACAAATTCACACATGTTCTTGTCTTTTTTTACAATTAAATAAAAATATTATTTTTTTAAATTTAGAGGTACCGAAATATTGTCATCTGAACCGGGTTCGAGAGAGGCGCGAAAAGGGCCTTCGACGATGGGGAGAAAGAGGACGTAAGGGCGGTCTGGACCGGATTGAAGCATGAGGAACTGGGTTTCGGTTTCGAGGTCTCGACCGTTGGACCCGCTCCAGAGAGTGGTCCACCAGACCTTGAACCGGAAGATGGAGGAGAAGTTGATGTTTTTGAGTTGCCCTAAGGGTGCCACGTGGCGAGAATCGGGAGAGGGAGCGTGGAAACCTAGGAAACAACCTGTGGTGTGAGTGTCGTAGGTGCATGGGGTTAGGGTTATGTTTTGAGGGACTTGGGAGAGGATGACGTGGCCCTTAACTTGTAGGGTTGAGTTGGAGAGGGTGAAGAGTGAAGGGTTGAAGCCATTGACATGCTTTGTGATGGATGAAAGTGAGGGTTTGCTCAAGCTAGGAGCCATGGTGAGAGTGAGAAGTTTAGAATGGAAGAAGAAAGACAATGTAGAAGAGAATGTGTGGTATGTGTGTGTTAAGGTTTGCTTTGTGGTTTGGTTTGATGAAGTTGGGAAGAACCATATGTGCATATTTATAAAGGTGCCATGAACATGGAGGTGGGGTCCACATGAAGGTGAGGTGAAGGTAGGTTTTGGAATCAAATCATGATTTTGGTGAGTTTTTAATATTTTTTTTCTTTGTTTATTTAGTGTTTTTGCTTTTCCTTCATCATGGGTTATTTTTAATGGTGTGCATCATAAAGGAAAATATCTGTTTATTATTCAAATATATCTACTTTACAATTGATTTGTCTAATAAAATATTATATTACAATAAAATAATAATATATGTGATTATAAGGTAAATGTGGAAAAAGAACATATCATGGTTCTGAGTTTAAACATGATTTGAAAATATTTAGTCATTAAGATAAAGTTGACAATGTTCAATCTCATATATATGATCTTGTCCAAGTGTTTGGATTGTGATAGGAGATTTATGGTTGTGTGGCAAATCCCATTAAAGACAGAAAAGTTTCAAAGAGTTTTTGAATAGTCTAAATCATAAATCCAAACACCCTATCTATTTCATGGTCAAAACTACCTCAATTACATACTTTTAGAGTTAAATATAATATTTTTGATTGGGTCTTGAATAAATTATTTAAAAGAATACATGTAAAAACCTTAGAGAGGAAAAAAAATCTAATGACAATTTTTCAAATCATTGCTAAAGTAAAATTATAATAAAACATGTATTAATTGTAATTTTCTTATTAGTCTACAAAAATTGTAAACTACAGAAATTGCATATCTTTTTTATTTGTCTTATTTTAATTTTTTTTAAACAAATATACATTCATAATGTTATAGTTACTTATAAAGACAATTAAGCCATTATTATTTAATTTAATAAATAAATTATTATCACAAATTTAAGGATAAAATTATAAAAAATGTAGAAATGAAAAAAGTAAGAGAATATATCTTTCTTATTAGTTATCATCTATTATTAATTATCATTTATTTTAATAATAAAAACTGTTATTACAATTTTAAAGATAATTATGTACATAAAAAAACAAATATCTCTTTATTACTTGATATTATATATATATATATATATATATATATATATATATATATATATATATATATATATATATATTAATGGTAATAGAAATTTTAAAATGTTTAAGAACACAATTATCTAATAATTATTGGAAATATATATTGTAAGATCAAGAACATTCAAAATCAATAAAAGTACATGAGAGAACTCGTAGTTGATTGTCCTTAACGAAAACATAACAGAAGAAAAAGAGAAAAACAACCCAAAAATAGACAATTTTCCTTTTTGTATGGAATTTTTTTTTTCTAATTTTTATTTTGTCGAATTCAACCGAAGAAATATTTTAATCATCTGGCCACACCGTACTTACAGTAAAAGATTAGTCAAAGTTATGGATAAGAAAATTATTCTATATTATATAAAAAAAATAGATTATATGGTCCATGTAAGTCCTCCTTTTCTTCAATTTATTTTATTATTTGTTTTCCTATTTATCTACTTTTTTTTATAAGAGGCTAAATTGTTGGCAAAATTTGTGGAGAAAACGTGCACCGACAAAACGCCACGTGTACACAGCATGGGTCGAACTAAACCGACAACGCGCATTGCTTCTAATATAAAATAGCAAACTAGTTCACAACTTTTTAAATGTGACCATTAATTAATACTATAATATTTTTCCTTCTAATAATTAATATATATATATATATTTGTTGAAAGGAGTATAATAAGTATTGTTGATACTCAAAATTAAAATTATATTTTGAGATTGAGCAAAATAAATGATTAAATTAAATATTATTGACGAAAATAATAATGTAAAGTTGTGTTCAAATTTAAATCCATATGAATTTTCTTGTAAATCATCATAATATGAATTTAAGATGCATTTATTAATTCAACTAATCATGTTAATCCAATAAATCATAACTTATGAGGTAAATCACTTAAAATATGCATCTAAAATTAGGTTGTGCAATTTTTATGCATAAATGATATATTAATTCAATATTATAAGAAACCAAAGATAATATACCTATAATATCTTGATTTTGAAGGGAAGAAGATATCATGGTGTAGATTTTAATAAAGAAAGAACAAAAGGGCAAGTGGCAATTGGAATGAGAGGTTAGTTTGTGACCGTCGGGGTACGTTAAGAACAGTTGGGACACGTGTCATCTCAGTATTTGGATAAGGTAAAACAGTTGTGGATATTTGACTGTCGGTGGGAAAAAGTTGCATAAATTAAAAACTAAGACAATGATGCTTCCCATCAAAAGAATATTTTATTAGAAATTGAATATATTAAAAAGATCAAATATATAAATAATTTTATTCAAATGAATATTAAAAAGAAAAAGACTTTGATACTTGTCCTAGAAAGAGGTCACAATAATATTTGGCAGCTAAAGCCTTATATAGCGTGTTCCCTTTCTTATATGCTACTAAGTCAAAACGTGGCATGGATTAGTTGAAGGAATATTTTTAATTTAGTTGAAGATATATTTTTAATTTTTTTAATTTTAGTTAAAGGTATATCTTTAATTTTTAAATTTTAGTTGGTGTATCTTACTACATGACATATGGTATATTCCTAAGGATTAGCTTACGCTGATGGAAAAGGTGACCAACTCAAGAAATCTAAAAGAGAGTTTGCAATGTGTCACTCCATAATTTGGAAAAAAAAAATATTATAGTATTATTATCTTTTGGATTAGGTTTTATTATTGGGTGTTGAATGAACTTTTTGGATTGTATATTCAGAAAATAAAATCCTGTTTTGGATACCCTAGATGTATAGTTTTATTTGATGGAAAAGATAAAAAATGTGTTGGATACAAAAATTTGTTATATTGAAAACAAATGAGAAAAAATATATATATAAATTAGAAATATTTGATTCAGTAGAAATAATTAGAAGATAAAAAAAAAAAAAAAAAAAAAAAAAAAAGTAGATATCTGGTCCATGACCAAATAATACAATAGGTCAATGATCATCACTTAAGAAATAGAAAGTACAAATATTCGGTCAAAAAGAAATAAAAAAGAGAGCAGATACATGACTAATGCATTTATTTAAAAATTAAAAGTATGAAAATTATAAAACACAAATAAAAAAATATGATGTGTCTCAGACATGACATATACTCTGATACATGCTCTTAAATTTGTAAATATACATTATACATATCGTCATGGTAGCCAAAATACTTTTCAACTGCTTTTACTTTATTCTTTTTCTCCCTTTTATTTGTTTTGCTAAGTGTATTTTTGGCTTGTATCAGCCTCTGGCAATGACCACTTTGTTCTCTTAATTGGACTCTCCCAGAACAGACTGCAGATTAAAAAAAGCAGAAAAATAATTAACAAATTAGAATTGCAAAACTAAAATAGAAGAAACTCAAAACACCCTAAAAAATGTTTGAAAGCTAACTATAACACTCCAAGAAAACCATGAAATATACATAAACTTACCAAATCAAGAAGCCTTAAAGCAGCAGTCCGAGTAAATTTTCTTGCAAAAAGGAAGCAAGTTGATGCCTTACCCTTGCTACTGCACCATTCTCTTCTGTATTCCGTTTCGTAATAAATATTATCTATTTCCTGAAAACAAATAATCAAACTTGAACACATTGTCTTCCATGGAAGTAGAGTTCATGCACTTCATATGTTTGTCTCACTGAGACAGTAATGTTCATGAGTGAAGCATTTCTACATTAGCTTTCTTAGTATAGTACAGTTCAATGATCAACTTTTCTTCCAGCTAGCCCACTCTTTTTGAGTTTTATTGCATGTTCAGATCATTACCATATCAACAACTACTGATAAATTGAAAATTTCCCACTTGAATATTTTGGAAAAAGTTTCACTATCTCGTATTGGCTGTTATAGTATAAAAGATGTGTTCGAGATCTCACATCTTGTTCATACTGTTGATAGGTGGAGTCCAGCAGTGTGACTCTGGCAGTTACTGGGAGTCCTTTTCTTCCGTGGAGGGTCAACATCAGTCTGACTGCTCCAAGGTGAAAGGCCACGTAGTCTAGAGCTATTCATTGCTTTATAAGCTCTTTGCTTATTTCTAGATCTATGTACTGTTCTGCACTAGTAGCATGAAGTGCCACCTGGTCCATTTGGGAACTTTGGATGTATTCCCGGCTTCCTTTAAAAACTAATCATTCTTTTATATGGTATTGGCTTCACTTAGCCTCACATAATACCTTTGTTTTATTTACAAAAACAAAATTTCTTTCATCATTCTTTGAGTTGGTGCATATGCTGATATATTGTGGTAGGTCATGTATTTAATTGTTTGCATTCAATTTTAGGCTCCATTAGGGGGTTACCTATTATTACCACCCATGATATTTTTCCAACAAATTAATATCACTATTGAGATAAAAACATTTAGAATGTTTTTGGCTGTTCATGCAATCACTGTTTAAGATGCATGAAAGTGATCATGGAATGGAAGTAGATTCAAAAGGGAGATTTTGCAGTGGCAGTAAAGATGAAACCTTAATAAATTTTAGAAGCATAGGCGTAGCATCTGAGTACTTGTAAGTCACTGGATGCCATCCCCTGCGCTCATGATCCCTGGAGTTGGAAATATCCCAAGAAGTATGTGTCAATGATCTTCGTGTGATTTCTGCTTCAAGGTCCTTTTGCTAGATTTGGAAAAGCAAACACAAAATAAGTATATTGTAATGAAAAAAAAAGTGCTGTCATAGGTTAAATTAGAAGTCAAAAACATCAATTCCTTTAACCGTTTGTTTTTTAGTGTGATGTTTTTTATTCAACTTCAAATAAATGCAGCAATGTAAATTTGTAATTGATTCATTGTCACTCAAATCATACAAATACAAGACCCAAAAAAGTAGACAAAATTAGTTTCTCCTTGGCATCAATTTTTTAGCATAATAAATTATGCCATAACAAGTTGTTCAGCTAAAGTGTGATTGTCATTGGGATAGGAGATAGGATAAATACTGTCATTTTTAAGTGATGAATCATAACAAAGCCTGTTAAGAGTGCAGGTGGGAAAAGAAAAGGATCCTTACAGCTAGTAATGTCTGAACATAGTGTTCATCTGGTATACAGTTATGGACCTTAGATGTGTCAGCAGGCTGCACGAAAGGAAGAAATTATAATTAGCAGTTGTTAGTTCATATAATTTACTAGAACCTGATAGACATCACGTATCAGTTCACCATCAAATATTGAATTACTTCATGAGCAGAAAATGATTTCAATAAAGAAAAAAGGACACTGATTGAAGCTAATATAGTAAAAAAAAATGAACATCTTTAAATAACTTTTAAATGCATAATTTCATGCAGAGAACTTACAATGTAATGATCCCTCCAAAATTCTGGTAGTGGTTTTTTCTGCATTATGAAATCCATAGGTAAGAGAAATGAAGACGAAACAGATAAGGCTGTCAGCATTAAAGAGACAAGAAAGATGAGTGGCTTAAATACTAAAAAGAAGATCCATCACCACAACATGCATGCAAAGCTGGCGAAGAGTTTATAAAGTTTAATGGATCAAGAACGTGAGGAAACCTGATGGGTCAGAAGGAAAACAAAGGTTGAACAGACATATTCCCTACAACTCTCACTGTCAAAATTGGCACATTTTCTTGGGTCCTTATTAATGTGTAAGTTTCTTTGTATAAGAGTCCAACATTTCAAAGAAAGTATGCGATACCAATTATAAAAGACAGACTACAATGAACCATGTCACCCATTACCTTGCAATATTTTTGAAACATTGGAAAAACAGTTTCATCTTCCACTACAACCTTGGCATGCTTTCTGGTAAGAACAGCCCACTGCAGAAGAATATATAAATAAGACAGGAAAAAGAAGGTACGATTAGGTAATGCATATCATGTATTTTAAGTTTCGAATGAACTTACAGCAAAGTAAGAGCTACATTACACCTTTACCTGAGATCCTTTCCTCCAGTTATAGACAGGAATAACAGGATTCATTTTGGGATTATAGCGGCCTTCTTTCGTGTCAGCAAAGCTGTTCATATTTTAATGCAAAAAACATTTAGTTGTGAGCAAATAAATTACCAAGTTTAACAAAAAGTTCCCCAGATTTAAACTATCCAAATTTGTTGTATGAGGAATTGTAGTTTTAAAACAATAGTGTCACTAACTACGAAGCTCGGACACACCTTTTTATATGACATGTCCAACACGTATCGGACACTGACACGTGGAAGACACTGAAATGTATAAGACACTAATCTGACATGTATCCTTGAAGTGTCCAATAAAAAAGACATTTTTTTAGGAATTTGATAATTCTAATACCGTTCCAACACAATTTTAAAAGGGACTAATACAATAATTTTCTAAAATTCATAAACTTATTATTGAAATAAGAAACAAATACTATATATAATCAAGAATATTTAGGTTATATATGTTTCTTTTCACTTTTATTATTTTAGATAGATAAATTAGATTCATTTTTTGTTATATTTGACTAACTTTATTCATAGATGGTTTTTGAATACATAAATCTTGATTGTCAATTTATATAATTCACAATGATGTAATATATAAATCTGTGTACCCGTGTCTTATATTTTGAAGATTACACGTGTCAACGTGTCCGTGTCATATTTGTATCCGTGTCATATTTGTGCTACATAACTAACTTCACTTAGTGGTATAATTTAAAAAGAAAATTGAGATTTCAGTTTTATGTCATGGAATGATAAAAATTTGAAGAAAAAAAGGGGGTAACATTACAGACCAATATGCATAAGTATAAGGCAAGTGTGTATCCTCTCACCTGTCGACAAAACTAGTTGATGCTGACATGATGTATTCATACGTATAGGTGAAGTTGTATAAAGGTATACAGCTGAAAAGAAATCAATCAACTGAAATATAGTAAGGTGCTAGGCTCAAGCATAGAGAAACATCAAGGCCATTTATTCTATCAAATGATTAAGCAAACTGAAGAAAATCACACTTTCAAAACCAAGTGCTGAGTAGTTATAGTGTAAGTCAGAAAGTGATAGGCAAAAGTATAAGGATTCTAACTGTATAGCTGTTAACAAATTTATACCCTCACCTATCTGATAGGAAAACAAAGCGGTCATTTAAAGGATCGCTTAGCGCATGTCTAAGTAAAACGCGCTCCGCCTCTATCATGCTTGCTTCTCCCCACTCAACCTGGAAATAGATCCAAATGGACTAAATAAGTACCATGAAGCTGATATGCATAACAAAATGGCATTGCCCCATTTTAGCACTATTTTTCTTGACAAATTTTAGACAATATAGTAAAATTGAATACAATAATTCAAAGTTTACTTTTAGAGAAACAACTTAAAACAGGAGCTACCTCAGATTTTTCAAACAAAATGGGATTGCTACTTTGCAACAACTATTTTCTGACAAATTACTTGGTAAAATTGAATAAAATAATTCAAATTTCACTTTCAGAGAAACAAGTTAGAACAGGAGGTAGACTGAATATTCATTGATACTTGGAAGTTTGTGATAAGAGCTATATTCAATCAGGTATACATGTAAACAAATGCCTAATCATGCTCTGGTTTTAGCACAGAAAATGCAACATTCAAATCAAAATATTCAATATAACTCTAGATGGCACAGGTACAGAAACTCCTACAAAGAGTAAAGGAAGTCAGTACCTTAGGATTCAACTGTTAGCCAGCAAGGAATATACGTTTCCCAAATTTGTTAACTTAGAAAAATGCACTTAATTGCAATTATAGAATGGTCGTGGTCAATCTTTGTAGTTGGGAGGAATGAGTTTAACTACTTAAAAAGCTCACAACAATCATTCTTATTAGGCATCTTAATCATCAATCATCTCCCTAAAAGAAAATAATTAACATACACTTCTAAACAAAGAACATTCATAAGCAAAGCTATAACTAAATATCAAGGGAATTTAATTTTATCAGGGAATTACTTCTTTTCATCAGAAAGAGAACCTTTAACTTCCATAATTTTCAATAAATTTCTTAATATCCTTCAAATAATGCCCTTACTATTTTGGTATTCCTTTTACATATAAAATAACTCGGAATAACTAATATTGTCTCTCCAATAAAGTTTAGTCTCTCTCCATAGAATAATTAGTAAAACAAACTTCACAAAACTGCAGATAAATAGAAGCAAAATATGAATAAAAGAGGGACAATTAAAAAGGAAGGTAGTAATTGATAACAAAAAAGGGAGGTTAAAATATGATCATCAAAGGAAGAACACGGTCCCCAATTGGCCTCACATAGAAAATGGATTATTAAACTTCAGAGTTGGAACAAACTTGAATTCACAAAAAGAACTGTTGTTACAACATAAGCAGGGTGTAAGTTACACCAAGTCAAGTGTAATCCCTTATCAATATGAACACCACATAACAGATCACATGGAAAGTGAATTTATAAACAAAAGTAGATTCTGCTGAAAACAAAAAGAAGACTAACCTGTACACTATTATTAACTTGCCGATTCAAAAAATAAGGTGATCTAGTTGTGGCCTTGTTGAGAAGAAACCCTGGTCTGCAGTGAACAAAAATTGAGAATTTGCTATCGCCTCCCTGAAGAAATGGACAAATGTTTCCGTTGGTATTACAGCGACTCAATAGTAAACAAAAAGCACTCTGGAATAAAAGCAATGTTGATCACCCATTGTTTCTCATAACATGAAAAGGAAGATAGACAAATTCACATCCACTATAAACACTTATAAATCAGGAGGGCTATTAGCATCTTAAAATGCAAACTAGCACTACTACTAAAATGTTGGTATGAGCACAAAGGAGAATAACCCTTACTTCTTATATCAAGAGTGCATTCAAGAAACATTACCCGAGTCTGGCCCACACAAAGAAATGATACTAACTTCAATCTAAAACCTTAAACCATTGGATTTGTGGGTCAGCTTTCTTATATTGCTCAACTTTCTCATTTCTACTCAATATGGACTTAGACTTATACTTGAATACCTAATAGAGTAAAACATCTCCCCATAATTTTCAGCTAGCAATTCAAAGTGTCTCAAGCTCTAAATTGGACAAAAATAAACATAGATTCTATTTAATCATTAAGACATTAAAGTGACCACAATTGATGTACCTCACTTTAGCCTCTAAACCTCCTATCACCTAAAGGGTCTACCTCCTTCCTACAAAGATTGGAATTTAAATTCTTTACACTATACATTGTCAACAAATAAGAAATCATCATGTGTATTATTTTTAAATAGTTATTGTAAGAATCAACATACTCTTTATGGGCATGCTATACGGAAAGAAAACAAGGACATAAGTCATTCAATTTAATTAGGATGTTTTTTAACCTCACCATTATATATTTTTATTTTAAGGAGAAGGCCACAATTATAAGTTCTAAATGTAAGCAAACCTTGTTTCCAGAATGTGGGATTAACTTATTATGGAATGACAAATATTTACTTATAGCAATTTGTTTCAATCCAAGACATTAAATAACCCATGTAAAAACACTTTACATCGTTATATTACAAAGATAAAGAGAAAAATAGAAATAACTAAACTTTGCGATGCAAAGCTGTGCTAATAATGATATCAAATAACTAAACTCATTCGTTCTGATCTAACTGAAAAATATCAAACTTGTCAGCTGTAAAATAATGACTAATAAAAGTAGTTGCCCTATTTACTTCCATGATCAGAGATCAATAAAAGAGGAAAGAAAGTACCCTAAAGAATGCATCCCAAACCATTTCCAAAGGTAGCCTGTTCCGTGCAATGAAGAGAAATGCAATCTTGGGGACCTGAACCTCAGGCTCAGAAACAAAATGGCGTTGCAATGAAACCAACCCCACAACATGATTGTAACGTGTCTGCATAAACAAGAAACTCCCCAAGCAAAACACCACAAAGATCAAAGCAAAAAGCTTCTTCTTCCACCTGTGCTGAACCACCTTACGCTTCATATTCTATATATGCTCACCCCTTTTATCAGCTAAAACTGACCCACCATTTCAAACTTGTTCAGCAGCTGAATCACACCCTAAAAAACGAAACTTTGACCTTCACTTGGACCTTGCAGGACTCAAAACCAGAAGATCCAACCAGATCCATGGCAACCCAATAACCACAAAACCCAGAAAGGAAAAAACTTGACCAAGCTCGTGAAAAAAGGAAAAACCTACACTGACCCAGAAATCAATACAAAGCAACTAACAGTGGTTAAAAAGAAAGCAAGGTGCTTGTGAGGTTATGAGCAAAAAGCTTATAGATTATCTCTCCAGAGAATTGTTGTTACTTGGAAATGAAACTGAGAAATGAAGAAGACTTAGAGAGAGAGTGACGAAGTGTGTGTTAAGACTTAAGAGTGAAAAGTTTGTTGGTTAGTGGTTTTTAATAATTTGGGTGTGAAAAAGTGAAGAGTGTCTTCTTGTTCTTGTGTTGTAAAGGTGCTGCTTCTTTTTCAAGTTGCGTGTGAATCTGGAGAACAGAATACTATGATTGGGATTTGAGAGTTCTGTAAAAAAAACACACAAAACCCAAACTCTTTTTCTGTAATGGTGAAGCCTTTCAGTTTCTGTTTCTTTTTTTGGTTTCAAGGGATGCAAGAAGAACAATTTTGCTAATATGGGTAAACACATTGGTTAAGAAATTAATATTAGATTCTTTTTAATCATTACATGTGTTAAAACTACATTACATTAAATGAATTAAAAATATTTGAATGAATAATATACAAAATATTCAAATTAGAGTGCCATAGTCACTTTATATACTTTTATAATGAGATTTCTAATTGATAATAAGTATTGCAATTATAGTAACATGATTTCTAATTGATTATTGGTGTCAAGAAATTTATTTTAATATTTTTCTTTACTTATTATTTTTTCAAGTGCTTGATTGGATGTAATAAAAGTTTTTACAATATGATTTTTAAGATAATTATTATAAAAATAGAAAAATACATAATTTATAATTATACGAATATAAAAAAATCATCTACATATATTATTTGTTATGTTTTAATATTAATTTACATTTCTTATACTTTTAACTATAGCACATGTATTATTATTTATGAAATAATGATACTTGATATATTAATTATGCATGACAAACCTTTTATTTCAAGACTTCGAACTACCCTAATATAAATAATTGTTTTTATATAAACAAAAATATTTTAAACTCTTGTGTTTTAATTAATCCTTAACTTTATTTATAAAAAATAATTAATTTTAAATTAGACTTTTTCTAACGACTTTGAGTTTTATATTATTAGTAATAATAATAACAAATGAAAATTATTTGACTCATAATATTTTATGATGTGCTCACAAAATGTCAAAAACATTGAAAGTAGGTGTTAGATGGATAATCACACCACACCAAACGGAGGTTGTTTGTAACCAAGTAATGATGCCAAATTTGATGCAGTGTGTTGATAAAATATAGTCATGAGTACTATTTAACATATTCTATGTGCATGTGATAACAAACTAACACATGCTTCTTTTTTTTTCTTTACGTTTAAATAAGTAAAAGTTTGAGTTTGAGTTTTTTATAAGGGTCAGATGTTTTTACCTTATATTTAAATAAGTAAAAGTTTGAGTTTTTTAAAGAACTTTGTTTAATTTTATTATTTATTTATTTTATTTGACGTTATTATTAGAAAAAAAAATTATTTCATGTTTGATTTAGTGCCTTTCAATTTTGTTTGATTATTCTCCAGCTTCAATTCCAATTCATGAAATGCGAGTAATTTGTTTCAAATTCTTATGTTACCTCAATTAAATAAAAATTAATTGATTGATTATTACAAATTACTCTAGTTATAAATACTAACATTTAAAACATACATGTTTATATTTCACTTTTAAAAACTAATTTTAACAATTAAAAAATCAAATTTAACAATATAAACACATTATAAAATATAGAAATGAATAGTTATTATCAATCATTCACGCATTAGCCATAAATTTCAAGATCAGGTTCCAAAATAGTGGAGTCATCACTTAACCCTTTCTCCTTCCCTATCGTCCAAAAATGTCTCATTGGCCAAATTATAAATAATTACTTGCAGAGAAGAATGGTGTTCATTGAAGATGAAAACACAAAAACCAAGATAACAAAATTCTCACGTGAATTGCTTGTCTGGCTAAGTAACAATTGATGTCAACATGAATGAAACAAAATGTGAATACACAGTGCCCAGCATGGTAGGTGAACAACACCTACGTAGAGGTAAGTAGCACTGTTCCAAGCCCAAAGGGATTCCACCCAGTTCCAGTAGTCAACAACATTAATACCATAAAAATCTTCAAATGCACCTTTGAGTAAAACAAATGCAACCGGAGGAAACACAACAAAACCTAAAGCAATATTACAAGAGGCCCTTAGTAAGGTTCTCCAGCTCTTAGCTTGAATATCTAGCTTCAATGGTCTAGCCAATAGACAAAATGGGACAATAAGTAAAGCCCCAATTTCTGCAGTGGCGAAGTTGATGACGGACATGAGAGACAAACCGATGAATGTTGCTGATAAAGTTACAGACTTCAAGCTGGCCCACCTATTTTTCTCAAGTTGAGATGCAGCTGCTTCGAAAATTGGACAATCCAAAATCAAGTATAAAATCAGCAAGCTAAAAGCTGATGCGAAACCCCACAATACAAAGTTCATCGTTAGGGTTGTATTGGGTAGTTGACATATGAAAAATGGGAGTAAGGAGACAACAACACCCCATAAATGAATGACCAAAACCTTCCTTGCCGAATTCAACCATTTCCAAGATTTGTTGTTGGCATCAACTTCGGATGGGTTTTGGGGAGTCGAACTACTAGCATTGGTATGGAGATACGCTGCAACTATCGGAAGTGGTGCGACAAGTAATGTAAATGGAATCATGTAAATTCCAACCGACACAAACTTACCAGGAGATGTCAAGAGATACAAAAAAAATGACTGGTGAAACTTCTCAAGAAGGTTGTTTATTGAGCGTATGACTCCTTCAATCAACCTGCAATGTGTACAAAACATTTTGGTCACGGTGATGAAACAAAGAGAAAGATCTTCTTATATTGTGCTTTATAACATAAATGAGCAGTAATACACAAGTTCATAAAATGTTAAAGCGAAATATTATTCCATAGAATTAAAGCTTAGCACGTAATGGAGAATAATAGTTTCCCATCACAAGTTCAACTACACCAATAACAAAACGAAACAAAAAGTATACAAAAGCAATAGCCAATTAAATTTTCTTCACGTTAAAAAATTCAAGAATTTCCTTTGTTTAACAATTTGTGAAAATACTGTTTTGGAGTTTCTTCAGCTTTCCCAGCTTTTATTTAACAATTTGTGAAAATACATTATGTTATATCTAATGACAGAAACCGAACCGAGCCTTCAAATAACTATACAGAACTTTTCTTCCTTCGGTTTCAAAAACGAGGACAAGATGTTCATAACTTTGTACAGTTTAATTATTGTAAACGGCAAACATAAACAGGACATTGCATATAATTTAAAATTAAAAAATTGTGAGACTTTTACAATAATTCCATTGATAGCAAGCCATTTATTTGATGTTTGATTTTCAAAATCGTTATACTATGCAACTTGTAAGAGTGGCACGTACCTTCCACCACGAAGTATGAATTCGTTACGCCTGTTCACTTTAGTAAGAGAAACTTTTGGTGAAATTTCCAGAGTGATTGCGTCAACTTGATAATCACGGAAGGCACCATGAGGGCCGGTGGGAACACCCAGACCCTGAGAGGAATAATATACAGATAAAGAATATTATAAAGTGGACACAGGGAATATCATAAGATACACCTTTTAGATAGGGGAAAAAAATAAAGCACCTGGTAATACAATGAACTTGCCAGTGTAGCAGCACCTTCTACATACTCAGAAGCAGGAATACCAAACTTCCACTGAGGATTTAAACTTCTAGCAATTTTTCCCAAGGATTCAAATATAACACCCAAAGTATTGAGCCACCAGGAGTCAAGCAGAGACCACATCTTCTTCACTTTTATCCGCAATCCTTGTTTGTGAACCGCCAGATAATTGACGATATTGATAAGGTCAAGGTTTGGCATCTGGCCGTTGGATGCTTCAGCATAAATATTAAGACTGTCTTCATACTGGTTACCTTGCTCTGCAACTTTAATTACAAGAGCTGCTGCCATAGTTCCTGCACGCCTAAAATCCCCATTTAACTTTCCATCCAAATAAAGACCCTGTCCAAGTTCATTAAAAGTGCTGCTCTCATTACAAGTTTCACTAGTAACTATATCAACTTTGTGGAAAACAGGAGCCTGATATTCTCTTAGCCAAGCAGCCACTGCAGAATATTCTCCATATTGTGAATCAGCCACAAGCCAAACAATATCCTTTGCCAGCCAAGTAACATGCGAAAGCAGCGAGAACACTGAGTAAGCAATACCCAAGGACACAGCCTCACCCAAACCAACTTTGTTTGGATTGTAAGGCGTCACCAAGACAATAGCTTCCTTTCCATCCCCACGTGGTGCCCTAATAATTCCAATAGTGTTGACTCCCAACGAAGAACAAGTTCCATTTTTGGAGATTATACCTGAATCGGGACTGGTAAAGAAGTGTAGTGGATGAAACTGACTGAATTGAGGGTAAAACTTGTGGAAAGTAACTTCAGCATCCAAAGCGGACATATACTGTGCAATAAGTTTTTGACTTTCACTGCATTAAAACACAACAAATAAATTATTTTTCCTTGTGAAATTGTATAAAGTCCCTTATGATAACAGGAAAGAAAGAGTTACATTGGTGAGGCCACGGATCTGAGCTCCAGATCAGTTAAGTCCTTGATGAATTTATTTGCATCTGAGACATGGTGAGTTGAGAGCATGTTGTTTGCAGAACCTGCAGAACCAGATAAAAATTAGAATTAGCGAATTGAAGACGAAAAGGTATGTTGTGTGTTTGGTTCTCTGTTTGCAAGCATTCATGTGTGAGCAGACAGAGAAGTATGTCAGTTAGTGCTTCTGGCCAAATTTCCATTTGAGGCTGCACAAATGGAAAAATAAACAAGCATCAGGTCACTTGAGAATGGAAATGACCTGGCATGAGGGCATTCTCGGAAATGTAGGTGTTCTTGGCAAGGACTGGGAGAAGGAGAAGAGCCACCACCCCTGCTAGGAAACAAAACAAACTGGAAAGAACAAAGTTTTAATTAAATTCAAATCACTCAACTTAATAATAACAACAACAACAATAATAATAATTTTAACTAGTGTCTTTAGAGCACTGATTAAGAAATCAAAAGAACAATCAAGTGTTATTAATGCACCTCCTGCATCATTTCCAATGCATCCCAACATGATTTCCAGTAAAAAAAATCAATTGTCGATTTCTTAATAGTGTTACCCTCACAATAATAATAATAATAGTGGTATTAGCAACAGCATCAGCAGTAATACCTGACAATGTTGCTGTGAGATATTAGCCAGATCCATAGGCGTACAATTGGGAGCACTCTTGGTTTTGCACTGCTGTTCTCGTTGGCACTCATGTCTTCCCTCCTCTTCTGATCCACAAATCACAATTAGAGCAGTCAATAATATAGTTCAAATACAATTGTTCATTATTATTATTATTATTATTATTATTATTATTATTATCCAATCTTGGTGTCTTATTTAGCCAGAAAACTGCATGTGTTATGAAAGGTGCTAATGGAAACCTGAAGCTCAATGAAACTAAAGGTTTCTATGTGGATCTATGGCGTGTAACCTAGCTTTGCATATAAACCCATGCATTCGGAAAAACTGTACCATGGAAAGCAACTTAATTGGAATACCCACTGTTTTGCAAGTTAGTGCACTAAACTGATTCTTCTTTTGGATTCTAGTCTAACTTACAGATTAACATTTGGTTGCAAAACACAGCCAGAGATTTTATTAGTATGTGAAATAAGAAAGTTGTGGATATTCAAAAAAGGCACACAATATGGAGGGTTTATTCTAGAAGGAATAAGAAGGGCCTTCTAGAGAGCCGGTTAGCTGAAATTGAAAGTAGAGGAGGATGGGAGATCATGCGGGAAAAGGGGAATACAATTAGAAGGGAGAATAATAGGGGGTCTGTTGTGGGAAATCATAGTTTATTAGGTATTGGCAAAGAATACCTCCTCTAAGGAGCTTAGGCTCTGGTTTCTTTTCTTTACTTATATAATAGCTCGAGCTCTCCTTAATCAATAAAACTCATCTTATTCAGAACTTGGTTTTCTAGATTCCCATCACTTTAGCATATTAATACTAAATACCTAACTTGACCAACTACAGAGCTCAAACATCTCTTCCCTTACTACATCATTACTAATTTTATCACAAATGCATATTGAGGAGTAGTAAATAAGATGAGTTGTTCCAAGGTATATGAGACCTGAAAACATCATAGCTTCCATTAGAAAACTCTTATTTGAAAGCATAAGTAGGTTCTACCCAGAATATTCCACAAAACCCCATCCATCCATTAACTTCTATTATTAAAGCACATTTTATATCAGTCAAACGCACAATAGCTTGGTCCAAAAGCATCAAACCAATCCAGCAAAAACCACCATCACCTTAACAAATCCTCAATAAGTCTTCAATTTAACCAAGTTACAATATTTTCCTTACTATTCTATACCAATAAACCATGTCTCAGACACAGGTGAGATCTGTTTAAATATTTATATAAGCAAATATGAAATGAATTTGACTTAATCCGTCAAATTACCACTAAATGCATATGTCATAAGCAAAAATCAGTTTATAACTACCACTAAATGCATATTTACATAAGCAAAAATCACCTTCACATTGTTACTTACAGCATAACCAGTTTCCGTGTGTCCTTCTTTCCAAAAATCACCTAATTTTTTATAACTAACGATCACGGCTACAATATGAAGACCGCGAGTCAACTCGCAAACTCGAACGAGTTTACGTTTTCACTCCCTCGAACCTAATTAAGGTAGAATCGTTTTTCAGTAGGCTCAACTGAACTCGAGCAAACTCGAGTGGAATCGCGAGTTTAGAGTCGATTCAACGAACTCGGTTGGACACTACAAAAACCAAAAACATTACACCGGAATATTTGTTTCTAGGTCACGATTTTAGCAGAACGCACCTGCGAAAGTGCTTCACTGGTTCTCAATGGCAATTTTTTCTCCGCTTTGGATGTTGATGTTGCGTTCTCCTATCGCACGTGCAGATCCGTGTAGGTTCAATTCTCAGGTCGTTTTGTGTCTTTCTCAGGTCGTTTTGCGTTTCGCCATAGCCTCTGCGATCTCATTGCTCTGTGTTTTCCTTTCTCTCTTTCTCCAGTTTCTTATACAGGGAAACAAATTAGTGTTTTAGTTTTTTTTTTTTTCTCCTCTCTTTGATGTTTTTTCAACAACTCTTTTTTGTGTAAAACATTATATAGGAATAATTATAATATTAGAAAAATATAAAAGACAATATTTAAAAATGTCATATAATACGATGAACTAATAATAGGCCAAACGTGTAATTATTTTTGGTATTTAATAAATG
>Ga0209700_100530_pt1 | contig 72552 bp, 48 predicted proteins | sample SiratroredBW_FD_187528 | JGI IMG/M metagenome (GOLD analysis project Ga0209700, IMG submission 187528) | Root nodule microbial communities of legume samples collected from California, USA - Siratro red BW (SPAdes) (version 2) | ecosystem: Host-associated > Plants > Roots > Nodule | place: USA... | reverse complement strand
TATATGTGTGTGTGTGTGTGTTTTTTTTTTTAATTTTTGTACCACATTTCATTCACAATCTAAAACTTAAATAAACAGGCGTTGGAATTCAACATTAGATGCACAATTTCGGAAAAGAAAGTTTCTAGGAATTTTTTTTATTATAATAACATGAATGAGTGAAACTTATACATTATTTCTACTTTTCAACTTTATATTATATCCAAAAGAAAATTTTATGATTTGGTCATCCTTTACATTATTTTAGAGTTGAAAGTTACACTCCATGAATAAGATATAAAATATTTATTTTGATTATGTTATTATATTCATCATGGTAATGTAGGGGAAATCAAATAAGAATAAGAACTGAGCGACATCTATAAAAGGGAATAATACCACTTCAACCTAAAACTTAAGACATTAGGTTTGTAGGTATTCTTTTTTATGTGTTGTTCAACTTTCTTATTTTTACTCAATGTGGAACTTAGACTCACACTTGAATACCTAACAACCTCCTCCTAAAGTGAGAGTCTCTCTTCCACATTGATACACTTTCTCTCGAGCGGAAACATTTTCAAACACGAGTACCGATCACTCATAAATAATCCTCACTTGTACTGCCGTTTACACACTTAAACGAGACATGCTTTCCTGAAACCTCTGTCAAGAAGACTTTCGATACAGGGATCAAAATGTACTCGTCTAAGCCAACCATCGACTCTGACACCACTTGCTGGCATAATTCGAGGAAAAACATTGAGGAGATCAAATAACAATGAGAATCGAGCGACACCCACACAAGGGAATGACATCACCTTCAACCCAAAACCTCAAGGCATTGGGTTTGTGGGTCTTCTTTCTTACATGTTGTTCAACTTTCTCATTTCTACTCAATTTGAGACTTAGACTCACATTAAAGTTATTATTCACTATTTTTATTCACATGTTTTTTATTCACTATTTTTAATCATAATTCACTATTTTTATTCACATGTTTTTTCATGTTATTAAATGTTAATTTTGTTGCAATGAAAGTGACAGAAAACAATTATGAATGTAGTTATTATATATGCATTGAATGTCAAACATAATCATAGGTCATTTAACCATTTATGGGATACAAGAAAGTTTTAGGCAACTTTGTTATAAGGTTAAGTTTAAAATACTCAAATTTTAACTTAAGAACTTGAGAGACATGATAATTGCCTAGTGAGAAGAGTTACATTTCTTTGAACAACAAAGGCTACAATTTATACATAATTTTACATTTGGTTAGACATTTTTATCAGTCTCACCTCCTCGTGCACAACTCTTGCATCTTCCTACATAAGAATAACATGGTAATGATGAATCTGACGACGAATGGTCCATTAAATTTTATGATTGTAATATTCAATATGATGGAAAAAGGTCCCGGCGACATTAATCAAGAATAAAGAGGACAAAGAACCTGAGGGAGAATCAAGAGCTTTTCAAAAGATTGGGCCCATTTCAGGCCGTTTGGGCTTTCAATCGGGTCCAAATGCAAACATGAAGAAATCCCTTTGGAGAAAATAGAGTATTAAGGAGAAGTCCTTTAATTTGTATAAATTGTTTAGAATAGTTTAGAATAATTTGGGTCAAGTAGAATAAATTTGGGCCTTGTATTTTTGGGCCATGTAGTGTAAGTTTGGGCCTTGAGGTCCATAAATAATGTTGGGCTTGATCAAGGAGTCCAAGTAGCACAAGGCGCTCTCTCTCCTTGTGCCACTTGTCACCACCTTGTAAGAGCCTTCGAGTGCAAGCTAGGTTTGGGAAGCTTGTCATAGAAGCTAGGGTTAGAAGCTTGTCTTATAAGCTAGGGTTTCTAGACCTAGCTTCTCCCATACCCTACCTAGATAGCTTACATGGGAAGCTAAGTAGCTCATTCTTTTTCTATAAATAAGAGGTTTAAGAACCTCTCTTGTAGACTTGATTTGAGTAATGAAATGCGACCGAATTTTTAGTACATTGCCTCAAGTTTCACATTGAGTTTCTTCTCCTAGAAGCTAGAAGCTCTCTCTTGAAGGTTGTCCCAACCTCCTTCAAGGCTTTCACCATCTACTTCACCATCAACCTCCTTGCACGCTTCCTTCCTTGCATTTCCATGGCTTCCGCATCATGAGGAGTTTCATCCACTTCTTCTATTCAGTGCTTCAAGGTTTCATCATGCTCATCTTCCATTGAAGCTTGCACAAGAAGCTAAGGCACCTAGGAGCTCCTCCATCACAATATGAAAAAAAATTGCATATTGTTAGAGAAGAAGTTCAACACCCTAGTTTTTTATTAAGTGTTGAAAACAAAGTGTGAACATAGACATATTTCATCTATAAAACGATAATTTATTTCAACAACATATCATGTAAGATGTAAGTGTTTCATCTGACAAATGATACAATATTATGCAATTTCAATTTATTTGATAAAGTTTCTACAAGATTAGATGATATGAAAATAGACTTAAGCTCACCTCGTATTACACGAAAATAGAGATGTTTACTCTATATTGCAAGAAATGTTGTTGCCAAGAAGAGTTGTTTGCAAGCTCAAATCACATCAAATGATTTATTGAACAAAGAGTTAAAGCTGTCTTTATTCAACAATTTCCTGATGCTAACATTGACATCTTTAAAAAACTATCAATTTCATACGAATTTTCACTTTAGACAAAGTCAAGCAAAGACACATTGTCCAAGAAGATATAAGTACATCCAGCTATTGGGAGGTTACATAGAAGAAGAAAAGAACATTTAATGTTCCACGAACTACATGCATCTTTCACACTCAAACTCATCAGACAAAAGAACGACATTCAAAAGAGTTGAAGCTTCTCAACAACTAGACACAAATTTACCATAACTACTTTATTCGAAACCTATATAAAGGAATTCAAGAAGAAGAAGAAAGTGGAACACCATACTAAAACTCTACTAAAACTTTTGCACCTATCAAAAGCTTCATAGTGATCACATTTTATGTTCAATTAGCAAACTAGAGGAGTACACAAATTTTGTATACATCTAGTAAGCAATTGTATGGGTTTTTTTTTTTTTTTATCTCCAATCAAATAATCTTCTTATCTTAGCTAGGAGTGGTTCTTTAGTAAATAATACTTGATTATGATCCAAGATTGTCTCTTTTTCAAAGAATACTCAATTAAATAAAGAGTTGCTTGTGAAAGAATACTTGGTTAAGCTAGGGGTGACTTGTGAAAGAATATTTTATTAAGTCAGGAATGACTTGTAAAAGCATACTTTGTTAAGTCAAGAGTGACTTGTGAAAGAATATTTCGTTAAGCTAGGAGTGTTTTGTGAAATAATACTTGGTTAAGTCATAAATGACCTGTAGAAATAAAGTTAAATGAGATGACCGAATAGTGACTGACAACCAAAAGAATACATAAGGAGTTAGTCAAGAGTGACTACAAACCCAAATAATACTCACATTGTAATTCCCAATATTAATCTACTTAGTGAAAGTCAATCTGTTGATTGAGAACTAGATGAATATGCATAGCCAGACAAATCACTATAAAAATACCATGTGTATTTCTTTTTCCTTTTTATCTCTTTGTATTACTTCTTATTATTATCTATATGAAATTGAGAATAAGATTTATTTTGAGAATAAATGTTTAAAACACTTTAAGAGAAGTATATTAGTAAAGCTACAACCTTGTATTTATTGTAATTCATCAAACACAAAAACCAATAACTGATTATTTGTATAAACAAAATTTTCATTTTAATATTCATCATTACACAATATTTATAAAAGTATTAAAACACAATATAGTTTTCTCTTATTTTTCTTTTATCGTGTTTTTCTTGTTTTTCTTCACATATACATGTAAAATAAAAAAATATTAAAACACAAAATAGTTTTCTTTTATTGTGTTTTTCTTGTTTTCTTCACATATACATGTAAAATATTAAGACTTGTATGTATTTTGTTCCCTTTACTTATTACTAATAATATTTAAAGTTCAATTGAAAAGAATATTAGATTTTATAAATATTTTTCCCAAGAGAACATTTAATAAACAAATCAGACAAAACTATACAAATTTGTTACACTCTCAAATGTCATGCTTAAATGCTTTGAGACGTAAAAATGCACTTAAAACAACCAACAATTTGAATCTTAGTTCAAATAATTATTGATCACATTAATCTATCTTACTTAAAGCATTGCTCTAAGTTACCAATACTTCACATTTTGCTAGAAGCGCTTGATATCTTAAATAAGCTTGTTTAAAGTGTGTTTTCTAACTTTAAGTAAAATATCTTCATGTGGCTTTAATGATATTTTTCTTACTACAGTAAATGAATGCTTTGTTAAAGTAATATTGTTATTTAAATCGGTCATATATACTTATTTAAATGGTCTTATAATATTGTGATGGATGGATTATCTTACAATAATTTGTGTCAAAAAATATATTTTCTTTAAAATAATGGATATATTTCCTGTATCCAGTGATTTTATAATGACATTGTGTGATTAATATTTTCTTAAGATATTTTATTTCTTTTATGAGAGATTTTTTCTTTTTCAAAATAATATTTCTTTTGCAATGACAATTTTAAATATTAAATTGAAATTTTAATATTAAATATTTCCTAAATTAATTATACTTTATGATATCGACATATTTTTTTTTATTAATAACAGTCCCGTAATTACTTTTTTTACGACTTTATATATAGTCAATCTGACAGTTTAAATTTTTACGGAAAACAAATTCGTAAGAGAATTATAACATTTTTTCTTCAAACTTAATTAAAAAAACTTTTGTAAGAAACATTACAAGAAAAATAAGATAAAAATATAAAAAATCCACAAGAAAAATTTGCAGGTTCAAGTTATACTGCAAATTACTTTTTTATAAAAGTGACAAAAAGTTACCTTTTTTAAACTCTAAATCTTACTAAAAGTTTGCAAATTGAAGTCTCCCCTTTTTAATGACTTAATCATTAGTAGTTAAGGAATAAACAAATTTTTTAGTAAACAATTTAGATTATTTAAGAACATAACAAAACGTTTATTAGTGTCAAATAAAAATATGAATACTTAGTAACAATTATGTAATTTAAAAAAAATGTTTAAATTTTACATTTTTTTTAATTTAGAAACTAACACTTGAAAAACTGATTAATAAATATAACGTAAAGTAATCACGGAAAAGTGTAATTTTAGAATAATAAAAAGTTATATTATATACAAATTAATCTTTTGCAGATGAAAGAAAAAAAAAATATTTTTTACTTAAATATACACTCGCATTTGAACAACCTAAATATAGAATATGGATATCAAAATTCAGATCACTTTAAGAAGCATTGCAGAAGAAATTTAATAAGTCTAATACAGATTGTAGAAAAGCATGAAGAAAGACACTACAGTAGGTGATTTATTTAATTATTTTACATCTATGCATGGAGTTGACTGTTAATTAGCTAATTAATTGTTAGATGATAGGAATCACATTCAAGTGTTCTTTAACAAAACTTAAAAGCATGTAGAATGGCTTTTTCCTACGAAGGTCAACTATTATGCAAATCAAAAGTCTTGTACTAGAAATTATTGCCTTCATAATTTTTATGATTTTTTTTGACAGAAAATTTATGCATACTTTATAAAAAAAAAAAAAAAAATTTGGCAAGAAATTCATTTGGCTTTTCATACGAAATATATTTAACAGGAAAAATTTGTAGATTTTATGGTGGAAGTTTTTGCACATGAAATTCGTGTAGATTTTTTTTTTTTTTTTTGTAAAATTATTCCCATAAAGGATATTGTAATTATTTGCCAATTTACTAAAATATATGTACAATTGTATATTTTTTCTTGCGAATAAATCTTTGCACCAAAACTATTAAAAATTAAGAATTGTTTATAAATTTGTAGATAATGATATTATAATAATTGGAAAAGAAACTATTAAATAATATATCCAGTTAAGTTTGTTATATAAATTATTTTTTACGGGAAAATAAAATAAAATATTAATAAATTAATCTCATTCTTAGGCTCATACTTTTTCTTCTTCTTGTTCACTCACTCTCACTCTTGTTTACTCACTTACTCAAAGTCTCACTCTCACACTCTCACTCTTGTTTACTCACTTACTCAAAGTCTCACTCTCACTTTCATTCTCTTGTTTTTGGCTTTTTTTCTCCTACTTTTTTACATTAATTTTCAAAATGGATAAAAAAAATATTTATCAAACTAGACAAATTATGCTAGTTATACAGGAATTGAAATTAATGAATCCTTCCACCTAAGCGTGATTTCAGGCTGATCAAATATAAGTGACATGCTGACAATTTCAATTAAAGACATTAATGAAAATTGTTTCTCTCTCTCCAATCATCTTTTAATTATTTGAGACTTTTTGTTAGGTTTAACAATTAACAAAAAATTAATAATAATTACATAATAATAATAATAATAATAATAATAATAATTAACAAAACAATAATAAAAAAATTAAGTCATACAAATTTATTTTAAATTAAAACAAAATAATATAATGATAATAATAATAAGAAGAATACTTTTAATTAAATTTATATGATTTTAATTTAAATAATAATAATAATATGAATAATTTTAATTAAATTTATATAAATTTATAAAAGTTATTATTATATTACTATTATTATTTAAATTAATGATAGTCCTACAACTTGATCCACTTATGGCCATTGAATAGTTAATATTATATTATTAAATATTATTTTCTTTATTTATAAAAGTTATTATATTATTATTGTTATAATAGTCATTATATTATTTTAATTAGATTTGTTAGAATATTACTATTATCATTATTATCCCTAAAGATTACTATTATTATTATTATTATTTTAATTTAATTTATATAAATTTAATTATAATTATTGTTTCGATAATTATTATTATCATTTAAATTAAATTTGTATAAATTTAATTAAAATTATTATTATTATTATTATTTAAATTAAATTCATATCAATTTAATTAAAATTATTTTTCTTATTATTATTATCATTATATTATTTTGTTTTAATTTAAAATAAATTTGTATGACTTAATTTTTTTTGTTACAGTTTTGTTAATTATTAACATTATTATTATTATTATTATGTAATTATTATTAATTTTTTGTTAATTGTTAAACCTAACAAACATAGTCTCAAATAATTAAAAGATGATTGGAGAGAGAAACAATTTTTATTAATGTTTTTAATTGAAATCCTCAGCATGTCACTTATGTTTGACGAAATCACATCTAGGTGGAAAGATTCATTAATTTTAATTTCTATCTAGTTGACAGAATTTGCCCATTTTGGTAAATAATTTTTTTTGCCCATTTTGAAAATTAATGTAAAAAAGTACATCAAAATAGAGAAAAAAACCCAAACGTAGTTACATTTACTCTCTTATACATTTTTTGTCTCATGCTTGCATTTCACATTATTGTCAATAGTGATTTTTACATTCTCGATATTTGAATATGATCTTTGATATCAAAGGTTTCACGTTTTTTTTTATGACATTCATTTCTCCATAACATCTCTCAAAAGAAAACTTAAAAACAATATTTCCTAGACCTAGTGTGTGTTCTCTCCATTTCTAGAGACCAACTGAAGGTTTACCAACGTTTAAGCACTTCAATCTTTGGTTCTTATAAAGAAAAATTGCAAAAATGTAAAGATAAATAATCAAAGCAAGTAAACTAGGTGTGTTCTTATATGTGAAAGTGTAAGTGACATTTTGAGGCCCTTGACACACTTTCACTCCTAGATGTTTTTTACTATTACAATGTTTAAATTTGAGATTGTTCTTGATGTATTTTCCAAAAACAACAAAGCAATAAAAATTTACAAATGAACAATCATAACTACACAAAATTCCATGACAAATTTGGAATACAAATGTGCTATTTTTGTTGCATTTATCCCTTGAATTTGTAGCTTTCTTTTCTCTCAAGTGTTTATCACTTTTGCTTTGAGCGTCAACTTGTATAATCTCTGGAGAGGAGTCATCCTTAGCATTCTCTCATTCTTTCAAGAGGTTACCTAGAAAGATAGATAACTTTTCACCAAGATCACCAACTAGGATGAATTTCCACCTCAAGAGGTTAATGAAATGTAAATTAAGAAAAATTCAATTTAAAAATGCTAAAATCAAGACCTTTTCAAATTTGACCAAAAATTTAAAATAATTTAAAAGACAAAAAAGCAAGAAAGTAGAGCTAGCAAGAAAGTAGACAGACAACAAAAAACCTAGGATTTGTTTTAGAATAGAATACAAAACAAAAGCAAAATTATAGTGAATTGGAAGTTGTGCTTCAAAAATTGTGTAACTTTTTTTTACAATGTATTTGACTTTGAAATATTGTTCTCGGATTCACAACACAATATATGAACAAGTTGTAAAAATTTTAGATAAAAATAACACTGCAAAAATTTAAAATGAATTCAAACCCGAGAGCAAAACGTGAACAGAGAACTCTCTATTTCAACACTTAGCATCCCGACTCTTATGATTTATCATTTTTTTTTATTATCCTTTTTAACACAATTTTTTAATTGTATTATATTTATTTATTTTCTGAAATTTAGAACTTTGTTCATATCTTTTAAAATAATATGTTTTCCTATTTATTTTGACAATACAATTTTAAAAAAAAAATTACATATATGAACAATTGCTTTTAATTCTAATTTTTATATCAAACTCACTCGACGAACCATATTGAAAATAATTTTCTTCTAACATACTAGAATAAACGTATAATTTATTTTTACAATATAATTTTAAAAAAAATTCATGTATCAACAATATTTGAAAATGATAATTTTTATATTATTTGAGAAAGTGTATCAAAAATAATTTTCTTGTAACACAAAAGTACTATATACATATAATTAATTAAATTTTATTTCAAATTTAATTTTACCACTTAGACGAATTTATATTCTTAGAAATTTAAAAAAATATTTCATCAATGAAACCAAACAAATTACATAAAATTAATAATTAATTTTAACTCAAACAACAAATATGTAATTGTATATTTTCATCAATAACAAAAAAATAATTCAATTACACCAAACAAATTAATTATATTTTAACTTAAATTATTTTTAAACATAAGGATAAATTTATAATCTTACCATTTTATTCATTTAAAAATATTAAAATATCTATCACACCTATCACATCACTCACAAACTTTCGTAAACTTTTCACTTAAATCTTACTATCTTTTCTTTAATCCAAACAACCAAACTTTCTAGACACTTTCCTCTTAAATCACCTCAAATTCATTCCCTCTGATCTACATCCAAACAATTCCTTAGTGTTTACTCTATTTTGTGGTACACATAAAAAACAACCGAATAAGATCACTTATATAAGAATTAAATGAATAAACACCTCGATCATAGATTTTTGCAACAAATTAAACTAAATATATAAAAAGAAAACACATTACCATGTTTCTTACAATTTGGATAAAAAATTGTTTTAAGATTTTCCCATGTAACATTTTAAGATTTGGTTAAAAAAACGTAATGTATAAAACACTCTAAGTTAATTCTTATCTATTGTCTAATTTGATTCATATAAAACGGCAATAAAACACCTAATTAAATTCGATGCAGCACTAACCATCTACAATTAAGATGCAACATACAACCAATCATTTAAAGCTTTAGCCTAAAATTATGTGGATGAACATTCTAACATGAATTAATGGATTGAATGTCAATATAAATTTGCACTGTATTATCTTGTGAATTGGAACCGGATTATTCTTGACCGGAGCTTTTGTTCCATACCGTATCCGAACACGCCAAATATATTCATCATACCACTTTACAAATGCCAAGAACTTTGAAAGCCAGTTTGTAAACTTTATTGCTCGTAATTCCAAAACATGTTAGTAAGATAGTTCCTTTAATTTTAGTCGAATAACAGTGGTACGTGACGCGGTCATTTAAACTCGTTACCAATATTTGACCTAATTCAACAAGAATTGGAACAACAATTGACACAGTTGGGTTTTGCCCTATCCGAATGAGCCAATATAAATCATTCATCGCCTTTAAAATGTCAAATCATTTTTAAAGGCAGATTGTAAAAAATTCATGCTGGTAGTAGTCCCAAAACATGACCCAGGACAATGTCCTTTTTATTTTATTTTCGGTGTACACGATGTGATCATTTAGCCTCACATTATAAAAATAAGATCAAAACCAAAATCTGAACCTAAGTCACCACTAATAATAACCTAATTCAACATGAAGTGCAATACAACATACAGAATATTGCTGTGTTCAATTTTGCGCTGCCACCAACGCCATGTGCTCTATAAGGTCCAACACTCGGTTGCTGCAACAAAATCCATTCCAAAAACATATCAATTAATGGTACGCATGAACAGAAATTTATAATATTAAAATTGACCGACGAGTAAATGCTATTTAATCTACATATGCAAAATGCAAGCATACCTGTAACCCCATTCGTTATCATACCAAGAAACCAGCTTAACAAAGGAAGAACTAAGTGCAATACCAGCCTTAGCATCAAAGATACTTGACCTGAGCAAGGGAATTAATTTTGAATTGCATAAGCCTTTCTATTAACAAATAATATATCCAAAGTACAGCAGAGAAAGAAATGAAGATTGAAGGTTCAATTTTTTTTTGTGAAAAAACTACAATTGCCCAAAACCAAACAGGGGTCTCGTGTTCTATGGTCTCACTTTCCAACCAGAAAGGTTAAAAAAGCAACGTTCTGGCTTTAAAGGTAACATAGCAGAACACAATGTACCTTGAATCACCAACGAAGTCATTAGAGACAACATCCTCTTCTGTGTACCCAAGGATTCCTTTCAGTGGTCCCTCTGAGGCATACCTTCGTATTTTTAAGAAGCAAAGTCACAGAAATCAATCAAAAGGTTAGTACAAAACAGTAGAGGGTATAAAAGGTGGAGTAAAAAAGCAACAGACATACTTTATTGCTGATTTAACATCTTCATAAGAAGCATTCTTCTTAAGCCGGCAAGTCAAGTCCACCACAGAAACATTAGGAGTCGGTACACGGAATGCCATCCCAGTGAGTTTTCCATTTAACTCAGGAAGAACTTTCCCGACAGCCTGTGATTTCATAAAACAAACCCAGATTCACATACCTGCACTGAAAATAGTAAACTTAAAATCTGTGTCCATCCATCTCTTACCTTCGCAGCACCAGTTGAACTTGGAATAATATTTTGGCTTGCCCCTCTTCCCCCTCGCCAATCCTTCATAGAAGGGCCATCTACAGTCTTCTGTGTTGCTGGGTGAAGAAAGAATTGGACGTTACCAATGCTACATGTGAACATATAAAGGAACGGTTTGACCATAAGAAAAGGAAACTAGAGGCTACAATTAGCAAGTTTGCAAAGATACCTGTTGTTGCATGTACAGTTGTCATTAAACCTTCAACTATTCCAAACTCTTCATGGACCACCTGATGAATAGTTCATGTAAGTTACATACTTATATGCAAGTTTCCCATGGGACAGAGGAAGGGGTGAACATGTTAAATCTTAATATGGACTAAATGTTTCTAACACAACCCCAATATTATGTGCCCGTGGGTTTTTACAAAGTATCAGTAGATAGTTATGTTGTTAGCCTAAGAAATACAAGGGTTTAGTTAATGTGCCTGAAATTGATTAGGCACATTGATGATGGCTTTATGTCAGCATATCAGTAGTAGTATATAAATAAGAGGAGTTAATAAGGATTTATCTTGAGAATTTTCAGAAAATTGGGGCCTTCAGTAACTCGGGGGTGCATACTCTCGAAGTCCCACAAGCTAAGCACAGGATTGAGGGGAGAAACACCGTATTCTATCTAAACAAGATATCAGGTTTATATCAACCAGTCGAATAACACAGTGTCCCAATATTATATGCCCGTGGGTTTTTACAAAGTACCTGTACATAGTTATGTTGTTAGCCTAAGAAATACAAAGTTTTATGTTAATGTGCCTGAAATTGATTAGGCCCATTAAGGATGGCTTTATGTTAGCATATCAGTAACTATAAATAAGGGGAGTTAATAAGGATTTCATCTTGAGAATTTTCAGAGAATTGGGGCCTTCAGGCACTAGGAGAAGCATACGCTCAAAGTTAAGCACACCATTGAGGGGCGAAACACCATTTTCTATCTACAAGATACCAGGTTTCAATCAACCAGTCGAATAACTTCTAGATTCAGATAGACAAACAATAACATCAAGATTCAGATAGATCAACAATAACTTCAGTAGAAGATATTTAATTAAAGGGGAAACATGGCATTATTAGTTGAAGAATAAATAAAAGAATACTGAATGTCTTGAGACACCCTAAAAAGCTAACCGACGAACCACCATATAGATTCAAATATATTGGTATTAACTCCATTGAGTTCAAATAAATTGTGGAACACTGGATCTATTTCAGTAGAAAATATATAATTAAAGACAACATGACAGTATAAGTTGAAGGATATATAAAAGTACATGGCTAAAAGACTGGATCTATTTCAGCAGAAAATATCCACCCACACCCATAAGGATGTCACAGAATGTGTTAGGATTTTGGATCAGCACAATCAAGAAAAGGAATGGAAGGTTTACTACAGAAGAAAATTAAATAGAGAAAGACAATTTACGTTGTTAGGCTAGGACAGTTATGGTTGTTAGCTTGGTTAGTGAGTGTTGACCAACCATTAGTTGTAGAGGGATTTTTGGCTTTTGATTAGTTGTATTGTGACAGGCTTTGATCCTGTGTGAAAGGCATTCCGTTTCTTTGTGAGTGCTGTGTAACATTTTGATACAGATTTGAATCAAAGTGCATTCCAGTGATTGTTTGTGTGCTTTGTGGTAAGTGTTTCCGTGTGGGTGTCAAGAGTGGTGTCCTAACAGAATGACTCAGGTTTTCTGGGCCCATATTATTTTCGTTGCTCTTTAAGGACGAAGAGAGCTGCCATTAAACTTCTAAGTTTAACACTGTCGAACTACATACAAAAACATTCTCATTGCAAAGAAATGCTTCAGTTCAATAAAGCTTGGCAGTGCATGAGACATCACACCTTGGCAATAGGAGCAAGACAATTTGTTGTACAGCTTGCATTAGAAACAATGTCCATTTCTGGGTGGTATGTCTTCTCATTCACTCCTACCACAAACATTGGAGCATCAGCAGATGGAGCTGATATTATTACTTTCTTAGCACCAGCCTACAGTGTAAAAAGATAAAGCTAAATTAAAATTTGATGCTGGAGGGTAAGACAATGAACAGAAGAATGAAAGAACACAGGACTTAATACACAGGTATTTGAGTACCTTCAAATGTGATGAAGCTTTTTCCACAGTTGTGAAAACTCCTGATGACTCGATGACATAATCAGCTCCAAAATCACTCCATTGGATCTCTGCCGGATCTCTGAAATACAGAAACAAAATTTGTTCATGGCAATCTATTTTTAGTACTTGTTACCTACATTAATTTCGCAGACCAGTAACACGTTTGTAACATTCACTTTAATTATCAGATCTCAACTCATGATACCTTTTGCTCACAACTTTAACCTGCTTTCCATTAATTTCCAAAGTAGAGTCATCCAAAATTTTAATGGTCCCCTTGAACGGACCATGAGTAGAATCATATTTAAACATGTAAGCCTACAAGAAAAAGATTAAATGATAAAGAAAAATGTAAGGCTGAAATAAAAAATAAACCAAATATAAATCAAAAACAAAGCATCAACAATAAACGAATAGAAAAGGTTACATGCAACAATAAATTAATTGAAAAAAATTACATGCAACAACAAATAAATAAAATAAAAGGTGAATTTAGTGAAAAAAGTGGAATAAAAGCGTGCAACAATACACTCACCAATTTCTCAAATGTTTTAGAACATCAATTGTCATTGTATGTACTGAACAGCATGATTATCTACTACAGTATACTTACTACCTTTAACTAAGAAAAATGCTGGCACAAATACTCTTTGTTCCCTAATGTCATGACCTACTTCTCACAAGATTTTGTAATTGTTTAACTCAATCTCTATACTTCCTTATATTTAAAAGGAGTTTTTCTATATTATTACAAGAAATTGGGGGTTGAACAAACAGATAACGTCCACTTATTTCGGACTAAAACAATAAAGCCCCTTAATTAACGGTTCCATTCGAAATTAAATCATACAGAGAAAAATTAAATGAGTTATTACTAAGATAGAGCCTGAGTTTTTTATTTTTTGTTTTTTGTTTGAGATATGTTTTTAAACCGATCATAGATTTGATTCTCTTAAGATTATACAAGGCTTCATGACAAAATAATAAAATAATCTAAATAAATTTCAAGATACGTAAAATAAGAAAAGGCAAGCAAACAACATGGACAATAGTTGAAGAACATCCCAATTGAATCGCCATAACAGATACAAGACAAATTATGTCACTAAAAATTGGGAAAATAGAAGGCATCTAAGATAAGAGCATTATACCAACAAGTTTGGTTCAGATTATTTTGAAGAAAAGTAATTATTTGCCTCTGTCAGCTTCCTGTGGGAGCTTAGAAATATAGGGTAGTATCTCCTAATTTTAATCTTCACCAAACATGATATAATGTAAATCTAATTCTTAAACGTACTGAATACACAACAAAAAGCAAAGAGTTTTCAGATAGATCTATGTATCACCATAAACATGCATAAAAACATACACAAGAAAATACAGATTTAATTAGTCTCTTCTCTAGGTCTATCGCCAGTATAACAGTACATACCATATATTTTGCATCAACAAATGGATCATTAATTGCAACAACATCAATATCATCTCGTGAAGTAGCTACACGTAGCACCAACCTTCCAATTCTACCAAATCCTGCACATTTCAGAATATATACATTTTAAAAAAAGTTTTCATCTCCTACATAACTACATTTTAGGTGACACTTTCTAACAACAGTTCTTTCAGGTCTTCTATTTTTTTCATTTATAACTTGGTAACTTAATAGCTGAGAAATCTACCTTAACATTATGCACAGACCTCCAACAAAATGAGGATTCACAAAATTTTCATTTGAAATCTCTCAGGTTAAAATATACAGAATCCAGTAAATATTAGGCCAAATTTGATTATCTTCATCAAACATTACCAATTTCATCTAAAGCAATTAGACAGTTCAAGAAAATATGTTTTATGAAAGCATTTACATACGTCACAGTCATAACCATCTGCAGTCACTTTGAATATAAAAAGGTTGAACAATTCTTACGAGCTATGCTAAATAAAACCATGATAAAATGAAAAGATGGTATGGAAGGCAAATCTTAAAATAATTCATCATCTATGACGAATTATGTATTTAATGAAAAATTGAAAGTGCATAATAAAATTAAATGCAGCAAGTAGATACAAGAAGCTACTACAAAATATCTCGTAACAAGAAAGTTACCATTTATTCCAACTCTAGTCTTCCCAGTGCTCCTTGGTTCTAAACAGACAAAATCAACTAAAAGTAAGAATCAAGAAATTGCATGCAAATCACACTAATATAAAATACAATGGTGGTACTATTCTTACGCTGGGTGGGGAGAGGGATTTCTGTCGCTGTGGATTTAATAGGTTGGATCCCCCGAGCAGTGTAGTTTCTGTGCAAACACCAATAAATCAGAACCACAAATAATAAAACCACCAACTATTGAAGAAACCAGAATATGAAAGAAAATAGGAGCTCAATGTAGAAAGGTTAGAGAAACTCAACTGTAAGACTAATGAGTCACATTGAATTGAATTACCAAAAATGCTGCTCTGCAATCCCATAGATTTTACATTACAACTAGAGGAGTTGCCAAATACCTGAATCGTATGCATATAATATTAGTAAAATGCTACATCCAAGAAAAACATCAATACAATACAATGAAAAGTCAGAAAATTAAGTATATAAACCATGAGAAAGAAACTTTTCTTAACCATCAAAGATTGACAATCGGAAATTTTTCCTTAAAGTCTCAGATTCTCCTTTCTTCAGTAAACGCGACAGAGTGTTCGCACCTATCCCGTTTTCTGAGCAGGAAAAGAAAAACAGGTTCGCACCAGATCCAAAACCAAACTTTTGAAAACTAAACATGACTATAACCAATACAAATTAATAAATAAAATAAACAAACAAACAAGTGGAAGCCCGCGGTATCAATGCAAACCTTAATATTACCAAAAATTTACGCAATTTGCCATCACGACAACCCAAAAAACCTAGACGTTACAGCTGAAATATCAAAAGCCGATCTTATAAAACAGTTTAAATTTTCCACTCGATTTTTCAAGTAAACGCAAGAAAAAAAAATGAATATGAAAGAACTGAAAACTTCAACCAACCAATAAAAAAAATAAAATAATAAAATAAAACTGTTGGTTCTCTGAATAACCAAATAGAGCTCAATTCATTAACCAAACAAACAAAACAAACTACACCGCATGAACCAGAAACGTATCACATCATAGTCCAGTTCGGTTCAGTTCAGTTACAGTATTTTGTGACACCTTATAACCAAATGCAGGAAAAAGCCAAAAATGAAAGCGAAATTCGAAGAACAGCGAGAGAATCGGCAACGCGGGAAGAGACCTTGAAACGATCGCAGGAGGAAGGTGCGAGAAACGCGGATCTGAGGAAAGATGAAGCGGCCATTGGAGAAGGCGAAGAAAGCAAAAACCAAACCCTAGAAAATGGAAGAGTGGTTTTTGCACCAACCAAAGAAGAATAAGAATGAAGAAGAATGCGAATGCGGCACTGTTTTTCTCGTTTTCTTTTTATTTTATTCTCACCACCCTAGCGGAGCTTCTTAAGGAATGCTGCCAACTACTTTCTCTTTCAAGTTTCAACGTCACTGTATCACGCCCTTTTTTAAAGCGGTGCGAGTAATCAATCACGTGCGGGAGAGTCTAGAGTTAATAAAGTAAAGGAGAGAGAAATATACGAGATAAAAAAGTAAAAATATGAATAAATTTTCAAGCCTTCTATGTCGCCAAAGTGATAACATCTGGAACCAATTTTTACCCTAAAATTAATTTTTTCTAAACTTTTTGCTTAGAGTTGTGTTGGGCATAAGTTGGAACTTGGGCCCTATAGGTAGAGCTGAGTTTGGTATCATTAAAGTTGGATCAGATACCAACGTCATTCAAAATCTATTTAATAAGGATTAGTGTTAGGATTTACACACAGAGCTAGAGGAGAAAAAGAGTTAAACTTGGAAGGTAGTTTTAGGGTTTTTTTCGTTTAATCATTTTTTATTGTTTATATTATATGCTTAAGGTTTTCATGACTGTGAGGAACTAAATCCATTATTGTTAGAGTTAGATTTAACCTACTAAACTCTCATTTAATCAATATTAGTTTTATGTATATGTATTTTCCTTTCAATGTCAGTATTTTAAATATGTACTTAATGGTTGTTGTGTTGATTCATTGCATAATATTTGATTATTAGGACATTAGGAAATATCTTTTGTAATCAGTATTTGAATCGAAATACCTATTGAAAACTTGTGTCTAGGAATAAAGCATGATTGTTTTTTTACTTAAACCTTGTGACAAAAGCAAGTATTTTTTATATAATTGATCAAAGAATTAACGGTCAATAAGGAAACTTAGGCTCATTCACCTAAAGAATTAAGGTTTGGGTATTATGTGGGTTAACACTAACATTAGTTAAGAAAGAAGGTAATTGTTTGTCTTTATACATGAGAGAGAGGTATGGTGAAGTCTAAGCCTAACAATATTCATATAATCGATTAATAGAGTTTATTTAATGTTATTATTGACTTATTTTGAGACAAAAAACAACTCTCTCCATACTTAAGTGAGTTTTCACAATTTACTCGGTGTATGACTTCAATTAACCAATTCAAATTGCATCAATCTTCTTGAACCGTCTACAATTGTGCTTACTAGGTGTTCTAGTTGTTATGTGTTTGTGTTTTTAAATTTTGTCGAGTCTTGAAATTTATTTTCGGTCCAGTGCTTATAATTGAGTTTAATTTTCATTTTGAAATCTGAATACAGTTTGTCTAAGTCATGTTTTGTCCATATATGTCATAAAATTAAAATTGTACTAATTGAAATATTTTGTTTCTTGATTTTTTATTGAGTTCAGCAAGTGATAGAGTTGAATTATTGCCATACAGAGATTTTAATGACTTAGTACAACTTTGTATTAAAGTCAAGCAAAAAAATTTAAGAAAAGGCAAAAGTTTGTATTCTAGTTCTTATTCCAAGAAGGAATTCAAGAGGGAGGGAAAGTATGAAAAAGAAAATGTTAAAGATGAACTCTCTTTAACCTAGCCAGTGAAAATGAAAATAACAAGAGAAAGGAAATGCAATCTTCACACTCGCACTAAAGAAATTCAATGTTTTAAATGTCTTGATAGAGGATACATAGCATCCCAATGCCCCAAGAAAAGGACCATGATCTTAAAGGGGTAAGGATTAATATAGTAGCCAAGATGAATCATCTACGTCTAATGAGAGTGAGGATTCATATGTGAATCTAATGTATCTAATGCATACCCTTGTGAGGGAGATCTTTTGATGATTCACAAAACTCTCAACAACCAACCTAGTCCACATCCTGAGTCACAAAGAGAGAATATTTTTCATACAAGATGCAAAGTTTTGGAAAACACTTGTTCTCTCATTGTAAACAACGGGTCATGTTGTAACTATTATAGCACTAGTTTGGTTGAAAAACTTAACTTTCGTACCCCATCCTAAATACTTTGCATTAGCTAAATGAAGATGGAGATATAATAGTCAATAGACAAATGAAGGTCAAGTTTTTTGTAGGAAAGCATGAAGATAAAGTTTTATGTGATGAAGTACCTATAGAAGCTTGTCATATTTTGTTAAGGAGGTCATGATAATTTGACAAGAAAATCATGCATAATGGCCTCACTAAAGAGATTACCTTCATCCACAAGGATAATAAGTTTGTACTTCATCCTTTGCACCTTTACAATTGTTGGACGATCAAGTACAAATGAAAGCAAAAAGAGAAAATAAAAAAAAATAATCCACAAAATGAAAAAAAAAATAGTCCTTAAAGATTCATCTGAGGTGTGGGAGATTGGTGTTCCTTCCCATGAGGTCATTCAGAAAGAACATTTTGTCACATAAATAAATAAAAAGATTTCTCTTAACTGAACAATCTTCATACCTCCTTCTTTGTAAAAGAACACTGACGTGCACTGCCACTTCTTCAAAATTTAGGGTTTGTCTCCTGAAATGCAAAAACTTTAAAAGAGTTTGATGACATGTTCCCTATAGAAGGTTCAACTGGACTTTCACCTTTTAGAGGTCAAATAGATTTTGTTCAGGAGCTAGTCTACCCAACAGGGCAACTTATAGAACAAATCCAAAGGAGACTAAGGAGATAGAATGCCAAGTTCAAGAGTTGTTGGATGAGGGTCGGGTACAAGAAAGTCTCAGTCTTAGTGTTGTACTTGTCTTGTTGGTGCTTAAGAAAGATGGTAAATGGAGGATGTGTTGCAATTGTCGAGTAATTAGTAACATCACTATCAAATACTGACACCCAATTTCGAGGCTTGATGATATGCTTTATGAATTTCATGGTTCTACAATATTTTTCAAAATTGATTTGAAAAACAGATATCACCAAATTCGAATTAAAGAAGGTGATGAGTGGAAAACTACTTTCAAAACTAAATTTGAACTATACGAGTGGTTGACAATGCCTTTTGGCCTTATTAATACACCTAACACTTTCATGAGGCTTATGAATCATACCCTTACGAACTGCATAGGTAAGTTTGTCGTAGTTTATTTTGATGATAATTTGGTGTGTAGTAGTAGTTTAGATTTACATTTACAACATCTTAGGGAAGTGTTGTCTTTACTTAGAAAAAATAAATTGTTTGCAAATATTGAAAAATGTATTTTTGTGTAGATAGTGTTGTATTCTTAGGGTTCATAGTCAATAAAAATTGGATCCACGTTGATCCCACAAAAATAAAAGCCATCCAATAATGGCCAACTCCAAAGAATGTAAGAGAAGTTAGGAGTTTCATTGACTGACAAGTTTTTATAGAAGATTTGTGCCTAATTTATCTAGTCTAGCCTCTGCACTCAATGATTTGGTGAAGAAGGATGTCACATTCCATTGGACATAAAAACAAGAAAAAGCATTCTAAGAGCTAAAAGAAAAGCTTACTAATGCACCTATTATAACTATTCTTGACTTTTCAATAACTTTTAAGTTAGAATGTGATTTATCAAGAGTAGGAATAGGTGCAGTTTTGTTGCAACGAGGACATCCTCATTGTTTTTTTAAGTGAAAAATTACATGGTGCCTCCCCCAACTATCCCACCTATAATAAAGAGCTCTATATACTTATGAGGGCCCTTCAAACTTGGGAACATTACCTCGTTTTCAAAGAATTTGTCATTCATAATGATCACGAATTGCTTAAATATTTGAGGGGTCAGCACAAACTCAACAAAATACATGCAAAAAGGATGGATTTTTTAGAGCAATTCCCTTATGTGATAAAATATAAGAAAGGAAAATTTAATATTGTTGTTGATGCCTTATCTAGAAGGCACACTTTGTGTTTCAAAACTTGGAACCCAAATTCCTAGATTTAATCACATACCAGAACTATATGCTCAAGAATATGAATTCTCTTCCATTTTTTATAGTTGTCAATATAAGCCACAAGGAGGGTTTTATGTATTTGAGGGGTTCTTGTTTAATTAAAGAAGGAAAATTATGTATACCCCAATGATCACATAGAAGACTCCTTGTTAGAGAAATGCATGAGCGAGGTCCCATAGGCCATTTTGGAGTTGATGAAACATTGAAAATGCTTAAAGAAAAATTGTTCTGGCCCCACATGAGATGTGAAGTTCAATGACATTGCTATAAATGCATTGCATGCTTACAATCTAAATCTAGAGTGATGTCTCATGGTTTGTATACTACCTTACCCATTGCTTGTGCTCCTTGAGAAGATATCAGTATGGACTTTATCCTAGGATTACCCAGAACCCAAAGGGGCTTTGATTCTATTTTTGTAGTGGTTGATCGCTGTAGTAAAATGACACATTTTATGCCCTGCCACAAAGTAGATGATAAAAGGAATGTCGCCAAGCTCTTCTTGAGAGAAATAGTTAGACTTCATGGGTTGTCTAAAACTATAGTTTCAGATAGAGATAAACTTTGTCAGTCATTTTTGGAGAACGCTTTGGGAAAGACTGGGCACTAAATTGAATTTTTCCACCTCTTGTCATCCTCAAACAGATGGGCAAAGTGAGGTTGTAAATAGATCTTTGTCTACTATGCTCAAGGCAGTTCTGAAGGGTAACCATTGATCTTGGGATGAGTATCTTCCCCATATTGAGTTTACTTGTAATAGGGTAATTTATGAAACTATCAAAGTATTTCCTTTTGAGGCTATGTATGGTTTCAACCCTCTTGCACCTTTAGATTTTGGTACCCTTACCAAACCACATGTTTATTCACAAAGAAGGGGTATCCAAGGTTGAATTTATTGAGAAGCTACATAAGAGGGTTAGAGAAAAAAAAATACAACAACAAATTGAGAGATACACAAGATAAAACAATAAGTGGAAGAGATAGCTATTTTTTTGAAAGGGGATTGACATTGATTCTGTTTTCCTCACACAAAGGAAGTGCTAACTAAACCCTGGGGGAGATGGTCCTTTTCATGTCCTCCAACGGATCAATGTAATGCATATAAGTTAGATATGCCAAAAGAATATGGAGTGCATACCACTTTTAACATATCTAATCATCTTCCTTTCACATGTGGCACAAATGATGAGATAAAATCAATAGATTTGAGGAGAAATCCTCTTTGAGAGGGAGGAGAGAATGGAAAACCCCTTAGTAAAGGATCAACTACAAGATCCATGGCCGAGAGAATACAAGATGAGTGGAATTTTGCTAAAGTCAACAAAATCAAACTTTTATCAACTTGAGCCAATTTTCCACTGTGTATAGAATAATTTTAGAATTCTCTGTAGTTTTTTAGCATAGAATTTATTTTTTTAATGAATTTTGTAAAATAAAAATGCATAGAAAAAACCATTAATCCAAGCTAGATGAAGTGGTGATACCAATAATAAATTACTGCAACATTTGGGTTAATTTGGAGGGTTGATTAGCCACCTAAAGCTGATGTGGAGGGACAGAAATAACCTAGGTTGAGGTGGCTTGTCAATGAAGAGGAAATTTCTTGGTAAGGAAAGCATGCATTCCACATGGCAAGTGTTTATTGGAGAGTTTTATATTTTGAATTTAAAATTCAAATTTTGGCTCCAATTTTAATAAACCCCTCATCGTATAAATTAGAGGGTTAATCACTTGTAAATTCAACTTTGAATGAGTAATAGAATTATGCCAAATTTGCAGCTCACTTGTTCTTTATGTTCTTCTATGTTAGCATTTCTTTGAGAGTCTTTAACCTAGAGCAATGTTAGAAGTTGGCCCAACCTCTTCTAGCTTTCCTTTTATAAGTTTTAGTATTCTTATATCTATGAGGAGCTAAATTCTCAATTTTTGGGATTAGGTTATATCTTTCTGAGCTCTCTTGTAATCATTATGTTTTTCATATTTATATCTTTTCTTTAAATAATCCAGTATTTTAATTTTACAGTTATTGTCTGTCTTGTTGATTCGTGACTTGATCATTGATTCTTAGGATATTAGGAAATGTCCTATGTAATTAGAAACTAAATTAAAATATCAGATGCAAGCTTGTATCTAGGAACAAAGCAAGATTTGTTTGTTATCTTAAGACCCTCGTGGATATTGCAAGATTTATTTATATAATTGATCAATAAATTGATGGTTAATATATAATATTAGATTCATCTACTAAGGAATTGGGATTGAGTATTATTGTGGGTTGACATTGATTATTGATAGAAAAGAAGTTAAACATTTTTATACATGAGAGTGAAGACTGATGAGATCTAACCCTGACATGTTCTTACTATTGATATTAAATCTTTTTTTGTCCATTTCAATTGATGATAAAAATTATAAATATTATTTTATTTTCTACACTCAAATCCAAATTATGGAATTGTTCTTGAATTTGAATTTATTATAATTGTAATCATTTGCCTTAAATTACACAAATTCCTTAGGAAAGAATAATATTTTTATTACTTGCTACATTATGACTGATGCACTTGTCATAATAGCAAAATAGGCTAACAATTTCTTACAAGATGGTTATAAAGAAGAAGGTTTTATAGCAACTTCTTGTTTAATTCCAAACAAACATTTTTCTTACCTTTCTTGTTCTTTCATCTCTCTTTTTTCTTTTCTCTCTTTTTTCCTTCTAAATCTTTCTATTTAATTTTTCTTGTCTAAGCTCCATCTCTTTAAGTTTTTTTTATCTAAATGAGCTAGACAATATTATTGTTTTTCTATTCTTTCTATCTTTTCCTTCTCCACTTCTTTCTTTTTCAAATATGAAGGCGAAATAAATTTTCTTCTCATGCACGCCTTTAACTCATTTCAATTCAGAATTTCTAATTTTGTAACATCATTTTGCCTTTGTCTCCACCAAGACATGACATATTCTTGAAAACTAGTAGCCATGGATAATCTTCTATATTTATCTACTTTGTGGCATTTAAAAAGTTTCTCAACCATCATTTCCCGTCCTAAATGTTCCTAAACATTTTTATATCCATAGAAAGTAGGGAGGTTTATCACAGGCTCTATAGAATGGAAATGACTTCTAGGCTTATGATTATATCTAAAGAATGGTTGATTATTATAACAAGAATTAATGCACACCTATTCTTCTCTTAATCCTCTCACGTCATGATTTCTCTGACTAATCCTTTAAGGGTGATCTCTAACACTCTCATGTATGTGAAAATAATCACTTATTTTTCGTTTAAAAAAGATTTTTCACAAATAATTTGAAAATAAAATTATCAAAAAAAAGAGTGATAAAATGTTTTCACAAAAAGATCTTTAAGTTTGGATGAAGTTCTCTATGAAGAAATATTAACGGAAGTCTTTTGAGTAGACTTTTAGGAAAGAGATGTGCGTCACTTGGAAAACTTAAGTACCAAGTTTTTTCTAAGTAGAGTTTTCCTCAATCCTCTTCCACAACATCTCTTAACAAAAAACACCTTCTAAAAGATTTTTCCCTTATGTGAAATCCTAAAGACCAAAGGAAGTTCAATCTATTGAACATGAGAAAAACTAAGTCTAAATTGCCACAAAGACCAAACAAAAAAATAATAAAAAAAGGTTGCAAGAATGTAAAACAAAGCAAGTAACTAGATGAATTTCCTAAGTGAAAATGCAAGTGACAATTAGAGCTCCGTGACACATTTCCACTGCTACACTTAGACTATTACGATGTTTACTCTTGGGATTGCTCTAGTGACATTCTCCCAAACACAAAATAAGTAAAAGAAATTACAAAATTAACACGAAATTCTATGACAAGTAATTATAATACAAATATTTAATATTTTTTTATTCTTTGAGACTTGTTAATTCCAAGCCACAACTTGTTTATTCTCCAAAGGTGAGTATTCCTTGCAAAGTCTTTTGCATTCTCTTAGGATGCTACCTATAAGTTAGTTCAATTCTCACAAAGAATAAATTTTTGAAGTGTATTCCACGTCATGAGGCCAATAATGAAAAAACAATAGAAGTTCAATTTCAAAAATAAAACCCAGGAGAAATTAATGATAAGACACGACATAAAAATTAACTAAAAATTAATACAAACAAGAAATTAAAGATAGTTCAAAAGGTAGGTACTAAAAAAGAATTTCTCATAAATAGGTTCTAGATTTTGATTACAAAATTAAAAGATGTCTTCAAATTCTCAGTAGAGAAAATTAATGTAGCTCAACTTCAGTTCAACTAGAGATTGAAATCGTGGCTCTCTAAATTTTATCAAATGCCTCATGTAATCACGTGTAACCACTTTTTTTCATTTGGCTTAAAAAACATAAAACAATTTGGCTTAAAAATATAGATCCCACATAAATAAAATTTTACAAAATTTCTCTTATAATTCTGATTTCAACGTTTAGTGGTCTGTTAGAACACCACAAAACAATAATACCTAGTAATACTTTGCACACACACCTGCATTCTGAATATACCTCTTTGATTGAAAAGTAGTTCCTTAGAACCACATACAAAGGAAACAATTATCCCTTTCTCATAGGTTTACACCCTGTCATCAATACAAAATTATTCTCTATCTCTTCCCCTGCTTGGGCCTGGTCTTAAATAGACCCACCTTCTACACCTAAGTAACCCAACCACCTCTATTTATTTGATTTTCTACTATAATAAAACTTTCTGTCTTTAGAGGTCTAACAATACTCGTCTCTTAAAAACCTACCTTGTCCTCAAGGTGGAATTCCAAGAACCATTCTTGAATATTTGTCAAATCCTCCCAAGTAATCGCTTCATCTGCATCACCTTCCCTTCTCTAGTTCTTCTTGTTTATCTTCAATTCTGGTTTGTAACACCTTCTTTGGTTTTAACCTTTCTCTAATTCCCTGCAAATTTGGTGGTAACGTTGATCTGACTTGACCCTTTCCTACTGCATGTTTGAGCTGAGAAAAATGAAAGATTGGGTGAATCTGTGCTCCCTCTGGCAATTGCAATCTATAAGCTACAGGGCTCAATTGAGCTATCACTACAAATGATCCATAATAGTGTGCTGATAGTTTCGGGTGTAATCTAGTAGACACGAACTGTTGTTTGTGGGGTCTGATATTCAAATACACTTCATCCCCCAATTTAATTGTTGACGGTTTTGTGTCTGTTGGCGAATTTGGATATATGGTCCTGGGCTTGCTGTAGGTGAAATTTGAGTTGTTTTAATGCCTCATCCCAATTAACCAAATCTTGTGCCACTGTCTCTACTACTGTTTCCCCTACAATATAACGAGCTATTGACGGTGATGGCTTTCCATATACTACCTCAAAGGTAGTATACCAATATTCATCCCAGGAAATGAATTGCACCCATGCCTTTGGTTGTTCCAAGCTAAAACATCGCAAATAAATTTCTAAGATTCTTTTTAATACCTCCGTTTGCCCGTCTGTCTCTGGAGATAAGTTGTGCTTATACTTAATTACATCCCTTACAATCAGAAGAGCTCTTTCCAAAACAAACTCATGAATATAGAATCTCGATCACTCACAATTGATGTAGGAATTTCATGTAGGCTTATCACCTCCCTTCCGAACACCTCCGCTATCGACTTAGCTGAATATGGGTGTTTAAGGGGAATAAAATACTCATATTTGTTGAGACAATCCACTACGACAACAATGGTGTCATACCCATTAGATTTGGGCAATCGAGTGATGAAGTCCATACTAACCTCCTCCCATACTACTGTTGGAATGGGTAAAGGTTGCAACAACCCCTGAGGTGAGCTAGCCAAATACTTATTATGTTGACATACGGTGCACTTAGCTACAAATTATGTGATGTCTCTCTTCATCACGATCCAATACAACAATTGATCAATTCTTCCAAAAGTGTGAAACACTCCCGAATGCCCTCCTAAAGGAGTAATATGAAACTCCTTTGTCATTTTCAGTATCCATGCCGATGTTGTCGAAATCACCAACCTCCCCTTGTAATGCAACCTCCCATTCTCTAATGTATAATTTCCATTCATCTTAGGATTTTCTTTCAATTTTGCTATAATTCTTTGCAGTTTAGTGTCATTTTGGATCTCATCTTCAATCTTTTCAAGATCCTACCAATATGGTCTGGAAATTTCATTGATCTCGGCTCCTTTTTCTTCAAACGACCAAGACAAGGCATTCGTTACTTTATTGGTCACCCCTGGTTTATACACAATATCAAACTCACACCCCAACAATTTGGCTAACCAATTTTGCTGACTTTGAGTTGTAATCCTTTGTTCCAAGAGGTATTCTAGACTCTTTTGGTATATACACACTGTGAACCTTCTCCCTATCAAATAAGGTCTCCAATGTTGGATGGCTAAGACAAGGGCCATTAATTTTTTTTTAAATTGACTTAGCCAAAGATGTATTAGCCAACGCCTTGCTAAAGAATGTTATTGGCTTCTTATCTTGTGAGAGAACCGCTCCTATGCCTTTTCCATATGCATCACATTCAATACAAAACTGCTTGCTGAAATTGGGCAAGCTTAATATCAGGGTTGTGGTAAGGGCTTCTTTCAACTGCTCTAAAGCCCAAGTCCCTGCCTCTGTCCATGTGAAATTTCCTTTCTTCAATAGTTGAGTTAAAGGTCGTGCCAGCTTCCCATAATTGTGTATGAACCTCCTGTAATATCCTGTTAAACCCAAAAATCCCCTCAAAGATTTAACGTTCTTGGGTATCGGCCATTGCTTCATCGCCACCACCTTTTGTGGGTCCATTTCACCCCTTCTTCTGAAATAAGATGACCCAAATACTGCATCTCCCTTCTTCTAAATGAAAACTTCTTCAAATTGGCAAAGAACTTGTGTTTTTGTAAAGTCTTGAGAACCATCTGAAGTTGACTCAAGTGTGTTTCCCATGTCTTGCTATATATAAGGATATCATCAAAAAATACCAAAATGAACCTTATCAAATACGACTACAAGATAGAGTTCATGCCACATTGGAAGGTGGCTAGTGTATTGGTAAGCCCAAAAGGCATCACCAACGATTCGTAATAACCATGGTGAGTGCGGAAGGTAGTTTTCTGGATATCTTCTTCCTTCATCCGAATCTGGTGGTAACTAAAACCCAAATTCACCTTAAAGAAATAGCGAGCTTCATGCAATTCGTCTAACAACTCTTCTATTATCGGTATTTGAAATTTATCTGGTATTGTAGACTTATTTAAGGCCTTATAGTCCACATAAAACTTCCAGCTATCATCTTTCTTCTTCACAAGGATAATTTAGCTTGAAAATGGATTGTTAGTAGTTCCACTTGCTTCTCTATTTTCGCTTTCATCACATAAGGGTATCTATATGGTCTGACATTTATAGCTTAAACTCCATCCTTTAAAAGGATTTTATGATCCACTCCTTTTTGTGGCGACAATTTCTGGTCCTCCTTAAAAACCCCTATACATTCCTTCAATATCTCTTCCAATTATCATCTCTATTTCTCGGTTAAATTTGCTTTCTCACCTTTCCCATCTTTGAATTCCTCATATCAATCCCCAGATCACTTGCGAGGTCACCATAATTTTTCTCAAAGTAGGGTCTTAAATTTGGATGGCTTACCCGTGATAGTGGTAAGTCATTGTTAGCGTCTTCCAAATGACCCTCACATCCCTCAACATGGCCAGCCAAGCTATTCCAAGAATCATGTATACTCTACCCAGTTCGAACAAATAGAATATTTCCTTAATGATATGATCCTCTATCTTCACTCTCATATCTTTACAGCATCCCCTAGTGCTTCGTTTAAACCCATCTCCCAATTTCACACTATAAGCACGAGTCTCTTCCACCGCTAGGCCCAAACTATGCACCATCTCTTTAGAAATGAAATTGTGGCTTGCTCCACTATCAATCAAGATGAATACCTTCTTACCTATGACCTCTCCTTGTAATTTCATGGTGTGTGGCTAAGTCATTCCCCCTGCTAATAGCACATATAAATTCATGTGGTTGCACTCTTTATCTTCATGACTTTCATTCTCCAACTCCTCCATATCCTCTTTCGACCCCCTTGGTTGGCTCGTGCCCTCAACCCAATCTTCCTCATTTTCTCTGTAGATCATCACTCTCAAGTTTTTATCAGGACATTTATGTCCATAATGGTAAGCACCACCACAATGGAAACAACGTCCTTCCTCCGTTTGTTTCATATACTCCGGGTAGGGTAATGTTCTTGATCCTCTACTTTTCGTCACATCTCCCTTATTCAAATTTGGTCGAGTTTCTTGTGTAATTCCCTCCTTGCATTACTGACAACACTTGGTATCAATGTTTTGTTCGTCTCCATGTGACTATCCCCTCTCACTATTACTCTAATGCCTCATGTGAATCGGTATTGAGAATTTCGGTAACACTCACCCCTCCTTTGTCACAGTTTGCCGTCTCCTCCAAGTCCATGGCAATCTCCATAGCTCTCGTTAATTCCTTAGGATCATGTGGTTTGATTAGAAGCCTCACCTTGGGTTGTAATCTAGTCATAAAGTACCCTAACATCTGCTCCTCCATAACATTAGGCGCTTGAGACACCAATACTTCAAATTCTTGAATATAATCTTCAATGCTCCCTTGTTGCTTAATCTTGGCTAACCGTTCAAGAATAGAGATTCGTTCTCTCCCTCCAAATCTTCTAATCAAGGATGTTGTAAACTCTTCCCAAGATAGGTTCTTGGTTTTTTGTCTCCAAAATTTAGACTAGTAATTTGCACTCCCTTCTATCGGGATCGCGACGGGGTGATGAAAAAATAAATTTTAAAAATATTTGGATAGAGATTGGAGTTGTCACCCTAGTTTATTATGAAAACTATGAAAAAAACCAAAAAAAAAAATAAAATGTCTACTAACTAGATTTAAGATTCAGGAGTCGGTTATGCGTAGCGAGGGTATTAGCACCCTATAACTCCCGTCCTAAGACTATACCTTTAATCAAATAAGAAAAATGAGTGTGGTTTTACAAAATGTTATTTTTTCAAAAAAGTAATAATAGAGGTGCAATTACAGCAAATAAAAGACGCAAATAATAAATCAAACAAATATTAATAAAAAAAGCAAATGAAATAAATAAAAATAAACCAAAATGCCAATAAAATAAAATATATACAAAATATAAATAAATAATAAAAACAAGATGTCAGTAAAATATAAATAATAGTAAAAATAAAGAGGTAAATAAAATAATAACAAATAAATAAAAATAATAAAAAATGCAAATAAAATAAAAATAATAAGTAAAAATAAACAAAGAAAATACATATTTTAATCTTTTTTGTGCTTGACAAGGATTGACATTGGTCTTACGTATTTCTATAAAGGAAAACAAGTTTCATATAGTTTTAGTTTGAAATTTTTTTTAATGATCTTTGATATTTTAATTTTAAAAACTTTATATATTTTTTATATTTTCACAATTTTATTTGAAATATAACATTATTTATTAATTTGTTAAGAAAAAAAGAAAAAAAAAGTAATGGTAATAATAATAATAATAAAAACAAATAATGGTTTAGGGTTTCTTTTGAGTGCTCTGATGGGTTCTAATGGGGTTAAGGTTCCTGTTGAGTACTCCAATGTTCTTACTTCCATGATTCACTGAGATTTTGAGTTTTCCAATAGGGTTTTCTTTTTGTATGACAGAGATAGAGATTGTGACAGGAGCAACAATCTCTCGGTTTGGTTGGGAACTTGAGAAAGTGTAAAAAGCAACAATCCCCAAGCAACAACTCAAATAAATAAATAAATAAAAATTATTTACATTTTATCTATTGCTATGTCATTTAATATTACACCATGTATTCACAAAGCAAATACAATGCAATATGAAAATACAAAAGTATAAAGGACAAAAAACGTACCAATTGAAGACTATTTGTAATTCCTTTGACCTTTCTTTTGTAATTTGATTCCTGTTGAGCACCTGTTGAAGCTCCGATCAAGATCCTTAGATGACTCTAAGCACACACTAATCTTTTTCAAGCGCTGTAACATGTCTCTGTGTTTTTCTATGTGTATCTCTGTTTTGTGGCCGTAGTGTATTTTTTTTTTTGTGGATGTAGTGTGTAATTTGTGTAAAACAATCGTGTGTTAATAGACAGAGTAGGGTCTGAATTGAATATAATAATCTTCCCTTTAATTGTGATTTATAAAATTCTCTCTAATCATATAAATTATTTTTTTTCTAGCTTTTAATTTTCGGGTGGCAGTAAATTTTAATGAGTATTCCTTTATTAAGCAAAATTGGGACATTAATTTGATTAATCAGAATTATTTGAATTAAAGCAGAATAATCAATTATCACTAATAGGCCCCAAAATAGACTTTCTAATATCATTAGCTTTCTTTATTAGATTTATTTTATTCAAAATTCGAATTAATTTCATAATCAGACTTAAACAATATTTAATCAAGCAAAATTTTATCAATTTTAATTAAATCAAATAACCTACACACTAATTCTTAAAATAACTAAAAGAGCTTAGTGAACTGTTGAAGCTCATTTTTTCAATTAAACCTTAAGAGATCGAGGCTTTTTATTTTTATTTTATTTTCTACTAGTTGTTTAGAAGATGAACCCAATTAAATAAAATCCAACTCTTCTCTCTTTTATTTTATTTTTCTTTTTGCAAATGAAAATAGACTTTTATTTTTATTATTATTACTACAATTATTTACAATTACTATTTATTCTTATTTTTTTATTTTATTTAACATAATAATAATATTATTATTATTATTTATTTTCTTTTTTAAACAAATTTATTTTATCTTTTCCTCAATAAAAATTAAAAAAACTAAATTATTATTATTATTATATTTATTTTTATTTTGTAAAAAGCAAATAAATATTTTACTAAAAATAATGAAAAGGTGAGAACTTAAATCATATTTTATTATTATAAAAATAAAAGATTATAAAATTCAAACGTAAATTCTAAATATTGAAAAAAATATATATTTTTATTATCTTCTCCTTTATTTATTATTATTATTTTTCAATTTTTTATTTATATATTTTTTTTATTTTATTTGTCCGGACGAAATTGGTATTAACACCTTTCATACTTATGAAAGCCAACTTCAATCTCCTTGGTTGTCACGTTTTGCACCTCAAAGAATTTCTCAGCAGGGGAGACCCATCCTTGAAGGTCCAATCCTTCAAAAATTGATAATTCTACTCTTCTCGTCCAAGCCTTGGTTCCTTCCTCTTCCTCTTCTTCCATTTTCGTGATCAAAACTTCATTCCCTTTTTATCTTCCCCATTCATGGAGTTCTCTCCCCCTTCAGAGTTTTTGTCTAGTTTCTTGAAATCCTTTAACATTTCTTTGATTTCTTTTAAATCGAATAAGCTTTCCTTGACAGTCATCATATTTGATTTCAACTCTGCAATGACGGATCCTTGTTTTCCAGCCCACTTCTCCAAGGTGTTCACTCGGTGCTCCATTTCTCACGAACACGGAAATAAATTTCCTCCTCCCAAAAGGATATGACAAGTCGGTCCAATTTGTTAGAACACTACAAAAGAATAATACCAAGTCATACTTTGCACACACACACACAGACACACACCTGTATTCTGAATATACTTCTTTGATTGAAAAATAGTTCCTTAGCACCACATACAAAGGAAACAATTATTCCTTACTCACAGGTTTGCACCCTATCATCAATACAAAATTATTCTCTATCTCTTCCTGTGGCCGAGTTTGGTCTTAAATAAACCCACCTCCCACACCTAACTAACCTAACCACCTCTATTTATCTGAATTATTTTCTTCTATAATAAACCTTCAATCCTATATTTGTTTCCAAAGGTCTAACATAGTCCCATTTCAATTTCAATCATGTAAAAGAGACTATATACGTGTCCCACATAAAAATCAAAATAAATGGTTCTTCAAACTGTCGACCCACTAGAACAATTCAATTCTCTAAGAAACTCTGGCGTGTTTCACTTTAATTTAATTCAATTGAGTCTCAATTTTCACTGCACCAAATCAACACTTATGCACCATCTTTTCCAGCAAAGATAAGGGCCAAGAGAGAGCATGAACACAAGAGAATTTCTTATGGAATTGAGAAAATTGCACAAAATCAAATGCAAACCAAGATAACGGCCAAGAGAGAGCATGAATACCAAGAATTATACTGGTTCACTCTTCTTCAAGAGTTACATTCAGTCTCTTTACCAACAAGCAAAGAAATTCACTTAAGAACACTAAGTTCAAGCAATACAACCACTAATACATTTGCACCCTACAAGAAACCTCAGCACACTATAGAAAACACAACTCTGAACCCCATAGAGAAATAAAAAATAGTGCAAAACCCTACTGGACACCTACAAATGTAAATCCTATAAAATTTGTGGACAAACCACTCCCAATTACATCAAATAGCAAAAATGAAACCCAATCTTAATTCTATATAAAACTATAAAACTATTCTTAATTTTAATTTAATTGACGTATAATAAAATTTATAATATGCGCATGATGACAATTTATAAAAATAATGCCGTAAATTTTTACCTGTGAAATAGTTATATTGTTGATTTTTAAAAGTTAAGAGACCTAATTAAATATTGAAAAAGCTAAATTATTGCATTTTAAAAATTGGCATGCTTAATTAAACCATAGAGGAATGAAATTAAATAAAATAAATAAGTAATCGGATAAAAAAATTATCAATTTGTTAACCTAATCGTATTAACAAATTTCTAGTTTGTTAACCTATTTAATTTTTTGTACTAAAAAAACCATTTTAAAATATTCAAAAAATATTTTAATAATATTTTAAAAATAATCATTTTAAAATAAATAAATTATTATACTTAATTAGTAGACAAGGTATAAACTTTTGGATATAGTCATTGCGTATACTTTTTTTATGTTTAATCATTCATAATTATAATATAATTTTATCTTTTAGTCTTTATATTTAAAAAACATTTATTTTAACTCTCACACATACCATTTTAATTCGTTTTAGTCATATATATATATATATATATATATATATATATATATATATGTATATATATATAATTCTCAATATATTAAAACAATATACATAAAGCTCAAATAAATTATGTAAATTAAGAGATAAATTTTATTTTATTATATACAATGAAATGAGTAATTATTATTTCTATTTGTTGGAAAAAAAATCTTTGTAACTGATTAAAATTTTCAATAATTAAGAAATTCATTTTAAAATTAATATGTCTTACCACGCCGGCCACCCCTTCCTCCTCTCTCTCTGAGTCAGTTAGAACAGCGAAAAAAAATATAAGATTTTGAATAGACTACGCTTACAAATAAATTTCAAATATGTCAACTTATTTTTAATTAAGGATCATATTGAATTAATAGCCAAAATGTTGACCTATGTCAGAAATATAAAAGCAAGATCTAATTTATTAATTTAAATTTATAATATAAAAAAACGTGCGGACGTTTGTGACATGTTAAAGAGAATAACTTTTGGTAATCCAAAGGCCATGCTTGCCTTTAGACCGTTACTAACCTGAAAGGTTGTGGAATTTATCAAATAAACATATTTTTGTTTAAATAAATCCACTTCAAATGTTAGTTTACAACTTCAATATTACCTAAAATGTAACTATTTATGTCAAATGACAATTACATTTCTCATTTTCAAATCCCATATTACATCTGATCAAATATTTTAGACTTTACAACCTTTTATTAAATTTCTTACAGTATCAATGCAAAATAATAATTCAGTAAGAAATTAGTCTAAAAGACAAGGATTGAATACTTTGAAAAAGTAAATACTCAATTAAAAAAGCTTGAAAACCAAAATCACATTATAATTATAATTTTTACTTTAAAAATAGAATATAAATAATCATTGAAGGATATAAAACAAATAGTTATATATTTAATTTTAGGGTTACAATAACTTTTATCCTAATGTCAAAACATTTAAGAACAACTTTTTATTGGTACTTATTTAATAAAGATATATTATGTAAACATCTTGCAAAATTAAATTTCTATCACATTCCTAAAATTTATCTCAATAGAAACTATATTATGTGGTAACAAATAACTAATATATATATCACATTTAACAATACAAATACAAAAGTAAAACATTCAAAGAAGATAATTATGCTCTCCATCAACTCACTGACTAGTTCTAATATTTGTCAAATTTCTAATATTTGTCAAATTCTTTGTTCACGTATAACATGAGTATAGCAAATTTAAAAATAAAATATACATCACACAAAAAGAAAGGTAAGTTAGAAAGTTTTAAATGTATAATAATAAATTAAATTTCTATTTTAGCTAAATTTCAACACATTAGACTCTCATAATTCATCTCATATATCACATTGTCATCATCACATCTCTACAATAACTCATATCCTACATACACTGACTCATATAAAAAGATAGTTAAACTCTACTTCTGAAAGACTCATGAATGAATAAGATTTAGAGGTCTGCACCTGTCATACTACTTCCCAATGTGAGTCCGTACAGTTACAACACAAATGTTTCATCAATTTTTTTTATCAATCATCATATGACAAGGTTAATCCATTTGATTTGGTACCATTGGTTCTTTTTCACACCATAATTCAATCATATGAACCTCCTCCAACTCTCACTACCTGGGTATCTTCATTTATATGATTCTAAATATTCTCTTAACAAATCAAGATACCTTCTTATTGGTCAAATCCACAAACAATGCACATTCTAAACACTCTCAACACGGGTGTCTCATTTCCTAAAGATACTATATCGTGATCACGCATCACATCAATCGACAATATTTCATACAATATTTACTTTCAAAACCATTTCTCAATTCACATCACTTCAAAATCATCCAACATACACACACACACACACACATATATATATGAAATTCCACAATCAATTCCTGGAAGAAAGTTTGGAAATTGTGATCACGTCATCCCCACATACAGGTCTTCTAACCTGGGTCCTATTGTAAAATAAAACTACCATCCCTGACCTGAATTCAAGGAGAAACACTCAAAGAGCTCAAATTCCTAGGGAGCAACATGGATAACCTAACCTACACCATAGAGTCCGGACCAATGATCATAACACATTAGTAGAGCCATGAATTAACAAAGACTAATTCTGATGATAGAAATACTACATGCAACCACAATCTACCTAGGTAAACAAAAAACTCAATCTAAATCTAAAAGGGATAGGAGCAAAATGAACTTATTCTAAATAAACTTCTGATCAAACAATCTTGTTCTAAATTCTGCCACGAGTCCAATAGTGACTCTAATCGTCAATCTGATGATAGGTGAGATCAGAACTCTAGAGAGAAGGCAATTAGAAAAAAGAATTTTATTTCTAGATGATAGTTTTATAAAAATAACTGATTTTTCTATTTATATAAACTTTTCACTTTTAATAATAAAATATTCAAATATCATTTTTCTGATATCACTTATACTCTATAGTTATTTTCTATATAAACTTTTCATTTTTAATAATAAAATATTCGAATGTCATTTTTCTTACATCATTTATACTCTATAGTTATTTTCTACGATCTTACCATTTCAATTATAGAAGATGAGTTTTTTTTTTAACAAGAACTCTCAAGATCTCTCAAATAATAAATTATCTTCTATTATAAAATAAATTTTTGTGAAACCTAGACAAATTTACCTTAGATCTTAAAGTGAGAACTATTATTAGAACAAAAGTTAAATTACATAGGGTTTAAAAAAATAGCATCAAATATCAAAATAAGATTTTGCAATAAAGACATTCTAAAAATTTGCGAAAATAAAAATTAATATTTTTTTATTAATAATCCAGAAATTTGGTAAAAAAAACATAGTGAACCAATGAAAATATGAAAAAAAAAATATTATTTAAGTTTTCTCAATAAAGATAAATGAACTTAGACTATCTGCTACTTTTATACAATATAAATTTATCATTATTATTATTATTATTATATATATATATATATATATATATGTATATATATGTATATATATATATATATATATATATATATATATATATATATATATATATATATATATATATATATATATAACTTCCAACAACTTACACATAAATTAAAATATAAAATTAAAAAGCATTATATGAGAAATTCCAAAAATTAGTTTACGTATAAATTAAAAGAAACATATTAATTTTTTCTTAAAAATCTTTTAAGAAAAATCTATCTGAATCATATCCTAAATATGAATATGCCAACCTTTAGGATGGTCCAAGGTGGAAGGGTCCCTACAAGATGGTGACATGGTTTGTGATGACTGAGAATAAAAATATAAGAGATTGAGATGGGTACATTTTGTGTTGCAACGTAGAATGATAGGAAACAACACATGCTCCCTTTCCCAACACCAAGAGTTACCAAGAAGCAACCAACCAAAATTGAGAATAAAATATGTACCATGATGGTGGTGGCTAGGTTTGGTGTGCTGAGAAAAAAATCAGGATGGATACAATAAAATACAATAAAATTCAGATGTATGGAGTGGGACAGCTCCCTGACCCCGCCCTTTTTCCTAAGCCAAACATGTGACTTTAACTAATGTTGAGAAGTCCGCAAAAAAAGTTCAAGGAATGGAATATGCTTCCAACATGGAAAGAGGCAAATGTGTAATATAACTAGTACTTTATAAAAATAGTAAATTTATTATATAAATTTAGTTTGGTAAATATAGAAAAATTAAAATAATAACAAATAAAATGTATAATAAATATGAAATTTTATCATTATATAACTTTGAAATAATAATAAATAATAGAAACAATAATGAAATATCGAAAAAACTATATTTATTCATGACAAGAACTAAAATCTAAAAGAGGACAAAAAATTTCAGAAATTTTCTCTCAAAATTTTTCTATCAAAATTTTTACTTGAGAAGAGAACATCTTTTTGTCTAATTCATCTTGAAAAAAAAAACAAACACAAGCATTAACGACAAATATTTTGCAATACTTGTAAAGAATCTGCTCAAATTAAAAAATATAGTGAAGTACAAGAAGCGATGAGGACTGATATCAATCAACTTAAAGATCAAATGAGCCAAATTCTCGAGGCTCGGGCAGCCTTAAAGAGCACTAGGGAAGCCCCTGTGGCTAAACATGAAGAAGTGACTTTCTCCTACCCTTATATAGTCTTGGTTGTTATAGATACAAAACAATGTCACTCAAGGGGTTAAGGTGGCTCCCATCGAGCTTTTCCAATATGGCCTTTCTCCAGGTTATACTTTGACATTTGAGGAATATTCTGAACAAATCAAGTGCCACTCACTGTCCCTGTTAGGACCCCCATCATGTATGCAAACCAGCGGGAGTAACTTCATATGCCAACAGAAACTCACGCTGCAGGTGGAAATGCGGTCTGAACAACTACTTTCACTGGACCTCAAATAATTGCCCAAGCAAGAGTTTTGTTGAAAAATATAACGGCCAAAGTTCAAGAGGGGAGTGAATTGAACTACTAACTCTTTTTGAATATCAAGATAGTAAGAATGAATATTTTTATGAAACAATGATCAAAACACAAAGAATGCACAAAACAACCAGTTAAATGCAAAACAAGTTAAAAATACTCTAAATATGTACTATCAGTAAAAACAGCTAGTTGAATTTTTCTGGCAGAATAGAAATAACAAAATAACAGGTTGAACGATAAAACAGTTGGTTAAAATTCCTTTTCCTGTACTTAGAAAATTTCTGCCAGATCCAACACAAAACAACTAGTTAAAACCAAATTTTAACTTGTTAAAATTCTTAAACTGGTGCAGCTTTCAAGAAATTCAGGAAACTAGATTTCAAAAACGATTTTCACAACACAATATAAAATTGAATCAGATTCAAAATATTATGATAAAAAATACAAATCTTGTAGGAACAACTAGCTCCAGAAGGGGGGGTTAAATGAAGCCAGAACTCAATTCCACATAAATAAAAATCACCAAGCAAGATTGTCCAAGGCAAGAATATATAAGCACAGATGAAGCAGTTTTATACTGGTTCACCCTAATCTCTTGGGCTACGTCCAGTTCTTCCTTGAACAAACCGTTCAACAGGTTTCACTATATCATAAATGGTTACAATGAGTACACAAACCTGTCTAGGTTATAACGAGTACACAAACCTCTCCACGTTATAACGAGTACACAAACCTCTTCAGGTTATCATGAGTACACAAACCTTTCCAGGTTATACCAGTCCCAATCTCCCCTTGAGATCAAGACCACTCAAGATTGAAATAAACACTCTCAAAAGAGAGAACAATGAAAGCTCACAAGGGTTTATTTCACAATGGTGAAGAATTACACAATGGTTTCACACAACCCAAAACTCTATATGCTCTCAATAGCAAATTGACAATAAACACTCAATATATTTTCTTCAATGTATTATATGATGTATTTCTCTTTTTGCTTATTGCTCTTCAACTTGAAATTGCTCCTCAATATGTAGCTTTTTAGAAACTAGCCATTGGGATGCTTGAACAGTGCAATCTTGACTTTCTGATGTATGGAGCTCAAACTGGAAAATTTTTTAATTTTTATACTGCATTAAACTTAATTAATTCTGTATTGAAAATAATTTAAAATAACATAGAGCAATTATATTTGAGATACTCATCAATAATTTAAATAATTTTCATTATAAACAAATTTGAACGTTAAAGCAAATCATGCTATAAAATCAATTTATCACATTTAAATACTCCATAATAATTTGAATAATTTTCATTATGAACAAATTTGAACGTTAAAACACAATATGATATAAAATCAATTAATCACATCAATAAAGTGTAAGAAAACTTATATTTTCATGGACCATGTGTCTGTTGCTTTACTAATAATGCTAGCTGTGCAATGTATATAAATCATCAAATATAAATGTATACTTGAGTTTTGTTATCATCAAAACTTTATTAGATGATTTGATCCTCTAAAGGGTTTTTAGACTGTCTAATGTTCAACAAATCTGAATCAACAAGTTAAATTTGAATAACAACAAATTGAATTTTTAAAACAAAGGTAAAAATGGTTTATTTAAGTATGATCACAATGAAAATCAGATTTTCAAGAAGTACATAAAGTTATCTTTCTATTACAGCAAAAACAGTTTAATTGAAAAAGTATTGAAAGCTCTGTATTGAATTTGTGTAAGAGCCAGTGAATCAGAAAACACAATTGAACCAAAATACTGGTTAGAGTAGTTCTATGCAGTATTATTCAAAACCAGTAACAACTCTTTTTGTTATTGAATGAAAACTGATTGAACTGATCACTAAAATTGAATTTTTAACAAAGAATTGTGTAAAACCACTCTGCACAAGATTTCTAGAAAATTAACAAGTTAAAAGCGCATTTTAGCTAGTTGATTTTGCTCCTAGACTTGAATTTTGGTTGCTATCCAGAAAAACAATAGGCCGTTTTTTCAATTTTAACAGGTTGTTTATATCAGAAAAGTGAGAATGTAGTATAATAGGCACACAAATTGAAATAGAACAAGGTAAAGAGGATCACACAATGATTTTTATCCTGGTTCATTCTTCCTCAAGAGCTACATTTAATCCTTTGCGCAACAATGTGAAGATTTTCACCGAAAACAACAAGTTTATATACAATTACACTTTCAAGACTCAATCTTGAACCCTACAAAATTGATTATACCCTTATGCAAAATCCTACCACATAAGATGCACCACCCTAATGCTAAATGCATAATCCTACTGTAATGTAATATGCAAACTTACAACAAAAACGAAATCTCAATCAATTACAACACAATCTACACTTAAACACCCTATTCAAGCATAAAACAACACAAGAACATGAAATTTTTGAATGACAACACGTAATTTGGCAAAACAGCAGCCTAAAACCAATCTCAACTAAGAAATATCCACTTATCTTGATGAGAACCTAATGGACAAACTCCATAGGCTAAGTCAAAGAAACATGAGCATAGAGGAGTATAGGCAAAAGATGGAACTATATATGATGAGGGTTGGGACTAGGGAAGATAACACTGTGATTGTGGCTAGATTCATGAGTGGATTAAGCCTTGAGATAAGAGATAGGGTAGAACTTCTTCCCTATATGAATTTCCATGATGGTCCAAATTTGCATGAAAATTGAGCAAAAAATTTTAAGTAAAGGACCAGGAAGAAGTTCTTCTCCTAGCTCATATCCCAAGAAGGATCTTAAAAGGGAGGGAAAGTTTGAAAAAGAAAAACTAAAATAAAACCCTTTCAAAGCCATAGTCTAAGAAAATTTTAAGAAAAAAAGAAGAGAATGCAACCTCAAACTGCACTAGTGACCTTATGCTTTAAATGCTTGGGTCGGGGTCATGTTAAATCTCAATGTCCTTCCATGAAGACTATCTTAATGAAAGCCTAAGATATGTACAACAGTAAGGAGGAAGTGATTGAGAAAAACACTAGTGAGGATTCTGAGGGAGAATTGTTGATGATTATGAGAACCATCAAGAATCAACCTAGCTGCAACCCGAGTCATTGAGAGAGAATATTTTTCACACCAGTTGTAAAGTTTCTGAAAATGTACGTTCTCTCATTGTTGGCAGTGGGTTTGTTGCAGCTGCTACAGTGCTAGGTTGGTTGAGAAATTGGATATGGAATGATTCCCCACCCTAAACCTTATAAATTGCGTTGGATTAATGATGGAGGGATATAAATGTTAAAGAATAAGCGCAGGTCAAGCTCTCGATAGGTAATTATATTGATGATGTTATATGTCATGTAGTACCTATGGAAACTTGTCATGTTTTATGGAAATTTGATAAGAAAATTATCCATGATGACCTCACCAACGAAATTAACTTCACTCATAAGCATAAAAAGTTTTTAATTCATCCTTTGACTCCTTCACGGGTGTTGGAGGATCAAGTCCAAATAAAAAAAATAGATAGTGAAAAAAAAAAGTCCAAAAATCCAAAACCTAGACCTTAAAGATGAATCGGGGGTGTGGGAGCTTAATGTTCCTTCCCATGAGGTTACTAAAAAAGAGAACATCATATCTAAAAATTCTATAAAACATTTTTTCCTCACTAAGCGACCTCCATACCTCTTGCTGTGTAAAGAAACACTCACGTGTACACCATCTGATAAATCTGAATCCAAGGTTGTGCATTCCAACCAAGAGGCCTCAAAAACTGCAAGGTCGAAAATTCATGATTTTTCCTACCTATGTCGGCCTAGCCGACCCACACCACACCAAACTTGGCTTACTTGGAAACCTACTAAGATGGATTGGTTTTTCTGTCTCCTCAAATTAAAAAACTTTTAAAAGAATTTGATGATGTTTTCCCTAGTGTTGGTTCTACGGGATTGCCACCTTTTAGGAGAATAGAGCATCAAATTGATTTTGTTTCGGGTGCTAGTTTGCCCAACAGACCGACATATAGAACAAATCTAGAAGAGACTAAGGAGATAAAATCTCAGGTTCAAGAATTATTAGATAAAATTTGGCTGCTAAAGAGCCTCAGCTTGTGTGTTGTGCCAATTTTGTTGGTGCCCAAAAAGGCAGGAAAATGGAGAATGTGTTGTGACTGTCATGCTAACATAACTATTAAGTATGGGAACCTGATTCCTAGACTTGATGATATGCTTGATGAATTAAATGAGTGGAAAATTGCTTTCAAGACCAAGTTTAGACTATACGAATGGTTTGTGACGCCTTTCGGGCCATTAATGCACCTAGTACATTCATGAGGCTTATGAATCATGTTCTTAGGGATTGAATAGGTAAATTTTTAATAGTTTACTTTGATTATATTCTTGTGTATAGTCATAATATAGAGTCACATTTACATCATATAAGGGAAGTTTGGTTAGTTCTTAGGAAAAATAATCTTTTTTGCAAATATAGATAAATGTACATTTTGTATGGATATTGTTGTTTTCTTAATTGTGAATAAAAATGGGGTTCATGTTGAACCCACCAAAATAAAACCCATTCAAGAATGGCCAACCCCAAAGAATGTAGGAGAAGTGACGAGCTTTCATGGCCTAACCAGTTTTTATAGAAGATTTGTGCCTAACTTCTCTAGTCTAGCTTCACCTCTCAATGAGTTGGTGAAGAAAGATGTTACATTCCATTGGGGAGAAAAACAAGAAAATGTTTTCCAGAGAATAAAGTTCTTGCTTACTAATGCACCCATTTTATCTCTTCTTGATTTTTCCAAACCTTTTGAGCTAAAGTGTGATGCATCAGGAGTGGGTATAAGTGTTTTGTTATTACATAGTGGGCACTCCATTTCTTATTTCAATGAAAAATTACGTGGTGTCACTCTTAATTATCCAACCTATGACAAAGAATATTATGCTTTGGTGAGGACCCTTCAAACTTGGAAACACTACTTAGTGTCCCAAGAGTTTATCATTCATAGTGATCATGAGTCACTTAAGTATTTGAAGGGTCACCATAAATTAAACAAAAGACATGCAAAATGGATGGAGTTCTTGAAACAATTTCAATATGTAATCAAATACAAGCAAGGGAAAACAAATGTGATTATTGATGCATTGTCTCGCACACATGTGCTATTTTTTAAATTAGGAGCCCAAATTCTTGAATTTGATAACATACCATAGTTGTATAGCCAAGATCCATAATTCTCATCTATTTTTACTCATTGTCAACAAAAACCTCAAGGACATTACTATGTAAATCAAGGGTATTTTTTCAAATAAGGAAAACTTTGTATACCCCTTGATTCACATAGAAAACTCCTTGTAAAAGAAACACATGATGGATGTCTCATGGGGCATTTTGAGATAGAGAAAACCTTGAGCATGCTAAAAGAAAATTTTTTTTTGGCCTTATATGAAACGGGATGTCCAGAGGTATTGTTATAAATGCATTGCTTGTTTACAAGCTAAGTCAAGAGTCATGCCTCATGGATTGTATACACCATTACCAGTTGCTTGTGCACCTTGTGAGGATATTAGTATGGATTTTGTCCTTGGATTGCCTAGAACCCAAAGGGGCTTTGATTCGATCTTTGTGGTAGTGGATCGGTTTAGTAAAATGGCTCATTTCATTCCCTGCCATAAGATAGATGATGCAAGCAACATCTCCAAACTCTTTTTAAGAGATGTAGTTAAACTTCGTGGGTTGCCCAAAACTATAGTTTCATATAGAGATCCAAAGTTCATTAGCCATTTTTTTAGGACACTTTGGGAAAGGTTAGGAACTAAACTTAATTTTTCTACTTCATGTCATCCTCAAACGGATGGACAAATTGAAGTTGTCAACAGATCTCTCTCAACTATGCTTAGGGCTATCTTGAAGGGAAACCACGAATCTTGAGATGAATACCTACCCCATATTAAGTTTTTTTGCAGTAGGGTAGTCCACAAAACTACTCAACTTTCACCTTTTGAGGTTGTATATGGATTTAACCTCTCACACCTAGGGATTTATTACCTTTCCCCAATCCACAAGATTTTATCCATAAAGAAGGGGTATCAAGGGCTGATTTTTGTGAGAAAATTGCATGAGAAGGTTAAGTTACAAATACAACAACAAAGTGAAAAGTATGCTAAGCAAAACAATAAGGGGAAGAGGGAGATAATTTTTGAGGAGGGTGATTGGGTTTGGCTTCATTTGAGAAAAGATAGATTTCCACAACAAATAAAGTAAAAAATCAATCCCCGTGGTGACGAACCCTTCCAAATCCTCAAAAAGACCAATAATAATGCTTACCAATTAGACCTGTCTGATGAGTACAGAGTGCTTACTACCTTTAATGTGACTGATTTAATTCCTTTTGCAGGTAGTCTTGATAATGAGGCAGATGATTCAAATTTTAAGGACAAATTCTCTTCAAGAGAGAAGGAGTGATGAAAGAAGGCCCTAGCAAGGCCCAATTACAAGAGTCATGGCAAGACACATAAAGATCAAGAGGAGTCAAAAGCACAAGTACACATCAAAATGCTGACAACTTTGAGCCTTTGAGAAAATTTGTAAAAATTGTAAAAATTAGTTTTGATAAATTCTTTGTAAAATACAAACTCTAGACCCCTTAACTTTATAGGGAGCACTTCTTTTCAGAGGATTGCCACATGACAACATGTCATTGGATGAGCTGTGACGTCTAGGATTGAGGAAGCTTGCTCCACATGCTAGGTCATGCTTCCTTGTCACATACACTCTCTCAATAGAGAGGATCTCTCCATTCACAGGTTGTCACTTGTCATGTTCTCATTTGAGAGTTTTTGAGACACTTTGGCTTACAAATAGAACTGCTCACTACATGTAAAATAAGCTTGATTGAAATAATGAAATGTTAAATTTTCAACTCATTGATCAAGCTCTCTTTTGAGTTTTCTTCTCTAAAGAAACCTTGAAGAACCTCTTGGTAGTTGGTCGAATCTCTACCAAGAAACCCTTCATCACCTAGTTCACTTGTCCATTGAACTTCCACCTCATACGTTTCTTCTCTTCACCTCACGGTTCATATCATTTCACGGTTCTCTTCATTGCCTTTTCCATTTCTCTTCACAGTTCATCTTCCTTCTTCAACGCTTTCGGATGCTTGAAGAGTCTTCTTCCATTCCTTTGTCCGGTGCAAAGCCTCTTTAGTCTTCTACAAACTCAAGTGGAGATTAAGGAAGCAAACATCAAGAAGACTTATCAATAAGAGTTTTTCTTGTTTTCTCTCAAGATTCTTTCTAGTAGAAGTAAGAAAAAATTTTACCTAATCTCACGGTGGAGCCAATTTATTCTAGCCACAAAGGTTTTTTATCGCTTTCTAGACTAACCTAAATAGAACTTCTCAATCCCCTTCTCTATGATAGACATGTTCTATTTATTTTCTCCCTTTCCTTCGAGAACAATGAATTCCGATACCAAGATCATACTTCCCTTCTAATATCTTAACTCCTTGGTATATTACCAGAATATACCCACTTGCACCTCCTTTACTTTTTCTCCTAACGACACCCCGAAGCCCAATACAGACAAAAATGTAAAACTTATATTCTGAAATGTATTTTTTAAAAATAAATTCTAGGAAATATAATTTAGGATATAAAATTTATGTTCTAACAAATATTTTTCAGAACCCGTTTTTTAGAAAATATTTTCTTGTAAATTTGAAATAAAATATGAAGGACATTTTTAATATTTTTAAATTTGATAGGCAGAAGTTCAAATTGATGGAGCTGGAGGAAATTTTTGCCTATGGTTGTTGTATCGATGAATGAATGGGTTAGAAAACTTGGATTCCTTATCAAAATAATTTTTCTTGAAGAAAGTGTTGTCCAATAATAATAATAATAATAATAATAATAATAATAATAATAATAATAATAATAATAAAGATTTCAATAAATAATAATAATAATGATAATAATAATAATAATAATAATAATAATAATAATAATAATAATAATAATAATAATAGAGAATTATGACTGGTTATTGTTTGAGTCTAATACTAATGCTTTTAATTGTTTAAAAGTACTTAATAGTTTTAGGAAAAAATATATTAAACACTTATAGCTTATAACATTTTACATCATTATTTGATCACAAATCACAATTTCCATCTTAAAACCGAATTAACAATATTTTCTGATTGATAGAATGTTTAAAAGTCTTTAAATTAATTATTAAACTTTACTTGTAATTAGTATAATACAAGGATAAGAAGCCTTTAACATCATCATAAAGTCAGAAATAAAGAGATGCATAATTTGCCTAAAACAAACTTATTTAAGGCCTAATTAAATAAGAATTTAACATTAATATATAGATACTTTTTATGGATGTGTGTTGAGAAATATATATATATATATATATACACACACACAGATATTCTTTATAAAAAAGACACGCATAGAAAATTTCATTGTGAATAAACTTACTTAATAGTACAAATAAATAGGAAACATTCATATATTTATTTAAATATTTATATAAATTTAATGGTTGTTTTTATAAAAATTATTAAATAATAACATATATTACTAACACTTATAAAAACTAAATAATAGAGAAATGTATTTAAAAGCCATAAATACGATAAAATATATTACGAACTTATCGCCTATGCAATAACAATTTTAATATCATCGTTTAGATGGTTCAAAATTTGAAAAATACTTGTCTGGACATCCTTCAAACAACAAAATCACAAGGATAAACAAATGTCTATTTCTGCATAATTAAATGAACAAGATCTCATTGGCAAGGGAAAGTGAAGCAGGAAAGGTATTTGAGATGCGAGTGCAATAGTGTTGCATTGAACTTAACCGGCAATATGTATAAAATGGTAGAGATAAGGATCAATAAGATTCCGAAAGGAAAAAATAATAAATTAGAAATCTTCATTAAGAAATCATTGCCGCATCGTCTAGACAAACTATTTTTTGATAATGTTGACGACTTAGGAAAAAAGTTTATCTGAAGGCTTGTTCCTGGTATCTCGCAAATTCACTATTGTCATCACAAAGTTTTAAGCTACAAATTAAACTCAACTGTGAAAGGCAGACAAGAAGTTCAAGAACATAGCATTTCTTCATTGCGCACTATTCTACTTCTGCCAAATAGTCATCAATTTCAGCTGGTGTCAATACCCTGCACCATAAACACTAGTATTAAGTTAAACAGTTAAATAAAGTATATAAGGATGATTTGAAGTCTGAGGTCCAGATAGGTTTAGATGCAGATAACTTGGATTGGAAGTCTCTTTTTTGTAGTGCAATTTCTCATGTACTTTGAAATACTCCTATCTATTAATTGAGACGAGACAACCCAAAATCCCAAAAATGAACTCAATTTACTGATTACAGTAACAAGAGGAAGCAAGGTTCATATAATAAAATATGGAAGGTGAAAAAGCAAACAAGGTATATTTTAGGAACACATATGCACCTGAACTTTTTATCAGCACCAATTGTGCCAATTTCAATGTTTTTCCCTGAGATCTGTCCCTCAAACCTGGAAAACACCCACAAAAGAAAGCAGAAGAGAAAAATTGAGAAACGTTTCAAAAGACTAAACAAAGATCACATAGGTTTCAATAAAAAACAATGAAATAAAAACTAGCAAAGTTTTTAATGAAAAAAACTTGGTTGATAACTTGAAGACAAACGATATGATGATGGTTTGGAGGGAAGTGTCGTAGGTAATTGAGTCAAGTCAAGACCACTGCTAGTTAAATACCCTTCACATATATAATTGGCCTCACCATTCTCATTTGAACTCAAGAAGCCAATCTTAGAAGGATTTTCCGTCCTCCAAACTATACTTAAGAGGCACAAGCTATTATGCACTACTACTTGTTGTAGGAGAATAACACTAGAGCCAAAAGAGATGAAAATGACTCAAAAATCTAAAATAACCGCCTCCTAATCAACAGTAATCGTTAAACATGTCATTTTCACTATGGTTTTCTAATTATTTACTGCATAAACTTGAAATATTATGTTCTCCTACCCTTCCTTCAGAGTCAATATTGCTGTGTGGACTGCATCATCAAGCTCCATATCATCTGTGTACCTATAAGTGGACAATCAAGTCATATATAGAAATGATATATAAATAATTTCTCAAGCACGCATTAACGAAAAGACTTCAGCTACTATGGTTTAAGATTACAGCATCAATGTGTCAGTAGCTACCATCTTATCAGCATATCTAAAGGATTTCTAAGCTCTCATTAAGTGACTTGAGTATCATTACAGCTATTAATCATTACGCAATCCACAAACAAATATAGATGCGTTCCACACATTTTTTGCTTTACAGTATTGCTACTGATGAAAAGCTTACCTCTTCTCAAGAAACGTCTTTGCATTAGAAACATTTTTCCCCATTGCAGAAGCTTTCCAAGAAAAATATGAACCTGACGGATCCACCTAGAGAAAAAAAAATTACATCAAATCACAACCTTGAATTACTCTTTCTTTTAAATTCATAGTAATTTTCAACAAGTCCAGATGCGTAGCAATATAGACAACAAATGCTCTGAAATATTTGAAATTGAACACAAATAATCTGAGAGCGATTCTCAATTATTTGAAGCAAAACTAATTCAGGTGTAGTAAACCAAGATAGTGAAGAATTTATGCAATTGATTACAAAGTTTTCATAGATTAAATATCATCAGAGAATCTAAGGAGCACTTATTCATTTCACCAACGAGTGAGGTTCTGAAGTCTAGACTTGCTACATGCAAGTGATGGTAATTTACCAGGGTGTAAATGTAAATACGTAAAGAGTTACATCAGAAAAAAGGATATCAACATACCTGGTATAATTGTGGCCCATTATCATCAAACCCAGCAACTAGCAAGGACACTCCAAAAGGCCTAACACCACTATGAGGATCAAAACAGAAATATCAGAATTAAAAGCATGATTCCAAACGGCCTAATACCACTATGAGGATCAAAACAGAAATATCAGAAATAAAACCATGATAAAGGGTAAAAACGGTAAGTAAATGTGGTAGTTGGGTGCATAAAGAGACAATCAGAGGATCAAACTAAGTTCTGTGCATTTAGCAAGCAAGTTTCTTATTAAGGATTTCTGCACTTTAAAAATCTGCCTAATTTTGACATGAAGTTTCTATACGGATCACAATGCTACCAATTTATCTAACACATGCCTCCAGCGGAAAAGAAAACAAAGATCTGTAGATATTGATCCATGCTGGTTCCTTTAGTAAAGATAAAGCTGTTTTAAACATCTACATTAGACTTATTCCAAGTATCCAATTTCCAGATAGTTATAATTTATAACTATGCTCCTGGCTCCCAGAAACTAACGACAATTGAGAATTAGGCATATCCTTCCACATTTAATTACAACAATTAATCCCCCACAACACTGGAATAGAGAATTCTGAAAATTTGAGTTTACTGTGAAATACTTGTCATAAAGTTAATGAGAGAATCAGTAGCTAAAAAATGCTGGAGAAGGAAGAAAAGACAAAAATCAGATCATATTTAAGATATCAAATTGTGGATGATTTATGTATATGCATAAAATAAACTTCTATACTGAGTTGACAAGGTAAATTTCAGTGGAAAGAGTACAGTTTACAAGGAAATAATTACCCAGACTGAGTAAACTCCTGCATTACCGCAGCAACTTCCCTGACAAGTTGAGTCACAGGAATTGGCTCCTGCAAATTTTGATCATATTATCAGATATATCCCACAATTCACAGATGATCCAACATAGAATACCAAAAGCAAACAGAAAGAGATAGAAAAGCATGTGTATAATATTCATAAAGATAATAAGTAGTGCATAATTCTTATATTTTTGTTGTTGTGACAAACTTTATTAATAACTAAGTACTTATTAAAACTATCAAGCAAAAGAAAGACAGGTGTTTTATGGAAAATCTAATTATTATATGAAGATCAGCATTAACAGCAATACAACCTTCAAACAAGAATTACAAAACTCACTGATGGAAGGTAATGCACCACTAATAATTCAAGATTTCCAGGCTTATATAATACAGAATTGTATGACTCAGTTTAAGAAATAATGAGATTGTTCTATTTGACCCTATTAATCCTTGTCAGCTTAAATAGACCTTTTAAAGCCATATTCCTTTGCTAGGCTACATGAAATATTCAAAGAATGGGTACCATTAAGAACAAAATTTGCATTGGAGCTTGAATGTAACACTGAATTTAATATATTAGTTCCCCTATCTTAATGATTAGTGGCTAATTTTAATGAATCCTATTATAATAGATGAATTTAGGCAATCAATAAGGAATTCATCCTCTATTTCATCATAACTAGCTAAGGCATTGCACTGACTGTAGTAGTTTGTCCACCTTAATCATATAGATAATTTTATTCGATATTTCCTTGAAAAATCCTTTTATTACAACTATATTTTTGTTTCCCTTCTCACCGTATACCAAAACTGAAAGATTCTATAATTATTCACATAGTAAATAAAACATGCATAAGCATGAAAAAAGATGAATACCATCTACAGATGCCTAACCAAGTAGCAATCCTTATGACTATAATTCATTAAAATGCCAGGGTTTGAGAGTGAAGCAGACACTATAACTGAATTATATCTTAAATAAGTATATGCAGATCAAGAACTCGATACTAAGAAAGAAAAATGTGCTGAAATAGAATTCTGTATACCATACTTTATACAACCGGTGATACTGCTCAGCCTGTTTCCTGCTTTTTCGAACCAGAACTCGAAAATCGGGACCCATGCCACTGAACAAAGACCAAATATTTAGGTGAATTAAATAAAATATTTGCAAGAGTCAAGGACAAATAATTATTTCCATTTACTAAAAGCTTAACAGAAATGGAAAAAGGTAGATTAAACCTGCTTATGAAGTTTCAGACACAAATTAAACATCAGAAAACTAATTATTTCAACAGTATTTCTTTGAAAGTGCAAAAAGTGCACAGGAAGTGAATTCTTCTGTTTTCTATATTTCATTTTAAAATGTCCCCAAGTAGATTTAAAAGTCAACATTCAACAAACACCTCATGTCCTCCCTGAAAAAAAGGTTAATAGTCAAATGTCTTGCAAATTGAATCCAGTAAATCCCTTTTCATTTAGAGAATCTATTGAAAACCTAAGGCAGTCCACCATAATTTATTTATTTATAAAACAATGTGGTTTAACAGTCTGCTACATGCAACTGTGCTTTATGTATTCTTCTGAATCTTTAAATCAGTATTACAAGCAGTAGTTAGCTGCTTACCACCGACAACATTTTTTCTTGATTTCGGAGGTCTTTAATCAGTTTAAGTGTGCCTTTTCAATTTCTATTTCATACATCCTTGAGAAAAAACATTTCCCCAAAATAGTTATGTCAAGTTCCTAATACCTCCCACGTTGTTATGTCCAGGTAAATTACGTAGCATCTCATGTTTAAGAACCATTCAAAGCTAAAGCGTTAACCAACATTATGTGTAACCACTATCAATATACAATAACTTAATGATGTTATAACATATATTTGACTTCAAACTATTTAAATATGTACAAAGAAACAAACCTATATACGACACCAATATTTGGCGTTAATAACTGAATTTTCTGGACCTGCAATTAAATATAACAGAGTGTAAATACACAGAATACATCATGAATTAAGTGACTTCACTTTTTTTAAACTATATTGACACATTGCTTGCAAAACCTACATAAAAGATTAATTTATCAATAGCCATACTTTGAAACATCCTTAACTATATAATATAGAAAGAACACCATTCCACTAACCAAATATTTTTCAAGGAAGAGTGAAACAAAACAGTGCTATATATTATACTTAGAGTACTGAGAGGATGAGGAAGTGACAGCGTTAAGAGAATATGGGTTAACACACCCAAAGCATAAAAATAGGAAGCAACAATTTATCTCTTCTCTGTTGGATGGACGACTGTAGGTTAGCAACTGCAAACCGAAAACACTAAATTGCTCTGCATGAAGCAGTCATCTGATTGTTGTGAGGTAGGTACTAAGTTCATTAAATATCCAATAAAAGCATATTATCCGTGTTCGAGTTAAATGGAGAAAACGGCGTTGATCTTCAATTTATGTTAAAACGTTGGATATTTGCGTAGGACAGTTTTATAACAAATTTCATGAATAATGAACAAAAATGGATCCAATAATGGAAATAAACTCACTGATGCTTCATCAACCAAAATAGAAGGCAATTTCTTCTCGGTGGCGATGACAACTCCATTTGCAGCTGCAGGAATCAAATATTAGATACCCATTTACAGCTAGCAAAAGATACAGCTTATATTACAGAATCCAAACCATCTACAAGACAACAGAAGAACCCACAGAATAAGAGAGTAAATAGCACAAACAATAGCAGACATAGTAAACAAAATAGACTCGCAAATGTAAAATAAGTTTAAACCAATTTAAAAGATTAAATAAGTTTTCAGAGAGCAGTATTTTACGGCCTATTTAAGAACTGTAAGCCTTTATTTGTTTCCCTACCCCTTATAACACAAGTGAAAGGTGCTCCCCAAACTAATCAATTTCAAATTGAAAAGCTAAAGTGAGAGCCATAAACAGATCCAGTCCAGAGGCAGAGATAACAAATCACCTTTAATTCCCAAAGACGTTTGCCCAGACCCAACAGCCGTCAAAGCATGCTCAATCTGAACAAGCTTTCCAGAAGGGCTGTTCCACAACACAATAGAATCAGTAGAAACACAAATCATAGCATTCACTTATAAACAAAAAATCAAATTAAATTAGAAGTTATCAGCAATAGACATACCTAAATGTGGTGAGTGAAAACGAATACTGACTATCCCCCATGATAAACCGCGCAAGAATCTGCACTCAAAACCTCACTCGCAAGTTACAATCACAATGCAAAGCAATCATTTTATTTAATTTATTACTGAAAATTGAAAATTAGAAACACTCCAATGGTGGTTTTTCATACCAGCCCTAGTAGAAAAGATAAAAATAATTCTCACATAAATTAGAGTGTATAATTGGCAAATTGAATTGAAAGGCGTGAACAAAAGAAAAAGACCGCGATCTGTGAGGAGCAAAGAAAGGAAGGGAAATGAGCAAGAAAACAGTGGAAATTTTGTGTTGTGTGAACAAACCTGAGAGAGAGAGAGAGAGAGAGAGAGAAAGGGGAAGTGAGAGAGGTCGCAGGGAGTAACAATGTTGGATTCTGAAGTGCGTGCTATAAGTTGAGACAGAGAAGGAGTAGCGAGCAAGTCTCAAAATTGGGCCTTCTATTTCAATTTTATTTGGGCTGGTTTCTGTCTGTCAGGACGCAGACAAATTCTTCCTCCACCCCTATACCCTCTTCCTGCACCCCCATATAATTTTTTTATTCCATGACTGTCCTTTATGAAATTACATAAATATTCTTATTATTTTTTGAAATTGTGAACCGGATGGGGGTGCATCCGGTTCTCATTTTAAAAAAAAAAATACAAACCGGACGACTTCATCCGGTTCTCAACCCAACAGATCGAAAAATCCTCAAATTCGCCGTCGATAGCCCCTCAAATCCCAAATCAACTACTCTAATCATCAATATTACCTACTAATTGCTAATAAACATCACAAATTGGTTACCTAATGCTTCTATAAAGGATTAATTGAAAGATTTTTCGATCTGTTAGGTTGAGAACCGGATGAGGTCGTCCGGTTTGTATTTCTTTTGAAAATGAGAACCGGATGCAACCCCTATCCGATTCACAATTTCAAAAAACTGTAAACCGGATGGCCTGGTCATCCGGTTGTTTATTTTGACAACCGGATAACGAGGCCATCCAATTTACAGTTTTTTGAAATTGTGAACCGGATGGGGGGTGCATCTGGTTCTCATTTTCAAAAAATGTAAACCGGATGGCCTGGTCATCCGGTTGGGAAGGGGAGGGGTTTTATTAAGATAGGGGTATTTATGTAATTTCATGAAGGACAGCTATGAAATAAAAAAATTATATAGGGGTGCAGGAAGAGGGTATGGGGGTGGAGGAAGAATTTGTCCAGGACGCATTCTTCCTGCACCTTCATATTTTTGTTGAATTCCAAAACTGACCTTCGGGAAAATAAAACATGTTTCTCTAGTTGACATTATTCGCATTCTAAGAGTTGAAGCTTGTTAAGAATAGAAATTATTTTCCTCAATTTTAAAAAGTGTAAATGATCCAAACTGATTATGCAAAAGTTTACGAGATGACGATACAAAATAAGATAGAAGATATAGTACTAAGATAACATAGTCTTGTAAATTGGTGTCTTTTATCAAAAAGTTATCTTATACCACTCTCATGTATAACAAAAGAATTAACCTCAAAGATCACTAAACAATTCAATGACTTAGTTAATTGACTAAAAGAAATTAGGTTAAAAATATAAATAGAGATAAGAAGAACAAAGTTTTAGGTTTTAAAGAGAAAGAACGAGAACTGACCAACTCGCTAAAAATCAAATAATAAAATAAGAAACTCTAATAGAAGAAATTGAAGAAAAAAAATATTATCATAATCACCAAAATCAAGTATTTATAGGCTTTGATTTTTTTACGATTTCAGAAATACATGTTAACAAACTATATTACATGAAAAATTTTATTTAACTACTGAATTTTAATCCTATACATTTTTGATATTTTTCAAAAAAAGAATTTAATTCAACCTTCTAAATTTGGAGAGATGAACTATCTTGTCACGAAAGTTATGTAGAGAGTAACACCTCTCCTAAGTATAATCCATTATTTTGCAATAAGAACATTGTGAAAGACCACAACCACTTCGTCCTCATTTATTACCACAACCTCCCCTTTAGCATGCAGAACATCATAGCAAATGATTTTGCAAAACCATGAAGATTTGGACTTTGAAGTACTAAATTGTTTATTAATTAAACTTCTTGACAATTAGAATTTAATTAGAACATTATCTAACTTAATCTTTTTCATTAAATCAACTTCTAAGAACACCTTCAACTTTTCAACAACAATTAAGAGTTTTAACAATAAAGCTTCAATGTGATATTTTTTGTTCAATAAATGCAACTTATGGATAAAATCAAAAAAATGTTAAACATTACTTGCACAATACTCTTAATCTTCTTCTTAAAAAAATTTATCAATTTTAGATGTTCTAAAAGTTTCTAATATATTGTATTTCATAGATGGTCACAAGTTGAAATTTCACCTGCTTCCATCGTTCAACTTTGTCTAATTGTATGTTATAACCATAATCTTCTAAGTGATTTATAAACTTTTGTCAAGAAATCAAGCTTAACAAAATTATAGCAAGATAAATAACTTTTGTCAGTAAACTTTTGTGAAAGATGGCAACAAATGGAAAAATTCTTACCTTACAGTCACAAACAAACAAGATCTAACATACGCTCATGTACAAACTCGTAACTCAATGTTTAAAGATATTCATGTCATCTTATTCACATATTTATACACAAGAGTCAGTACATTGTAGTTACAAAATTTATGAAAAGATTAAACCAATATGAGATATAAAAATCTTATATTTATTTTATTATAACCACTTTTCTATTAATAATAATAATATATCAATTAGTAATTAATAAGTTTTAGATCATTTTTTCGTATTTGGCTAATTGACTTTAATTAAAGTTTGATTCAATTTGATGTAATTTATTGCATTTTTTTCCATACTTGTGTGTTTTGTATTTTATCCATAACTTTTGCTACGGACCTTAGATTAATTTGGTCTCTATGTTGTTTTACGGATAACTCAAAGATCTACAAATGTTATTAGAGGGTCCAAGACAAAATTTAAATAGAAAAGTAGACAAAACCAATCTTGAAGTTGACATACAAAATCTAAATAACATTTTGAGCGAAAATCATTAGTGATGTTAGGTCAAATTATGGCAACATAGAATGGGCTTAGGCCAATTTAGGTCATGCAAAAAAATTAGGGTCAGAATTTTTCTTTGGTTGGACAAATGGTAAGGCAAAGAGCGAAGATATACATATTTATTTACAGTAGCCACACTACACAACATATAATACATTTCCTTCTCACGTATGCATTTTCTTTTTTTCTTTTTCTCTCAATTTGTGTTCTTTCTACTTTAATTTGGAATGCCAACCATGACGATGAGTGGCTAACCTCTTTGTTCAATCCAATGCCTGTAGGTTCTTCCATTTTCGTTAATACTTAGGTTTATATTTTGAATTCTTTCTACAAATTACATGTTCACTTGCTGTTTTAATTTGATTATTAGACTTAATAGTTGGATTAATCCTATAATTAAATTAATATATTCTAATTCGAATGTGTAGGAGAATTCCCGAATTCCATTTTCACTAATACTTAGGTTTATATTTTGAATTCTTTCTACAAATTACATGTTCACTTGCTGTTTTAATTTAATTATTAGACTTAATAGTTGGATTAATCCTATAATTGAATCAATACATTCTAATTTGAATGTGTAGGAGAATTCCTGAATTGGAATCAAGTCGAATCGACAATGTTACTCATCATACGATTGCATTAGTTTGACACACTAGGTGTTTGATTAAATATTTCATGATTCTAGAATATTCAAGATGTTAAATAGATGTAGTAATTCCAATCTATTTAACTCACATATATAATTTAAATGGTGTAAAGCCAATGAGAGATTGGGAAGAACAAAAAAAAGACCAGATTGATTTTTCATGACTCGAATTCTTCTATTTTGTTTGAATTCTGTTTTCCTCATTAAATTTAAATACTTTGTTAAAACCCCCTCCATTTTCTCCATTTTAAGAGAAGATTTGAGTGATCCTTAAAGAACAATGACCTAAGTTAGTTATACAGCAAAATTTAGCCTCTACTTTTATCTGGGGAACGTTTGACAGCGCAAATCAGTATCACAAAAATAACATTTTAGCTTTCGATAGAAAATAGATTAACTTATTCTAACAATATTTAACACGGAATTATGAAGAACAGAAACTGCGGAGGAATCAGATAGTAGCACATTAGCAAAGCTATATTGTACATACAAATAAAATAAACCACAGTCCAACTTACGCTCTTTTGCTCCATTTTCCTTTCTTCCTCTTAAACATGAGAGGCATTTCTGCAAATTTCTAGAAGAACTTGAAAACTGGGTATTTCTATTCCAGTCATAATAGAGTATGTATGACCCCCAGCCCATCGCCACTACAACTTACAATCACAATCTTGAGAGCAACTGTTCAGCAAATAGTCATTCAATTTTTATGACAACTAATCTTCGTCACTTCCATAGTTTTGACACAAAGATTGTAGTCCACTAGCAGTATTTGTTCTATTATCTTCCTCTTTCTTTTGTTCTTGTTCTGCGGGAATTTTAACATCAGATTTTGCTGGTTTCGTAATGACAGAAATCTTCACTAAAGAATTAAGCCTTCCACCAATGCGTTCGTTTTCTGCAAATAACAAACATATTAAATGTGTTGCACTCCCATGTTAGTAGTATTATTAAACATCTCTTCTAAGAAAAATATCAAACGATAAATAAATCAAACTATAGCCAACTAAACACGAATAAAAATGAATCAATGCAGGTATGCATGGTGCGTAGCTATCTTCCCCTACCAATTTTCTGCAAATCATACTAGTGTTACGAACATGGCTCCATAAATAGTAAACAAACAGATCAGAATTGTGCAGAGCTAAAGGTTTTCCTTCTGATAGGAAGGAGGGGGTGCTGTATAACATCAATGTAATGTCAAGCAGATGCCGGGTAAAGTGGATTGGGTTCTTGCACTGATACTACCAAATGTCAAACAGATGATGGCTTATGTGGATTGGGTTATTTGAGTGATACTACCAAGCGAAAGTGAGATAACAAATATAACAGGTAAAACCAGATTAATTGTATGATACACAACAGAAGATGGTCCTTCAAATTGATCCGTATTCATGTCAATCCTCTTTCAATAGAAATGACTTCAATAAGCGATATATGTCTTAAAATTCAGTGTATACAATGCATTGGTGAAGGTCGATGTATCTATCTAGTTGATAAACATATGAAAAGATGTTCACATACCTTGTTTGCCAGAATCATCCAAACTAGCTTTTGTCAGAGAGTCAGTTGGTTTGCTTGGATGATCTTCAGAAATCTTTTGCTTCTGCTCACAGATACAACACAAACACAAGCTCAAACAGTTGTTTTCATACAAGATTTTGATGCCTTAGATGAATGAAAAATCACATATCTAAATAAATGCTTAAATTTGTAAATTCAGAAAAACTTCAACTATATATTTGTGAAAACATTTGATGATCTTCACATGTATAATATATTTCTCCCATATTTCAAGTCTAAAAAGTCCATACTCATAAGAAAATAGAAAAATTCCTTTGAATTTTTTTCCCCAAGCAATAATTTATTTTAAGAGAGGAAAATATTAAATGGTAAAAGGGAAAAAAAATTAAGATCAAGAAACATGCAGCAAGCATGCCAATATCTCTCTGTAAATCTAATAAACCCCCATAACCTTAAGGAAGAAAGACCAACAGGAACACCACAAAGAAGCAAAAAAGATATGTACTTACAAAATCTAGATTATCGTATTTTTTTTTTTTTTTTGGAGTAGAAACAAGGGAGTGTTTCACAGGTATTTTAACTGCCACTTCATTTTCGGACTACTTCAAGAAAACAAGAAATAAATGTATTCAGGCAGCCATTATGGTCCTGTAGACACTGCTACACTTTTTATCTCTTTCCATATAAAAAAGCTTCTTTTTTCCAACAATTTTTACCATCCTCTGGGTCATTTGTACTCTGATATTAAAATCAAAATCTTTACAGAACCTAACAAGAGTTTTTCATTTGACCCTGCCTGCCATACAAAAATTCTGAATGAATAGTGAAATGAAATCAAATTAAGAGCCAGCTGGTTTAGAGAAAGAGAACTGAAAATGACTCAGGAGAGTGGTTATTGAAAATGCGGGATATCATAGTTCAAGAGCAATATGAAGTTGAAGGTTAAGTTTTGAATTTCAATAGTTAAGACAATAGAGTGTAGTGAAAATGATCATAAGTGAGTTGCTGTATAATGATTATGATAATTTATTAGGCCAACAAGACGACAAAGAAAAATATATTACTGCAAGGACACACGTACACTTCACATCATACCTTTGGATTGTAACTTGTTTCACCGTGTCCATTTGGAAGCTGATCTAATTGCTCCTCAGTCTCTATATCTTCATCACGAATTCTTCTGACATAAGCTCCTGAGTTCTGTTAAATATAGTATAAAGCAAAAACCATATAGATTAAAAAACAGTTGAAGATTAACAATAAAAGTAACTAGAAGGACGAGAACTAGAACTGCAGGATATTACATGGAAGACAACTGATTTTATCAGTGCTTCATCTTCTTCTTCCATCCTCTTCTCCTGAAATCATTATAAATTAACTTGAAGTATTGAGGAAGATGATAATTAAAGAATGCTTCAAAATTACACTTGAACAAATAATATGGATAGAAAACCAGTGTATATTCTTGCACTGTTGTGTTTCCTATTGATGTAAATATATGTGATACAAAAAGAAGCAAGACACTCTCCTAAAACCCTAACCCTAAAGCTGGGTAAGCACAAAGCAAATATTAAAAAAATAACATTACATTTCAACACTTCCCTCACGCTGGAGCATATACATCATATGCACCAAGTTTGGAACATATAAACTGAATCCTAGGTCCTCTTAGAGATTTAGTCTGAATGTCTAAAAGTTGTTCATTGGAGCTAACAAACTCAATAATAAGATCCTTGGACAGCAACTTCTCTCTAACAAAATGTTAATCAATCTCTATATGTTTAGTTATCCCAGTTGGAGGCAATATGAAGAGTTGTCTGGTTATCACAATACAATTTCATCTACTTATTTTCAAAAAATTTCAACTCTTGAAGGAGTTGTTTAATCCACACAAGCTCACATGTAGCTAGGGCCATAGATCTACACTCAGCTTTTGCACTAGATTGAGCAACAACACTTTGTTTATTACTTTTCCAGGATACAAGGTTCCGTCCAAGGAATACATAGTATCCTATGGTAGATCTCCTATCAATGGGACAACTAACCCAATTTATATCCGAAGACTTGAGTATCTTCCTTGTTCTCAAACAACAATCCCTGTCTTGGGTTCCCTTTCACATACTTGAATGTTATAGTGAGATAAATGAGTTTACCCACCAACCTTCTATATCTCTCTGGGTCTAAGAAAAGTTCTCCTTGGTCTATCATTAACTTCTGATTTGGGTCCATAGGACTATCAATGGGCTTGCAATTTGTTGGGCCGTTCCCTCTAAAATATCAAGAGCATATTTTTTTGAGAAATGATAACACCTTCTTTTGACTATGCCACTTCAATACCAAGAAAATAGTTTAAATGGCTCAGATCTTTGGTCTAAAAGTGGCTGTAAAATGTTTTTTTATTTGAGCAATTATAGGGATATCATAAGATAAACACACTTCCTAGAAGAAGCATGACAATAAAGAACTGAATGATTTGCCTTGCTCTATTTCAATCCAAAATTCTCTGCAGACTAAATTTACCAAACCAATCTTCAGGTGAATATATACACACACACACACACACATATATATATGTGTGTGTATCTTCTAAAACCCTAACGCTAAAGTTGGGTACACAAAAAGTAAATATTAATAAAATAATATTGCATTTCAACATGTACATGTATCATGTTTATGCCATAGCCAAATATTAGAATTAGAAATAATAGACAACCAATGTTTAGACGGGTTATCTTAGAATTGTATAAGTTCAGGGAAGGCAATTAAACGGGACCATTGGAGTTGCAACAAATCTTGTCACAAGAGAAATAGGATTTAGGTTCCAAAAGCACTGATAACGTTGCAAGAATATATCAAACAAGAAACCAAAAAAATTGGTTTTGTGAGCATCAAATCAAGTTTTCCGAAAGATGACAACCCATGACAGACTGTAAATATACTTCCATTTTTTTGTCAGATAATGGTTTTCGTCCCATTTTATGTCACTTTAGAAAAATAGTGAGGCATTAATATTCTTTTAAACTTTTACACTTGTTATTAACAAGTGAAAGAGAAAATAATAGGATACAGAAATACTGATTAACTTATACAGTAACAGTTATTATTTCTTATAATCAAGTATATTTATGACTGTCTTAATGAATAGGCATTTCAACAACCATAACTGACAAACAAAAAAAATGGACTATGAAGAGGACCACTGGATAGAGTGATCACTTTATAATCAGTTCATTGTCTCTAGGCCTAAATTTTCTAATCAAGAAATGGCTACCAATAAAATACATTTCAAACTAAGCTTAAATTTTTCAGATTGTCTATATTCCTTCCGTGAACAATAATAATTAACCCTTGCCTCAAAAACAGGAAATTTCTTGTACAAATTACAGAGCAAATAACTATATGACAATTTTTCTGTTACCTTATCAGCTGCTGTGCGCTGCAGAGCCTCCAGCATTTCATCAACAGAAACAGTTGCATGTCTAGACTGGAAAATGAAAGAGTCACATCTTAGCAATTACTTACCACAGACAGATCTTAAGTCCACGCACAAATGTAATTATCATTTAAAACAAATGGTGTGAAATAGATACTTTTACACCAAAATGCAGCATATTCCACAATTATAATGCTTGTATCCCAATTGAATCATTTATGCACAGGCTTCATTCAAATTTAATTCTTCATTATAAATGTTGCAGTCACAACAGTGATGACCTTCATTGACTTCATCTCATCCAATGCAGCTAGGATGTCCATCTCCCTTTTAGAATCCAAGGTTCTATTCTCCAATGATTTCATAGCATCTCCCAGCTCTTCAGCATCCCTCTTCTGCTTCATTTTATCAGCTTCTTCATCTTCTGCACGCCAAGGTTCAAAATTTCTGGTTGCACCGGATTCAACAATGTAATCTGAATTCTGTGGATCAGTTTTCATGGTAACTTCAGCTGAGCACTTGGTGCATTTAAAGTAGAATCTGAATATTTGAATTCCCAGATATGTCTGCACAAAAAATGCAATCTCAAAGTCGTCACTGAAATCAAATTAGACATGAAGCAAGAAGCAAATGAACCTCTGAAGCCTACAAATATGTTAAACAGCACCCACAATCAATCATAAAATTGAAGGAACCCAGCAGAGAATCCAAAAGGATAAACACCTGCAGCATCTCCCTTAAAAATGTAAATCAAATTACACCAAAAGACATCACTAAAGATTGAAAAGTTGAGAGTGAACTTGTATTTAAAATAACCAAACCTCGCCAATAACATCTTCCTTTCTGGAATTGAACTTGGTGCCTTTGTAGATATAATTGCCGCAAGTATTACATCGAATGCTCATGGGAAGCATCATGCGAACCTTGATCTGCTGGTTCTTGGGCCTTCTTGCTCTGGGAAGCTTGGAGGGATCAAAGTCAGGTGGGTAATACTTGTTCAAAACCTTCCTCTCTCCCATCTTTCTTCTTCAAATTCAAATTCTTCCTTTACTTGCCAAAAACCATGACAACTGAATTCAGTACCGCTACAGCTACAACTTTCTTCTCTCATAAAAATAAGTCATAATGGATAACAGTGTGGCAATAGCAACAACAATAATAATAACGACGACAAGATCTCTATGTGGATTATTGGGATAAAAATGCCGTTTTAAGCAACTTTTCATGAAGCCACCATTTAAACACATGAGCAGGTGTGAATTCCAAAGAACGAAATTCCATGAGTCTACCTTTAAACTATCCACCTTGGATTAAACACGCATTACTTGAACAATAAACAGAATGAAGCGAAGAGAAGTTGCCCCAACCCTTAAAAATCTATAAAATGATAGAATTGAAAGTGGTTCATGAATCATACCTTGGATTATTTAACCCTAATTGGAAGGAAAACTCTGGGAGTCATGAAATTAAGAGAGGTTATGAGGTAAATTCAAAGAAGAGGAATGCATTGGTGGAAAGGAAGAACAAATTCAGCAGAAGAAAAAAATGTAATAAATAAAAAATAATGGAAAGTCTGATCGAATGGAATAGGAAGGAATGAAGGAGACAAAACACTACGACTAGCGCGCAGCAGCAGGAGAAAGACGGCGTCGTTTTCAGGGCATGGTCCTAGTCTTGTGGAGACCTCTTTCTATTTGATTTATGAAATATTATTTTATTTCTTATTTAGTCTTTAAAATATTAAATTTAATGTTTGATATTTTTTGTTTTTCTTACCATTAGGTCAGGGCTTTATATAAGCGAATAATATAGTAAAATATTGAATAATGAGTGATTATTTTGTATGGTATTCTTGTGTATTATAAGTTTTTGAGTTTTTAATAAATAAATTAAAAATAAACTAAAATAAAAGATCTATATATTTGTTATCATCTTAAAAGATATTATATTATATATTATTACGGATAAAATATAAAAGATATTAATTGAAGATTGATTAATTAATATTTTGATATGTTAAAAATTATTTTAAGTTAAAAACTTACTCTTTTTACATCTCTAACATAAAAACAAAATATCAACACGTAAAACATTTAAAATATCTATAAATAAAAGGTCTAAAAGCAGGTTAAAATATAAGGGAAGTTTTAATTATATTTTCAAACTTTTTTACTGTTTTTTATAAATATCATATAATGATGCGTATTAAGAAGATAGTTTTATACATGGCATGTGATTTATTAGAAACTTTCAAAAACTAAAGTTTAAAATATTCTTTTTATGTTTGTGCAAAATTAATAACATAAAATTTAATAATGTGAAATTTAACCGGATAATATCCTGTCAAACTTTCAATCAATTATTTGAATTTTAGTGTACATACTAATATTTTACTTTTAACTAATCTGCTAAGTATTATTTAAACATTTAGACATCTCTAATTAAAAAGATGAGTATTTTTGATAGTATTTTCTAACAAACATCCCGGACTAAAACAATATTTATATAAGAAGTGATTTAAAATATTACTAAAGTTGTTCACTACAAATAGTAATATCTTTTATAACATCTAGAACTTTGTACTGTAATATTTTCTATATAACACATATTAAAATTATATTATTTATGAATATTTATTTTCTTATATTTATGAAAATTTAGATTAATTATATATGAATATAATATAGTTAAAAGTAAAAATTTAAAAGAAAATTTATTAAGTTTACAGTGTAACAAGTGGATTTGTCCCTCCTGTACCCTTTTAATTACCCGTATCTATGACAAATGTGAAATCCTATCCGCATCAGGAAGCGCAAAACTAGAACCTAAAAAAGGAAGAGAATGGAGAAAAAAAAAAAAAAAAAAAGAGAGATATAGAGCAGAAAAAAAATCATAGTAGGAACATTTGAAGATCCTTTATTCTCTCTAGGTGTATCTCAAGAACTATTAAGATAGAAAAATAAAAGACATTTATCACTTTTAAATTATTTATTTCGTGTTATTTTAGGTGAAAAATATTTCTCACTTAGATGTGTTAAATTATTTTATGTCTAATATATATATATATATATATATATATATATATATATATATATATATATATATATATATATATATATATGTAAACTTAAAAGTAGAGTAAATAATAGTTATTAATTATTTAAATTGAAAATTATAAAAAAAATAATAAATATACTCAAGTTTAAATTAATTTATGATTAGAAATGTTTATTTTCGGGATTTAAATGAGAAAAAAATTGGCAAGATAAAGTAATTTTCTATGAATTTATATTAGTCACTATAAAAATAATTTATACTTGTATAGCTAAAATACAATAAAACTTTATATAAATATGATATTTAGTTTCATATTATTTAATTTTTATGATATTTGTTATTACTTCTCTTATGTTTTTTTATTTTTATTCTTTATGTAAATGGTAAAATAAATACACATGTATAGCCATAAGCGAATAGATGGCCTCCCTCACATCGGGTACTTCTCTGTTGTGATATAAGCTAAGTTTTTGGGTATGCAATGGAGTGTGAACATCCAGAATAATACTGTAACTTTTAAGAGACAAGGATCAACACTTGTGACCCTCCCTGACAATTTAGCTACAATCCATCTAACGGGTCCCACCACTGTCATTTTCACCATCCTCGTCATGTCTACTCATATGAATCCATTATACACCATGTCTTTGAAAAATGAAAGAGCCAGAACCCTAAAGAATATGCTTATATGTATATAGGTGCTAGTGATAATGTATAATCGTAGTTAGTGAAGGTGCAATTGACTCCAGAAGGGGGTTGAATGGAGTCTGAATTTAAATCATGGAATATAAACAATTCAAATACAATATAAAACAAAGTATAAGGGAGAGAGAAGTAGACACAAATTTATACTGGTTATAAAAGTAGACACAAATTTATACTGGTTCACCCTATAACCAGGATTACATCAAGTCCTCTTAAGCAAATCGTTTAAGAGCTTTCACTAAAAGGAGTTTTCATTCCTATCTTGGAACAAGTATTATTATACCTATCTAGGTATGACTTTTAATACCTCTCCAAGAATGAATATTCTACCCCTCTCAAAGTAATGAGTATTCAACATCTCTCTAAGAAACAAGTATTCACACCTTTGAAAATATGTTTAGGCTGAGTTCAAGAGGGAGATGAATTGAACTTTACAAACTTTTTGATTTTAGAAAGCAAGGAAAACGTTTTAAGCCAAATGAAAGCTTTCACGAATCTCTAAGATCAATGATACAAGGTGCAACACATAAAATGAATCGATTCAGGCACGAATAAACTGATTTATTTTTTGACAGAAGTAAGAATACAACAATGTTAAACCCTATAGCATCACCAATACCCAATTGAATCAAAGATTACAATTATACAAATTGAAAAACACAACACTTGAATCACACAAGTTCAATAATTTAGTTGTAGAAACCCCTTGATTTTTAGTGAAGGAGATCCAACACAAGTCCTCAAAGAACACCAATGGCACAGTGCAATTTCAAGAATTTTGATTTTCCAAGAAAACTTTTTTAATCTTTGAAAAAGCAAGCAATTTTTATTTCTCTCAAAAATCTTGTCAATCTTGTTCATAATTCTTCTTCTATATATTTCGTAAATCGCTCTTAAAAGCCTAGGTATTCAAAACATGAAATACCCAAACTATTTTTCAGAAAAAATAGTTAACTCAGTTATATGCAGAGCGCGAATAAGTCAATTTTGCAAAAATGGAATTAGTTTATTTTTTGTTGAAAACTGAATTTTCAAAAATGTTTTTTCTCAAAAGCTTTTGCTTAGTTTTGTTATTTGATTTCAAGTATGTTTTAATTGTGCCAAATAGTTTCTTTTAAGATTTGCATAGGTTTACCTTCACCTTCAATCACACCTACTAAGACAAGGCCTAAGTCTTCATCTTCAACTTCCATGCTTTGCTTTGCCTTTGTCCAATTTCTTGACTTCATCAAATGTTGAATCCTTTGAGATTCTTAACAACCTCTCTAGGTAAATCCAGTCTTAATCTTCCCTTGAGATCAAAACATCCCAACAATGAGAAAAGTACTCTCAATAAAGAGAACTAATTGAGCTCATAGGCTAATCTACACAAGGTGATGGATTTTACAACAGTTTGGCACACAACCCTTCTTGTACCCTTGCTCAAGGGCTACGTCTAGTCTTTCTTGCAACCCTAGCAAGAAAAATTTCACTATCAACACTCAATTGTACACACTTACAATTTAGAACACTTCTTACACCCTGCAAGATCAAAAACACCTATGAATACTTAAGCTAGCACCCTGCAGCCACAAATATTCAGATTACACCAATGCTAAACCCTATAGCATTACCAATATCCAATTTGAATCAAATATTACAATTATACAAATAAAAAATGCAACACTTGAATCACACAAGTTCAAGAATTGAGTTGTAGAAACTCCTTGATTTTCAGTGAAGAAGAGCTTGCGCAAAGCTTTGAAGAACACCAATGGCAGAACAAATATTCAAGACTTTTAATTTATTTCAAAAACACTTCTTTGATCTTTTTAAAACCAAGCAATTTTGTTTTTCTCACTCAATATTCACATTGTTCTCTTCTTTGTATTATTCTTATTCGCATTTTGAAAGCCCAAGTATTTAAAGTAGAAAAATACCTAAACTGTTTTTGAAAAACACTTAACACAGTTATGATTTAGTACGCAAATGAATCGATTTCACAAAAGTGGAATCAATTTATTTTCTGTTAAAAACTGAATTTTTAAATAAATTTTCTCAAAAACTTTTTGCTCAGTTTTATTACTTGGTTTTAAGTATTGTTTGATTGTGCCAAGGATTTTCTTCTCAGTTGTGCATAGGTTCACCTTCACCTTCAATCACACTCACTCACACCCATTAAGGCAATGACTAAGTCTTCATCTTCAACTTCCTTACTTTGCTTTGCTTTTGAATAATTGCTTGACTTCATCAAATATTAAATCTTGTGAGATTCTTAACAATCTCCCCCTATTTGAGAAGACAATTTAGTGTGTGAGTGGTTTGCAGCTTCATCTGCATAGTGAAACACTTGTGAAAGCAACAGTTAATTAACTCATTATATAAACTAATTTGTTCTTCTGGTATTAGAGCATTTTATTAGAATTTCAAAAATTGCTCTATGATTTAAACACAAACTTACTTCATTCATTTAACATCATCCATTATAGTAGTTGATACAACCATTAAAGAGTACAACCAAACACATACCATATAACATCACAAAATCAACAACATAAAGTAAAGATAGCACAACTGAAATTGAGAAACCATAACACATAACAACAATAGCAGCAGTAGATACACACATATCTTAACCTACACACTTCACTAACACATAACATGACCTACACACTTCACATTTCTGCCCCTTTGTATTCATCAAATAGAAGAGAAAGGCTAGGTGTGAACTAGAATGCTTATGACAGTTAGAAAATACATGCTATTCTTTTGGGTCATTCCATGCAGCCATGACTGCCAACTGCTCTTGCACTGCCTCAATCTGCAGATCCATGTGTTGAAATCTGGCAGTGCAGAATTCATGGTGGTTCATCTGTTGCAATGTTAAATTGTCCAGTTTGCCTATCACCAATTGTTCAAAGTTTGAAAGTCCAGAACTAGGTCCCAACTTCTCCTATGTTCACCTTAACAACTTTGCAGTCATGTCTTCCTCAGCTTCTGCACCAGCATTCTCTGCATCTGCTTGGCAAATCTAATAGTCATCATTAATCTTTTTCAGCCCAATTTTGTGCAGAGTTTTAGTTGTGACCTCGTGGTTTTGCTTGACTGGTTTTGATAACTCTCCCTCAAGTGGCATGCGAAAATACTCAATGAACTTTGAAACAAGCACAACATATGGAATTCTATAATCCACTAGCCTCTTGGACTTCACCATCTGCTCCCTCAACACATATGCCCAGTTGACCTCTATTTGGTTGAGAATGCAATACATTAGTATGAGGTCTTCTTCATGTAGGACAATATGGTTATGTTTCTTGGTGTGATAATCCAAACAATGATAAATGCTATGATTCTCGAGTTCATAGCCAACCCACTAACATGGAATCCCTTCATTGGTGCATGTTGGTTCCTCAAACAACTTCTGAAGAAGTGGATTTTGTTGAAGTCTTCTAGTGCTGAAATGTTGCCTTTTATTACTTTCAGTCCTTCACACTTGATCCCAACATCTTCCATCCATATTGAAGGAGTAATCTTCATGGTGACTCCTTTCACTTTTGTCTCTAATCTGTCTTCTTTCACCTTTAGATGGGTAAAGAACACCTTTACCAGGTCTGGATACACATTCCCAGTAAGTTCAAGGAACTTCTCTAGTCCCTGTTGTTCTAGCAACTCACTGACCTGACCTCAAAGAGCTGCTCAGCTTTGAGCCATTCCACCCTTATGTACTTTGGTGTGTTGATGATTTTTTTGCTATACTCTTGAAGGTATTTTTCAATTTGCTTTGAGTTTTTTAAACCATTTGGGCTAGCAAACCAATTCTCCAAGTGCCCTATTTCATCAGAAAATCTTTCGACACTCATAGTTTACTTGATTCTTTTTCATGGATTGCTTGAAAGGGCCATGGCAGTAGTGTGTATAGACGAGTTTTGCGTTAGTTTTTGAGTATGCAGAATGAATGCACGATGAATATGATATATGCACACAACACAGATTTGAAATAAATTCATTTTATCAACTAGCTAAATGTAGGTAGGGTTGTGTACCTTGTAGGTTAAATGGGACAAGACTATACTACATATGGGTACTTGCTAAATTGGTTGCTTTTCAGTCAATATCTTTTTTACTTCTAATGGCGTAAGACATGTGGCATTGTGTGGCTCAATGTGGTCTAACATAACTAGTTGGGCAAATTTTCTTCATTCAATTAACTTTGCATGCTTGAGTTCACTCACCACAGTCTACCAATTTATTGTACACACATTCCTTATCTCAAGAACCAACTCAGAAGCAATTAAAGAATAAATTTCCAGAGTTATATTTACTGAAATTTGGCATCAGTGGTTAACAACAGAGAAAAAATCGATTCACAGTCGAATAAATCAATTTTTTTATGACAGTAAGCACATGCATGATGCAATTCTCCTATTATGCAACGTTTGACAAATCCAATATTCCTAGTTCAGTTCTAAGATAATTAAACTTATCTTTTGCAAGTGGTTTAGTAAAGAAGTTTGTTAGTTGTTTTTCAGATTCAATATATTTGATTTCACAAACCCCATTGCAAACTTGTTCTCTAATGAAATGATGTCTAATATCTATATGCTTTGTTCTAGAATGATGAACTGGATTCGTTGTGAGATTTATAGCACTGGTATTATCATAGAACAATGGTACCTTTGTGACTTTAAGACCAAAATGACTAAGTTATTGTTTGAGCCAAGAGATTTGAGTACAACAACTTCCAGCAGCAATGTACTCAGCTTCAGTAGTAGAGAGAGCAACACATGCTTGCTTTTTGTTGTTACATGATATTAGATTGGCTCCAAGTAAATGACATGTACCACTTGTGCTCTTCCTATCCAATTTACACCCTACAAAATCTGAATCTGAATATCCTTTAAGATAGAGTGTAGCTTCATTTGGATACCACAATCCCACATTAGTTGTTCTGTTGAGATATTTGAGAATCTCTTTATTGCATTGTAGTGAGACTCCTTTGGATTGACTTGAAATCTTGCACACATACATAAGATGAACACGATGTCAGGTCTGCTGCTGTGAGATAAAACAGTGATCCAATTAGTCCTCTGAATTTTGTTTGATCCACTACAGTTCCATTCTCATTAGCATCAAGATAACAACTTGTTGAAATTGGAGTTGAGGCTTCTTTGCAACTTTCCATTTCAAACTTTCTCAGCATATCTATGCAGTACTTTGTTTGGCTTAAGAAGGTTCCATTTCTCATTTTCTTGATCTTCAGTCCTAGAAAATAGTTTAGCTCTCCCATCATTGACATTTCAAACTCCCCCTACATTGCTGAAACAAAGTCTTGGCAAAGTAGCTCATTAGTTGATCCGAAAATTATATCATCAACATAGACTTGAACAAGTGTTATGTCATTTTCAGATTTCTTAATGAAGAGTTTTGTCTACTTGACCTCTTTGATATCCTTTGAGAGCAGAAAATTACTTAACCTTTCAGAACATTGTCTAGGAGCTTGCTTTATACCATAGACAACTTTTTAGAGTTTGTAAACATGTCCAGGCAGTTTGTGATCTTCAAATCCTGGTGGTTGTGTACCATACACTTTCTCATTTATAAATTCATTCAAGAATGCACTCTTCACATCCATTTGAAATAACTTACAACCATTTTGTGTATACGCAAGCAGCAGTCTAACAACTTCAATCCTTCCAACATGCGCATAGGTTTCATCATAGTCAATTCCTTCCTCTTGATTGTAACCTTTAGCTACCAATCTAGCTTTGTTCCTCACTATTATACCTAACTCATCCATTTTGTTTCTGAACACCCATTTTGTGTCAATCACATTCATCTTGCTAGTTCTGGGAACTAAACTCCATGCATCATTTCTGGTGAATTGGTTCAACTCTTTTTGCATGGCATTGATTCAATGATTGTCACTCAAAGCTTCATGAATTTTCTTAGGCTCAATTTGTGAAAAAAATGTCATGTGTTCACATAGTAGATTAACTGATTTCCTAGTTGAAACACCCTTGTGAATCTAGCCAATCACGTTATCCAATGACAAATCTCTTGGAACTCTCCATTCTCGAGGCAAATTGATTTGACCTAGAGTGGAACCGATTTCAAAATTTCCAGATTTCACTTATGCAGTTTGTTGTTCATCTTGTGTTACTGCAGTATCTTTCAGCCTTTGAGAGCCTTCTATTTCTCCATCTTCTGCTGTAAATTTAGGTTCTTCCTACAACTTTTGGTTAGTCTCATCAAAAGTTATATGCACAATCTCTTCAATCAACATGGTTCTTTTGTTGTATGCTTTATATGTATGGCTATGTGATGAGTAACCTAGGAATATGCCTTCATCTACCTTTGAGTCAAACTTACCTAAATTATCCTTACCATTGTTTAAAATAAAGCACTTGTAGCCAAAAACTCTTAAATGAGAAATGTTTGGTTTTCTTCCTTGGAAAAGTTCATAAGGGGTTTTCTTTAGAATTGGTGATACTGGTTCGGCAAAATTTACCTGTCCTGGTTGTGGTAAACGGGACACATTAAAGTGATTGTCCAAGCCTTGTGAACAAAGAAAAAACACAGGAAAAGAAGAGCATCAAACCTGGAAAGAGCAGAAGAGCATATATAGCATGGGAAGACAATGATACCTCTTCCAACAACTCTTCACATGAGGATGTTGAAGCAAATCTGTGTCTTATGGCTGGACAAAAATCTGAGGTGAGTAGCATGAACTCTAGTACCTCATTTAATAGTGAGAATTACAGTTCACTTCTTCATGGGTTTCTAAAGTTAACAGATTAGCATTATCGAACAATCGATTGAAAGGGTTAAATAATTGGTTGAAAGGTAGAATCAAGGAACTGAAAGATGAACTGTTAAAGGTGAAAACTAATTTTGATCACTTTGAAATGATGAATTGTTAATTGTGAAAACTGTTTTGTTCTTCTGTTAAAGTAAGTATTTGGCCTAAGTTCAAGAGGGGGGGGGGGGG
>Ga0209700_100529_pt1 | contig 72580 bp, 24 predicted proteins | sample SiratroredBW_FD_187528 | JGI IMG/M metagenome (GOLD analysis project Ga0209700, IMG submission 187528) | Root nodule microbial communities of legume samples collected from California, USA - Siratro red BW (SPAdes) (version 2) | ecosystem: Host-associated > Plants > Roots > Nodule | place: USA... | reverse complement strand
TCTAATTAAGACTCAGTTGGTATCATTTTATGCTTTTTATTATTTATTTTTTATATGATAATACATTATTGATGAGTTTTGAAGTGTTAATGTCAAAATAACAGTGATGTCTAGTGTACTCTCTCTTTTTTTTTTTTTTTTTTGTATAAAACGTCTTTTTATAGAAAAAAAAAACTTTTTTATATAAATTTTTTTTATAAAAAAAAACCTGAATTGAGAACTTATAATAAGAGGGAGTAAAATATATATGCTACATCAACCTCACAGTAACTTGATTGTGGTTCAGACTATATAACATTTTATAAATTGTCTACAAAATATTTTAATCGAAGTTAAAAAAACAATTTTAATCAAATGAATTCTTATAATAAACTGTAACTTTAATATTTTTTTAAAAAAATTAAAAGAAATTCAATACATATTATATGTCTAATTAGCTGCATTCAAAATTTAAATATATGAATTTAAATCTAAAATAGATTCATTATAAATTGAAACCCGACAGTGGCACTTATTTTGAAACCCGATTATCAATATCTATTTCTTCATGGAATTTTATGGCTTTTTCATTATAGAACTTATTTTTAAATCGATTATCAATATATCTCAAGTGTCTACCTGTTTCAATGGTTGAAAGTTTAAAAATAATCTGTGATTGTAATCTGTAAACAGAGCGTGGATGCTTCATTATGTTTTAGAAGGAAATAATGTATGGGATTTCTAATGCTTAAAGCTAATTTGGGTCATTATAATAACTTGATCAAGATTTTTTTAGTTATATTATTTTTAATTCTTCAATCAGAGCACTTTGGAGATCTGTTAAAATTTATATATAGCATTTTAACATCTTTAATCTTAATTTATAATTATATTTTTCTTTTAAATATTAATAATTAAGTATTTTATTATAATTTATTTATTTATCACTAATCTAATATATAATTTATATATTTAAAATTATTTGTCTATAATATATTTTTATTATGTGAGATAAATATTAATTATGTATGACGTATATGATAAAATAACTGTATCAACAATATTAATAAACATTTATATATAATTATATTGTTTTACTTAATTAATGAATCAAACACCTTCTTCAATAGTATATTTATATTACAACGGATTACTTGAGTATTTCAACCTATATTAATACGTATTGCTGTAATTGATTATAAATGTAATACAAATATAAAAATATATAATATATAAGAAGTTAGGGGTGACTCATTGGGGGGAAGATGTGAAAGTGTTTACCCATTTTTAAAAATAAAAACTATTATTCGCGATTCAATTATGTGGTTAAAGAGAGAAGATAGGTTAACAACTTTTGTTAATATAGATAAAAAAAAAGTATTTAACTAGACGGTAAAACAAGTGTGTTATGTGTGTTCTAAAAGAAGAAAATCATAATCATTTAATTTGACACATTCAATTACAAGCACAATATGCAATAAGTAGGTGATGATACAAACTATACATCATAGTATGATTAAGAAACATTTAATGGGTTTTGAGTTGGCGGGACTCAACAAAAAGGAAAACACTATTTTGACGGTTGTTTGGATGATAAGAATATAGGCAATTTGGACAATAAGACTAATTTCATATATTTGGATTGGTGTTTGGATCATATTACATGTATATAATAACCAACAACTAGATAATTTAAGTAATAAAGTAATGGAGTTAGTTATGATAGTAGGAGGGGCAATGGTACATTATGTTTGGGGTTGATACATTTTTTTTCGTTTAATTTTTTATTCCCCTCATCTGTATGTTTTATTTATATTTGAGCCAATTTGAAAATGTGGAAAGGTATTATGTTGTTTGCTTGCAACATAAAAAGAAAATAGAGACTTGATGTGAGACATCAAACTAGCTGGGGATTTATCGCTTATGTTAAACAATCAAGTAATTCTGATTAAGAGTATAGGTAGTGCTAGAAAATATGCCAACAATATAATGCAAAATTATGCATAAGAGAATGAGGATTTCAACATAGAAATTAATGTTTGAATTCATCACCTTAGTTACATTGAATAGTCACAATATACATTATTCTAAGTCATTGACTTTATGCAAATTCTGTGAGAAATTTCTCAAACTAGTGTAATTTTTATCTGAAATTTTCAAAATGGTGTATTTTTATTTATTTATTTCTAGATATGGGTAAATTGTGCATATTCCTGTAAAGAAATCTTGGTCCTATTTCACGATTTAATTGAAGATTAAATGAAATTGTGAAAAGAGGACACCATTTTAATTTACTAGATAAAATTGTGCAGTCAAAATTTTAATTAATGGGTTAATTAATATAGTGAGAATACTGGATAATTTTAGAGTTGTTAATATTCTCCACTCATTCCCCTTCTGTTTTGTTTGGCACCTGTTGTTAATGTACAATTAAAATAAATACATAGTTACAAAATGCTTTAAATTAAAAGTAAGTTTGATTTTGAAAAGAAAAATTAAATTAATAAAATATATTTAGCAAAATTAAGTATAAGTTGAATATTTGAATTTAGTTACTAATATCAAAATAATTTAAAATAAAATTAAGATTTAACAATAAATTTAGAATGAAAAATTTTAAAAATATTATATAGTTTTTCAAATAAATTATTGTTAGTTTTTAAATTATATTTTTTAGTAACTAAATCTATTTTTATATTAAGAACTAAATTTGTAGCAGGTAACTTTTCTTCTCATTAACCACTATTCTATTTAAATTAACTTTATATTTATTTCAATTACTTAATCATAATTAATTTCAACAATTTTTATCAATAAATAAAACCACTTTGTAACTGTGCATTTATTTTAGTTGCACATTAATAATACATCACATGTGCCAAAGAAAAAACAAAACTGAACAGGAATGGGTTGAAAATATTAACCACACTAATATCCTATTCTTACCATATTAATTAACTCATTAATTAAAATCTTGGTTGTACATTTCATCTAGTAAATTAAAATCGTGTCATCTTTTCACGATTTCATCTAATCTTATATTAAATTATGGAATAGGATCACGATTTCTTCACAATGATATCATGTCTCTTATACACGATTTACTCATATCTGAAAATAAATACAAAAATACATCATTTCAAGAATTTCAAATAAAAATTATACCAGTTTGAGAAATTTATCGAAGTTCTACATCTAATATTTATGGTCACTTGTTACAAAATCTGTAGTTTGTTTGTTATGTATGTTTGTTGATTTGTCACACTAGAGAACCATTTTGATTTGTACCACTAAAATGTTATTAAGAATAATTAAATTTTATTACACTTTATAGATTATTGTAATTTATTTTTGTAATAGAATTAAAATATCTTTAAAGTATTTCTAGTTAACTTATTGTTAGGTATCCAAATATGAGTCTAAGTCTCACATTGAGTAGGAATGAGAAAGTTGAGCAACATATAAGAAAGACCCACAAACCCAATGCTTTAAGGTTTTAGGTTGAAGGTGACGTCATTCTCTTATGTGGATTTAGCTCAGTTCTCATTAGAGATCTCCCCGATTTTCCCTCTCGGATTACCCAACACTTACTTTTTATTATTTGATAAAAAAATATTTGTTTTTTCGAAATTCAATTTATTAGATGCTTCTAACTTTTATATCCTCGTCAAAACTACGAGAACTCTAAAAATCATTATTATATAATTTCATCCATACCGCCATCATTTGTATCCATAATCGATCATAAAGTTCTGTAACCAATCACACATACTATATATAACAATAACTATAATATTTGTTAGGATTAATATATATATTCAGAGGGCTTTCACCAAATCCTTTTCTACAAACGCAAAAGTGCAACGATAAATTTAGAGACTGGTTATATGTAGAAGTTAAACACTCATTTAGGTATCCTTTTTAGCTTGCATAACATTAAAGATTGTCTGATATATTTTTCTTACTTGTCTTTGTAATTTTTACCTCCAAATGTTTTGGTATCAAGACAATGAAACCCAAGTGAAACTGACCTCGTTTTGATTTACTGATTTGTGTTCATCAATTTATCCTTGTCTTATCTATTTCTTTTAGGTTTCCTTTTATCAGAAAATACATATTCTGCTGTACAGTGCCTCCTATATAGCGAAAACGAATTCTTATAAAAAAAAAATATAGAGAAAGAAACTATTAACGAGTATTTAAACAACCATTCTTTTTTTTGTTACTCACTTCTTACATCAACAAAACTCTTCAAGAAAATCTCATAGAACATGATTTTTTTTTTTGTTTTAAGTATTAGATGAAGAAGAATACTGTGGATTTATGAACATAATATGTTTCCATTACATTTATCCAATAGTACTCAAACAAATTTCTTAAAGTTAGTAGCAATTTAAATGTCCTTTTTTTTTTCTGTCTAAACAGGTAATTTTTTGTCATTGAACTATTTATTCCATTATATCAACTTCAAAATCATTCATTCATATGGAAGCACAAGATAAATTGTAATTAGTGTCTAAAAATTAAAGAAAAACATGAGATTGATTATTGTAGGATGGATGGTCATGCGTATAGGTAGGAGTTTATTCATTAATTTTGGCCATTATGTAATTTTCAAAATCAGAAAATTGGAATTCTAGATCTTGAGGCACTTAATCTACCCTAATAAATTCAAACCTAGTCAATGACAGTCGTAGCATGTGGTGATGTCCAGTATATGTTCAATTTAATGATTGACAAGAAAGCAAATGATAGAATATCCTGTCTACGAATCAAAATCAATCTTCTGAATAGTATGAAAGAATCATGATTTGAATGCATAATAAACTGAAAAAAAATAAAAAGACACGTCTCATAGCAAACTTCAATCCTCTTAACTAATTAATATGAACCTCCATCGCCTTTTAAAATTTGAATTACCATAGAGTGAAAAGAAAAGACTGGTAGGAAAGCAATATAAATTGAATAGAACACTGTTAATTGTATCTTATATTAAGAATCCGACAACACACATACGAAATACAAGCAAAAGGAGAAAAACCTAGGTTATTGCTGCTCCCATTATATATACACATATTCAACTGTCAAATGCTCGTGCATACGCGAAGGTTAATCATTTAGCTGGCTTTTTCTTTCTAGTCTCCTACTTCTTGCATATATATATATATATATATATATATATATAGTAAAGTACAACAATATAATTTATATACCTCAGTGTTAGTTCTGATACTTCTTCATACACCTTTGTAGGCACTCAACCTGATAATATGTGGAGAATTTGTGATCAGCTTTCAAATTCTTCCGTTTGTTATACATGTCTTGCTTGGAGACAAGAGGCTTGCCCTAAAATTTTATCTAAGAATTTCATTTAATTTGTGCTTATGTAATCTTCTCAATTAATTATATAAAGACCTACAGAAATGTGAATTACCTTAAATTATAAATAGCCGTTTCAGTATGGATCATGGCCAAGTCTGAGCTCCAAGTCCACTTCACTATCTTTCTGGTTTCCTCTCCTGACTTGATGAATATTATCATCCACATGATGACTTGGACCAATTTGGAGACTCAAGTTGGCACCACGAAGCTCTTGGTTCAAACTTAAAGACCGAGAACTTGGGTCATAAAAGTCATTATAAAAGGCACTTGCAGGTGCTGGTGGATGAAAGTGCATGTCACAGTTCCTCTGAGACTCCAAAGACTCCAAAATGGAGTAAGGCCTTGCCGGTTGGTTTAAAGTTTCTGAGACAAAAGGAAAGACTATGGATTCATCACTGTAGAACTTGTTAATTGAAGGTGAAGCGTCAAGTGTGAATTGCTTGGCCTTAGCCCTGTCTTTCCTATGAATATTCATATGACCCCCTAAAGCCTGAGCGTTTGTGAAGCCTCTTCTGCAGAATGTGCACTCATAAGAGCGTTTGGTTCCACCAGTGTCATCTTGTGCTTCTTCTTGATCATTTTCATCACTTAAATTCTCAGGGCTGACTGGCTTCTCTGAATTCATAGCAGGGTTAATCAATCAACACACTCTTTCTCTTTCTCTCTCTCAGAAAGAAATAAATTCGTGAATCTCTTATGCTTAAAGAGATTTGCAAGATGTGAGGGCTTTATAGTGAGAAAAGGATGTGCAAGAAAGGTGTGAGAGATATAGACAAGAAGAAAACGTTGGGTAAGACTGTGTAGAAGAGTAGCGGTTTTCTATCAAGAGAGAGTGTGATTTTGGCGTTTTGTCATGGGATTTTCCATTTAGCCGGCTCTATGATGGGTCTAAACCTTGAGAATATTTTTATCAGTTCCACCTCTCTCTCTTCCATTTCATTTGATTACAATTTCTTCTTATGTTGCTTTCATGACGTGGTGGTGGTTTTCTTTTGGCATCGCTTGTAATTTCCTTTGCCACGTCAATGTGACTGATTCTCGCGTACTCACAGCAATTCTAATCTTAACAACGATATTATGAAGAAACGTATCATTTTTTAGTGTTTCCCACTTTATTCTCGTTCCATAGCTGTCAATTAACTTGCTATATTTGATTCAAAATGAAAAACAGAATGCTCAAGAGAGTGCGATATACTTTTTCCTTGTTTAACAAATTTGCGATGATTCACATCACCTAAAGTAAAAAAATATGAAGATTTTACTGTTTTGCATGATCCCATGCACATGCTTTACGGCGTAATTCTGCTAAATATAAATATTCGTCTCTTGCATGTGAAAGCAAAATTTAACAAATGAAGGAGACTCGGAGGATATGATGCACAATGTGACATGTAAGCAGAAAACGCGTTGAAGTATCCCTAAATGTCTTTATCATACTCCTAAAAGAAAGTAATATTCTTGATATGCTTCATTTATGTTAGCGCTAGTGATTTTCTTGCATTTAACTGGCTTCCTAGCCCTTCTTCAAAAGGAAGAGACATGTGAACTATTAGCATCATCCATCTAGCGTAGTAGGGTGTACCCTAATTTGATCCCAAGCCAACCTATATTTGCATGAGATGATATCAATTTATTATATCACTAAGTTTCATTCATTCACACTGAATTAATATCTCCAACTAAACACATATGACTGTACCCTATTTCAAATTAATGACCAAAAGGACAGGAATGGAGCCAGTTCAAAAGGAATCATATTGAGGATAACCTATTGGTTATTTTAAAGAGAGAAAAATTCTCTACTCGACCAAATGTCTCCTTGTGGAACAGCTCTTTAGCTGGTGCCTGATGAACTATAGTGATCAATGTTCGCAATTTCATATAATTAATATTAATTTTGGTAGAAAGAGTATACGTCTTTGAAACGACCAGTGATTAATTAGCTTTCTTGTAGAAAAAACTAACTAAATCCCAAAATCAATTCATTCCAAGTTTTAGTGACGTTATCCTAGATATGATAAATACTAAGTATTCAATCCTAATGAGAATAATAATCACAATTGGGCATGGGATGAAACACCGGGGTCTGTACTGACAATTACATGAGTGCTGAACTACAGCTTGCATTGCCCTTTAGCATGTAGTTAAGGTTGTCATGGACTTGATTATTATCATTTTTTGTTACGCCTGCATTTCCAAAGACATGGTCAGTTCTTGTCCAATCGCGTTACAAAAACAAGGAATACAAAAATTAATTAAAGGGTGTAGATTGTCACAAATTTCTTTTCAATATCTTCCTGTTATAATTTCTTAAATTATGTCCTGCAATAGTAATAAAAGGTGAAAAAGTTAGCTTAACTCTAAACATAGCTGAATTTTGGATTAAAAATTCTTAAAATAGTTTATTAATTTCAATTTTACTCATAGATAACGATATATTTTGGTAATTATATTACATAATTTTCATTTAATTTATGAATTTTTGTAGCCTTTCCTTTAAAGATCAATTTAATTATAATTTTTTAGTTCTAATCATTATTTTTATAGCATGTATTTTATTATTAATCTTATATTATATCTTAAATCGAAAATAAAATGAATATATTATATACCCAAAAAGGGAAAGCAGATAAACTAGAAAAGTATAATAAAACATTACCTTTCGTAAAAATGGCAAAAAAGTAAATTTAAACATAGTTTATTTGTGAAATCAAATATAAGAACTTGGAAACTAAAAGCTAAAATGACATCCTGAAGCGGCTTATCAGAAAGTATTACAACTTATTAAAATAAGTTTATTTACAAAACACTATTAAGAAAGTTAAACAAAATTTTAACAAAACAAGTTAAAAAAATGTCCATAATCTTCCATTCAATAAATTCAAGTTCATGTTTTGTTTATTACAATCCTATCAGTTCCTACTTGGGTTAGAGGTGAAAGTGTTGCATCATTCCAAATTATAGTGTTGATTGAACAATAAACGGTAAAATGAATAATAGACGGTAACTATACTTGATAATTATTTTGTCATTTTACCCCGTTAAAGTAACATTGTTTGAGAGGCTTTTGGACCTTGTGTTAGCAAATCCAACTATATCAAAATATAATCCATAAATACAATCAACACCGCTCTCCGCTCTCGTGGGTAAGCATTTATTACAAGTCATTACGAACCCTTTATTCATGTGCCTTATTCAGATGATGTCTTGATTATGCTAGAGAGTACGTAACACCATTGTCGTAAGACCTCACATTTCAATCCAATCCATGAAGAGTGATTCAATCAACATCAACAAAGTTTGAGCAAGTTCTATCTCGGATGCATCATTAGTGTCATTACTGGAAATTCAACAAATCAAATTCTCATCCAAACATATATTCAACACCAAACGTTAGACAATGGGGTGGACCCCACCTCAAAAAGCTGTGGTCGAGGTAAATTTTTCCACAATCTCCATATCATCACTACTCCATACGAGCCACTCTCACCCTTTGGCTTGTAAAGCTTATAATTGAGAACAAGTTGCAACAACTCATCCTAAGAACGATTATAAAGCTAGTCTAGTCACTTACGGATGATCTACAACAACATATTACAGTAGTTAGACCATATGTTGCTTCAAACTTACATGCAACATGTGTTTATGCTCTCACGTGATGTTTGAGTTGCTCTCACTGAGCAGAATAGTATTCAGTCTTTGTGGGTGGGATATCTATTGTAGATGAGGGTGGAATAGCCAAAAACTACAACTAAAAACCCACTTTGGAAGTCCTATGTTACAAAATGGCTGTGTGAGTTCCTTGGCAGGAGTATACAAGAACTGGAAATTCTTTGACGGCTAAAAGCAGAGGAGATCAAAACGTATAATCGCAGAAACATTTGAATGCTATCATAAAGTTTCTCAGGACATATCAAAGGATTATAAATGCAACTAATATTACAAGAAAATGTTAAATTATCAATGGAACTTTATCCGTTAGTAAAATATCATTATCGACAGATTTACCGACGGATTTATCCTAAATCCGTCGGTAAATTTATCTACAGTCAATTTATCGATAGATTTTAGGTGTTTCCGATGGACTTGTTTCGTCAGTAATTTTTGTTTTTTTTTTTTGTAGTGTAACCTTGACGAACAGCTTTGGCTTAAGGAATCCATTGTAGCATACTTCCATCCAAGGCTATGTGGCTACTACAACATTAAGTGCATTTCAAGGTGTGGAAGCACTTTAAGAGGGAACTTCGAAAGTGAAGAGATGGAAAATGGCAATACAGGGGAGAGGAAGGGCCGACCAATGCAAACACATAGGAGCCAAGAAAAGGCTAGATTGAAGAACATCATAGAGGATGTTTAAGAAATGTTGTGCATGAGAACATGTTTTGACATCACTGTTTTGGAAAATGATATATGGAAAATGATACTTTGACACCACTGTTCATGTAACTCCCATTTGACACTCCTACGTGTCACATGGGTCCCACCAGTGAAAGAGAAAGAATGCATTTGCTTTTGTTGTATACGGAAGGATAATTTTGTCAAAAGAAAAATTACAACTCATGTATGTGAAACTATTACTGAGCTAACCACTTAGGCCAACAGAGCTAACCTTATTTTCCTGTTGGGTTTTCCATGGCAAACCACTTATTTAAACATGGTAAACCACTTAGACGTATTTATTCATATGTCATCCTCAGTTAATCGCTTATATAAACATGGCTAACCACCTATCTAAACATGGTAAACCACTTAGACATGTACGTATTTATTCAGATGTCATACTCAGTTAACCACTTATATAAACAGGACATACCACTTATATGAACATGGTAAACCACTTAGACATGTACGTATTCATTCAGATGTTATCCTCATTTAAGCACTTATATAAAGATGGCAAACCACTTATTTCAACATGGTAAACCACTTAGACGTATTTCTTCATATGTCATCCTTAGTTAACCATTTATATAAACATGGCTAACCACTTATCTGAGCATGGTAAATCACTTAGACTTGTACGTATTTATTCAGATGTCATACTCAGTTAACCACTTATATAAACATGACAAACCGCTTATATGAACATGGTAAACCACTTAGACATGTACGTATTTATTCAGATGTTATCATCATTTAACCACTTATATAAACATGGCAAACCACTTATTTAAACAACGTAGACCACTTAGACGTATTTTTTCAGATGTCATCCTCAATTAACCGCTTATATAAATATAGCTAACCACTTATCTGAACATGGTAAACCACTTAGACATGTACGTATTTATTCATATGTCATACTCAGTTAACCACTTATATAAATATGACAAACCACATATTTGAACCAGGTAAACTACTTAGATATGTACTTATTTATTCAGATGTCATACTCAGTTAACCACTTATATAAACATGACAAACCACTTATTTGGTTTTTGTAAGTTGCTTGTTTCGAAATTAGACATGTTTGTGTGTATTCAAATAATGTGTGTAGCAAACCAGCTACATCAGCGAAGTAAACCACTTATGATAATTTTCTTCTTTCCAACTAAAGCATTTATGTATGTATTCAAATTAGGTGCGTAGCAAACCAGATAAATGAGTAGAGAAGACCATTTATTTGGTTTTTGTAAGTTGTTTGTTTTGAATAAGTGGTTCGTCATGTTTATATAAGTGGTTAACTGAGTATGACATCTGAATAAATAAATACATGTCTAAGTGATTTGTCATGTTTATATAAGTGGTTAACTAAGGATAACATCTGAATAAATAAGTACATGTCTAAGTGGTTTACCTTGTTTATATAAGTGGTTTTTCATATTTATATAAGTGGTTAACTGAGTATGACATCTGAATAAATAAGTACATGTCTAAGTGGTTTACCATGTTTATATTAGTGGTTTGTCATGTTTATATAAGTGGTTCACTGAGTATGACATCTGAATAAATAAGTACATGTCTAAGTGGTTTGTCAAGTTTATATAAGTGGTTAACTAAGGATAACATCTGAATAAATAAGTACATGTCCAAGCGGTTTACCATGTTCAAATAAGTGGTTTGTCATGTTTAGATAAGTGGTTAACTGAGTATGACATATGAATAAATAAGTACATGTTTTTAAGTGGTTTACCATGTTCATATAAGTGGTTTGTCATTTTTATATCAGTGGTTAATTGAGTGTGACATATGAATAAATACGTACATGTTTAAGTGGTTTACCATGTTCAGATAAGTGGTTAGCCATGTTTATATAAGCGGTTAACTAAGGATGACATCTGAAGAAATAAGTACATGCCTAAGTGGTTTGCCATGTTTATTTAAGTTGTTAACCAAGGATAACATCTGAATTAATAAGTACATGTCTAATTGGTTTACCATGTTCATATAAGTAGTTTGCCATGTTCATATAAGTGGTTAACTGAGTATGACATCTGAATATATGTGTAAGTGGTTTTCCATGTTTATTTAAGTGGTTAACTAAGGATGACATCTGAATAAATAAGTACATTTCTAAGTGGTTTACCATGTTCATATAAGTTGTTTGTCATGTTTATATCATTTTTAATTATGACATTTGAATAAATAAGTACATGTCTAAGTGGTTTACCATGTTCATATAAGTGGTTTGTCATGTTTATATAAGTGTTTAACTGAGTATGACATCTGAATAAATACGTACATGTCTAAGTGGTTTACCATGTTTAAATGAGTGGTTAGCCATGTTTATATAAGCAATTAACTGAGGATGACATCTCAAGAAATATGTCTAAGTGGTTTACCATGTTTAAATAAGTGGTTTGCCATAGAAAACCCAACAAGAAAATATGGTTAGCTGTATTGCCCTAAGTGGTTAGCTCAGTAATAGTTTCACATACATGGGTTGCAATTTTTCTTTTGACGAAATTACCCTTCCGTATGCAACAAAGGCGAACACATTCTCTCTCTTTCGCTAGTGGGACCCATGTGACACGTAGGAGTGTCAAATGGGAGTTACATGAACAATGGTGTCAAAGTATCATTTTCCATGATATATTGATACTAAATACATTTGGGATAAGGGACCATGATTCTCTATAGATTGTAATTATGAACATTAGGGATTAAAGAATCGTGTTAGTTTACACTTTCGCTGTGTGAAATTATCAGCTATAATTCGGAGTGTCTGGACGATGTATAAATTGGGAGGATCATACCTTCAACTAAACACTTTTTGTACATGGGTTTGGATTTTGTTTGATAAGAAAAATGTTGGCAATTTTTCCAAGCTAAGGTAATTTTTTTGTGAAATTCTAAAAATGGTGTAATTTTTTTTTAATTCCAAATGTGGGTAAATCGTGTAGAGGTTGCAAGATATAATTGTGAATAAATTGTGTCATTATTGCACGATTTAATTTAATATTATGTGAAATCGTGGAAGAAAACAATTTTAGTTGATTGAATGAAATTGTGTAATAAAAGTATAATTTTAATTAACTAATTAATTGATTAATTAAAATCGTTACTGTAGTCCACGATTTGAGGGTGATTAATTCTTCCATCGTTCCCCTTCTATTTTCTCACGTTGTATTGGGTTGTGCACACATAATATTAATTGAATTGGTTTGGCAACCTATTTTAATATATATGTTGCCAGAGGAATGATATAATTCATGTTTACTATTTTTTTTAAAAGTTACAATAATGATTATTTTTATAACAGAAAAAAAGAGCGAAAGTAGTTTTAAGAAGGAAAAAAAATCTATTTTAACATTCCATTTCAAAAAAAATATTCAAAAAAATATATAATATTTTTGGTTTCTCTATAATGAAATGATGCATATTTCTGTTTAGTATTTATTTATGATAAAAGTTAATTATAAATAAATATATAACCAATTATTTATGCACTTTGAGGTAATATGTACATATTCTACTTTTAAATTGGTTTGACAACCTATTTTAATATATATTTTGCTTAAGGAATGATATCATTCATGTGTACTATATTTTTAAAAAAAATTACAACAACGATTATTATTATTTTTTTTTTAAAAAAAAGAAAAAGTAGTATGGGAATTTTTATAAAATTACAACAAAGGTTATTTTTTTTATATAAAAAAATAGAGATGAAGTAGTTTTAAGAAGGAAAAAGATATAAATAAGTTTTAAAAACTAACCAGTTCAAATAATTTAAATTTTCACTATATAAAAACCATCTTTTTAATTATGTTACTACCTTTTATATTGAAACGATCAGTCTTCATAACAGGTCACTTTTTCTTCAGAGCAGTTAACCATTTTTTCTTCAAATTAACTTCACGTTAATTTCAATTATTTAATGACAATTAATTTCAATAAATATATATTCAATAAAATTCCACTATGAATTAATTCTATTAATTTTATGCACAGCCCAATACAACATAAGAAAACAGGAGAGGAGCGGTGGCAAAATTAACCATCCCCAAATCGTGCAGTAGAGTAACGATTTTAATTAATCAATTAATTAGTTAATTAAAATCGTACCTTTATTGCACAATTTCATTCAATTAACTAAAATAGTCTTCTCTTTCCACGATTTCACATAATCTTAAATTAAATTGTGCAATAATGACATAATTTATTCACAATGATATCGTGCAACCTCTGCATGATTTACCCTCAAATGGAATTAAAAACAAAACAGTGTACCATTTTGAGAATTTCAAAAAAAAAATTACATTAGTTTGGGAAATTTGTCAAAAATGTTTGAGGTCAACCTACATTGCTAGATCAAGATGTTCAAAATGGACAAATTAATTAGGTCAAACGAGTATCAATTTCAATTTATTTTCAAGTATGATTAAAAAAATACTTAAATTTTGTGAATATCAAAAGCTTAGATTTATTTTTAAAATACCTAACTTTTGCCACTACTTAACTTCCCTCTATATGCAACTCCAAAAAATTAATCATTGTTTTTTTTAAGAAAAAACATTACAAAATGATTATAATAAAAGAAAGACAAGGTCGTTGACTCATTTGTCAAAATGGGTTTTTACGAAAAAGAAACAACTTGACATTGCTTGACACATAAACACCAATAATTAATTTAACTAGGAAGATAAAATTGTGACATGTGATTATAAGCATAGAGGAATAAAAACAATGATATAACGAATCTAAATTTTTGAAGATTGCTTCACAAATCATTTGCATTAGATTAGTCCATATCTTTTACCTATAAAAATGAAAATAAAAGCTATATGACACAACACCAAATTCATATTTTAACTTCTTACCTTTATAATATGATCTATGAATGAGAATCAATATTAGAATCTTGAAATGGCGAATAAGCTTTTCTTTTTAAGTTTTGGAATGACATAAATTATTATGTTCACATTTTGCAAATGAAAGTTCTATCTACCAAAATTTTGTGAATTAGAATTATTATTTTAATAAAGTTGCAATAAATTCGATATGCCTTTATTTAAAATCTTGGAACTCGTAACACTCAAAGATTTAAGAGATGTGGGATAAAACTATTTCAGGTTATACGAGTACACAAATATCTCTAGGTTATACTGGTCTTAATTTCCTTCTGACAACAAGATCACTCAATAAATGAAAAGGTTTAAAAAAAAGAACATCCGACAAGGATTTACTTCACAATGGTAAAGGATTACAAGATGTTACACACAAAAACTCAACTATTAGACGCTCTAAAACAACAAGTAGGAAGTACTCTCTTTTATTGATGTTTTTTTTTCTTTATTTTTTTTTTTGCATTCTTGTGTATTTCCAACTTCATCTTGATGTTGTACATGTATGATAAGAGGCTCCTAGGTGCTTTAGCTTCTTGTGCAAGCTCCAATGGATGTAGCACATGTTGAAGCCATGTTGTAGTGAACAAATGGCATGGAAGGAGCTTCTTTTGATGTGGAAGCAATGGAGAATGGAAGAGGATCCGTGGAGGAAGAAAACATATGAAGAAGTGTTGTGGTTATGGTGAAGTAGGTGATGAAACTCAATGTGAGACTTGATCAATGTGCAGAAAATTCGGCAACATTTCATTAAGATAATCAAGCTCACAAGAGAGACTCCTAAGCCTCTTATTTATAGAAGAAGAGATGAGCTAGTAGCTTCCCTAGCAAGCTATATAGGTAGCATGTAGGAGAAGCTAGGGTTAGAAACCCTAACTTGCCTAGCAAGCTATCTAAGTAGCATGTAGGAGAAGCTAGTGTTAGAAACCCTAACTTGCACCACATGCTAGGCTTAGGGTAACCTAGCATGTGGAGTAAGCTACTCCATACCCTAATCCATGCACCAATGAGAATGGACGACGCGTCAATGTTCTAGGCGCCTAAAAACCCAAACCTAGGTGTCTTCTATAAACCCTAAGGCACCTAGGGTTATTTACAAAAATCAAATTTCCCTATTCTAATTTTATAATCACTAGTAGAAAAAAGGTCTTCAATGTCGGTTCAACATTGAAGACCTGGTAGAAAAAAGCTCCCGAACCGATGTTGACCAAGTAGAAAAAAGGTCTTCAGTGTCGGTTAAAAAAGCTCCCGAACCAACATCATGTAGTCAACCACCACGTCGGTTTAAACCAGGCACCGACGTCATAGACACATATCAAAAGTAGTTTATTGGATTGTTGAAGAGGCAACACCACGTCGGTTTGGAGCACATAACCGACATGGTAGTTATTTGAAATTATATATTGAAATGGATCACCACGTTGGTTGGTGCCAAAACCGACGTGGTGAAATGGATCACCACATCGATTCCTTCCTGATAACTGACGTGGTGTTTCTTTTAGTAATTTTTTTAGATGCAACACCATGCCCGTTTTAACCATAACTGACGTGGTGTACCCATTACAATGACGGCTTTTGCCATAACCAATGTTGTGTATGTGTTTTTTTTTTAGATATACAAATTGAATTAGCTATTAACCCCCTGCATCACTTTCAGAAACCAGCCTGAATACATTTGAATATTCAAAATCATATTACAATCGCAGTTCATAGTTAAATATATACACTAATTTAGATAAATACAATGTTATATATACAATTCTAATCTACACTAATCTAAGAACTACTTCTAATTTGGAGAAAATACTTTGCGCCTATTCTTTTTTAAGTTCTTCTATTGTTTGCTTATCCAGTGGCTCTGGGTATTGAAAAACCTGAAATAAATGTACAAACTTTAAACTTGAAACTTGAGGATTGACAAACATTTGACATATTTACAAACTTAAGACATGTTCTTACCTGCTTCCAAGAATCGGTGATACCAGCTCGTGCTATGGTTCTCATCCAGTGCATGATGTAATATCCACATTCCCAACCTCATTGTTGCTTATTGCACTTTCAATAAAGGTGAATCATCAAATACTTGAATGCTAATTTTAATAAACTTACTTTAGAATTAAATTTTGAATTAAATACCTTAGGATATATCCATTGGAGGTTTTGAGATGTGTATGTGTTTTGTTTTTAAATATACAGATTGAATTAACTATTAGCCCGCTGCATCAGTTTTAGAAACCAACCAGAATACATTTGAATATTCAAAATCATATTACAATTGCAGTTCATAGTTAAATATATACACTAATGTAGATAAATACAACGTTATATATACAATTCTAATCTACACTAATATAAGAACTACTTCTAATTTGGAGAAAATACTTTGCCCATTCTTTTCGAAGTTCTTCTATTGTTTGCTTATCAAATGGCTCTGGGTATTGAAAAACCTGAAATAAATGTACACACTTGAAACTTGAAACTTGAAGCTTGACAAACATTTGACATATTTACAAACTTAAGACATGTTCTTACCTGCTTCCAAGAATGGGTGATACCAGCTCGTGCTATGATTCTCATCCAGTGCATGATGTAATATCCACATTCCCAATCTCCTTGTTGCTTATTGCACTTTCATTAAAGGTGAATCATCAAATACTTGAATGCTAATTTTAATAAACTTACTTTAGAATTAAATTTAGAATTAAATACCTTAGGATATATCTATTGGAGGTTTTGAGATGTGGATGTAGATCTTCTTCCAAGAACATTACACACATTCATTGCATTAAAATCCAACTTGTTTAGTAAATTGCATATTATACCAAAAAATAGTGATATATATTACTTAAAGTTAATTAAATGATACCTTTGTACTATTTGTTTTATATCTTCCGATGCAACGAATAGAACCAAACAATTGTGTTGTCCGCGGGACAGACAAGCATGAGTTGCCAATGGGACCTAAATAACAAATCTATTAATCTAATATTCTCAACATTACTTAAGATCAAAATATAAATATTTGAAACTTACTGATGGATGATAGGGGCAAAGTAAATTCTCTTTCTAGATTCTGAAATCCATCTTTGAATATAGTTTTGAGTCTCAATCTTTTTATTTCCAGACCTACGTAAACTTTGTGGCTCAAGGAATCCTTAAAAATCGGGATTCTCTGTGTTATAAACTAAATTATTTATGTACTTGCATTGTTAAAATCAATGTTAGTAATAGTAGTTGATAAAATAAGTCGAATTTTATAACATGTAGAAAGGTATACTTACATCATCCATAATTGAATTATATTAATGTTTAACATCTGGGTACCCTGAACAAGTTCCAAGATGTCTTGCATAGATATATACAATGAGACACCTTTGATCCCAAAGATGGATGCATCCCAAGGAATTTGAACAGGATTGTTAAATAACTCGTATAGTATATGAGTCAACTCCTAAAGTGGATTCACTTCTAACTGAAGTGGTGGAGACCTAGGACTTAAATCATCAGCTGGTGATTTCTCTTTACCCCCACGGTCATGTAACAGATAAACAAAATGTATCAATTCAAATTACATTAATTGTGAATTCAAATAAGATTAAGACAAATCACAATACCTGAGTCCTTTTAGTAATGGTCTGTAGCAGATGTGTAGGCCACACAATAAATGTACTAGGTGTCTCTCCCACAAGTCTAACCTCTTATGTGGGCACAGGCACCTCGACATCTGCCTGTCTAACTTCTTCGACAACTACCCGACAAAAATCATCTCCAAGTGAAACTGTATGGAGCGTCAAAGATTCGGCAAACACTCTCCTAATCGCCACCAATCAAGGAGGATCTATAACATATAATTTACACCGATATGAGGTATCAATGTTGGTGTCTTCCTCCTCATCTTCAGCAGCACAACTCCCCTTTGTCCTAGCTCTCACACCTGTAGGTAGTACTACACCTTCTTGTAGAGGAGTATGTTGTTTTGATATGTCCATAGATTCCCACTTCTTCTCAAATTCTCTTAATTAATGTCTCAACTCATCTTTTAATTTATCTCGTACTTTTTGTTCTATTTGAGACGTCAATTCATCTTTAAGTCGAGATATCTGATCCATTATATATGAATTATAAGATGAGCTAGAATGTGAAGCAGAACCGAAATATTGTCTCACCCTTACACCATATCTAGCAGTATGTACTGTTAGAAAATATGTTGGCCAAAGTTCAAGAGGGGGGTAAATTGAACTATAAACCTTTTCAAAATTTTAAGAAAGAGAGAATGAGTATTTTTATAAAACTATGATCATAAAACAATGCAAGCACAAAATAGCCTATTAAAAAATCAAACAGCTAGCTAAAATGGGTGCAGCAGATGAAAAACAGTGAGTTACAATGCAAAACAGCAAGCTAAAAATGCTATAGATGAAAATTGCAGTAAAAATAGCTAGTTAAAATGAAAAAGAGCTTGCTGAAAATTTTAAACCAATGACTTAAACCAGATTTTGTTCAAACCAAAATTTTCACATGAAAAATAGCAAGGAACAAATGTTATGTATGCTGCAACAGTACTAATATGGTTTACTAAGTGAATGTAGAAAAAGATTTTCAATTACAATTCCAAAATACTTTTGAGCACACTATGCAAGAATTTGTATTAAGTGTGAATGAGCCTTCCAAACCAAGAGTCAAAGATCAAAACTGAAAAACAGATTGTATAATGCAGAAAATAGATTTGATAAACTGTATGTCTAACCAAAAATCGAGTTAATCACTTCACACAGTTTTCAGAAAATCAACAAGTTCAAAACTGATTTTATCTAGTTAATCTTGCTGCTAGACTTAGTTTTTATTTGTTGTCCAGGAAATCAACAGGTTGTTTTTCAAATTTAGCAAGTTGTTTATACCAAAAAAATTAATAATGCACAAAACAGCACGCGAATTGAAAACGAGAAGGGTAAGGAAGATTACACAGTGATTTTTATACTGGTTCACCCTTCCTCAAGGGCTACTTCCAGTTTGCACAACAATGCAAAGAGTTCCGCTAAATTTTCAAGTTTACATACACAATCACACATAAAACTAAATCTTGAACCCTACAAGATTGCCTCTACCCCTTATGCAGCACCCTACCACATAAGATGCACCACCCTCATGCTAAATGTAGAACACAACTGCTGTGTGATATGCAAACTTACACCAAAAATGAAAACTAAAACAATTACAACACAATCTATGCTAAAATACCCTATTCTAACATAGATCAACACAAGAACATGTAATTTTCAAATGATAGTACTGAATTTTGTAAAACAGCAGCATAAACCAGTCTCAACTAAGAAAGATCCACTTATCTTTATGAGAACTTGCTACTGGTTGCTCCATCAATCAATTGCTAGCTCAAATCCCCTTCAAGAATGAGAATCTATGGTGATCTTGAGTGAATCTTGATCAACCTCATCAATCTTTGAAGGAAACTCTCTTAAGGCTCTCAAGTAATCTTTTAGAAATGTTTTCAAAAACCTTTTGAATGATTTTTTGTCTTCAAAATTGTGCAGCTCGAAGGTTTTTAAAAGTTGTCCTGCACTGTTAAATGAAAATAATCAGTTGTTTGGAAAAAGAGCCGGTTGTTTTTCCTCCAAAATACAAACAACTAACTATTTTTCAGAAACAACTAGTTATTCTAATTCTGCAGCACTTAAACTCATTTTATCACTTTCAAAATAGCTTTTTCACTTGAGAATCATGGAGAATTTTGCAAGCAAATGATGGATAGACAAACACAAATGCAAATATGGTCTAAACTAACTCAACACTACCCCAAACTAAGAAACCAAAAGCTATTCTTCATTATCCATCCAAAGTCCAAGAATTTCTTCTTCAAATAACTTGAATCAAGGGCATCTTTACTCTCTCCAATAGCTCCAACATGTACATGAATGGGGTGTTCCTCGGTGCCCAGAGTAGTAGTCAATATATCTTGTCTTCCTTGAATGACAAAACTGCCCTAGCAGCTCTATTCCACCAGAGAATCCTGTAAAAAATAATACAATATGTCAACATTGTATAATAATAAGACATTAGATATGATGAGTAAATTGTTATTAACTTACAATGTCCGGGGCAATCTCAAGTGCTTGTGGTGATGTCATCTGCCCTCTAGGTTTAATCCTAGCCAACATCAATTTCTCATGTCGACTAAGAGGGGATGGAGGAGAAATGACATCATTTGAAGATGATGCTTCTTTTAATCTTTTTAATTTCTCGTCCATTATATTCTTTTCTGATAAATCATACCCTTTCTCCCGAGACAACTCGTGGGGGGTGACATTCCTGTGCTGAATGTCTTGTGCTTTCTTCCTCTTCTCCTACATAGTAAATAAAAAACTTTGTTGCCAAGTTATATTATTTAATGAAATTATGATGGATAAAACAAACATGCCAAGAGGGATCCTCTCTAGATTGGACAAATTTTGTCCAAGTCTCTTCATCAATAGAATACTTCTCACAAGGGGACTTTTCCTTGTGGTGACCAAGATGTATCAACTGGTCAAGTTTGTCTTGAAATTTCTCCATTTAATAGCAATAGATGACATAATTTTCTTTCTTATTAATGGAGATGTTTCAAACTCAAAGTTTGTTTGCAAAATAAAATAAACAAGTCATTAAACATATAAAACATAATTATCATCATTAATGACTTACAATAAGCTTAAAATGAATGACTTACAGTAAGATCCTGCCAAATCATATTTTTCTCAGCTTCAGTCACATGATCTCAAGTTAGAAGCAAAATAGACACCTACGTACATGTCAAAACACCCAAAAAACTGGCAAACAGGGCACGATTAGGGCCTGAAGCCCTACCAGTCTGAGGGTCTATGTCTACTACAACCTTGGAACCACAAAGTCGACTAGCAGTAATAATTCTCAATCATGTAGGTTCTCTACTCTTCCTATGTGAATCAGCCATGACCTAAAAAGAACACAAACATAAGATTAAAACTTACAAAATTAATTAAGCTTAACATTAAATGCTAAAATTGAATACAATCAATGTTCAAAATAAAAATAACAAATAATTATACATTACTTTATTTTATTCTGGCAGTGTTACAATGTTTTCCCATGTTCCTTCATTATGATCACTCCGTATACCATGTACTTCATCAACATCATTTTCCTCATTGGTAGGAAGTAAGTGTCTTAAGAATGAGTTGTCAGCATGTTGGACTATTGAGTCGTCATGGTTATCAACATCATATTCAGTTCTTCCTTGTATAACAACTGACCACCTTTCATTAGAAGGATCTTTGACATAAAAAAACTTGTTTTGCTTGGTAAGCCATGATGAAAGGATCTTCCTTAGAACCTATCTTTGCAAGATCAACCAAGGTAAAACCCAAATCATCAACATGCACTCTTGTGTTACTATCAACCCATTTACACTTAAATACTGGAACTCTAAATTTGACATAGTCAACTTCCCAGATTTCTTCAATTACTCCAAAGTAACTTATTGTAGCCATCACAGGATTGTTGTCTTTTAAACTAGCAAAGTACATTGACTTTGCCTCAAAGGTGACACCACTATTCTGCATTGTACTTTTCTTATCCTCAGTGTTTGTGTAAAATGAGAACTTGTTAATATCATCCCCAGACCATGTTATAACATTAATGTTAGATCCTATTGCTAACCATTTCAAATCATCAACATCATAATCATTTTGAAGAATTTTTTGTTTAAACCATTTCAAAAACGTCTTGTTATGTTCATTCAATAACCACTTCTCTTTTGCATGTGAGTTCATTGTCTTCAAAAAAACAACATTTTGTGTTCATCTATGTAAGGAAGAGCATCATCAGTATTATTCAAAATATACAAGTGTACTTGGAGTACCTGTTATTGATCTTTTCGAACTATCCTCTCACCTCATGTGCCTTTGCCTTCTTGCCTTCCTTCATATCTCGACCTCAGTACGCCTATAGCATCTACTTCTAACATATACGTGGTACAAAACTCAATTGCTTCCTCTACAATATACCTCTAAACAATAGATGCTTCTGGTCGATATGGATTCTTCACATACCCTTTGAATATCTTGATGTATCTCTCAATTGGGTACATCCATTGTAAAAACACAGGACCACATATTCTAATATCTCTCACCAGATGAACAATTAAATGGACCATGATATCAAAAAATGAAGGAGGAAAATACATCTCTAGTTGACACAAGATAATGATAGCTTCATTTTCTAACTCATCCAACCTAGTAGGATCAATTACTTTCCTACAAATAGCATTGAAGAATAGGCAAAGACGAGTGATGACTTGTCTAACACTTTTTGGCAGAATTCCACGAATAGTCACTGGGAGAAGGTCTTGCATCAGAACATGACAATCATGAGATTTAAAGGCAATAAGTTCCAAATCTTCCATTGAGATGAGACTTTTGATATTTGAAGAGTATCCTTGTGGTACTTTAACTGCTCGCAAACACCACAGAAATTGATCTTTTCACATTTTGACAAAGTATGACATGTTGGTGGCAAGTACGTTCGTTTACCATGAGGTTAGGGTTGTAACTCAAACCGACCACCCATCTCAACCAGATCCTTACTAGCATTAATTCCATCCTTTGTCTTTAATATTTCGCATTGTCCCAATTGTACTATCACAAACATTCTTTCCCACATCCATTACATCTATACAATGTCTAACATATAACTTCGACCAATATGGAAGTTCAAAGAATATCAATTTCTTCTTCCATATGTTTCTCACACTACTATACTTGATAGTTTTCCCATAAGTGACTTAGACGTGGCTCACTCGGTTATACACTTCGTCACCTGTTAAGGGTAGAGGTGCAGTTTTGTCTTCCTGACAACCATTAAAAGCTTTTTTCAACCTCTGATGAGGGTAATTACGTTTATAGAATTTTCGATGGCCAATGTAACATGTCTTCCTCCCCTACTTTAGCTGATGGTAACTTGCGTTCTCTTCACATATCGGGCAAGCACGATGTCCTTTGACACTATAACCACTCAGATTTCCATATGCTGGAAAATCATTAATCGTGCAAAATAACAATGCTCTCAAATTGAAATAGACCTTTTCATATGCACAAAAAACCTTAACGCTATCATTCCATAACAATCTCAAGTCCTCTATCAAAGGACTTAAATAAACATCTATGTCATTTCCCGGTTGCCTTGGTCCTGATATCATCATAGACAACATCATATATTTTTCTCTTCATGTACAACCAATACGACAAATTATAAATAATTAGCAAAACAGGCTATGAACTATGTTTGCTACTTAAATTACCATACGGGTTCATTCCATCAGTTACAAGACCAAGTCTGAGATTTCTTGGATCACTTCCAAACTCAGGATACAGAGAGTCAATTTTCTTCCATTGTGGTGAATCGGTAGCATGTCGTAACAACCCATCACATTTTCTTCCACTTGCATGCCATGTCAAGTTCTTTGCATGGTTAACATTAGCAAAAAGACGTCTTAAACGTGGTATAATTGGAAGATACCACAATACCTTGGCAGGAGGGCCCTTTTTCATGTCATCTTCATCCCCGTCATCATCCTTTACTTTGTATCTTGATACCCCGCATTTGGGACACTTATGCAATCCTTCGAATTCTTTTCTATACAATATATAATCATTTGGACAAGTATGTATTTTTCGGTACTCCAAACCCACTGGAAAAAATATCTTCTTGGCCTCATAGTGACTAGTTGACAATGTATTACCTTGAGGAAGTATTTCATGCAAAAATTCAAGTAATTCAGTAAAGCTTCTACTAGTCCACCCATTTCTTGCCTTCATACTAAATAATCGTAATACTGTTGATAAATGTGAAAAACTTAAACAACCGGGATATAATTCTGTTTGGTGGAAACTCTCTCCTCTACTATCACGGATCATGTCTTCCATGCAATCTTCAGAATATAGATTAGAATGTTCACACTGATCTTGCTCAGATACATATGGTAAGTCTAGAACTTCACCATGCCAAGTCCACGTTGTATAGTTCTTCAAGAAACCATCACAAAGAACATGCTCTCGTATCAACTCACTCTCTAGTCTTTTTCCATTCACACAATTCACACACGGACAGTAATATCTTCCATTTATTGCTACTCCATTCCATTTAGCAAATTCTAAAAAATCTTCAACACCTTTCTCATACACATCACTAATTCGACTTGCATTTATCCAAGTTCGATCCATCACTACGAGTAGTGAAAGATTTTCAGACACATTACTCAATGAGCAAGATTAAATAAAAATTGTTAGGGATTGAACATCCCTGGCATCGGTACCCAAACACGTTTCTTATATATTAAACTATACACAAAGACTATTTAAGCATTCCAATCATACAACAATGCTTAAATAAAATACAAAAATTGTCAGGGATCGAACATTCCTGGACTCAGTATCATACGTGCAATATATATATCAAGCATACACAAAAAGGATTCAAACCCAAACAAGCACTCCAATCATATAGATAACCATTCAAATCATATTGTTCTTCCATTTCAAATATGATAAAAACATACCTCTTGTAGAGCAGTGGTGACACCAAACATAGAGAAGACTAACGTACACAAATAGGGCCAAACGAACACTACCAAAACCAGAAAATACAAACAAAAAGTCAATAAAATACCACAATCAATAAAAGCAAACGAACATAGAGAAGAAAGGAACAACTAAAAGCTTGAAACGAAGGGTACCTCGAACGGACCTTGAAACAAAAATGGCATTGTTCAAACGAAGCTCTCAACGTAAATGAAGGACCAAGAGTGAAATGAAGTTGAATGGAGACCCTAAGGAGCTCAAAACGCAGCAAAAAGACGTCGGAACAGTGAATGGAGAACGTGCGCACAGTGGAGGGAGAAGAAAAGTGAAAGTGAAAATGCCTGGGGTGGGTTAAAACAACGATAATCACATCGGTTATAAGCTCCTAACTGACGTGATACACCCCACTGAAATCCCCAAATTCAAATTCAGAGGGACCATGACTCCATTTATAAGCTCCTAACCAACATTATGCTCAACCATAATTTTACACAATTTTTTACCAAATTATAGAGGGAGCATGACATTGGTTGGACTCCTAAACCGATGTCATGTTTACATACATAACTTTGGGTATAATGAAAAAACTAACGTAGTGACTCAACTGCCATATTAAATTTTTAAAATTTTGAATTTTTATTTTCATTGTCTTTTCTAAGACGGTTTTTTTTTGTTAGCCGATGTGGTGTAGATATCGCAACATCGGTTTTGCTCCAACCGACGTTAAGAATGTTCATTTATTTACAAAAATGTCACTGCATTTTTGACAACGTCGTTTTTGGTTTTAACCGTCTTCATATGCTGACGTTAAACATTGTTTTTCTACTAGTGAATTTTTTACAAAGATCTTCAAAGCTCAGAATAGTCAGCATTTGATGGAGTATGCCCCAACGACATTAATCAAAGAATAAAGAGGATAAAGAGCCAGAGGGAGAATTAAGAGCTTTCCAGAAGATTGGGCCCATCTCATCGTATTTGGGCTTTTAATCAGCTGCTCGGGCCCAAATACAAACATGAAGAAATCCCTGTGGAGAAAATAGAGTATTAAGGAGAAGTCCTCTAATTTGTATAAATTGTTTAGAATAGTTTAGAATAATTTGGGCCAAGTAGAATAAATTTGGGCCTTGTATTTTTGGGCCATGTAGTGTAAGTTTGGGCCTTGAGGTCCATAAATAATGTTGGGCTTGATAAAGGAGTCCAAGTAGCACAAGGAGCTCTCTCCTTGTGCCACTTGTCACCACCTTGTGAGAGCCTTGGAGTGCAAGCTAGGTTTGGGAAGCTTGTCATAGAAGCCAGGGTTAGAAGCTTGTCTTATAAGCTAGGGTTAGAAGTTTGTCTTATAAGCTAGGGTTTCTAGACCTAGCTTCTCCCATACCCTACCTAGATAGCTTGCATGGGAAGCTAAGTAGCTCATCCTTTCTTCTATAAAAAAGAGGTTTAGGAACCTCTAATGCAGACTTGATTTGAGTAATAGAATGCTGCCAAATTTTCAACACATTACCTCAAGTTTCACATTGAGTTTCTTCTCCTAGAAGCTAGAAGCTCTCTCTCTTGAAGGTTGGCCCAACCTTCTTCAAGGCTTTCACCATCTACTTCACCATCAACCTCCTTGCACACTTCCTTCCTTGCATTTCCATGGCTTCCGCATCATGAGGAGTTTCATCCACTTCTTCTATTCGGTGCTTCAAGGTTTTATCATGCTCAACTTCCATTGAAGTTTGCACAAGAAGCTAAGGCACCTAGGAGCTCCTCCATCAGCATTTTGATCTGTACAGGTCCCTCTGACTCTTCACTAGCTTCAAAATGTTTGAGCATAGCTCTAGTGACTAGACCTCGCCTAAGCCCTCTTCCATCATCCCCTCCCTCTTGAAGAGGATCTGACCTCAGATCTGGCTCATCTACCTCTTCTTCATTACTACCTACAAAAGGAATGAAATCAATCACATTAAAGGTAGTATATACTCCATATTCTTTAGGTAGATCCAATTGGTAAGCATTATTATTTATTTTCTTTAACATTTGAAAAGGCCCATCACCATGGGGACTGAGTTTTGACTTTCTTTGATTTGGAAATCTATCTTTTCTTAAGTAAAGCAAACCTAGTATCCCTCTTTAACACATGACACAAATGCCATGTGTTCACACAATAGGTTCACAGAATTCTCGGTTGAGACACCCCTTTGAATCTGTCCAATTACATTGTTCAAGGATAGAATTCCTGGAACTCTCCACTCCTGTGGAAAATCAATTCAGTGTGTGCCATAATCGGTTTCTTTTTTTGCAGTATTCAACTCTGCAATTTTCTCTTCACTCTGTTCAACTGCAGTTTCCTTTAATTTTTGAATCCTCTCTGTTTCACCATCATTTGAAATTTTTTAGACTTGTCCTGCACCTTTTCATTAGATTCATCATAGGATATGTCCACAGTTTCCTCAATCAACATGGTTCTTTTATTGTATAGTTTTCTTCCTTTGAAAAGCTCATAAGGGGTTTTCTTTAAAATTGACCTTATCAAAACTCTATTCAGCACATAGCATGCAGTGTTCACTGCATCTGCCCAAAAAGTATTTAGGAAGATTAGTTTCATTCAATAAAGTTGTAGGAGCTCTTCCAAGGCTCTATTTTTCCTCTCCACAACCCCATTTTACTGTGGAGTTCTTGGAGCTGAAAAATTTTGCTGAATTCTAAACTTTTCAAATCTTTCATTTTGAAATTCTCCCCCATGATCTGTTTTTATGGCAACAATAGTGCGTTTTTTCTCATTTTGAATAACCTTGGCAAGTTTCGTAAAGGCACTAAAACCAACATCCTTGGTAACCAAAAACAAAGTCTTTGTGAACCTAGCAAAATCATCTACAATGACAAGACCATAGTAATTGCCACCTATACTCATGGTTCTAGAAGGTCTAAATAAATCCATGTGAAGCATCTCTAAAGGTTTAGTGGTAAAAAAAAAATGTTTTTGTTTAAAAGAACTTTTGGTTTGTTTTCCCTTTTGACATGCTTCACACACTTTGTCCTTCTCAAACTTGAGTTTAGGTAAACCAATCACAAGCTCTTTAGATGCAATCCTATTTAAATGATGCATATGAATATGAGCAATGCGCCTATGCCATAACCATGTTTCATCACATTTAGTAATCAAGCAATTGATGTCAGAATTAATGCAATTTAAATCAAGCATGTACACATTGTTAACCCTTTTCCCAACAAGGTGAGTATGTCTCGAGTCTTCACTAGAAATAAGGCAAATTTCTGGTTGAAAGGTGACTTGCAAGCCCTTGTCACACAGCTGACTTATGCTCAGCAGATTATGTTTTAGTCCTTCCACCAACAACACATTTTGAATCGTTAAGTTGCCTTTGACTTTTATGTCACGATTTCCAACAATCTTTCCTTTATTGTTGTCTTCATATGTAACATATCCTCCATGTTTAAGAGTCAATCCAGTGAGTAAAGATGCATCTCCAATCATGTGCTTGGAACATCCACTATCCAAGTACCACAGTTTCTTGTTAGATGCACCTATGACCTGTAAAATAGATTTATTTTATGAAAATTGGTACCCTATTAGCTTTGTGTCTAGAACTGTTAATACTACCCTTACATATCCACCTCACAAGGCCACATGGAACATCAGAAAGCCTAACTCTACAATTCTTTATAGTATGACCTTTATGTAAACAATAGAAACAAGTTTGAAAATGTGAGGTGTGTTGGCTGCTATGTTTGAGAAAGCTGCTGAATTTTCTAGTTTTCTTTTTAAACATAGGTTTATAACCAATTCCAGCTTTATCAAACACATAGTTTTGGGAACCTAAAGCAGCATCCAAATTTGTCATTCCCATAACAAGGTTTGAAGAAGTTTTAACAAGATATTTAACCTTTGCTTGCAGCACCTCACAATTTTCACACTTGGATGGCTTGCTAGATACACCCTTATAGTTAGAAGACCGAAAAATCATATTTAAATGCTCAAAATCAGTTTTAACTTTTTCCAGCTCTTCTTCCAATGAGTTGACTCTTGTATCCAACCAATTGTTCAAACCTCTTAGCCTATTGTTTACATCAGCCAACCTATTTGCTTCATCATGCGTTTCAAGAAAAGCTTGAAGCATGGTGTTGTAATTTTCAGAACTGAAAGAGATATTTGAGTTAGCATACTTACCTCTGATTGCTCTTTTCCCATTAAGCACAAATTAATCTCCTCTTCCTCTTTTGATGAGCAACTAGTTGTAGAGTCATTCTCATCCCAGGCTATGTATGCTCTTTTTCCCTTGCTGCTCTTATTGATTTTTTTCTTTTCAGCAACCTTGTCTTTATGAACTAGATTTCGACATTCCATCTTGATATGCCCCTGCTTTCCACATCCAAAGCAAGTAAAGTTAGAAGAATTTGAATCAGTTTTCTTGGTATACCTTTTAGTTTGTTGATTCTTCTCTTTTCCTTTCTTCTTAGGAACTTATTGAATCTTCTTGTGAGCATGTTCAAGGTTTTAGCCTCACTGTCACAGCTTGAATCAGTTTCACTCTTCTCTATTAGTGTTGTAGTTTTGAGTTTTAGCCTTCTTTTCTCCATTTTCTTGCTCTTTAAACCGATTCATCTCAAGCTCATGCTCTCTAAGCTTTCAAAACAATGCAGATGTGCTCAAAGTCGTAAGATCCATTGTCTCTGAAATTGAAATGACCTTGGGGTGCTAAGATCTATCAAGACATTTCAGCACTTTGATGTTGAGCTCCTCCTTGTCAAAGGTCTTCCCAAGTCCAATGAGATGGTTCATTATGTGTGTGAACCTTTTCTGCACCTCTGCTATTGATTCTCCAACCTACATGTGAAATAACTCATACTCTTGAATTAGAGCATGCTTTCTCGCCCTCTTGACATCACTTGTTCCTCCATGAGTCACCTCTAAAATGTCCCACATCTCCTTTCCTGAAGAACATTGAGAGACCCTGAAAAATTCATCTAAATTCAAAGCTGAAGTTATGATGTTTTTGGCCATATAATCAAATTGAGCTTTCCTGCTCTCATACTCATTCCACTCAGACCAAGGCTTATCAGCAGTTACACCATCAATCACAGTTTTAGGTATAAAATGACCATTAACTATTGCATCCCATACAACACGATCAAGAGATTCAATGAAAATTTTCATTCTTATTTTCCAAAAAGGATACTTAACCCTGCATAATAAAAAAGGCTTGTTAATAGAAGCACCCTCTGCAAAAGGTAGCTTTCCCTCAGCCATAGTATCGAAACTTGAATAACTTTTAAGACCTAGCTCTGATACCAATCGAAAAAACTTAAGGCTAAGTTCAAGAGGGGGGTGAATTGAACTTTATAAAATTTTGACTTTAAAAAAGGTTTGAAAACGTTTGGCAAGGCCTGAAAATATTTGGAAAAGGTTTAAGCAAAATGAAGATTTTCAAGAATCTAAGGCTCAACGATTTAAGGTGCAGTGCAGAAAAATAAATTGATTTAGTTTCGAATAAACCAATTTATTTTTCTAACAGAATGAACAACAATTAAGGTCCACACCAAGAAACTCAAAGAAACCAGCAGATACACAATCACAACAGCTAAGAATCAACTAGAACATGATAATATGCAGTATGATTGAATGGGAACAATTTAATACAATCAAATTGAAAGAACACAACAACGCTATACAAATCCAATCCTTATAACTAGGAAAATATAGTTGCAATGTATCAAGCCAAGAATTTACTTATAGCACAAACTATCAATGCACAAAGTTAAAATAGAATCACCTAAATTTATAAGCAACCCATAGAATATGATCAAAATATAATGATAGACAATGAAATACACAAAGGATATGAAAGACAATGACTAAGAACCAAGAAACTAGATTTCCAGATCTGTAGAATTTCAAAATAACCAAATAAAACAGTTTAAAAGGAATTGCATTAAAACCAGATGAAAAACAGATCACAATATCACCACTCAGCAGAGAATATAGGATGTATATATGTGTGTTGTAATGTAAGGCAAAAAATAAGAACAATTATGTGAATTAAGATTGAATAAACGAGTACCAAAATAACTTCACAAAACATATTAATGTGAAGATTTATTGATTTATATCAGTAGTGAAAGAGGGGCAATAAGAACAGCAGAATGATTTGCTAATTGAATGATAAACTGCAGTGAACACTCTCAATATTATAGAGCAGAATGATCACCAGTACGAATTTTAACAAAGAACGAATCAATATACAAGTATTGGCAGTGGACAACGCTAGAAATTAAACAAGTATGTAAAAGAAGGGTCAAGAAAGAAAAATTTATACTGGTTCACCCTTCCTCAATGGCTACATCTAGTCTTCCTTGCCACACCAACAAAGAAAATTTCACTAAAACATTCAATTGTACAATTACAGTCAATCACACAGTTCTCATACCCTACAAGAACCAAGAACACCACTGAATTAAAGAACTACACCCCACAACCCCTAATTAATTCAGTAAAATACAAGGCTAAACTCTATATCCCACACCTTCCACAATTGTTCAAAAATTATACAATATCACAATGAAAGAACACAATTCTTGAAACAATTGTTCAAGAAAAGGTTAAAGGAAACCCCTTGATTGGCACAGCAAGAGAGGCCTGAACACAGTCTTGAAGAAACTCAATAGCACAGTACTAGATCAAGAATGATTCTTCAAGAACAGTCCTTTAATGTTTTAGAATCAAGAAATTCAAAGTTTTCGAAGAATGATTTTCTCTTTGTATGTCACTCTTGTTTTTCTATATCTTCTCTTGTCTCTTGCATTTGAGAAAACCCTGTTTTTAAAATATGAAAACTCAAAACAGTTTTAAAAAAACAGTTGAAATAGTTTGGTGCAGTGCGCGAATAAGTCGATCTCACTTAACCTGAAATCGGTTTATTTTACGCCCATTGCTGCATTTTCTAAAACTGATTTTACCAAAAAGTTTTGCTTATGTTTTGTGGTTTGTTTTAATTATGTTAAATCATGTGCTAGTGATTTTCTCGTCAGTTGTGCATAGGTTATCTTTCACCACCAATCACATTTACTCATACTAAGACAAAGCCTAGGACTACACATCCAATTCTACTTGCTTCCTTTGGCTCCTTGCACTTGCTTGGCTTCATCAAATACTTAGTCTTGTGAGAGTACTAACAAATTTTACCTATGAATTTTATTTACAGAAAAATTCATAAGTATAGGTAAATATGACATTACATACAAATGTTACATACGGATTTTATCTACCGATTTTATCTACGAAAAAATATGTAGGTAATTACGTACGAATACTAATCTGGAAGTAAATTTGACATTACTTACAGATTTTTTCATACGGATTTATTACAGTTGGATTTTTTCGTGGGTAATTACCTATGGATCCAAAACCGTATGTAATTACGTATGGATCTAAATCTATAGGTAAATTACCTATGCACTTTTCTATAGATAATATTAATAATTAGTTTTATTAAAATTATTATTATTTTTAATATTATTATTGATAAAATAATACTATTACTATTATTAATTATATTAACATTATTATTATTATTAACAATATTTATATTATTATTAATAATAATAATTAGTAATATTATTAAAATTAGTAAAAATATATTATTATTATTATTAACTAATATAGTTAATAATATTATTAATATTATATTTAATATTATTTTTATTAGTTTTATTATTATTATTGTTAACTTATATAATTAATAATATTATTAATATTATATTTAATAACATTTTTATTATTTTGTTATTATTATTATTATTAATGATAATAATATATTATGATATTAGTAATAATAATAATATATTTATTATTAATAATATTATTATTTTAATATTAATATTAATGTTGTTAATAAGAGTAATATTAATATTATTTATATTATATTATTAATATTACTTTGGATATTATATTTATTAATATTAATATTAATATTTTTAGTATTATTAATATTATATTTACTAATATTGATAATATTAATAATAATAATAATAATAATAATAATAATAATAGCCTTAATAAGAGTAATAATTATTGTAAAGTCGATGTTGGTGTAGTAGTTGTGAGTTGTGTATGTTTACTTGAAGAACTTGGGCTCAAATCCGTACGTAAAATCCATAGGTAAAACTTCGTATGTAATATTTGTAGGTAAGTTATCTACGATTTTTTGTCAGTATGTAATTCGTAGATAATTTTGGATTAGATACGGATTTTATCCATTACCTACTAATTTTTGTTGTAGGTAAATGCGATTTTCATGTTGTAACAAGCCAAACAATATAGTATAAGATCAAATGTTTAGATGATAGATGAACTGGTATTGTAGGGATTTTTCTTATCTTAATGCTTTATATTTCTAGAAACATTTTGATTGTCGATACTTAAACTTTGCTAAAACTTACTATAAAAGATGATTACTTTGATTCCATCTTCGTGGAGTAGACCGTCTAGAGTTTATATTGAGCGTCTAATAATGAATTACTTATGCTTCTAACAACTCTTCCTTTTATCTAAAGAATATCATATTATAATTTTATATCTGAAATATTACAAATTTTGGGATGTTACAATGGACACCCCTTCCACAATCAAAATAGCCAACCATATTACAATTGATCATGATCAAAAGAAAAATGGATTGCAAGATAACACGGATCCAATTTATAAAAGTGGGGTGAAAGTGAAAATGATGCACACTTGTAGCGAAAATTCCTAATTAAGTACGTCCAAAGCTTTAAAAATATCAATCTTAATAGCAACATTACCATCCTTAACCCTTTTCGACAACATTTACACAACCTTAGAAGTAATATAGATACAATCATTAATCTGACCCCCTCAAACCTTAGGTATGAGAGAAATAATATTAGAATTCATCCCAAGAGTATCTAGCTTAGAAAAAAAAATTGCTTAACCATAGCACAATGATCAACAAAAATAATATCCTAGCAACTTTGACAAAAAGATCTCTAAAGCCATATGGTCCAAGAGAATTATCCATATTAATAGCGAAAACAATAGATTTAATCTCTTTATAATCAAGGAGTTTAGTCACCAATCATTATTAGACTGGCTAACAATATGAGATATATAATTAGAAACCACATCAGAAATTTGATCTTGTGACATAAGACATTATTTTTCAGCATAAAGGTCTTAATATAAACTAATGATAGAGTAAAAAATACTAGAGCAGGTGATGGTCTTGCCTTGGCTACATGCACCGTACATGAAATTGGATGAGATGTTTGAACAATGAAGTTGTTGGTGAATGACCTTGAGATGTATCAATACTTTTATTCATAATGGCATTGAAGATAGTGATGAAGTTGCAATGGAATACATGAAGGAATGGACCAAATTTCAGCAAGGTTTATGACTGACAGTGGTGGAACAATGTAATTGGAAGATGTGAGTCCAACTTCCAATGGAATCCCTAAGCTAGTCTTCTAAGAGAAGCTAACAAAGATGAAGCCCAAGAACCAAATGTGCTGAAAAATTTCAACAGCGTAGCACTAGTTCAAATCGAGCTTAAAATTTACAAGACTATGCGCTCCTATTTATAGAGTGCATTCCACTCTAGCTTCTAGAGCAGGCTCTCTAACCCTAACTTCTATGACAAGGTTATAACCCTAGCTTCTATGACAAGTTTATCAACCCTAGCTTGCACCCCAAGGCTCCCATACCCTAACATGGACCGCCAACATTATTTATTGGCTTCAAAGCCCAACATCTTATACTACATGACCCACAATACAAGGTCCACATATATTCTACTTGGCCTAAATACAAGGTCCAAATTATTCTAAACTATTATAAACAATTTATACAATTCAGAAGACTTCTCCTTGATGCTCCATGTTCTCTAGAGTGATCTCTCCATGGTTGCATTCGGGCTTGGATAGCTGGTTGAAACCCCAAACAAGCTCAAATGAGCCTAATCTTCTAGAAAGCTCTTGATATACTCTCTAACTCTTTATCTTCTTTATTCTTTGACTAAGGTGGCTGGGGTATATTCCATCAGCAAGATCATTAGAAATAGAACCAAGAGCCTATAAATATCATTCACCTTATACATTTTTGTCACCATAGCACGAAAGAAGGCAATATTTCTATCACCATCAGAAAACCAATTCATACTGGTCTTTTTCCTCCAAAACATAGAATGAAAATCAAGAGATTTATTTAAATATTTCACGTCATAGATTTTTGAAACACTTTGTGAATTCAGATAAGGGAAGCTAAATTCATGTTTTTTTCAATGTTAGATAAGGGAAGTTAGTTTGAATGTTTTAATAGATATTCTAATTATTTGTTTTATTAAGTATGAATTGGATGTTTTTGAAATAAAATGAATGAATGTTAATGTATGGTATGATGAAGTATCAATTTTTATGAACAATATGGAATGGTGATTGAGATATAGTATCTTCAGGAAGGGAGATACATGTGTTGAGATTGTTAGGATGTGAATTGTTTGGGGATTTGATTTAAGGAGGTGTCCTGACTCTAGTAGTAAATTGGATTCACATGAATGAAGATTACCATGGGATGAGAGTCGAAAGAGGTTTATACAATTATGTCTGAGGTTTAAAATATGAGCTGATCTGAATAGGACATATGGATTAACCCTGTGCATATGGGAACTGTATTCGAGGTTTGAAATACGAACTGATCAGAACATACTGTATTCGAGGTTTGAAATAGGAACTGATCGGAATAGATGGATTATATATGACAGTTGCAAACCTCTGAGTCTAACTCAATGCACGAGTCTTTCGGAAGTAGAGAGTCTAGTGTCTTTGTATGTAAGTCAGTATATGTATGATATGAGTTATTGTAAAAATATGATAATGACAATGTGTGTATGAGATGAACTATAAAAGCGTGATTTGTTGTAGTTTAGTTGAGATAAAAATGTAATTTATGAATATATATATTTTTTTTTAAAACTCTAGAGCTTACCATTCCTTTTAAATCTGTGATGATCGTGTATTACACGTGAGCAGAAAATTTGACAGGTGGTATGACTCCACAGTGAGCAGATGGAGAAGTTTAATATTATTTTATTTTGTAATTGTATGAAGATATATTTTATTAAATCTTATGGGGAGAACCACATTTTGAAATATATGATGAATGTATGGATATTTATATTTAGATTTATTATATAATTTCTATGCAATCAAGTTCCTATTATATGAAAAATAGGGGATTTTACATTTGGTAGAGCAGTTCGCCCTTAGGATAACCTGAGGGTAGTGGGTTTGTTGTGTTTCTTCTGCATGTAAATTTTTTTAAAATTAGTTTGAAGAAATAGGCAAATTGTTTATAGTTAAATGTTTGACTATGATCTTTGAAATTTTCATTGTATTTGAGTTGAGTTGATTGTGATGAATGAGAATGAAAGTATTAAGAAAGAAAAAGAATCTTGATAAAGTAGTGAGGGTGCACACTCAAGACTCAATCAAGATTGATTTAAATCTTAAGGTTTCATGTGTAGAGTATCTTTAAAAGTTGTATTCTGATTGATTAATTAGATTTTGTATTAAATTGGATGTTAGACATAAATTAGAATGTGTGTAAAATGTTTCTTTATAGTAAGTGTTTTAGTAGTATTGATATAAACAACTTTTAATTATATTTGAGATGTTTACTTTTAAGGATATTAGATCTCAGAGCAATTGAATTGTTGTTTTCTATATTATAGGATTTATATATGCAAGTTTAGTGGTTCAACTACGAAGATGGAAGAAACCCCTTAGAGAAACCTATCTTTATTTCTTTCCTATTATGTCAATTTTCGAGGATGGAAATTTTTGTTGTTGGGGAGAATGTTATATCGTAAAAAATAGTTCCATAATAAAAACTAACCTAGAATTTAGTTTTAGAGATAAATAAGATGACATATGTAAAAACCTAATTCCCATATAATTATTTGTTATTTAATTATAAATTATGACTATTTTTTTTTAAATAAACCTTTCATAGAGAAAATATAACTCATGATATCATTCCACAAATATAAATGTATACATCTTTTGTAAATATTTGTAATATATTACAAATAAGTTTACAACAAATAGAATTCTACATCAGAAAATAAAATTTTCTATTTTATATATTCTAAAACATTATCTAGATTCTTCATATCTCAATCATCCAGAAAATCTTCCAAAGACTCTTTCCCTACAACTCTTACTGAGCAAGTTATGCATTTACTCGTACAACAGGCACGTATGAAAGAGAAACATGAAAGGAGTAAGGTCTTTATAAGCCTTAAATATTAATCTTAATTAAACTTAACAAACAATGGGGGCCTACAATCACAGCCACAAATAATGAGGCATATAACTTGACTCAAAAGCACCAAAATTACTCTCACTTCATTAGACATATGGATCCATATACCGTTTTTGATGATCCAACCCTAAACATCAAAAGTCTTTTGGGAAGTGATTATGTAGTTGGAATATATCTCATCGCAACATTGGTACAATCATAATCACTTTCTCGATAATTCTGGCCATCTGCCAACAAAAGAGATATTTACTCACTACCTAACCTTAGCGACTCAAAGCATGTATTGGACAATATCAAGTTCGGCCTGTGAAATATCCTAGTCAGGAATGCTATTCTGAACTATCCAAATATTCACCTACTTTAAATACTTCCTTAGACCTTACCTGGTCCCTATCGTTCATCCCTTAGTTGTACAAAACTGTGGCTTCCCAAAAATAGACACTCATACATTACCCTGGTTTCAACTCTGAAACCCATAACTCTTTCACCAGAAAGATACTCGCAATATTTCCAACAATCACATAACACAATGACCATCAAGTTGTGTCATATATATCTCAATTCACAGACAAGAGTTAAACAAATAAAACCAGTAAATAATAACATAGCATACAAGTAACTTCCTTTTATCAAATTCATCAAAATACATACTTTTACTTCATATGTATTTATATATAAAAATGATGTTTAAATTATTACAAAATAGAATAAGATAAAGATTAAAGCAAGAACTATATATAGAATAATTTTTAAAAATCAGGAGATAACAATAAATAAGATCAGTGCGTAATTGTAGATAACATAAATAAAATAATTAGGACTAGTGTATAAGTGGAGATAAAATAATTAAAATAGGACCAGTGCAAAACTAAAAATAAAATAATTAAAATATCAATGTGTAATTAGCGATAAAAGAAAAGTATAAGATAATATATAATTCAAGATGATTCAAATTAATTAAAAGATTAATAAAACATACATAAGTTTATTAAAATTAAAATATATAAAGCTTAACTCTATTCACCCCTTACCTTTAAACGGAGAATACTAAGAATAAAACTTCAAATACTTACAGAAGTTTGTTCCAAAATCTCTATCTTTCTCTCTCTTTCACCATTCAAGAGTTTGCAAAGGATCACATGAAGTTTTTTTCTATGTTTCAACTTGTGATCAGGGGACAATTATTTATAGTGCATTTTGTAATCTTTACTACAATTCTATTTAGTTGGAATCTAGTTAGATTCTAATGGAAACAGTGTTAATGCTATGGTAAAAATGACGTGGTAAGATGAAATGATGAAAAATGACTCAAGTTTATCGAACCTTATATGGGCATTAAATGTTGATTTAACGTTTAAGCTTATCTAAAATGGAAACGGAACCAAGAGGTAATACTGATATGAGAGTGATACGGCACTAAGAGGTGATACTAATCCAAGAGTGATGCGAAACCAAGTGGTGATATTCACCCGCGAGTGATATAGAAGAAGCAAGTTAAAGCCGAAAGGCTCATTGATGCGGTAAACGATAGGTGATACGGAAGAAGCAAGTCAAAGTCAAAAGGCTTACTAATGTGGTAACTGAGAGGCGATACGGAAGAAAGCAAGTCAAAGCCAAAAGGCTTACTGAAGCGGTAATCAGATGTGTTACGGAAGAAGTAAGAAAAAAGCCAAAAGGCTTACTAATGCGGTAACCGAGAGGCGATACAGAAGAAAACAAGTCAAAGTCGAAAGCATAACTGATGTGGTAACTAAGAGACGATAGGGAAGAAAGTAAGTCAAAGTCGAAAGCCTTACTGATGCGATAACTAAGAGGTAATACGGGAGAAAGCAAGTCAAAGCCGAAAGCTAACTGATGCGGTAACCAAGAGGCGATACAGAAGAAAGCAAGTTAAAGCTGAAAGGCTAACTAATGTGGTAATCTAGAGGTGATACGGAACTGAGAGACTCAAACTGAATTCTGAGATCATTTCTTTCTACACACAAATCGAATACTCAAAACCAATGCTAAGATTATTGAAAATACTTTTAGGCTGAGTTCAAGAGGGGGGTGAATTGAACTTTACAAAATTTTGAATTTAAAAAGCAAGGAAAACATTTTATACAAAATGAAAGTTTCCAAAAATCTCAAATATCAATGATTCAAGGTGCAGCACAGAAAATCATTCAATTTTAACACGAATAAATCGATTTAAAAACTAGCAGTTTTAAGAAAATCAAATTTTTAACACACTAATTTCTAGAACAGGCAAAGTAAAATCAACAAACAGTTTGTGTATTAAACAATGTCTAATCCAATTTATCAAAATACGTAAAACAAGATTCAATTAAAGAATCAAAGCAAGGTAGATGACTAATCAATCACTCAGAGATGAAAATAGCGAACAATTTTGTAGTAAAGCTATTAAGGAATTGTTCTGATGCAAACAGCTTTGACCCTAGCTAATTGATTTGATATGTAAAAAAGAATAGACCATCTTTTACACAAAAGGAATTATATATCAATTGATCAAGGAATATATTCAAGGATTCAAGATTGTGATGCAATGTAAGAGTATTTGAAATAATATTTGAACAGGGAATTAACCAATGCAGAATTGAATGATAGGCACATAATAGAATCTTATGCAAAGAGAAGGGTCAGAGAGAAACACACAAAACAATTATAGGGGTTCACCCTTCCTCAAGGGCTACGTCCAATCATTCTTGCAACCCTAGTAAGAAAAATTTCACTATCAATCACTCAATTATACACGCGTACAATCAAGAACACCTCTTGCACCTGCAGGATCAAAAACACCACTGAATATTCAAGCTTGCACCCTGCAAACTCAAACTTTCAGAATTTACTGATACTAAACCCAATAGTATCGCCAATATCCAATTTGAATCAAAGATTACAATTACACAGATTACTATGCAACACTTGAATCACACAGGTTCAAAAATTAAGTTGCATAAACTCCCTGGTCTCCAGAAAATATTATCAGTGCAGAACCTTAAAGAACACCAATGACATAGGAAAAGCTCAAGTCTTTGAATTTCTTCAAGAACAATTCTTTGATCTTTGGAAAACCAAACTGTTTTATTTTTCTCTCTCGGTATTCTTGATTTTCACTCACGTATTCGTGTTGTTCTCTTCTCTGCTTTCGCGCTTTAAATGTCCAGGTATATAAAACAATTGATACCCAAACAGTTTTTGAAGCAGTTAAAATAGTTTGAATTTATCGTATGAATGAATCAATTTCTTAAAAGTGAAATCAATTTATTTTCTGTTAAAAACTGAAATTTCAAATGATTTTCCTCAAAAACTTTTTGCTTAGTTTGATTACTTTAGTTTTAAGTATGATTTAACTATGCCAAGGATTTTCTTCTCAGTTGTGCACTTGTTCACCTTTACCTTCAATCACACTGACTCACACCTACTAGGACAAAGACTAAGTCTTTTTCTTCAACTTCCTTGCTTGATTTTGCTTTTTTCCAATTGCTTGACTTCATCAAATATTGAATCCTGTGAGATTCTCAACGATCTCCTCTACCCCTATTTGAAGAAGGAAACCCAGTGAGTGAGTGGTTTGCAGCTTCATCTATACAATGAAAAACTTGAGAAAGAAACAAATTTATAAACTCATTATATCATCTGTAAGAAAATAATTGATTAGCCTTCCTGCCATTTATGAAGAAATTAGTTTTACCTTTCACTCTTTCACAATTTTACCATTTGTGGTCATAGCTTGCAAGAATTGCTAGATTGAACATAAACCATTAACCAGTACATAAGGGACATATTACATCAAAGGAAGGGACGAATTATAATAACAAAACACAGATTACATAGCAAATAGCAAATCACAACAACAATTGATAAACACAGCAACTGATAAACTGATAGGACACTAACATAGAGAAACTAGGACCAGAAGATAGCACACATGCATATTACTACACACACTTCACTTCTCTCCCTCTTTATATTCATCAAATAGGAGAAAAACCATATTCATCTAAATATTAATTTCCAATTTGTGGAAATTAGCATATATAATATTTATATTTTCAGAATGTTTATAGATGTTACATTAATCACCAGAATTAAAAATAAGATTTTCTAACTCTTAATTTAAAATAATAATAAAAAATAATTAATATAGTTATTTAAAATTAGGGATGTTACAACATCTAAATATTCTTTTTAAAAAAGAGAAGATTCCATAAAAATAGGGAAAATCAGTTATTCAGTTTTGATTTTTATAATAAAACCATCAACTCTCTCTTTAAAAAGATATTTTATTTCATTTTTACAAAAACCACCAACTCCCTCTCTAAGAAGTGGTTCTTTCCCTTTCCTCTACAATCTCTCTAAAACGCTGTCTTCCTTCCTTATCAGAGTGATCATCGAAAGTCACCCCTAGATTTTGGGTTTCGAGTAGAGCAAGATTGTCTCATCATATTCTTGAATAGAGTTAGACTATCTTTGAGATCCCTAGGTTTTTGGAACTCTTTGTGAATTCAAGTAAGGAAAACTAATTTCATGCTTTTTTTAAATGTTAGCTAAAGGAAGCTAGTTTGAATGTTTTAATAGATATTGTAATTATTTGTTTTATTAAGTATGAATTGGATGAATTTGAAACAAATTGAATGAATGTTTATGTGTGGTATGTAGTATCAATGTTTGTGAACGATATCAAATGGTGATCAAGACATAATATCTTCAGGAAAGGAGATACTCGTGTTGAGATTATTAGGATGTGCATTATTTGGGAGATTTGATTTAAGGAAGTATCTTGACTCTACTAGTAAATTGGATTCACATAGATGAAGATAATCAAGCGGTGAGAGTCGAAGGAGGTTCATATTGCCATACTACGGAATATCAGTAATTAAGATTTTATACATGTATCTTTTACAAATACGGTATAGTGTATATGTGTGCATACATTATATACATAGTACTTAATTCCTTTTCAGTATTAGTAATAATACTATTCATTTTCTTTTCTTGATCTTTCTCTTCTTTCACTTTATCCTTTCTTCTATTTCTGTCACATGGTATCCAGAGCCACAATGGCTTCCATCTCTTCTGCTGCTGAATCTGAAAGTTTTGCTTCCTTCCTCATACATTTAACATACCAATCAATCTTAAACTTGACATTGACAACTTTCTTTCCTAGAAACAACAAGTTCTTGCTACTGTGTGCATATTCAAGTTGTGAAAATTCTTAGAAGGATCTGTTGTGCCAGAAAAATTCAAAACGCCTGAAGATTCTGAGCATAACACAGTAAATCCTGAGTTTCTTGATTACGATTAGCAAGATCAGTCTATTGTTGTCCCACGTTCCTGATTCCAAAAGCTAAGTTCAACTTTCTTGTCTTTTTGGCTTCACTCCAACAAAAAGTGATTCTTCTCTATTTGTAAACATTCAAAGTGATTTTACTCTTTTTGTTCTTATCTATGTTGATGACATTCTTATTACAGAAACCTCACCCAAGGATGTTTCCTCTCTCATTTCAAAGCTTCGTGATCACTTTGATCTCAAAGATCTTGGTCGTCTGCACTATTTTCTTGGCATCGAGGTTTCATGGCATCCAAATGGGAAGATTCATCTTGTATAAATAAAATACATACGTGATCTTCTACATAAAACTGGCATGCTACCCTCAAAACCTCAACCTACACCCATGATCTCCAACTCTCATCTTGCTCAAGATGGCACTACCGCGGTTGATGACTCTTCTCTTTATCGTTCAGTTGGTGGTTCTCTTTAATATATTCTTATTACAAGACCTGAGCTTGCCTACAATGTCAAAAAAGTGTGCCAAATCATGCATCAACCACAACAACATCATTGGAAAACAGTAAGAAGGATCTTACGTTATTTGTCAACCACCGTACATTATGGTTTATGTTTACGTCGTTGTTCACAACTTAAACTTCAACCTTTTGTTGATGCAGATTAGGGATCTAGTCCTAATGATCGCAAACCAACTACTAGGTTTGTTGTCTTCCTTGGCACGAATCCAATTTCCTGGGCATCAAACAAACAAAAAGTTGTCTCACACAATAGTACAAAATCCGAGTATCGTAGTATAGTTGCGGCTATAGCTGATATCAAATGGATCATCAACCTTCTTCATGAATTACATGTCTCCACCATTACTTCTACAATCTTTTCAGATAATCTCGGAGTTGTTCTGATCGTTGCAAATCCATGCATTCAAAGACAAAAGACTTTGAACTGGTTCTGCACTTCATTCGTGATGTGCTCAACAGAAACTTCTTTCTCTCACACATATACCTGCACGTCTTCAATTTGTTGATATTTTGACAAAACCTTTATGTGGAGAATCCTTCTTCAGTTTTAGAGATAAACTAATGGTTGTTCAAAATCCAACCATTAGTTTAAGGGAGGATAATACGGAATATCAGTAATTAAGATTTTATACATGTATCTTTTATAAATACGGTACAGTGGATATGTGTGCATACATTATATACATAGCACTTTATTCCCTTTCAGTATCAATAATAATACTATTCATTCTCTTTTATTGATCTTTCACTTTATCCTTTCTTCTATCTCTGTCATAGGCCATGTCCGAGATTTGAAATATATGAGCTTATCAGAATAGGACATATGGATTAACCTTGTGCATATGGGAATTGTATCTGAGGTTTGAAATAGGAACTGGTCATAACAGACTATATCCGAGGTTTGAAATATGTATTGATCGAAATAGATCGATGGTATATGACAGATGTAAACCTTTAATCTAACTCAATGCATGTGTCTTTCGAAAGTAGAAAGTCCAATGTCTTTGTATGTGAGTTTGTATATGTATGATACAAGTTATTGTAAAAATGTGATAATGACAATGTGATGTCTGAGATGAACTATAAAAGCCTGATTTGTTGTAGTTTGGTTGAGGTAAAAATGTAATTTATGAATATACATTTTTTTAAAACTCTTTGGCTTATCCTTCTTTTTGTGTGATGTTTGTTTTGATTTGAGAGGTGGTGTGACTCCACAACGAGTTTGTGGAGAAATTTTATTTTATTTTATTTTTATGATTATATGAAGATACTTTTATTAAATCTTATGTAAAAAAAATTATATTTTAAAATATATGATAAATTTATGAATATTTATATTTAGATTTATCATATAATTTTTATGCAATGAAATTCCTATTATATGAAAAAATATAAAATGTTACATTAACTTTATATAAATTTTTATTTCATAAATAATTCTTAAATTAGTTTTTATTTTATTTATTCTTAATTTATTTTGAAAAAATTCTACATCACTTTAAATAACACGTGGGTTAAATTTTTAAAATAAAATAGTTCCATATTCACTTTTCTATACGGAGGCACGTCATAAATCAAAGTCATCTAAACCATCTAATTTTTATGATTAAATCCGACGGTCAGCATTCCTCTCGCAGCGTGAGAGACTTGGCACGCTTCCACGCACGCAAGCCGTCACCGGCTTTCGCATGTAAACCATGCTGGTCTTCTTTGCTAATATTCTCATAAATCATGAAACAATATAACAATATAACACAATATTTAGTGACAGATTCATTCAAGAATACTGAAACTTTTATTTTTATTATATTAGATTATTTTCCTTAATTAGCCAGCAATAAATGGAGATAAATAGTTAATTTCGTACAGAGAGAAAATAAAACATAGTTTGAAAATGAAAAATGAGAAGGTAATTTCTTATATATGATCCTTCTTTTATTTTCAATGAAATAACATAATTGAAGATAAGTCCTTATTTAAATATTATACTGATGACCGTGGTTGAGTGTGAAGTTGCTATCCAATTGTTGGGACCTGATAAACGATTCCCTCTTTAGTGACCCAAACCCGAACCCTATCACAACGCACATCAGTGGTGACAATGGATCCCTTAAGCACAGTGTTAGCATCCACGTAAGGATTCTCCCTCTCAATTGTGGCCACTGCCACCGTTCCTTCCACTCCAACTAACTCAGGCCATGAGCTCTTACCTGCACACACATCAGATCAGACAATGAGAAGAGTGAGACTTATAGAGATTGACTTCAATCTCAATTCAAAATTTAGTATATGAATTTTTTTTATATATTATTTAACCTTTTTTACTTTTATTCAATATAAAACTTGAACTTATATTTAAATTTCTAACATACTGTAACATATCATAAATATATAATAATATAATATATAGTAATATAACATATAAATATTTATAACCCTATTCATGCATGCCATATAATATATATATATTTTACCTTTGCACTCCGACATCTTTTCTTTTCTGCTTTCTTAATGCAATTCTTCCTCTCTTTGTGATTTAGATGCATTGATATGTGGGGGTATTTATAGTTTGTTCTGGCCATGAAATGAAGGCAATCTTATGAGTTGCTGAGCGGTGCCTATTCTTCAATGACTTACGTGTTACGTACGCCGGAAGTTAATCAGATTGTCAATGGTCATACACACAAGATTTGTCAAACATTTCCAATGTCACGCAAACAGTGTTCTATTTTGAAACTCTTTTCTGCTCAATCCCCCTTCAAATCTTTACACCCATACCTTCCAAATTCTAATCTAACCGCATACTTCTTCATGAACTAAGTTGAAAAGTTGCGGCTCTTCATCATCGTATTGCTTCCCATAACATATATATTACATTGATAATATAATTTATATCAAAATGTACACTGTGACAATTATTTTTGTGAAAAATATAAATCACTCTCTTAAAAATAAGACACATATATATAAGTTAATTAATTAAAATCTTATCAGATAAATGTAGTAGGAAAAAATCAGAACTATTTTAATGATTTAAAAGGTAAGATTTATGAAGAGATATTTACGTATGTACATTGCAAGAAGACAGATAAATAGCTGCTAGAAAATAATGTGAGTCAAATAGTGGACACTTTTTCTTTAATATTATTTTAAGAAAATGCTTAATTGAAATTAAATTAAAGGGTTTAAATTTAATAATAAATTAATGTGTTGGAATAGTCTTGATAGATATTAAAGGTTACAATTGTCAGTGTTAATCAAGCCGATACTAACACCAATAACTTTTCCTTTACTGCTTATCTTCCATTCTCCTTCGCCACTATGCGTTCTCCTCCGTGAGTTGGTGGTGTCCTAAATAGCTTTTTATTTTTGTAGCGGTGGTTCTTCAACTTGGACGGTGGTGGTTCTTCTGCACAGTAGTTCATCTTCATCGTGGTTCCTGTTTGCGATCGATGTTGTTTGCAATGATTCATCATTAGTTTGAACAACTTTAATGATGCTTAAGTGTTTAGTTTTTTAGGGGCTTATGTTTGACGTTGATGACTTTGATCCCTCGATGGTAATGAAATGATGAATAGTGAATAACAGTGACAATTGTTTTTTTATGGGTAGAATAAAAATTTATTATATATATATATATATAGACTAGAGTCGACGGCTTAATCGACGATATTTGTATTTCAATTGAAGGTCGATACTAACTTCAATTAACTGCTAACAATGTTTACTAGTAACCTAGCGCTTATCGCATGACTGACGCTATTTCGATACATAAGCGTCAATTTTCGCCTATTTACATTGGTTTTTGATTGATGCTATTTCCTTCATTTTTTGTAGTGGTATATAAGTTATAACTATTATTAGGTGACAAATAAACTTGTTATCATGGTATGGGTATAGATATGAGTAATACTCTATTTTTTATATTGAGTATAGAAATGAGAATGAGTACATACATATTTGTCCCTTACTAGTCCCAATATTATGAATGTCTTAATACTCATCCCCATTTTAAGTAACTAAAAATATGTTTAATTTATTAGGTAATAGAATTTTTTTTATTAACTTTTAGCTTTTATTTGGTCCCTAATTTCATAACTTATCTCTTTTATTACATTAAAATATATTTAATTTTATAATTTTTATAAATTTATTATTCTATGAATAATTAATTAAAAGATAAAAATAAAACAATTATATATATATATATAATTTTGAGAAAACAGTATTACAAAATTGTATATAAACAGTATTACAAAATTATATAGTCGTTATTTAAATAAATACTTAGTTATTTTGAACTAAAAAATTATTTACTTATTTATTTTATTGAATAAATAAATTATATTTTATTTACAAAAGAATAAAATTATTTAATTAAAAGATAAGAAAAAAATTATCAAAGAGTATAAATTACTTAAATTATCTAATTGCTTTTGAAAGGTCTTCAAATACCTTAGTAACCTAAAAAATACAACCATGTTCCCGCAATACACATTTAATTGGGACTATTCTAATTTGATTAAGGGTTTACCATATGAGTTTATGAAAATGTGGTTGTATTCATAATTGGGAGAGAGAACTTTGTTCTTTTTGGACTCCACACAAACAACTAATTGCTCAAATAGTATGAATATAAAGAATTACAATCAAGATTAACAAAGTTGAGAAAGTAAAGAAATGAACAAAAGTTAAATATATAAATAAATCCAATAAGGATTTTGAGTGTTATCAATAGACAGACTCTGCAATTAAAAGAAAAATAATAGACATACGTGTTAGGCTCAAAGAGGAGTTACTCTAATGAACATTGAATCAATGTTTTTGTGCTTTAGTACAATATATGCTTCGATGCGGTTTTATGTTGTATGCATCTTTCTCATTATGAACATCATACTCTACATACTTTCTTAAAAGAGAAAAAGCTTGAGAAATTTAAATGCTTAATGAGGTAAATTAGTCACTATGGTTGATGTAAGATGATTTTAATAAAAATCATTCTTTCTCTTTACATAACATAACTCGATAGTTCTTTATGTTCTCTCTCAAAAATCTAATTTTTATATTGTTTCAGACTGAAGATCTAGATCCCCCATCCAATTCTTGGTGTGGGGTAGAGCAAGTTTAGCAAACCATTATTTTAGTTTAGGTAAATACCAATTTTTCTCGTTCTTAAGTGGTTTAGGATTTTCGAAAAAAAAAATTGCATGCACTTTCTTGTATGTAGTCTTACATCAAGAACGATCCTTGATCGATTTAGATCCTTAGGGTGAGTTCATATCATTGATTAGATATGAAGCACGGATACTAACATAGACACGGATATGACACAAACAGGGATACGTAGACACGTGTAATATCCTATATATAGGACACGAAGACAGAAGTTTATATATTACATCATTATAAATTATATAAATTAACAATCAAGATTTGTGTATTAAAAAATCATCTATGAACAATGTTAGCCAAATATAACAAAAAATAAATCTAATTCATTTATCTAAAACCCAAAAAGTGAAAAGAAACATATATAATCTAAATACTTTTGATTATATATAGGATTTGTTTCTTATCTCTGTAATAAGTTTATAAGTTTTCATAAAATTATTGTATTAGTCAATTTTAAAATTGTGTTGGAATCGTGTTAGAATTGTCAAATACCTAAACAAATGTCTTTTTGAATTGGACACTTCACCAATGAGTGTTGTACGAGTGTCGTATATGTGTCAGTGTTTGATATGTGTCAGATACAGAACACGCCACTTAAAAAGGAGTGCCCGAGCTTCATAATGTTACAGGTTGAGTTATCCTTATAAGCGATAACTTGAAGTCTTTTAGAAATAGTAGTTATGATGTATTAGGTAATTTTATGTTGATATGATGTTTATAAAGTCATGGTATGCAATAAGATGACAAAACTTGATGTTTGATATTGTATGGATCCTTTGAAATTGGTTATTGAACTGAGCTTGAACTGTTTTGATGGTGCACTTTAGCTTTATTATGAATAATGTATGGTATCTTCAGGAAAGGAGATACCTGTGTTGAGATGTCTAGGATTATGCATTGTCTTGGGATTCGTCTATAAAGTAGTATCCAGACTCAACTAGTATATTGGAATTCAGAAGATTACTAAGTGGTGAGAGTTGATGGAGGTTCGGACTGAGTGACTACAGTTTGAAATATAGCTAGTCAGAACATACTCAGGTTGATGGAATATGCCTCCACCACCTTAGTCATAGAATAAAGAAGACAAAGTTCTAGAGGGTTAATCAATAGCTTTACAGAAGATTGGGCCCACCTAAGTCTGTTTGGGCCTCCCACCAGCTATTCAGCCCCGAATGAAACCTTAAAAAGATGACTCTGAAGATTATGGAGAATCAAGATGAAGACCTTTACTTGTATAAATGTTTAGGATAGCTTAGAATAATTTGGGCCTTGTATTTGGGCCATAGGTAGAATAGGGTTAGAATAGGATAATATAGTCCATCTAGGGTTTCATTTGGGCTTCCTAAAGCCCAATGCAAAGCCTAGAACGTCCAAGGCTTAAAGTTGGTGCACAAGGAGTTGCACACAAAGCAAGGAACATATTAAACATGTGCTAAATTTGAATAAGAGGCATGGGAAGTGTGAAGGCCACATGTTATACTCTCATTGGCTCTTCTAGATCTAAGGTTTTATTTTTGAATTTGAATTTGGCTCCACTTTGAGCTGACCCTAGCACTATAAATAAGTGTGCTATCCTATTGTATTTTAATCATAGAATGAGTAGAGAAATGCTGTCAAAATTTAGTTCACTTGTTCTTGTGATCTCCTCTAGGTTAGTTCCTCTTTTGAGTTTAGCCTAGCCACATTGTGAGAGTTGGTCTCACCTCTCTCACATCTCCTTTTTCCTCTCGATCACTTCATCCAATCCGTGAATTATACACAACATTCATTACTTCCGTTGCCTCTTCCATACTCCATTCAATATGAAATTCCAAATCAAGCAAGGAGCCAAAGCCGGTTTCTATCATAGGTTGACTAATGTTGTCATACAAGATTATTGATTCATTGAATTGGGGGTTGTATAATTTGGAGTTGTATAACAGGTGCAAACCTCTAGGTCTATTCAATGCACAAGTCTTCCGAAAGTAGAGTAAAGTATCTTTGTATGAGTCAATATACGTATAACATGTGTTATTGTATAGAAATGAAAATGGTAGAGTGATGAATGAAATGATTGATGAGTGCCTGAATTGTGGTATTTTGGTTAATATAGAAGATTTAAACTTTATGATTCTACATTTTATAGTCTCTAAGCTTAACCTTTTCTTTGGTACGTGGTTTGTTTTGTTTTTAAATTTGCTATGACCATGTATTACACGTGAGCAGAGTATTTGACATGTATTGAAATTTTTCCATAAGTTGATTTCGCATGATCTACTCTTTTTTTATGCTTGTTTTACTTTTGTTTTGTATTGTAAATGTCAAACCCTTATGAAAAGGTTTATATTTTAAGCTACTTTTGATTTATATGTATATATTATATTTATTAATTATTTACATATTATAACTGCTTAGAGGGTAAAATTTAGGGATGTTAAAGTTTATGAGAAACAAAATTATCTTTTAAGGAGACACTTTTGACATTAGAGGATTCCTACATGCCATTAAAGTTAGATGATGGAGTTAGTTCTTAGAAAATAAATGTTGCATTTTCTCTAAATGGTATCTAATTGAGTATTAAATGGTAATATATACAGTCTGGTGCTATTGAATTGTTATGTTGGACAGGAGTTAACAGACTCGTCTTTAATTGCTTAATATAAAGGTACAAGGTCTCTTGTTGGATTTTTTATTCTCTTTTTGGAGAATACGTCTTTATCAAATATATTTTTCTTGCTTGATTAGAAAGGATTAAATTAGAGTTGTGTGTGAATCATCTTTTGTTAAAAATAGACAGGAAATAGAAGGAGAACGAAAAAAATATGATTTTTGTAATTGTAACTACAGATTCATTGATTATCAAATTAAATTGATATTTGGAGAACATGGTCATAAGGTGGAATCCACTTTCAGTGCAGTTTAAGTTTACGAGCATCACCAGTACTAGAGAGAAAGAGAGGTTTAGGATTAGAAAAGAAAAAGAATAGGTATAGCATAACATGAATATATTTCTTGTTGATTCTTTTAGGAAGTGTTTTAAGGATGTTTTTACATAATCTGATCAATTAATTGTATTAAATTCAATCACATATAAGAATGACGAACTGTAATGACTAGTCAGGATAACGGATCAATCACAACATCATCCTCCCACACCAAAAATAAATTTTTTTAGTTTAGTTAATCTGCAAAGAATTAAATCTTTCATTATAGGCTTTTCGTATTGTACCTCATGATCATGGGACTCAACCACATAATGGAATCATAATAAGAAACATTTAATATTATTAATGTTATTATGCATCAAATCATGGAGTATTTATGACTCTATCACCCTAACAATTCATCATATGGATTCATAGTTTGAAAACATAACTAACATTAAGAAGAATTTAATGATATTGTTAAGAGCGGTAAGGCTTAGGGGTACCTCACCAAAAACAAGAAAATAGTTACTATGTATATATATCTCATCTCCCTTACCTCAATTTGTTCATATTTTCCTTCTTCGAGCTTCTTTGCGATGAATTATGTAAGTGTACCTCATGCATTCACAAGGATTCTATTTATAGGGTTCGTGGTAATCATTACTCCTAGTTAAAGATTAAAAAGATTGTGTCGCAAAAGCTAGTGCTATGCAAAAAAAAAGATTAAAAAAAGTTTTGCATCCTAAAGACACAACCTCTGCCTCTTTACTACAAGTTCTTCAACAATGAGTCCAGCTCGACTACAACAATGCCTCATCACCAACCGTGCATGGATGGCTTTTTGGTTCTAGAAAACACACATTTCAAGCCAAATTTTACATGCGTAAAAGGTAATCAAATATGTTACAAAACTAACTTTACTATCCAAACTAAATTTGGAGCACCCAAGCTAAAAACCAAACATAGTTTAACCCCAAACTGAAAACCAACCCACTGTATTGACATAAAACCAAAAATTTTCCCATCCAAGTCCTAATTTATTCAATATTCAAGCATAAATTGAGTCACCATGTACAATTGGACTCAAAAATCGATGGCACATACTAAAAATTTCAATTACATGTAAGTGGGAGAATGGAAAAAAATTGGGTTCAAAAACTTTAAATTATTTTTTCTTCATGACGAAAAAGTAGGAGAACCAACCAAAAACTCACCCCTATCTCTGAAACACAAATAATGCGAAAAACATAAACCTTGATTTAGGGTTGGCCACACCACACAAAGCACAAATCTTCAATATCCAAAGAGAAATACAGTCCACTTGCAGACTCCTATAATGAATCGAAGCCTCCCTGTGTATTTTTGTAGCTGAGTGAAAGCGAGAGATATAAGAGAGTTGAGATCGAGAAAGAAAAGAGAAATGAGATGAGTGGTGAAGGAAACCTAAGAGAGATAAGCGCGAGAAGAATGTCAGAGAAAGGTAAAGCGAGAGAGTAGAGTGGGAGGGGTAGATGAAGATATTTATTGACAATGCTCAATTGTGTTATATAATAAAAAAATAAAAACTTTGATGCTTAAATATATATATATATATATATATATATATATATATATATATATATATATATATATATATATGTATGTATGTATGTATGTCTGTATGTATAAAGTGTCGACTTTAGAGTGGATTTGACTCACGCTAATTTTTAGATTACTTTTACGTCCCTTTAGAGTGGGTTTGGCCTATGGTAGACTTTGCATTATTAAAAGAATAATCTCTTTTACTTTTCATTAGTGGATGCTAAGTCTTTTTTTTCTTCCCATGTAGTGTTGGCTTTGGAGTGGGTTTGACCCACTCTAATTCTTAGATTATATTTTGTCAGTTTAGAGTGGACTTGACCCACTTTATTTGTGCCCCACCTTTGGTTGACACTTTTCTCTGATAGCTAATTCACCATATTCTTGTAATGTTAATTATGTATGTTGTTGAAGGAATGGTTGTATTGGGAATTTTTGATGTGATCTTGTACTCTTTACTAGTCTAATATGAGACCTCATCCTATTGCTTGTTATATTCTTCAATTTTAATCCCTTGATGATTTTGTTCAATCTTAAGAGCTTGTTATTTTGATGTCTATGTTTAATTTTTCTAGGCTTGATCACCACACATACAGGGTGACAATAAATGTGAGGTAGGATATCGAAAGACTGACATGATATCCTTGAAGTTTTAGGAGGTGATTGAACTAAAACATTCATCTCTTCTTAACATTTGTCGACTGAGTATTAAGAATAATAAGAATTTAGTAAAACTTACAACTTGGGATAACCCTCTCTTTAGTTTCATCACAGATAAGAGTGACTTGATTAAAATGCCATAGAAGCGTCATGACGAAAATCACAATAAAGATGATATGAAAATCATAGTTAAAGTAATACGAAGAAAAGAAAAGTAAAATTTATATGAAAATCACAGTTAAAGCGACACGAATAAAATCACAATAAAAGTGATATAAAAATCACAATAAAAGTCGTATGAATAAAATCACAGTAAAAGTGATACAAAGAAAAGAATATCACAAGGTTTTTTTTCGCTAGATAAACCTTTTGGCCTATTCGGCTCGAGATTGGAGGGCTATATTCTGTCATAAATCAATCAATAACTCATGCGAACTTGGATCATTGGATATTTAAAATTGACTGATTGATAGCAGGGTTGTGGAATGTTATGGTTCGAGCTCATTTTGGGTCTGATTTTAGTGATATTTTTTATAGGTCATTAACCGACGTATAAGAATAAAAAATGACATTTAACTCTATTTAATAAGTGAATCTTCGTAATATTATTAAGAAAAATTTAAATTATTTTAATACAAACTATGATATTAAAGAGACATAAGTAATAATAAATAAAATAAATAGAGACTTCCAAACAAAACTTTATATAATTCGTAATGAGAAATGAGAAATAAATAAATATTAAATTAAAAGAAATAAAAGAAAGATAGTGAATGCTTAAAAAAATTCGAATCATTTCTTTTTGTTAGAAGACAAATATTATTTATATTTCAATTTTATTTTACAATATTTTTTGTCATGAAAAAATCAATAAGGAATATATCCTTCACAAACTTCATTTGCGATATATATTTATCAATTCTTTTACGTTTTTTGAATTTTAATGATAGAAAATGTCCATCCCTGATTTTTCTCTCACAAATGAACTTCATTTTTTGTTCTCAAAAATACAAATTTATCACAAAATTTGTTCTAAATTACAAGAAATGATTTTCCACGAAAAATCTTATCACTAATTTTAGTTTTTCTACTAGCGTTTACCTTGTTGCCTAATTATACATAAGTAACGTTTCTAAACAACTACATTGTCAAAAGTCATTATATCACGCAATCACAATTCAATATGTTCTGCTGAACTATGTTCTATTCACATTTAAATTTACGGATGCTTCTTTTCTCTTTTTCAAAACCTATTCATATTTAGAAATGATTTCTCTGATTGGGAACAACTGAAGATAAGAATCTGTTCGTAAAAGTTGAATCTGGAATTCATAGCACTGAGATAAATACATTTATAACACATGTCATTAAATAATTAAGTACTGAATATTACAAGGAATTTTTTTTCTTTACCAAATGAATATTTTTTATTTTTTTTTTATAAAATCGGTTAAGTTGGTTGAAAGCACAACTTTGCCTTTTTAATTTTGAATTTTTTATTTTATTTTTTATAAATAAAGTCATGCTTAAATTGTTGATTTTGTATGAATTTTTTTCTGAAGTGGAGCATGACTTCAGCTTTTTAAAAAAATATGTATAGAAGTATTGTAATATGTCATAACTTGAAGGTTATATATATATATATATATATATATATATATATTCTTTTGAAATTTTGTTGAAGTGGTATCCTATGTTATGATTTCATGGTTTTTACTTTTTATAATGTTTTAAGAAGTTCTGAGTTTGGACACGACTTTAGTAGTGGTTTTTCTTGTTTGTTTTGTTGATGTATTTTAAAAAAAAAATATTATTGAATAGTTTTTTACTTTATTTTGTAAATTGTTTTTTTTCATTAAATGTATGTCTTTTAGTTAAATGTTTTATTGGAAATTTTGAAATAAATATTTAGACTTTAATTTTAAAAATTAAAAATTATATTTAATGCGTCGATTTTAATTTTGAATTGGAAATTGTATTTGATTTTTAAACATAAATAATTACAAACCATGGATTATTGCATACATCTTCTCAGCATGTAATTAAAGATGAGGACTATGAACATGAAAATCATGACGATAACGTTTGAGCTGAAATCAATATATGATTTTAGTCTTTATTACGAAGATCTAGAAAATAAACTAAAACACCAATTTGTGGTATTAACTTATATAAATGAATATTTCTTTATCTTACTAATTTATATACAATTCTTTCAAATCAATTATCACTTTATTCAATTAATCATTCATAGATTTATCATATGTAATATGTAATTATATAATTACATATGAATACCAGTACATAAATTTACCTGCCCATCTTAAAATTCTGGAAGTAGTAGTTACCAACACCTAATTTGAATTTTTTTATAGGTAATTTTGCTTTGTCTACAATTTCTTATAGTACCTACGAATTCATGATGTAAATAATAGTGAATTTTTTTGAAGTATTATATATATATATTCGAGTTCATGCAAATAATGATTTTAACGTTAATAAAAATAAATTGATTTTCTAGAAAATGGAGAGAAATACAGTTTATCTTAACATTTTAGAAAATTTTAAGTATAATCCTAGTTTGAAATATGTTTAAAATTTTGTAGTTTATCTTAACATTTTAGAAAATTTTGAGTATAATCCCAGTTTGAAATATGTTTAAAATTTTGTATGATGTGAAATTAACATAAAATATAAATAAAAGTTTAAAGGAGAAGAAAAACTATTAAAGTGGATAGGACAGAAAAGAGAAGATTGAAGTGATACACAATAAAAGAAATAAATTTATTCATTATCATTTGCTTTGGAGGGTGTTACAAATGTATTTTTGTCTTCTAATTCTTATTTATAACGCAATAATATAACAATTAATATTTTTTTTTAAAAAAGTATAATCTTCAAGGAACTAATATAATTTTATTTATTTTTTATATTTTTATTATGTTTTTAATCAAGTAATTGAAAGATCACTTAGAAAAATAAAAAATTTGTGAATCATGTTTCCTTTATCAACAATAAAACATATAATTAATGAAAAGATAAATAGGAATGTTATGAAAATATAAATAAAAGTGTTTCAACCCAACTCACATATAGAAATGATCAGAAACATAAATGAATAGAAATGGACTTGTACCTAATTAAGTTTCAAAACCTCATAAGATAGAGGGATGTATAAGTCTATGTCCAAGAGAGAAAACCTCACAAGACAAAGTCCAAATAAATAGTTAGAAAACAAATTATGCAACAAACTACTATACTTTGAACATAAATCTAAAAATTCTCTAAAAGCCTAAAGGTCCTCAATTGCACTATGTAAGTCGATTGAATAACAATTTACAGTCTTAATAAGTGTATCACACTCTTAAAGTACATAAATCCATTAAAACAGAAGAACTTGATCTGCCTATCTATGACAAGTGAGTCGAATGATTGATTTCACATCAGATCTTCAATGTCAAAGCCACTCTAGTAGATGATTTGTCTTTCCAACAAAGTGCACAAGTATATCAACAAAATTAACAACCACTAGTGTCCTCCGCTTCCAAAGCACTTGGAAGTGATGGTACATGGTTGTCCTTTTCCATTCGCAGTAGTGCCTATGTTGCCCCCAAACGTTGACTATTTTCGTCTTCCGATCCTGCTCACAATCCAACCTACTACTTGTATACATAGATCAAACCACCTTTACCCTAGATCTTTTAGCTTTGCTTATGTAACTACAAATTTATTTGGGAACCACTCACTTACTACCTAATACAAGTTTTAATGCTGGTAATTGGGCACATACACCAATTAGAGTAGGAAAAGAAAATTTTAGGATATTAATCTGATCCGTGTCCAAGATTTGAGTTGGGCAAGAGTGAAGATTTCTTGAATGTCTATTTTATTGCTCTTAGACATTGTTGTTTCTATGAATCCAAACATTTAATATAATTGTCATGGACATACATTTTCAAACTATTTTCTTTGCATATGGTCATGTATAGCTACCTCATTAATGATAACACCACATGTGTGAAAAGTTTGACAATTGGTGTGTTCTCATGGTAAGAAAATAATGATGAATATATTGATAATTTAAGACAACACTAGTAAGAGTTATTAGTGAACATTACATAATAAGGATTAATGTGAAATTTAAAGGATCTTATATAATTTTTGGATGTATTGAAATGTAATAAAAAAATATGAATTATGAAAAAAAATTCAATTTTCTTCTTATGATAACTCTATGAAGTTCTTAATTATAAGAATCCAAATTTGATTTCATCAAGATAATATGTGGCAATTAAATACTTATTGATGATTTTGTTTATAAATGGAGAGGGAATTGAAGGAGAACTTCAAGAAAAAATGAAAGAAAATAAATAACAAAAAATATAAAGATGAAGAAATAATGTTTAGCTACCATTTGAGGTGATAAAACTTCTTTGATAGGATTCTTTCTTGAACCATTTGATCAAGGTTATAATCTCTATTTTCCAATTCTGCATGTTTTAAAGTTCATTAATTATGTCATCAATCTTGCAAATTCATATTTCATCATCCAATTTCCTTTTGGTAGCATGAATTTCATCCACAGGTCAAGTTCAAAATTTATTGAAACTAATCAAATCCTCGTTAAGAAATAAATAAAATAACTTCCTACTTTGTGTTTACATTACTCCAATCACTACTCATTTATTTAGTAATTCACAATGTCTTTGTAATTGCTTCTAGATTCCGTCTATTCGGTAACCATTCTTTAATCTTATAATTTAAAATTATTTTATTTTATGAATAGTCTCAAGGCTCATTCTTATCATTCTTGAATTTTACCTATTAACACCTTGTAGTTTCAAGTGAATTTCTTCTATTTCTACATTTTTACTTGCAACGTTTTCAAGTAATGTCTTTTAAATTTTATGATCCAAGTAATTTTAACCATGTTATAACAAAAATATAATATGATACTAAATAAAAAGGTAAAACTGTCATCTTGTTTACTTTTATTCACTTTTCCTTGCTTATATCAACTTGTGTGATATAAGTCTTCAAAGTGTACGAAAAGGAACGGGAGGCTCCCACCCATCATGAGTTTGGAGTTTGCAATTGAAAAGTACGTTGTTATATCTAAGCATTGTGAGGAAGTCATTCAAGTGGGTAAACCACTAAAATAGCATAAATAAAAATATAATTGACACTAACAAATGTGAGAATTAGATACAAAGCCAGAAAATAAATAAATAAAATGCATAAGTTGTTTTTACAGTTTTTATTTATATGAAAAGAATTTTTTTATTACTTTCACACAAAAAATATAATTCCCACACGGGAACTCCATAATACATAATACATTTCAATCAGACTGTATTCATTCATTTACATATTCAATCCAATCATTAAATTCAACAATCCAATTGAAAACAAAAAATGAGTAAGTATTAAAAAATGGAAACAGGAGAAACTCTAAGGACCAGATTGAGTAAAAACTTTAGTCACTCATACTGGAACGAACATGAACAATAGCTAAACATAAAAAATACATAAGCGAATCAACATGGAAAAATTACAAAAGCAAAGAACGAGCCAAGAAAAATCAAGCAAGTCAAACTGTATTAAAAAATTTGTCTCAAAGTGCTCGTTACAGTATTCAGAATTGTTTTTTTACCTAAGGTGACCCAAGCTCACCTTTGATCAAGTTTCACCATTATATTAACATACTGCACCTACGAATGCACCTTCATTTGTTGCTTTCCATGAGCATACAAGTTTCCAGCTTAGATCTAAGGAAACACTTCAACTTTATACTTTGGGATAAAGTTCTTAACTTTTAAGTTTTAGAATAATAATACCTTTTAATGTGTGTATTTCTCTATGATTTTGTATCTCACTCGCCATTTCTCTTCTTTTTGAAAGAGATCCACACCTTCGAGGATTTTAGTGACCATACAAGCTTTTGATTCAGATTTAAGATAAGATTTCATGGTATGTTTTATGTGTGTTCTAAGTTTATCGTCTGTCTCACTAACCCAAGAACTTTTTAACTCTTTAAAGGCCAGATCTGCGAACACTACGACAAGATCTCTTGGCTATCTACCGTGGGGTCTTTGTTGAAGACTGAATTGTTGCAGTATTTTAAGGTTTTCTCTTAAGCTCCAGAGGCAAACATAATCAGGTAACATGTCAATTTTGAAATTGTAGTCGTTGGTATTTTTATATGTTTTAGTGGAGCACAAACTAAAAACATACCAAAAATGAAGTAACGTTGCATGTGCGACCTATGATTGGATGAAGACGGAAGAACTCCACCACCACTACAACGAAAGGTCAGATCTCTCAGGCCAAAAATTGTTTTTTTTTTTTTTCTATTTTTGCACTAAATAAAATAATGTTATTTTATGCTTATGATTTGAAGCTGGAGACTAGGTAAACAAAATCTTAATATTTATACTTATTATTAATTAATATTTAATTAATGTATTAATGTATTATACACTTAATAATATAGGATTGGTTAAAGCACATAGGTGGGCCAAGCCCACCTGTGCTCAAGTTTAATGTAAAGTTTTTATAAGATTCAGGTTTTAAATTTAAATTTAACATTCTGGTTTTGAAGTTAATAATATATTCATACATAATTTTTTTATTTCATTCACAGACCTCTTACAAGAAATAAAACTTTCAGCTTCATAGGAGCAACAAATAATACCAAATATTGTTAAAATTGTTGTTTAGAATATTGTTAATTACTTATTTTTCTATATTTTAAATATTTCAGTTGCTTAATTTTGGAGTTAATTTTTCTCTTTGTTTAGATTCAATTCTGTTTTTTTAGTTCTAATAAGAATAGTCCGATGACTAAATTACTATTATATAAGTTTTAAATTATATCAATAAAGTGAACAGTTTTCTAGTTTAATTATAATTCTATATAAACTACTAACAATTGGTATTATATTTTTTTTTATGGGATCTTCAATTCTTGAGTTCTACAAAATTTGTCTAGCATGGAAGAGTAATTTTATTTTACAACAATGGCACCTTCAATTTTCAATGGTGAAAATTACGACATGTGAAAGCTGTGAGGATGGAAATTTATCTAGACCACTAGATTTGTAAGAGGCATTTGAAGAAAATTATGTTCTTCTTTGTTTACCTGAAATCCATCCATGGTGCAACTCAAAAATCATAAGGACAATAAAACCAAAAAAATCCAAGACAAAGGCTAACCTATTCAAAGCAGTTTCCTCTACAATTTTTATGAGTATTATGTCTCTCAATCAAGACCATATGGGACTTTCTTAAAACAAACAAACTATGAAGGTGATGATCAAATTAAGAGTATGTTAGTGTTGAATCTCATTAGAGATTTTGAGTTACAAAAGATCAAGGAATCATAATCTATCAAGGAATACTTTGAAATATTTCTGGACATTGCAAATAGAGTCAGATTGCTTGGGTCTGAGTTTAAAGACTCCTGTGTTGTTGAAAAAATGTTGGTCATTATTCCTAAAAGATTTGAGACTACCGTAACTACCTTGAAAAACATTAAGGATCTTTCTAGAATAACTTTGGCAGAGTTATTAAATACTTTGTAGGCACAAGAGCAAAAAAGAGGCTACAAGGGATTCAAGTGCTAATGAGGAAGCTTTACGAGACAAACATGAAGGTTGTTAGAAACAAAGGTAACAAGAACAAGCAGAATAGACAAGAAAATATAAAAGGTGTTGCACGTTGTAATAACAGCAAAGGAAAAAATTTTAAAAGAAAGTATCATCCTCCTTGTAAGCATTGACCATTTAAATGTCGGAAAAGAGTTGATGCTAAGTACACCAAATACAATCAACTTGGACATGAAGTAGTCATTTATAGGAAACAAAGTCAACAAAAAAAGTAGATACTCAAATTGAAAATGAAGAAAACTTAAAACTTATTTTTGAACAATGTTTCAAATGAATCTTGACTATTTGATGATAGTTGTACAAATCACATAATACATGACAAGAAGCTTTTTAAGGAATTAAGAATTATCAAGATTAAAAAGGTAAAATTGAAAATAGCTAACACCTAAAAGTGAAAGGAAAAGAAAAAGTAGCTATCACATGTTATAAGGTATAAAAATTGTCATATATATTAATATTTTGAATATTGGTCCATTGTTGAAAAAAGGTTATAAAAAAGTTAAAAAATGTTGTTTAAAAACAAACAGTGCTCAATCAAAGACATAAATGGAAGAAATTTGTTTAAAGTCAAAATGAAGAAAAGAATTTTACTTTCAATCTAATGAAGGAGGAGCATATAATGGAGCATATAATGAAGGAGGAGCATATGACCTTTGAATCTAAAGAAACTGTAATAAAAATGACACTCAATAGAAGAACAAAAAAGAACAAACATGACAACTCCAAAAAGAATGTCGAGAAAATCAATTATGACAGGAACAACATATTGAAAAAATTACTGTAAAGTTCAAAAAAACTTGAATTCCTGTTACATAAATAGTGTTGAAAATTTTGGAAACAATATTTCTCAAAGGAAACGGAAAATATTTTATATGTAATTTTAGAAATTATAGATAATTCTCATAAAATTATATCTAAAAAGTTCACCTAATAATTCAAAGTTTTTTTTATTGTTTCATCTAGTACTCCAAAGTTCTTTTAATCGTTTTAGCATTCAAGTCATCAATTCTAAGAAGAAAACTACTTCAAACAAAAGAAGCACTTGAAATAAGGGTGTTTGAAAGCTTCATAAAAAAAACTTGAATTTAAAACATCTAAATAAAGCATCTAAATAAAGAGGAGTATTGAAATTACTTTTTAGAATGATGTTAATTATTCATTTTCTGTTTTTTTTTTTTAATATTTCAGTTTCTTAATTTTGAAAGTTAATTTTTCTCTTTGTTTAGAGTCAATTATGTTTTTTTTTTTTTTAATTATGATAGGAGTATCTTTTTTTTAGTTATGATAAGAGTAGTGTCATGACTAAATTATCGTGATTATCGTTATATAAATTTTGAATTATATCAATAAAGTAAGAAGTTTTAAATTTAATTATTATTATCTGTAAATACTAACATATCCATTTCACTTAGTTTAAAAGCCAACATATCCATTTATATCCATTTCCTTAGAGAGATGATAGATGAACACTCTTAATTTTTATTCCATTTAACAATAAAAATATTATTATTTTATTTCAAAAGTTTGTTTACGTTTATTTTCATTTGTTAAATAATAATACTTTATTATTAAAAAGAGTTGTAATTCAAGAAAAAAATTGAGTGTGAAATGATAATTTTTCTAGTTTAAAAGCTTAAGCTGGGCGATAAGAAGTAATGTTTTTTTTTTCTTTTTTTTCTGTACAACATATACTTCGTATAAATTTGACAACTACCTTCTCACAAATTAAAACCGAAAACAACCACAAACTTCAGACAACAAATTCTTGGCATAAAAAACATATTCCCAATAACTTTGTGCATGACTATGATGCTTGGAACTACAAAACACAAACGGGCATTGCCCAAAGTCATCCATCAAATATTTTTACAAAATCTAATGCTACCAGATAAAATATTATAAATTGACTCTTCCTACTGTCAACTCATGATGTTTGCACTTTTTAATATAATAAATTCCCATATAATCCTTTTTCGTTCTGTTAAATTATCATCTATCTGATGTGCAGAGTTTGAAACTATGCATTATCAACACGATTTTATGCACTTAAGGCATTGTTTGGAGTCAACTTACTATTTTATAATGCTTAAAATCCAGGCACAGCAAGACAGGTACAAAAATTTGAATCCAAAATTGTAGGCTGTTGCTGTCTTCTCTTCGTTACATTTGGGCATAAGGAAATGAATAAGCTCAGGGAAGAAGTAAATAATAAGATGTGTTCAAGACCTCAAACTCATCCAAAGTCAATTTTAGATACATATCTCAATTGCATATAAAGTTGAACACAACTGTTGCATACGACCGTGTACATATGAATCTAATAGAATACAACAAGATAAAAAAATAAACAAGGCATTAAACGACCCTGTACATATGAATCTAATAGAATACAACAAGATAAACAAATAAACAAGGCATTAAGAAACTTAAGAAAGAATTGAAAAGAAACATTTTTTTTTTTTTAGTTTTGTTGTTGAGATTGAACAATATATCATTACTAAGGATGACCTCCGTGGCCTTGGGCTTAGGGCCAAAGTGGAGAACATGGTAAGCATTGATTAGCTTTAATCTACCATGTTATTTGAAAATAACTGTGGAAATTGTATGTAGGTCATGCTATTTGCAACCAGTCAGTTGATGTATGAAGAAAAGAAAAGGACAAACATGATGAATTGTATCTGCTTAAATCTCATTTTTGTAGTATGTTGAATTGTTATGAATGGCTTTGTCCATTTAGGAGTATTAGTAATTGGTTTGGATTCATAGCAGATTTTGATGAATGTTATTTGTTGCATACTAATGTCATTAAGTAGTAGAAAAACCAGAAGAATAAATCAAAATGGCACATTTGGGGAGAGAGTGAATACAAAGCGTTTTACCCATATAGCTTGATGGAATTCTACGAATTTATGGGTGTTGAAATTGTAAGCGTTTTTATTTGAAACTCAAAACAATAACCTTAATATTAAGAAAATGTTTGTTAATTTGTAATTATTTTATGTAGATTTTTGTCCCTGCAAATCATGATCATCATTGGTGGTGTTATGCTTTGAAGTGTTCGAGCAGGGAGTTGTTTGTCTTGGATTCCCTTGGGAAAAAACATTGTGGCTGTAAGCCCATTGATAAGGTTGTGGTAATTGCATATTTCTTTGATAGTGGGTGAATGAATATCATGAAATCTCCTATTTTGAACTATGTGTTATTTGTTGTTGAAATTATGTTGATGTTTCCGGGCATATTGTCTGTAGTCTCTTTTAGATTTCTTCGAAGATTTCTTCGAAGATGCCAGGAAAGACAAACCTCGTCCTATTGAAGTCATTGACGATGACCTCCCACTCTAATCAAACTTGTTAGTGTGTTAATATAACGGTGAATGTTGTTAATGAAAAATTTAGTGGTGAATTGTGTGTTTTCATTACTTAAGCTTTTTATTTTGCTTGAATCAATTTTTTTATTTATTTTGTTTAGGTGTTGTATTTGTCAACTCCCTACCGTGTACTATTTTACATTTTTAATGATTGAAAACATTCTAGTAGTATTTGAAAGAATGACTTAAGTTAACTATATTGTAAAATCTAAATAGGTAACTAATCTTAGAAAATTGTTATTTATTAATTCTTTAAAACATTTGAAATTTGTTCTAAAAGTTATGTGCAAGTTAGGAGATTGTGAGGATAATATATGTCTTCATTCTTGAACCCCACACGTCTTCATTCTTGAACCCCACACCTACTGCTATATTCAATATTACATAAATATTAATATTTTAAATTTCTCAACTTTCCAACAGTTTATCATTTACAAAATCATCAAAAATAGGTTCAGAAATATTGCATGTATTATATTATATATTATATAATATTCATATTTGAATGTTTTTATACTCAATAAAGTTGATATTACGAGAAAATATCCACTTGATTGATTGCATTGTTGAAGACTGATTTAAATAGATAATTCATTCTCTCAAATCTACTTTCTCAACTAAACAAAATCAAAATAATAAATTATTAAAAAATTAAAAAATTTAAAATATTAATATTTATATAATTTTAAATATAATAGTAGGTATGAGACTTAAGAATGAACCCATAGATTACCATCAGTGTAATCTCTTATCTTGCACATAACTTTAGAATAAAACAATGATGTTATGTAATATTAAATATAATAGTAAGCGTGGAGCTCAAAAATCAAAAGACAGATTTTCCTTAAACTACAATCTCCTAACTTACTTTGGGAATGTTTTAATCTATTAATAAATAACAACTTCATAAATGATAGAGCAATTAGAGTTAGAAAGACTTTCAAGTGCTCAAGATTTAAATTATATTTAATTTAATTTTTATTAAATAATAATTTAAATAATATATGGTATAAGTAATAGAATAATAATATCAAACTTCTCAAATTATCTAGCATTTAAAGACAGAATATTTATAGGTTTAAATATGTATAACATACATGCTCTACCAAAGATAGCAGTAGGTGCGTTGCTCAAGAATGAAAAAATTAGTGATGTTCGTGACAGTGCAACCTCCCAACCATTGCAATGGAGTAGGTATTGACCAATAATCTCATTACAAAAACATAAACAGATAACATCAATTTGAGTAGATTCAATTTGAGTAAATTGTATGTGAATGGTAACGTTGTTTGGATTAATGAATAGATGGTAAAATTTGAAAGGATTTGAGAAAAATGTTTGTAAAAGTTTGAAAATGATTTGATAAATGTTATAGATTATTTTTTATTTTTTAATTGATATATTTGTGAAATTATTAATTGACTCTTGTGGAATAAGATGGTAAAAAATTAAATATAACAAATTTGTTGTGTGAGATTTTTAACTTTTTTTGAAATGATGAAGAAACACAATTGCAAATTTACCCTTTGAATCAAAATAAATAATTTAAAAAATTATAAGATTTTTGTATTGTTTAGAATTATTTTGGCATTTTGAAATTTTTAAATTAGAAATATTGTTTGAGAGTGTCATGACACAGTATACCCACTTACAGGAATGTTTCGCAATTTCTAAAGTTATCACCCACTTATAAGGGTGTTTTGTAATTTTCAACTCACTTTACAAGACCCAGTAAATCTCTCTAGATGATTGAGGATCTCATCTTACAAATCTTCTCCAATCTATCTTCCCAAATTAGTTCAACCAAATAGACTTTATCTACGAACATCCATCTTCTTGTGAAATCACATAAATTGGTTCAACTAAATACAGTTTTACAAAATCACCAAAAACAGGTTAAGAAATATTGCATGCATCATATTATACATTATATATTATATAATATTCATATTTGAATGATTTTATACCAAATAAAATTGATATTATGGGAAAATATCTTCTCGATTACACTATTGAAGACTGATTTGTTACAGATGTCAAGGTTTTCTCTTAAGCTACAAAGGCAGATATAAAGGAATAACATCTCAATTTTAAAATATTAATCATTGGTATTTTCATGTGCTTTCGTGGAGCACGGACAAAAACATACCAAAAATATGGTAACGCTGCATCTGGTACCTGCGATCTGCGATTGGATGAAGAGGGAAGAACACCACCACAAACACAAAAGGTCAGATCTTAGGCTGAAAAATTATTTTTTTTTTCATTTAATTAAATAGTGTTATTTTACGTTTATGATTTGAAGCCTAAGACAAGTTAAATAAAATCTTAATGTTTATAGTTATTATTAATTACTATATTTATACATTTTCGTATGTATTATACACTTTTAGTTACAGGTTAGAGGAAATTATGAAAAACTTAGTTATAATACATTGTAATGAGATTAAGGGTAGATACCTCCTCCATTACAATGGTTTGGAGATTGCACTATTAGGAAGATAAAATAAGTGTTTGTTATACATATTTAAATGTTATTAATATTCAGACTTTAAATGTTTGGTGGTATTTAAAATTATTATTTTATTAATTGTACCATATATTATTTAAATTATTTTTATATAATTTAAATCTTGAGCACTTAAAAGTCTTTTTTAACTTTAATTGCTCTATCATTTATGAAGTTGCTGTTTATTAATTTTTTATAAGTTTTGAAATCTCTTCCTAATGTTTTGTGAGTTATTAAAACTTCTGTGAGTTACAAAATTGCAGTGTGAGGAAAACTTATTGTGATTCTTCAACCCAAGCCTACTTATTATATTTAATATTACATCAATATTTATTTCAAATAGTAACTCATCTTACGAAGTTTTTATATATTAATCTTTTTATACTTCTAAATTTTGTTCCTAAAGTTATGTCTAAGGTAGGAGATTACACTGTGAGGATATGCGTTTTCATTCTCAAGCCCCACCACACTTACTGCTATATTTTCCGTTACGTAGGACAATCCCGCTTCCATCTCATTGTATTCAAGGTAATGTCGGCGTCTGAATCTTCGAGCAGGTTCTTGAACCGTGTTCTTACACGCGCGCCAATCACCAACGCCCCATTAACCCATTCTTTCTTTACCCTCACAAAATATCAATGTGAAGCAAGCCACCTAGTAACTTTTTTTATCAGCTTTTGCTTAATATACTTAATGAAATTACTTATAGTAATTTAAGTATTTGCTTTAGTCATTGACAATAATCGTTGGTGTAGGATTTGCCTACAGAGATTGCTAAGTATATTCGTAAAGGAGGTTTGGATCATGTGGTTCTTCATGGACCTTTGAAGGATGCCAAGTGCAAGCTGCTCACAAGGAATCTCCAAAAGAAAATGACAAAAACTGGAAAGAGATGGAAGGAGTTTCGCAATGTACACAGTTTTCAGAAAGGTATGAAAATAGCTTTTGAGGGATCATGCGAAAAGCCCAACCAAGACATTAAAGTTCTTATCATTTTCTAATGTGTAGTTTTTACTATTTTGTCAGAGATTCGTTTATGTTGAAACCACAACAATTTAATTCCTTTAAAGGTATATATACACTTTCGTTTAGATTGTGTATTTTGTATTAAGTGTCAAAAGTATTTTGTAGTTTCTGTACGGGTTTACTATTATTTTATAATTATTTAACTTCTGTTACTGAGCAACGTGTAAGGTCAATTTCACTCATTGAGTTTTTATTAACCACTCTAATCTCTTATATAGAAAAAAGGGCATTTTGCTTTCTCCATGTTGAATAATGCACGGAGCTGAACAATCCAACTTCTTTGAATTCATACACTAAATCTTAGCTAAGCCATGAAATCCTGAAGGATTTCATGTCCTGCAATTTCCCAATGCTTTCTCCATGTGCTTAGGAAATGATGCTTCGCTAACCTATTCCCCTTTAAACAACCCCTCCACTCATCTAAGGTATGATCAGTTCAATTGCCTTTGACTAAATGTCATTGTTATGATCAATACATTCCCTTTTCAAATTTCGTAGCTGATGTTATTAAAATGCGTTTAAGGATTTATGAGATGTGTTGCTAATATAGGAGAAAATTGTGACAGGTTGTTAATGGTGTGGATAACATATACTTCATCTTTTTTAGGTGGCTTACACAACCTTAATAAGCCGAACAACAAGAAGAATTTCTCAAAAAAAAGAAGAAAAGTCTGATGTGACACCGGGAGGATTTGGATTCATCCAATTCTAATTTTAAAGAGGAGGCAAACATAGGTCTCATGAATGACGTGACAGATAACTCCTTGTCAGATGATTTAGATAATGAGATAGATTTTTATTGATATTGATAGTTTATGTTTAGCTTATCAAGAAGCAATATCTGGTATGATTGCATCTGCATATAAAATTATTAAAATAAATTACAAAAATGCTTGCAAAGAAATTGAATTAATGCAACAAGAGAAAGCTAGTTTTTCGATTCTACATCCTATTTTTGCAGCAACATTCAAGAATAATTATTGGAGGAAAACTAACATGAAAGGACCTAAAATGTGTGGATACCAAAAGAGAAAATTCTTCCTCTAACAAATATATTAAATCTAAATAAGAAGACTCAAAAATTGGAATTGGGAAAATGGATGCTCGCTATTCATAAAGATAAGAAAGTTTACATTTCCAGAATTGAGAGACAAGAGACAAAGATGAACGAGATTTGTTGGAATTGGTCAGATACATATGAGACCTTCACATTTTACTAACAAAGGTTCATCTAAGATTAGATGGTTTGTCCCGTCTACAAGATAGATATTTATTTTTGCTTGCATTTGTTAGTCTAAATCCTTTACACATTAGACAGTCTAATTGAGTTTACATGTATTTGATGATATGTAATTGTTTAGGCAAGGTGTCATATTTTCTGCATAATTCTTTTAAATTTGATTTACACTAACTTGGTTTCTTCAAATTTGTTTAATTTTATTTATAAAACAATTGTGTTTTTAGCACATTGAAATCAAACATCATTCTATAAGAAATAATGTTCAAAAGGGTACCATTGATTTGCAATTTGTCTCAAGTGATGAACAATTAGCAAATACTTTTATAAAACCCCTTGTTGAAGAACGTTTTAAATATTTTCATTTAATTTTATCTACATCTATATTTGTTTCTTTTAATGCATGATATTTTTAAATCATTTTTTTAATGCATCTATAAAATCAATTTTTTTCCATTTATAAGTAGGGATATATTGATTTAGTTCAACTATATTTTGATTACAATATTTTTATAGAAATATTTTCCAGTTTTATTTTTCAAAGTCTGGTGCAATATTGAATACTCTTGAATTTGTTTTACAATTCTATGCAATTGTGCATTTGCATGTTTTTCATCAAATAAAAACTTTCGTTGTTTACTCTTTTTATGTTTTTGCAATTATTTGTTCTTAAGGATTGTAGTTTTATCATCGTAAAAAAGGGGGAGATTGTTGGATCATTAGACGGTCCAAAGTTTCTTTAGATGATCTAATCATCTAATAAAGTTTTGATGATAACGATACTCAAGTATGTGTTTGTATTTGTAAAATATGTTTTGGCCAAGTTCAAGAGGGGGGTGAATTGAATACCTTTAAAACTTTTCGGAAATGTATTTTTCAATATGAGAAATGAAAAATCTTTAAAGAAACTATTCAAGATGATATAAATTCCAATCAGCAAAGGTTCAAAACAAATTCCAAAATAAATGCAATCACACATCATCAGTAAATTGAAGACAGATTTTAATTCTGGAAACCAGTATACTGTTAAGCAAGTTCTGAAAAAATACAGTGTGCAGTAAAACAATATTTAAAGATTAATTCAAAAAGTCAAAGAATTAAATCAAATTCAGGTTTGAAATGAATTATAGATTAAAGAACCTTTTATCAAACAATACATCTGATTAATGTATGAAATTTGTTTTTAACCAATAATTGTGACAAATCAACTTTTATGGAAAAACTGACTGATGAACAGTAAACTCAGTGAATTAGAAAATGATTTAGTTCCAGAATTAAGATGAGTAAACTGTATTCAAGTGAGATATATGTTTTTCAAAAATACTTAGACTATTATTAGAATATTAAGCAAACAGTTCAGTTCACAAGTTTTAATAGATTCTGAAAATTCAAGAAATTCAACAAGATATATCAAGAAATATCAAGAGAGTGCAAGAGAGAACAAGAACACAAGGATTTATCCTGGTTCACCCTTCCTCAAGGGCTACGTCTAGTCCCTTATCCACAGTAAGGATTTCCACTATAAAAGATCAAACCATATCAGTTTACAGGAATTCAACCACTTGCTACCCGCAAGAATACACTACTCCCCGTAGAAAACAATCCGCTAAAACCTACAACAGATCAAGAACTATACAAAATCCACTATATAACCCAGAAAACCCCTTACTGATCCCCTCAGCAAGTTACAATTTGTACAGAGCCTACTGTACAAACAAAATTACCACACCAGGTAACTCACACTAGAATAAAATTCAGTACAATGAAAGATTTCAAATAGCCACAATGGCACAAACACTTCTATACAAGAACAGATTGCAAAAGTATTAAAAATAAGAGTATAGAAGGCTTATTCAGTATGATCATATCAGCAGTATAGCAACAATAATCAATTCAAAGCTCTAGCAGTATTGAGAAAACAGTTCTTGAAGAGATTTTTGAATGATCTTGATCACAAGAACTATTAAGGTGTTTTTTTCTCTCTCTTAGAAAACTCAGAACACTTGATTGGAAAATGATTCAGAATGATTTCGTTATGTTCCAAAATTTCGCGCCAACTATTTATAGACAACTGTCATTTAAAATTCATTCGCTTGTTTTGTCAAATAGTCGACTGTTTTTCTCCAGTTAGTTAAAATAATTGTTCAAAACTCAAAATCTGATTTTAGTAATTTCTCAAAACCTTAGTTAAATCAGATTTGAAAACATGGAGCTTATCCTTGATTGAAAATGCTTATAATGCTGAATTGAATCAAACTTGCCACATAACACACAATCCTAAATTCTAGACCGAGCCTTTCAATCCTCATGAATTCTTCATACAGTCCACATATGATCACATGGTCTTGAACTTCTTCACATGGTTGGATTCATCAAATCTTCACACCAACTCATTAGTGCTAACAGTATTTGATAACAACACTCAAGTAAAAAAATATAAAAATAAGTAAATGTTTTAAATCTGTGTTTGAAATCTGATTTCAATTTTATTTGAGATCAAATCATTTTTTCCACCTTGGTCCATGGTTTTATAGTTTTGCTTACAATAAAATTAATTTGATTTAATATATTTTAATTACCTATATTTTTTTGCAAAATCTTTTTGAAATTGAGACTAAATTGTTTTGTTATAGCTAAATACAAAAACAATTCAAAATGATTTGTTGAACACAATTTAGAATTGATTTGTTTCTAAATATGAAAAACAAATTAAATTGTGTTTTACAAAAATATCAAAATCAGATTTTATATCATGTTGTGATTATAAAGTGCTTATCATAAATATTACATAAATTAAAGTGATTTGAATGTTAAAAAGTGAAATAGTTTTTTTATTGGACTCTATTTTATTACTGATATTTTTATTCACTTTTGTTTTATTATTAAATTACATGAAACTTCATATACCCTATCGATGTTATTTTCAATTATGGAGTCCAACTTTTTTACACCCAAACCAATTCTATCTTTTTATAAATTTTATTTTTATTGACACTACAAAATATAAATATATATATATATATATATATATATATATATATATATATATATAATA
>Ga0209700_100528_pt1 | contig 72611 bp, 23 predicted proteins | sample SiratroredBW_FD_187528 | JGI IMG/M metagenome (GOLD analysis project Ga0209700, IMG submission 187528) | Root nodule microbial communities of legume samples collected from California, USA - Siratro red BW (SPAdes) (version 2) | ecosystem: Host-associated > Plants > Roots > Nodule | place: USA... | reverse complement strand
TATATATATATATATATATATATATGTATGTATGTATGTATACATACATGTTTGTACGTATGTATGTGTAAGGGTCAGTGGAAAGAAAGAAAACTATAGTAGAGTTTACCCTAGGATTTTAGGTTACAGATCGATACAACGCAAAACAACTTCTATTCGGAAGATAATAAACTATTCTAACAAGGATACAAAAGGAAAATGCACTAGAGCTGAGGATAAAGAAATCAAACGAGATAAACTTCCCTGCCTGCCCCATGGCAAATAGAGCCACCCAAACTACCAAATTGATTTCCTACCTTACCTTTCAGTTCCTCCCTTGTCCTTGTATAGCTGCTCAGCCTGTAACTTTATGTCAATGCTTCCCATACTTGCCATGTATTCAAATTTGTTACAACATATGTCAATATGTTTTCCCCTTACCCATGTTTGAGGTCCTACACATTAGATCTTAATTTACTTATTTGAGCCGATCCCCTCAAAGAATGATGCTGTGTGCATATTTGTTAGGTACCCAGAGATAGAATCTTAGTTTTTCATAGAGAGAAAATGAATTAATCAGAGAAAGGAAAAGAGAAAAAAACTTGTGTTTTGTTTGTCGAATTACAAAGAATAAAGGAGAACATTCTGCCCCCGAAGGCTACCCTTCACAAAGGGCTTGCCCTCTTCTACAACAAACCTGATGCTCATTCACTAAATGCTAACAAGTCTGAATGCCCAATCTACACCTCTTTCTATTTAAGCTAATTCACTTTCTACATCTTTAGGTGACTAACGATTTTAACTAACTACTCTGGCTCCGTCAGTGCCATTCCATCTTATCATCAACTTTGGAATGTGGAATTGGATTCTGATATCGGTGCACCCAAAGATCCTTGATTCACCGTTGCTAGCTGTCAGGTCGTCCACCCCTTTTATGCCATTAGTTGGCAATAGCCCCAGCGCCTCACTACTCTTTTAATGCCACTTCCAACCATGGTCAGCAACGTCTGCATTCTAAACCAGACCCTCTTCACCCATGAATTTCTCAAAGTTAAAACTTTCAAGTTTTCTGCCCCTTAGTTGCTTCCTAGTTAGTGCTATACTGTATATTTGTAGAAGGCTTAGTTAGTTTTGGCTGTATCAATGTCATTTGTGAAAGGCCAAGTTTTGTTCATGCTGAAATTCCTCTACTTTGATGACAAGCTTCCAATTTAGTGATGTACTATATATCTGTAAATGGTTTTAAGTTGTTTGATATTGATTTTGTGCTAGGCTATATCAGATGTCAAATACACAACTTGTCGCTTATCAAGTAATATCTGTTTTGAAGACATTATTTACTTCTTTATTCCTTCTTTAAGTACATTTCTCCCCATAATGTAGCAAATACAACATGTTGGCATGCTAGAAAAGTTTAACTTTTTGCGAAAGTTGATAGTGATTATACGGCAAAAAGGTGTTTGTTGTCTCATAATCCCATGCTTTTGTTCCTATCCTAAAAAGAGATTAATTTTGTAGGTATCACTCCCTATGTTCATATAATGGCGATGATGACATGTTCAGTTCTGACCTGAGTGATGACCAATTGAGGATGAGGCTGGGGCATATGTCTAGCACACATTGTCAGGTGACCATATATCTGTTTAACATAGCTTTTTATTTTCTTTATCTGTACAACCTTTTGGGCTGATATTGAGAATCGATAGAGAGAAATATTGAGAGGATATGGATACAAATTTTGTTGATTAAATCTCATTCCCTACAGATTCCAATTTATAGGCTTCAGAGACAGTTTGAAGTTAGAATCCCTAACTGACTCAGTTTACTCAACAAATTTATGATAGAATACAGTCGTGGTAACTTACACCAGCTAACCAATCAATTTCTATGCTACGGTTTATGCTTCAATATGTTAAGAGCAGAAGTTTACTTGCTTCTTTTTCATCCAAACTAAGTTTGTTCAACTAATTTATGACAGAATACAGTTGTGGTAACTGACACCTTGCCAATTAATTGCTATGCTACGGTTTTATGCTTCAATGTGTTAGTCATAATGGTAGAAGTTATGGTAAAAGTTTTGTTGATTCTGTAGAAGCTATACGACATTTTTCGTTTGAAATGTAATTTGACAGCTTAAGAAGGCATATATAGTAAAAGCTAAAATGCTACCTCTTGCTCAGTAGATTGGGAAGCTTAAGAAGGCATATATCAGTGCTAGCGCTCCCAATCATCGGAAAAAGAAGGCTTAAAATTTTTTCACTGTCAAACTATCAACTATAGCTCCCAATGTTAGCCTTAGCCTGAATGATGTCAAGCAACAGTGTCGATGATGTTACTTTAATATATCTGCTCCCGTTTACAGCCATACAATATAAGTGCTACTAGTAAATGTGGTAAATGTTATTCTATTAGAGACGAAGACAGAAAACTTGAGATCTACCTGTAATTCTTGAAAGGAAAAAAAATTGTTGATAGTTTGTCATTATCGAATGCCTTGGTTTTTTGGCAGGTTATATTTTCAATGGGTGACGAATATGTGCCCGATTACGTTGATAAGAAAGCTCTTGTTGAGCGGTAAAACCTCTACTCCTATCTGGTTGTCAGTTTTTGTTATTCAATAAGTCCAATTTGAGAGGATTGAGATATATGATTGTCAATCCTATGGTCACGGGGTACCTTTTGAATCTATGCAGGTTATGCAGAGCGATGGGAGGAGCAGAGAAAGTAGAGATCGAATATGGAAATCACTCCCTCTCTAACAGAGTTGAAGAAGCTGTTGATGCTATTATTGACTTCTTAAAAAGAGAGGGGCCCAAGGGCTGGGATGATCCATGGAGTTAATTGGATGTCTCTATCAGTTTTCAGTGCCTTTTTTTTTTTTATTGTTATGATAGTTTCGATTCCCTTTTGTCAATCTTCCTTTTTTCTCCCATATATTTTTTTTTGGGGTGGAGGGTTTGAATTTGTTGGGGTTGTTATTTGCAGCCTTAGTTTTTGTTGATATAACAGATGTTAATATTTGTTATCTCAAAAGAAAAGTGGTGTATCTGTTTTTTGAATTAATTATTTTTTACCCAGGGAACATTTCTACAATTTTAGGCAATTCTGATGTTTCCACTGGCAGCGGCAGATAAGAGGCTGTCAAGATTTCCTGAGGTGTGATGTAGACATGTAGTGGAATAGAAGCTCGTGTTATCTTAGTTGCTGGTTTTCGTGCAGAAATAATTTCCCAACCACTAGACCAACATGAGAATTAATCATCTTTTTCTGTGAAAGTATATAATTAGCTTCACGTTGTTAATGCCTTACACTCGTTAGATTCTGTCAATGTTAATAGTGGTAATGTGTTCAGTTACCTTCGCTCCTTTGCTTCCATTGTTTGTGTTACATACCGTTAAATTGGAGTTTACAGTAACGTGAAGTCTACTCTAAAAGAGTGGTTACCTTGAGTCTCCACAAATCGAAATGATTTGTGGTGGTTGGTGATGGTTTGGTGAAGTTGGTGACGACTGAGCAGCTGACCCAATTTTCTTTAATGGAGGCTATTATTTTCAGTCAACATTTGCCCTTTCTAGAAGTGCTGCATGCACCAGACAATATCGCTGTCTAAAGTCCCATTTTTATCACCTTTGGTTACCATACAACAACTGTTTCTACCAAATATGCGTTAGTGCATACCTGCTATAGCCTCATGACCACGACTTCTAACACATTTACAGGCGTGAGATAATACTCTCTATTCTTCAGGCTTTATTTGAATTTACTTAACGAAATTGATTGAAGTATGTTTCTGTAATTCGTGTTATATTGTACCCGAAGTGATGTATCAATCTCAAAATGCGTGTCCCGATATATCTTACGGTGTCATGGCAATCATTTACAGCACTATCCCCACACGACTTAGCTGAGCCTATCTGATTGTATGAATGGAAACCTGCATTTAAACTCGTATGACAGCACTGTAATGCGTCTAGTGCTGAAAGCCGAGAAGTTGAGTGCGTCCGTGGGTTGTGTGGTGGCTTGTGAGGCTGCAACTTCCAGTTTTTTTCGTGTCCTTGTGTCTATCGCCCAGTAAAAGTCCTCAGGTATAGTAACAAGAAAGAGGGAAGTTAAAATGAGAAAATTGGCCAGTTGCGTATATATAGAAACTTCTTGCTTGTGAAATAAATATATCTTAGAAATTCTCCACAGGAAAATGTTCTTTAACTTTTCTGTCCAAATAGATAAACGAAACATTGGGTGATTAGGTGCCACTTATTTGCACCAAAGGTCAAGAGACGTGGAACCCAGTGGTTCAGAAATGGAAAGGGATGCGATTTTTGTGAAAGAGGAACTTACTGGAAGCCTTATATTTTACTCCTTCATTTAACTGTGACGAGACATTATTAACGGAGTTATGTAATTCAAAAAGATAGGTAAGTAATTTTTTATAATATATTTTGAAAATTATACTAACTTATTTTATTCTTAATAGTAAATATTTGATCTTTATGCACAAACCAAAAATATTTAATAAAAATAAATAAGTGAAAATACATCATTAAAGTTGAAATACCTTATAAAAGAAGACCATATATAACTTCTGAAAAAATGTCTTGTTATAAAAGACGAGAGAATAGTATATACATAAAATAAACAAACTGAACTTGAAGATCAACGTAAATGCGACATATGTCATCACAATATGTGCGAATGCTAATGGCCCAACGTGAGAAAAGATTCTTCCAAAAATAATACGGTTTTTGTAGGGCTATGTTCCTTAAAGGTATGAGCGACTCAAGTTTGTCGTATTGAAGAAATACACGGCAAGTTTGTCGTATTGAAGAAATACACGGCGTTCACTTAATCACAGGAATATGAATATGATAGCACATGTATGACACTCACCACAGGCACTGCTCTGAATCGCCAGATCTAATACTAACTTTCTTCGCTGTCCTCACTAACTACACTAAGTATATTGGGACTGTGGTTAGTCACAAACTCAATGTCATTCGAATAAGCCTTTATTTCGGTTTGACGATGAAGATTTAAGTGTGAATACAAGTATAGAAGCAGAGTAAAAAGTGATCTAGTTAGTACTGATAAAAAAATAGTGAAAATAATTTTATAAGTAATTCTGATTATTTGAAAAAAATAAAAAGTAGATAATTTTAGATTAATGATGTAGGTCTTTAATATAAAAAAGTGATATATATATATATATATATATATATATATATATATATATATATATATATATATATATATATGATTATGCATCATATATAAACAACTATAAAAATCAAACATATGCTTATTACAAATTAATACTTAAGGACATTTTGTCTCACTTTTTCTCTGTATTAGAGAAAGAAAGATAATTGTTATATGTATTTCTCTTCGAATTTAAAGTGTTCTTATTATTTTGCACTTTCAAGTCTTCCCTTCATATAACGGGCACATATATTGAAGCCAGAAATTCGAGTAGGTAAGGCAAATGTAGGTTTAAAAGTAGATAATCAAATGAAGGTTTTAATTACACATAATTGAAATTTTATTATTACAATATTTATTATCTTTATAAATTTTGAGAGAAAAAATATCTCAAAAAATTGAGTAAATTTAATGGATGTCAAATAAATTAAACTATTAAAAGAGAGTAAAAAAATAATAGTAAGATATTATCACGTGGCAAAAAATAAAAAATAAATTAAAATATAAAAATAACTAAAAGTAATTAAATGTATGTTGTATAAACAATTTAATTTAATAAAATTGAGAGTTATCTCTGTTGAAATGAAAAATATATCATTTGAATAAAATAAAAAAACAGTTATAGTTAAAGTAATGATAAAAGAGAAAGTCACTAAGAGATAATAATTGTCGTATTACAGTATTAATTTCATATTTACATTATTTTTTAATACAAAATGAAATAAAACTAAAAAAATAAAAGCAATTTTCTTTCTGCTATTAATTTTTTCTGTTCTATTTTTTATTTAGTTGGATTTTAAAACTTAAAAACTTTTTCTTGGTGATATTCTAGCTGCAATCAACAGCCGGAATTAACAACACCAAACATATCAGAGGAAGTGGTGATATATTACTGCAAGAAAAAATATTAGTGTACTAGATCAGAAAATAATCTGATATACAATCGCGGTGCCTCAGAGTGAGACAAGTGGAAGTATCAAGAAAAAATAAAAACAGTTACATAAGTACTTATAATTATCTATAACTATTATATATAAAAGAAATTTCCTTTTTATAACATACACATTTTATTTTTTAACATACCCTTCAATGTATATAAAACTGATTTATTTATTTTATTTTAACTGTTTTTTTTAAATAATCTTTAAAATTATTTCTCTTTTATTCTTTTTTACAGTTTTCAAGCTCTTTATTCTTTCATATTATCCTTTATTTTTTTCTCAATTCAATTTTTTAATATTAAATTTAAAGATCTTAATAATATTTTAAATTTAAGTAAAACATTGTAAAAATAAACAAGTTATATAAATAAATAATTGCTAAAAAATATTAAATTTAAAATTAAATACAAAATTATTATAAAATTAAATTAAATTTAATAAAATAAAATATTAAGTTTTCATTAATTTAAATAATATTCAATTAATTTAAATAATATTCAATGAAAAGAGATAAATTTGAGTGCCATCAGTATCGGTTCCAACCCTAATGTGTCGGTGAGGTGATCACAACATGACATCATTATCATTTATCACATATAAGTATCTACTTTTAAGTGCTAATACAATATATTCAACATTATCATTCACAGTGGATAGGAGAGATTGAAAATTGAGTTAAGTCATATTTTCTTAAAAATCCATTGAAGAAAAACAAGTTTTAAACTTTCATCTACCTCCAAATCTTTTATTAATCATTAACAAACAATCTATTTAAAATTTCATTAGCAATAATCTTTATCAAAATAAAATACAAACTTTACACCAACTCGTGTGACTAACCTTTTTACCACCAAAATACAACACAACCAACGAGTTTGTCTCATACCACACATGTTTGAATTTATTTAAAAATTATAATGTTTAAATTAACTTCTTCCTTTAATCACATGGACACTGTATTGGTCAGAGTAATTAGTACTAATAACAAAATAGAGCAAAAGACAACTTTGATTAGAATTGGAAACAGGAAAAGGGAAAAAATCCACAGCTGTAGAACCAAAGCAAATCAAAATTTAGAAAAATGTAATTAAAAAATATGTAAAGTTCATAATTAAGACATGTTCTTTGGACATACATGTCCATGTCTGAAATCTGCCAAGTTACTTTCATGAAGCACAGTGTGAAAAACCTTCCTTTTTCTCCAGAACTCACACCGACGCATTAGCCGCAACTCTATCTCTTACAGAACAACACATTACATTGAATTTGGAAACACCCTTGTAACTTGTGAGCATCCCACATTTGTTTTTCCATTTTTTTTCACTCACCAAGATTTCTTTCTTTTGTTTCCTCGGGAAAATCGACTCTTGTGCTTTGAAGGCACTCTTGTGGTTTGGCGGGTTGTCGTCAAAAGATTGCAACTTTTGAGGTATTGGAGGGTGGGTTTGTTGGTAGCTATTCTGGGGAGATGCCATGCCGCAGAAGGTTGTGATTTCGCCCCAATGGGCTCTTTGGTCCATTCCAATGCTTCATTGGCGTGTTGGGTTGCTCACTGCTTTGGTTTTGGTTGGAATGGTTGTGATTTGGAGCATTGATGGGTGCACAATCAAGAGCATCATTCAAGCTTGGAGGTATCAACAAGACTATCTTGCTGTAAGGTTTCATACTCCTAATTTAACTCTCGTTTCTCCGTACAGTCCTGTGAACTTCAGTCTGTATGAAAAATCAGGCAAGAAGTCCCTTCTACATGAGGGGCATACTAGTTGGATTTCAAGTGAGTTAGAACCCAACTTTACATCAAATCTCATAGCTCGATGGTCAGCTCGTGGAGGTGTACCCTGTAAAGATTCCAAGGCTGTGGAGATTGCAATTCCTGGGTTGGATGGTGGGGAGGTCATAGAGCTTTCAGCTGGTGTTGTGCATGAATTTGGTTTTCAAGCACTGGATGATTCAGGGAATCCTCTTTGTTTAGGTGGGGACTACTTCGAGGCTGATCTTTCGGGGGAATCATGGAAATCTAGGCCTTTGGTGAGAGATTTCAGCAATGGTTCTTACTCAATTTCAGTGCAGGTTCATCCAGATTTTGTCGGGGTTTACAATCTCACTATAATCCTGCTCTATAGACACTTTGAAGGTCTGAAGTTCACCCCATGGAGGTTTTCTTATGACCGAATCTTGCGAAATGTTGCAATCAGATTCTACAAAACCAGTGTTCGGCTACCAGAACTGCAGGCTTGCAAGGCTTCTGATTTTGGCAGGGATGTGTGGAGTGGAAGGTGGACAAGGCATGGAAAGAATGATGACTGCGCCATAGGAAATGATGGCAGGTACAGGTGCCTTGGGAAAGATTTTCCTTGCAAAGCTCCTTGGTGTGATGGCTCCTTGGGAATTCTGGAGAGTAATGGTTGGGTGTATTCAACTCATTGCTCATTCAAGTTGTATTCAGCGGAGTCTGCTTGGAATTGCTTGAAGAACAGGTGGATTTTCTTTTGGGGCGATTCAAATCATGTTGACACAATAAGGAATATGCTAAACTTTGTGTTAGACTTGCCTGAAATACGTTCTGTCCCCAGAAGATTTGACATGAACTTTTCCAACCCAAAAGACCCTTCTCAAACAGTTAGGATTACAAGCATCTTCAACGGGCATTGGAATGAAACGCAAAACTATCTGGGGTTGGATTCTCTGAGAGATGAAGGGTTTCAAAATTTGCTAAAGAAATACTTCACAGAAGATACCATTCCTGACGCTGTGATCATGAATTCTGGCCTGCATGATGGCGTCCACTGGCGCAACATAAGAGCATTCTCTGTTGGAGCAGATTATGCAGCATCCTTTTGGACAGATGTTATGAAGACAGTGAAGCAAAGAGGGTTGGCGTGGCCAAGAGTGTTTTACCGGACTACGGTTGCAACTGGTGGATATGCAAGGTCACTAGCTTTCAATCCTAACAAGATGGAGGCTTTCAATGGTGTGTTGTTGGAGAAACTGAAGCAAGCAGGAGTTGTATCTGGTGTGATTGATAACTTTGATATGACATTTCCATGGCATTTTGATAACCGGTGTAACGATGGAGTACACTATGGAAGAGCTCCAGCAAAGATGAAGTGGAGAGATGGCCAAATTGGACATCAATATTTCGTGGACCTTATGTTATCTCATGTTCTTCTCAATGCTCTATGTGCAAGATAGCATTTGAAGCAAACAGGTGTATGAACACCCTATGGAATTGTGCACATTTTTTGCTTGGTTGTAAGCTATTAAGGTGGTGTCCACTATGCTTGGGGTATTGTTGTTTCTATGTAGTTAGATTTGGTATTCTTTCTTGCTCATATATTTTTGTTTAATGTATACCTGAGATTGTTCCACTTGTAGATTAGCAGGAGATTTTAACTCCTCAAAACACATTTTACCATCTTTGATCAATAGTATCATTCAAAGATTGTTCTTTATTTTGATTATCTCTTCTTATGTAGCCATCTTTATGGTTTGTGGTTACTTAGTTATATTATATGAAAATTGATGACTGTAATAATTATGACTTTCTTGTTGCCAGTGGAAGGTTGCAATTAATTATTGCAGCAAACTTATACCAAACTTATGACTTAGTTATATCTCTAACACATGCACCTCTTTAGCTTTTACTCTGCCATGTTTCTACCATGAACATGGATGACTCAACTTCATCTGCCCTTGGTCCATTAATTATTTGTGGTTCTGCTCCAATAATTTTTTATTATCCCTGTTCATGGTCCATTAGACAGTCTGCTGTTTCTGGTTTTCTGCAACTACCATTTTTTTTTTTTCTTGTCCACAAGCTGTGGCTTGTTATGGAAGGGAGGATAGAGTTAATTTGAATTGTTTGATATGAGAGAAAGAGGGTAAAAATGGTTTTAAAAATTATGGAACTCTCCTTGTATGTTAAAACATTTTCTTGCAATCAATATAGTAGTTGAATTGGTAATAATTAAGTTGTATAAAATATGGTAATAATTGAATGTTATTACTTCAATACAATATATTAAATGAAGTTAAGAAATATTATAATGATAATGATTTTGTGACATTAACATATAATTTTACTAATATATGTCTTAACTCACAATACATAATGTTTAAAATTTAAATATGGGACTAAATTGAATTTCATAATATTTATATTCTATAACAAAGTAATATCACGTCTATTATTTTTAGGTTATACAGAATGAGATTTACACTCTTTCTAATTTTAAAATCATTGAAAGATTATTATTTTGAGGATGAGAAAAAGTAAATATATTATTTAAAATAAAATAAGGAGGTGATTGTATTTAAACATAAAATATAACAATAGTTGGGTTTGCAATCATAAAAAAAACAAGAATAAGAATAAAAGAAAGAAAGAAATTGTATCAGAGAAGTTTTTATATAAAAGCATCTCTTTTTTTAAACATACGTTTTTTTATATATAAATAGAAATAGAAATAATAAAGAATTGTTAAAATAGAAAGTCTTAATGACAATACAGTCTATCATAATTTTAGAAACAAAAATATCACTATTCGTTACTTAGTATCCAAATATAAAAGAATTTCCTAAACATCTATTTTTTATCATAAAATGAAAAATTAATCCGCTTTAAATAACTTTTTGAATATTAATCTTTATAAAAATTTTATATATATAATTCTATCATAAAGTTATCTTCATAATCCAAATTTTTTAAAACCTTTTAAGCAATTGCAGTCTAATGTCAACTTGTTTAATTCTCTCATGGTGTATATTTGATAATTAATTAGGTATATGAATGATTGATTATTGCAAGGAATAATAGTCTCTCACAAATCATAATTCTCCTATAATCCCTTTTTAATCATAGGTCTCCTTTACCCTTTCTATAAATGCAATATACTTTGTATTGCTAGTAAATAAAGGTAATATTGTTTGCAAAGTTAACTTTTAATAAATTGTAGTTCTAAACAACGTGAAAACATATCCTGAAATAGATTTTTAAGTGTTCACATTCTCTATAAAATCTGTATCTATACATCTTTCAATGACTTTTTTGTCGTGGGTAAATTGTTTATATATCAATCTAAACAATAATATTTCATTTAAATATTTCAATACCCATTGCAAAGTATTATAATAAATATGTCTAGAAGATACTATGAACTTATTAACCATATTAAAAACACTTTCGAAATTTTATCTGTTATGCCTCAAATCAAATATTAACCATATTGATCTTCATGTCTCACCTCAATATTTTTAATATTATTTAATATCTTATTAAAATCTACTAGTTACTTGATTATTATTTTTGATTTTATCATGTTGAACAAATATTATTGTTATTTCAAAACAAAATCTCTATATGTTAAAAGATTTTATTATATAGATTTTATTATATAGAATGACTTAACTTTATCCATATTTCTAACCTCTTATTTCAAAGACTTAGAAATATGATACTTTTTAATTTGTTCATCGTGTCAATTTTTTTTTCTTTTGATACAAGTTCTTTTAGTACATCTTTAATGTATTAAGATAACTTTCATTTTAATCTTGTATATTTAAAAAATTATTTAAAAAAACTTTTTAATATAAAACTTCACGATCATATTTTTATTTTATTGATTTTTTTTATTTCTTACAAATAACACCAATTACCGAATTCACTTAATAAAACAAAAATAAACAGATAACAATAATCAATTCATCTTTTTAAAACTTTATATGTTTCTCTAATTTCAGAAACATCACAAATACATGAATTAACACAAATATTCATTTACAAAAATATAAGAAATAGACACTATACAATCTATTTAAACTTAATACTCTTACAAACACTATGATTTTAAAGTTAAAACATCACAAATATCATTGATTAAAAATATAAAAAAAGTATATCTATTTTAAGATTTGCATAACAAGACTGTCATTTCTCTTGTGACTGAAAGATACTTCTAATAGCAAGATCAAAAATGGAATTAAAATTATATCTACTTATAACATACATTGAATTTTTAGTTAAAGGATAAAAATAGCAACATGAGGGTTGAACTGTGAGTGTGGCTGTGATAACACTGGCACCAGTCCATTGATTATTGACGGTTCTGCCGCTTCAATAATTGACCCTATTTATGGTCCATCTTCTTTCTATTTCTGTCCTTCTGTAGATAGTTACCTTGTCAGAGATATTTCCAGGAAATGGGATACAATTATACAAACAGTGGATCACACCTAATAAACTTCAACTTTAACTATTATTTCATATTATTTATTACTAATACACACATTAGATATACTTGTACTGCTCTCAGTCACCCATTTATAAATAATAAAATCATTTAACTAACTATGCCCAAAATAAAGTGTTGTTGACAAGAGACATTCAATGAATGAAACAACCAAGAATCCTTTCATTAAAAAGCATAGAAAAAATGCACTACTACCATGTCACACTCAGCTCCCATATCCAAAACTGCAACAACAGAACATAGTTAAGATCTCCAATTAGTTTGAGTTACATTTCTTGTTAGCATTCATGTTGTTGGGGGCGCAAAAACAACAAAAAGTTGTTGGTTTTCTCTAATATACGTTAATTTAAATTATTTTATACTTTAATGTGTAGATATTGTTGTTAAATTTTATTAGGATTTAATGTGTATAGATATAAAATTAAATTTAACAATTTCAAAAAGTTACCTTTTTTCTTAAAATATAACATTTGATGAAAATGACATAAGTGGTCAACTATTTTAATCTAAGCATATTTCATTTAATTGCGAAAACTTCTTTATCTCTAATATGAGGTACTTCTAATAAAATTACAAAATCTTAATAAAAATAATAATTTAGTTGATTTTAATGAATTTTTAAAATAATATTATCAATATTTATGACTAATATTTTGAAAATTTCTTCTCATTACTTGTTAATAAAAAAAATTGGATATTCACTGTATTCAATAGAAATAAAAAAAAATAACATTGTATAAACATTATACAATATCTTATAAAAATACTATCAATTTATTCTAAAAATGAATATATCTTAGATTAAAGATGGGATGGTAGGTTTAAATTCTAGACTTTATAAAATGTTGATAATCCAAAACATCATTATCATGAAATTAATAAGAAATAGTGGGGTAGTGTATTAAGAGAGAGCAGTGAGTAACTTACAGAGACAGGGAAGTCGGGGTCATATTCTGTGCTGTTCAAGAATTAATTTTTGGAGACACAAAGTGAGAGAGAATGATGAGATAAGATCAAAGGTAACAACTTTAAATGATGATTCAACCCTTTCCCCCTTTGGCGTGAATGAACCAAGGACCATGTCTTTCACGTGGACCTCTGCTCTCAACATCTCTCTTCTGCTACTCCTCCTTGCCGCCATTGTTGTTGCTTGTTTAACTCTCCCAGTTGACAAGGTTCTTTTTTTAATCCAATTTCACTTCTGGGTTCTTCTATTTTCCTACACAAGACAAAATATCTAGCTCTTTTAGTTCTTTCTGTTTGAACTTGAAATGGGGTGGGTGCATTTCTGTTCAATTGATTAATTTCCTTGACACTGCTCTTGGAATAATTACCTTGTGTCTGTGGCTTTGTTCATGATTTTCGCATCAATCACATGAGGAAAATCTTGAAGGGGTGTTTGCATACAAGAATTTCAATCAAGGGATAATTTAAGTAGCACCTTGTGCAATATTTAGAATTGGAGGATCATTAGAAAATGGAGATTTTGTTTGAATTTGGTTTGGTTTCTTATTGTGAAAAGCGGGAAAGAATAGACGATAATGAGTTTGTTTTACTAATGGGAATCCCCACTCCCCTGTTCATGCATACAATTTACAGTGCCACTTTTACTGTATTCTTCATTTCGAGCACCGCATTTGAATTTTCTTTCCCAACAGTTCCGGTTGCGTGGAGATTTTGAATCTATTACCCTCTATTTTTGCTCAACAGACTCTGAAGGACGTATTGGTGTGGATTGATAATAATCTTGGGCCATGGGGTCCACTTGCTCTGTAAGTCTATTTTAACAATTGACCACTAAAAATTTCACTTGGTGAATATCACCTTTTGTTTTTTTAGAATCTCATAATCATGATACTTGTTTCCATCATGTAATTGCTTTAGTTTGGTCTGCAATTTGTAAAGGTCATCTTTACAGGAGATTGTCATGTGCTTTCATTCATGATAGACTTTATGCTATTCATAGTATCGTGGAAAGGAATTTCATATGTACACATGTACAAATGAGCATGTTAAAATATATCAAGATAACAACTGACTTTAATAAGTGAATTTGTGAACCTATGTTTGTCTGATCATTTTCAGGATAGCTGTTTACATTCCATTGACTATCTTGGCAGTTCCAGCCGCTGTACTTACTGTAAGAATATTTGATTCCTCAATTTGTACTTCTTTAGAATATGGAATTGTCAATTACCTGTATAAGAACTCTGGCCTGTCTGCATTTTCGCTAATAATTGTTCTATAAAAAATTGTTTTGTATTTGTGATTCTTATCTTTAAGAACTTATAAATTTTTAAATTGAATTTATCAGGGGTCACCATTTACCTGTTTAAGTTCTACAAATTAGGCGACATTGTTTCATTGTACTATTATTTTTACTATAAAATATATTTGTGTCCATAGTTTGATGTATGTTCCAAACACCTGCATTACTTCTTAAATGATTCGTTTATAATTTCTATTGTATAACAAAGCGTAATTTCTATTGTTTCATTACATCTCCTTTGCAATATAACCGATGAAGAAGTAAACTTAATAAAACAAAGACAGAAATAATTTGTTGAGTCACTTTACCTTATACTTTTTGTTCAGCTTGGGGGTGGTTATCTATTTGGCCTTCCAATTGGCTTCATTGCTGACTCTATTGGTTCAACCGTTGGTGCTGTAGCTGCCTTCCTTCTTGGCAGAACAGTAAGTTTTCTAGTTTTACATTTATTAGTGTTTTTTTTAAATTAAAGAAAAATAGAGTTATGGCATGATTGATTCACTTTTCAGTTTCCTAGTTGCTATATGGAAAAAATTATGAATTTAAGTTTTTCTCAAGTAGTACAATATGCACTTTATCCGTCAGCCTTTCTTCATTTGCATTGTTCTTGAAATTTTCTCAGCCTTCCAATTCTGCTGCTTCTTGGTCTTGGTCCACTTGTTTCTGTATTATGATATATTTCTTTCTTTCCTGAGGTTATTCCTATATTTTTCTATCTATGCAGATTGCAAAATCACTTGTTGTTTCAAGGTTGAAGGATTATCCTCAGTTTAGATCAGTAACAATTGCAATTCAGAAATCTGGCTTTAAGGTTTGTAGACCCAATAATTGAATGATTTTATTACATCTCTAACATTCAGTAAGAACTTTTTTTTTTTAAGTTTTCGTGCTTTTGATGTTTTTTCATAATATTCCACTTGTTTTTTTCTTGTTTTGTCCGTTTGGAATTCTTGTTTCTGATATGGCTCAAGAAGAGCAAGTGGGTCATGAAGTTATGTATACTATAACATGTCAGAAATTATGATGCATAAGTTTGATTGCCTGTTAAAACAAACAAGAAAGGCTATTATTATGAATACTAATAATTGCTTAGGAAGGCTATTATCGTGCTAGATTTTTGCTTAATCATATTTTTATGATATCGTGTTCATTTTTTCTTTTTTTCTCAACTGAATATCTGAATGTTTAATTTCTCTATCTTTCTTTACAGATTTCGTTACTCCTTCGACTTGCACCTTTTGTACCATTTAACTTACTAAATTACTTCCTGTCTGTGACTCCTGTTCCATTAGGGGAATACACACTGACTTCCTGGTTGGGAATGATGGTATCTTCTTTATCTATGATCAATTGTGTAGGGGCTTTACCCTTAGCAATGAATTTCTGTTTTCATGCATTACAAATAGGAGTGCAAATGATGGTACCTTTAGTTGCTGTGCCACATTTGAGCATGTTGTCCATAGAAATGAATAGTGGATATTGTTGAACTTTAAAATGATGTGTAAAAATATTGAAAGTTCGAGATCAATTGATTTAAAAGATAAATGTGTTAATATTGGATCAACAAGTGCATTCAACAAGTAATCATCCTTGTGATTTATATGTTAACTACTTATGTTCTACGAAGAAAGTACATTAAATTAAGCTATTAAGAACAGGCATTTAAGTTTGATGTTTGTAGAGTATTAGTAAGTATATCACTATTTGCGTTACTCTGGATTTTGAAATGTTTTATTGTTATTGTTGCAGCCAATAACACTTGCTCTTGTATATGTTGGAACTACGCTCAAGGATCTATCAGACGTGACACGTGGTTGGGGCGAATTCTCTAAGACTCATTTGGTATGAAAAACTATGCCTTATTCCATATATTAACATCTAAGAGGCCTTCGTTAGGATAGGTTTTTGATAAGCTTTGATATCATCTTAGATAGTGAACTTTAAGCCTACTCAACCTCACTTTACCAGGCTTGGTAAGATAAGATTTACACCCACATATATATTATAATTTAACTATATCTCTAGTCAATGTGGATATCCAACACCTTTAATTATCTTGATTAAATCAAATAGGTGAGCTTTATCTCATATGTAACATATATTTATTTGTCTTTTGGATGCAGCCTTGGATCATTGCTGGCTTGGTGATATCTGGTAAGTTATGTAGTTTCCCCACAAACATAGAATGTGAAACTGATAGAAACACGAATATCAGAAGTTATATGATTGGTAGTGCGAAAACTACGTGAGCTCTATGGCTATATAAGCAGGAAAAAAAGAAGAGAACAGAGTCCACGATTCCTCAGAGAAAGATATTTTCCTAACAGATTTCTAACAATAATCCAGCCTGCCTCTCCCCTCTCCCCACTCCCCTATCTCCTCATATACCAATTCCCATTACACATCCATTATGCCATCTCACCCATTCACTAACTAACTCTCATTCCCTCCACTACTGGGCCCTACTCTCTTTCTCCTAGTGTAAACGTGCCATATGCTGGGCCTTTCAGTTTTCTCAAGTATATTAGGCCCATAAGCATCTTGTCAATGCCTAGGAGCCTTATCAGAAACTAACATGCTCTATCCAGAAGTTGTTCTCTGTCTCCTGTAGGCCTTACTCCTCTTTTCTTTGCATCTGAGGTTTTGTTGCTCTGTATACTAGTTTTTGTTTTCAGCTGCAATTGCTGTGAGCTTAGTGGATTTTAACAAGACTTGCATACTCTGTCCAGCAGCTCTGTTGTTTCGTTCATATTTTGCTTATTAAATTTTAAGCGCCAGGCAGAAGAAAATGAATTTGAAGCTTTAGCAGGCAAACCAGAGATCGCACACCATCATTTATCTCATTTTACATAAATGTTTAGTTGTTGTGTCAATTCCTTAGCTGGTTTATGCTTATATCGCTTTGGATTTTCAGCAATATATGGGAGTGTGATCTGGTGGGAAAAGTGGCAAGTTGTGTTAGGAAACAAGATTTTCACATAGATCAGTTCTTTTATTAGAATGTTACTGTTATTTAGAATTAATGTGTAATGTAATGTGTTTGATGTGGTGATAACTACAGAAGTATAAGATTGGAGAATCCACAGTTGATTATAGAACGTAATGAAAGTGGAGAGTTTTGAGCTTGGAAAAGTTGTTTAAGACCTAGAGTTCATTATTTTCTTTGATTAATGCCTGGCTGAAATATTATTTTTGGCTATGGGCAGTGGTTCTCATGATTTGGGTTACAAAAGTTGCCAAGTCTGCTTTAGACAAAGCCTTGGCTGAGTGTGAAGATATGGATGACAGTGCATCTTCACCAGCGTTATCAATTGCCACTGAAGCTTCAGTAGATCTCAATCAGCCTCTCATAAATAAGACAGATCAGGTTGAAGAGAATCATGAAAAGTAAATTCTACTGTGTAAATTCTTTCGCCACCCCTCCTTTAAGAGGCTATTCTTTTATTTTAAACAGTAGCTGCTGCTTATTTGTGATTTGTACAGTTTTGGCATTAGAAATGTAGTTGGTGACATAAATGGTTAATCAAGCAATCAAGATGAGGTTATTGAATTTGTCTATCGGCAGAAAAGTGCACCATATTCTATGGTTTTCACTTTTTTACTCTGGATTGTGACTTGATGTCGTTTCTCCCTAATTTTTTCTACTCTTTCAATTTTGTATGCACAAACCTTACTAATTCATCGTATTACATTGTGTTCTTACTTTGAATTCAACGTTCAGATGCTTGGTGAACCAATATTCTTCTTTGCTTTGACTTGAATCACTCCTATTAATATTGCTATTATTGGGACACTTCTAAGATGGCAAATAAGTAGTTCGATTCAGGAGTTATGAGACTGATCGGAATAAATTGAATGTTCATACATGATGTTATGCATGATAAAATAAGGACAGAACCCCATTTTGACGATTATATTACGATCTAATCATTAAGATTTGTTTGTTCTGAAATAAAAGTGTATTGTGCGATAAGTCTCTCCAACCTTTGTACTTTACCTGTTTTATTCACCTAACATTTTGTCCTAACTATATTTAATGATTTTAATAGCTATGCATCTAATCACAATAATTTGTAAAACAATGCCATACTCTTAATCAAATTCTAAATTTTTGGTGATATAACGTGTAGATCACTTTTGTAAAAGTCAATAAAGGTAATTTTTTTATTGGATGATAATTTCAATTATGTTACTCTGTTTTACTAAATATTAAGTAGTATTTTCATAACTATATATCTCACAAAGCAAAGAATAATGAAAATTTTACTATTATTTATGGATATTTAACCTACCTAGTTATTTCTTTTTCATTTCTTTTTTACTGTACAAGATATGGAGAATGATGGCTTGAGTAGTTTCGGCTTGTAAGAGAAGACAGAGAAATCTCAACAAGGAAAATATAAGAATGTGGTGTAGGTAGTCAAGTCGTTAGAGGCAGTTACAAAGAGATTGAAGACTAAGAAAAACTAAAGACAACGCAATTAAGAGCTTTGATGTCAGATAATTTGTTTATGACTTACAATAACATTATGACATCATTTGATTTTTATAGTCAACTATATCCTAGTTAGAAAAGTCTCTGACTGTTGTTATTGTACATCTATGAAGCAAAGTAAATAAATTTGTACAGACACAACACAAGTTATTAGCTTTCCAATGTTTTTTATTTTTGTACTGGCAGAATAGGACTGACAACAACCAAAACTAACTACCCTTCAATGTTTTGTTCCAACCAACAGTCTCGGGTCATGCTCGTTACAAGGTTCTTTTCTCACTCCGAAGAGAACTTGACCACAAAGTAAAGGGTTAAGAGAAAAGAAAATAATTGCTTATTGTGGTTAATCTTATTTATTCAACTTGGATTGAATCAAAAGCAACCCTCCCTCGCAATAAAGGTGAGGCAACATCATGAGACCTCATCATGAATCTTTGAATGAGTACTACTGTTGTCAAATGCCAAAACACCATCTTTTTCTTTCCCAACTAAACAAAAGCAAAAGCTATTCTAGCAATTTTTATATAATTTTTTCAGTGCCAATGAACTTTTCCACTGTCTTCTTGTTGAATCTTGGCGTCTAAGGACCCTATCACTTCCTTGATGGAAGGGCGAAACAATATTCTGTCCTTGTAAGGAGTCTAAAGTGCAAGGTTACTACAGATTCTTTCCATTGAGAAAACCCTAGGTTTGCAAAGTAACTAAACTTTATCTCAAAAAGCATAATTTATCGGCTGGTTATATTATATACATAGTGAAGTTTCTATCACACAAGAACATATATTGCTTGGAAGTTGGTGATCAAGAGCAAGCAGCAGTTCAAGCATCCCTCATGGGAAAAGTTCAAGGCTTTAACCTTCTATCTTTGGGTGGCTGCTTTGATGGTTGTAGAGATCACACTCAAAGTTCTGGGTATGGGACAAGGATATGGAACCTGAGTGATCGGCCAGTGGAGCTGCAAATAAGGGTGGGATCAATACTGAAGAAGATTCACACGTTGAAGCCAGGGTCTTCTAAAAGACTGAAATGTAAAAGCATATATAAGGCTTACATGCCTGGAAGGAGTGGCAGTGTTGGAGGGAGCTTGAAGAGTTTATTGTATTACTATGATGAAACATGTCACCCTTATATTTGGATTCATGACACTGCTTGTCATTCCTTAAGGATGGCTAAGCAGCAGTATATTAGCCTCGAGGATCTGAGGGATTCTTCTGAGATCAAAGTCTTCTGGGATCATCAGAGAGGCTCTATATCAGTTCGGAAGAGAACAAGGCCAGATTTCTGCTGAATTTGAATCTCCTTCTTCTGAGCATATTTTTCAAGTTTGTTTGTCATGAGTTAGATATTGTTTTCTTTGTTTCACATTGGGTTTCAATTCCTCCTCCCATGTTGTGTGATTCAATTGTTCATGATCACGTGTTTACTCAGTGCATTGATAACATCAGAATGAACTTGCTGATCACACTTGATGTGTTTTTTGCTATGATGGAGTTTTTGCTTCTGTTCTGCTGTTTGTGAATTGGAGAATGTTATATGAACTCCTTTGAATTGTGGGTTTATCTTCCTTAAACCCTCAGATATGATGATGAAAAAGTAAGCAATGAATTTAAATATTTTGATTTTTTTTATGACATGCAGAATATCTTAATTTATGACATTAACGTCATACTACATTAATATCTTAATTAATGACATTGAAGTCAAAACTTGAAATTAGCAATTAATCCTTAAATCAAATATAGTTCATGTACTAATGAATTAGTTAAACATAATTTCTCGAACAGCCTTGATCTCTTTAACATAAGTTCATATTACATATTAGTTACACTTATTCTAGTTTATTTATTACACTTCACTTCAACAGAAACCTAATTAATACATTTAGATGACATACAAAAATAAGCATTCAGTGAAATTAATTACATTGATATCATTAAAAATGTTATGTTTGAAGTAAATACTTAATCTTTATATTAAACCTCAAATGTAAAGTTATCAATAAATTTAAGCAAACAAACTAAGTTTATATTTTCAATAAACCGATTATTACAAACAATTTTTATTTCAATGTATCATATATTAATATCAAAATTACAAAAGTATTTTAAGTCTCATAATTTTGAGTTTGCATGTTTTTTTTTTAATTTTAATAACACAACTTAAAATATGAACTTTTAAAAAAAATAAAAGAATATATTTTTTTTAGGGTTAGGATTGTTGTGTGATCAATAAAAAAATCACAATATAATTTAAAACTGAACACATTATAAAAAAAATTAAGAGAAACCAACTTAATTGAAAACGAATAAATCTACTTTGACAATACTGTATCAAAATTACACCATCTCACTCCTTATTTTTATAATAAAATATTATATTTTTAATAAAATAATATTATTTTTTTGGTATAAAAGAAGGTAAGTCACTCTTTTCAGTGTCAAATATCATCCCTCGTTTAAAACATCTAATCTAACAGAACAGTAGTGGTGGTAACTGGGAACTGCAACGAGAACAAAATTTACAATAAAGGCACACGGTGACAGTTAGAGGAATGAAGGGTTGATGCACCAAACTATAAAGAAATGATCACCTATGATAGTAGCGTCAACAACAATAAAAATTATAATTTCGGGAAATTTTACAAAGACACTTTTACGTATGAGTTAACAGTGCTTTATACAAAAATATTTCAGTTTTTTTTTTCTAGAAAAGCTTATGTATTTTAATCTCTATTTGATTTATTTATTTGAAAAACTAATAACAAGAGAAATAAGAAAGAAAGGAAGGGAGAAGATTGAGGTTGTGGTATGATGGAGAAATTGTTTAGAGTTAAGTAGTGACAACAAAAATGATTAAAAATATGGATAGTGGAGTTCGTAAAAGATCCAAGTAAAAGGGAAAGTAAGGTACTAAAAAATGGTGATTGGTTGAGAAGAGAATAATGTGATGAATGGTGCCAGCAATGGCAGCTCCTAAGAATCACCGGATCTGCTCACACCCATTCTTTTCATCTTCCTTTCTTTCCCAAAACACCACAATCTGTTCTTAGTTCTGAATTTGAGATGGGAGTTTCATGGAGTAACAATAACAGAAGAAGAAGAAGAGGCACTTACTTTCATCCTCATCCTCATCCTCCACATCTTCCACCTCCTTACTATTACCCTCCGCCGCTTCTGCAACCACCACTACCACCACCTCCACAGGGTTACTTTATCACCCCAACCAACCCTTCTGCTTCTACCTCTGCCACCACCAGCTATGTGGGTCCTCCTCCTCAGTATTACCCCAATGGCTACACTGCCAATTCTGTAATGCTTCATCAGCAGCCCTTGTATGCAAATGAGGGGGGAACTGAAATTCATGTTTCGCCACCACCCTATGTTGATCATCAAACCACTAAGAAGATAAGGAACGATGTCAATTTGCATAAACACACTCTACGCCTCTGTCTAGATCCTAACAATCCAGATCATCACTTGATTTCCTTTGATTTCGATGCCCTCTTTGATGGCAGGTAATCTCGCTTCTCTCGCTCTCTTCCTTCCCATAAATTTTAGATTTTTCCGGTGTCATTGTATTTTATCATTCAAAATAATATCTACTTACTAGAGACGTGCATAATTCTTGCTTTTAGTTAGACTTTAATCCAATAAATCAGTTGCGCATGCTCTGGTTGTTACAAGTTTCATTTCAAAGTATGAAAAACAATGTTGCATTGGCTGACTTACCTGAACATGTTCACTTGCCAATGAGAGCACGTTGGATTAGAGCTGTGATCAGTTTGTTTGATTGATTATTTTAAGTTGATTGTTCTGGAAAGAGAATGTTTGAACATGGAATGAATATTAAATGTTTATGATGGAATTTTTTTGCTTGCCTAACTTTTTTTATTTCTTACTTTTGTAATGGACAGCATTACTATCTTCTACTTAGCCAAAGAAGAAGAAAAATGTAAGTTTAATCCACTATTTCCTGATTTGTTTGAGCCAATCACATTCCCCTTTCGAAAAGGGGCTGGCCAGAAATTTTGTCAGCCTTCAGGAACAGGCATTGACCTAGGCTTTTTTGAGTTGGATGATCTTTCTCGACCCTCACCCGGAGAAGATGTATTTCCCCTTGTCATATGTGCTGAAACTAATAGTATTTCTGTACTGGATGCATCCCCTCACATGCAAATAACTCAAGCTGTCTTAGAGAAAAGCAATGATCTTGGTCCTTTCCTGGTAAAAGTAGTTAGGCAGATTCTGTGGATAGATGATGTTCGTTATGAGCTCAGAGAGTTATATGGAATAGGAAGTTCAGCAACAGCAGATTTTGATGATAATGATCGCGGGAAGGAGTGTGTAATATGCATGACTGAACCCAAGGACATTGCTGTTTTGCCCTGCCGACATATGGTATGATATCTTGCCAAAGCAAATTGTATGTGTCGTTGAATGTTCATGCTAAGTTTCAAGCAATAAATACATCTTAAGGTCGTAGAGTGATTCATTAATGATGATTCATGCACTCAATCTTATCATCATTCTAATTCTGCAAAATAGTTTGCATTTAGAAAAAAAAATGTCGTAGTTAGTACTTCTAAAAGACTATCATGGTTTTCTTGGTGATCTTTATATTACCTGAATAATTCTTTTCTTCCTCTGATCCTCTCCTATCACCTCACCCCCTCTTCGATATGGCTTCAAAGTTCCAACCTTGCTAGCTTTCATTTGATCATTAATTGATTATTTCAAATTGTAGAACGCATTTATTTTTGTCAAAACTATACCACGGACGAATCTGATATTTAGTGCTTCTCTTTCTTCTGGTTTGCTGGAATATAATAATTGTTCAGTAGAGATCCTTTCTTTTCATCGTTATTTCACATCATGTGCATATGTGTATTATGCTGCATTATATTCATTTATTTCACTACTTTGATTTTATGGGATAACATATGTTGTACTTTCCAGTGTATGTGCAGTGAGTGTGCTAAAGCTTTGCGGTTTCAATCAAATAAGTGTCCTATATGCCGTCAACCTATTGAGGAACTTATAGAGATCAAGATAAACAATGACAGTCTATGACACCTTTTTGCCTTATGAGAAGCTGAATTGCATGGTATTCTTATTGTAAATTGCAGTCAATAATCTGTTTATAGTTCATATGTGTATTTTTTTGGTGGAAGTGCATCTTTAAGATGTTCAAAGAGAAAATAGTTCATATGTGGTTTTACTTATTTTGAATTTTACTCTGGTGTGATAAATATTGTACAGATGATCATTTTTCATTTTTTGAGTGATATTTTAAGGGAGGATCATTTGTAAGTTAGCCGGAAAACCTTTGTTATGTATCTTGTTGAGGGTAAAGGTTAATGAATTGTTTGAAAATTATCAAAGCTTAAATTTAAATTTAGTCATGTTGGTCGTCATGTTTCGGGGATTTGAAAGTATAGAACTTCTGATTTTAAGTTGCTTTGCTGAAATAGTTGGTTTATCCCATGAGTGTGACGTAGAGAGTATAAAGAAAAAAAGAAAAGAAAAGATTCAAGGTGTTGGATTCTTGTCTTTCTTTTCACTTTTAAGAAGAACAAAAGGGTTAACTAATATTGCTATACAAGGTACCTTTAAGGTAGATGCAAAATCGGAATCTTTGAAGCTTGGAGATGTTTTCAGACATGAGCTTTTGAACCAATGAAGATGTAAAAGTAAAACGGGTGTAACAAGTTAGTTATGCTGTACTTCATTTGAAATGGATTCTCTATTCAGCTTTCACACCTTTATATAAAGAGAAAATTAGAGTTGGTGATATGTTTAGTTATTCTCAAAAGTATGTTTACACATTAATTTTCTTACTAAAAACCAGTTTTGTAAAAAAGAACTTAGGATGCTTTTACAAATTTAATTATAATTTAAACTCAAATTTACAAACTTTAACCCAAATATGCAAGAGACACTCCATGTCAAAACGAACTTTTGTACCATACAGATTTTACTGTGTGATGGTTGAGATGGGAAATTGATGACGAGGGATTCAAATCATGTTAAAAATTTGCTTAATAATTAAATAGAATGAACGGAAATATCCTGCAGAGGAAAAGGTACAACAGAAACTGCAAAGAAGTTATAAGTAGAAGGACACACAATTATATATTTATGAAATAAAAATAGTGTACTTGACATCCTCTATTTCAACTGCAGAAGATGATAATTCATTACATTAATATTATAAGCTTTAACCGTTTAATTCATTCATTCATCCAACATTTCAACGGTTAAAGGTGCTAACTAGGAAGCTAGTAATAAGTTGGAGCATATATTTATGACCTACAAAGTCTTGTTTTCCAAAATTCCTACGCGTGTACATTGAGTTTAGAAAATGATAACAGATGAAGATTTGAGCGTTTCAAGAAACTTATGGTTGTCGACATCATAATCATGTTCCATGCCACAATATTCATTATTGCGTGGTAAATGGTCTCTCTTGCAGTACACTCCTCAACCTTAGTTAAGTTAAGGTGGTGTATAAGGCTCCACGAGTTTTGTCTCTAGTTATCAATTTGAGTAGCAACTGTTTGGAACTGATGGAGAAATTAACCTCAAGTTCCTTTGAGTAAATAACAAACAACACATCCTAATTGCTACTCATTTTGTTCACTATAAAGAAAATTGAATTTATCTTTACACCCAGATGATGATGATAGCTGAGAGAGTCGAAATTCAAACCATGTTAGAACTCTGTCTCAGATAATTTTGACATGTAGCCAGATGAGATTGGATATTGTTGTTAAACGTTTGAGCTTTTTGTTTGTAAAAAACACGTGTTCTCCTAGGACATGCTATAAGTTATGAATGGGGACAAGGCAGGGAGGGTGACCAACACTTTACATATACGATTAATTGACCTTTTCAGAAGCATGGTCCAGCAAAAGAGAAAAGTTAAAAAAAACCAAGAAACCGGGTAAGGTGCCACCATGCCATACCATCCGAAATTCATGAAAACTTCCCTACAATTTCAAGACACCGACTCAACACAGTATGGCATCTTTTCCAATCTTTTACGAAGAAAGAACCAGAAAGTGAACCTGGTCCAAGACCTCACAAAATGCCTGAATATACATATACACCAAGGTAAACGAATGCATCTGTCTACATATTCATTTGTCCTTCTGTTTATTTGTCTACCATTTAGCATTTGCTTTCTCAGCAGTAATGTTTGATCATTTGGAAAACTCCTAATAATTAAAGTGTATGTATGCATTGCGTTGCATGATTTTCTTCCCACTTCCAAGCAAGTAGAACAAAGGGTTGAATAGTACAAGAATCAAAACTTTCCCTTGTGGTCAAAGCCTCTCAACACCCAAACTCCATTATTATTTTCCCAATATCATAATAAAATCTAAAGCTATAAAAAAAGGCCATGTGTGAGATGCAACTGCACCTGCCTCTACTCTTCTAGGTGAGGTTCAATAAATACTCCCTCCTCACCCCACTTCCTCTCAGTGTGCAAATTCGTATTCTCTCTGATCAATCACTGTCCAAACACCATGTGGTTCATCATGTGAAGCCTTCCACATAAATAGTAATGCCTTTGCATTGCATGGCTGCCCAAGTCATTCCCCAAAGGAATGCTTCCTCACACAATCCCTAAAACTCACATTCCAAATATAGATACCCCTATCAGACTCCCAAAAAATCACCCACCATTTATTCACTCATATAAAAGTTATGATATCATACTTGTGCATGTCACAATCATGTTTTTTTTTTTTTTCAATTTTGTTCAGTTTCTGGGTGTGATGGAACTGGTGGCCTTTGAGGTCAGGAAATTCCACAATATATCCACCATGACCATATATCAAACACTAATTAACCTTAGCATATACATATGATGTTCAAATTAAACTCTCATGCTTCTAGTGACATAATAAGAAACGTACAACTGTCACTCATGAAAAAGTCCATGTCTTGTTATGCAATTAAGTGTGATGTCTCTTTCTTTAAACCAAGGTGAGGAAAACCAATTTGCTATGTTTCCTTTGTCACCACTGTATTCATTCAAACACTCTTTGATGGGTAAAGTGACATGTTCAAAGCGATAAAGGCGAAAAGCCACAACGACTTGATCACGATTTAGGCTTTTAAGAAGCGCAATAATAATGTGGTTTGCTAGAGAAGACTTGAAGGGAGCAGAATGAAGAAAAGAAAAACAAGAAGAAAATGAGAACGTGATTTGATTCATCGAGGGCTACCTAGGTTTTTGTTACTTTCATTCACCTAATTTGCTGTTAAAGCAATGCTTCCATGATTTAATCAGCTTAACTTTATTATTAATTAGTTGGCCATAAAACGTGACCAGCTACAACTCCATTTTCATTTCACAAGTTTGGCACCAACACTAAGGAAAAGGACCAATAAATTCTGGCGGTCCCACACTATTCCATATGCGGCGATGTTCACTTTTTCAGCCAAATACATATAATACTATATTCATAATCTGCATAATGTGCACTTAGTAGTTCTACTATTTTTTTTTTTCTCCTTATGCAGCTCTAACATATACCGAATAACTGTCTTCAATTTACAAGTGCCGATAAAGGACACTTCTTTTTCTCATAATAAATAACATCTTCTGTGAGGAAAAAAAATAAATAAAAGGAGGTACAAATTATTATTTTTAGTTTATCTAAGATTTTTAAAAGCATTACTAAGGAAGTAGATAAAATAAATAGCTTTCTCAAGGGAGTTAAAGTCTAACGGGAGGCATAGATTTCGGCAAAACTAAAGTTAAAGCCTATGCTAAAAAGTATGGACAAAAAATGAATGGTAGAAAAAATCATTGTGCTGTTGGAAAATGATTTTATGTGGAACTACAATGACCTAATGAGTATTTAATGTTAATTTGGAAAGGGAATTAAGTGCAAATGTCTACTAGTGTTCCATAACAATTGGGATTAACCAATGTTCACTACCTAACCAGTAGTTTCAAATCACAAAGTAAGAAAATGGTCTAAGAAAAATCTATAGTTACATAGTAATGTTTAACTTAATTTTTAATTACTTAAACTAAATGTTCTCTTAGTAAAAATAAATTATCACCTTGGTGTTCCTGTATTGTATTAATTTTAAAAATGTGTAACCATTTTGTACTGTTGAGGGTATAAATGGTCTTGTACCGAAATAAGAACTGAACTTGAAAGAATAATAATAAGGTTAATTGCGTTAAAATGAAATTATTATTATAACTAATAAATCAAAAACTAATCAGTGATTAAAAAAATATGGACCTGATTAATCTAGATCCGTTTAGGCAAAAGGAAAATAGAAATTATATAAATAGTTGACATCTAGCAGAATTATACTCACTCTTTTATTGAGACATTTGAGAGAATAACTACTATTCATCAAACAACAAAGAGACCTTCATACATAGAGAGAAAACTAAAATCATATTGACTCATGTAAATACACATATTATCTATAATAAAATTATAATATTTTATTAAAGCTAATTTTATTTTATCTTAATTTTAGTTGAAGATATTTTACCATGTAATGATCGTTACTAAGAAAAAATAAGAACCAACTTAAAACAATAGGTAGAACTAAATAATTGGTCTATAAACAAAAATAAAGACGTTTTAAATTAATTAAAAATTTCTAATTATAATTAATTATCAGTCTTTAAATATATTCTTGTCAATAAAATAAAATAAAAATTTATACAGTAAGCTTAATTATTTATATTATTATTTATCTATTAATTACTTAATACATAATTCATAAAATAATTTAATAACTTTCTTCAACTTCACATTTAAAAATGGAGAAACTACAGGTATACGTTAGTTTAAAATTTAAAGTGAAATCAAACACGGATAAGTGGAGTATATTAATATTTTAAAGTTTTTTTAACAGTCTAGTTGCATTATAAAAAAATTTATAAACTTATTTTGATTATTCAAACTCAACAAATATACTAAGGGCCAAACAGGTAAACTAATAAAACTAATAAAAATACTTAAAAAAAATAAAAGTACCTCTAAATGTTAATTATAATTTTTAAATGTAAATAAATTTAAGAAAAAATTAATAATTAATTTTGTTTATCATGTTAATCAATTAGTGATGTAGTTATATTAAATGACGTTACAAGTTTTGTTTTATAAAATTTATTGGAGAGTACAACTGTTTTGGTTTTGATAACAGTACAAAACTCAAAATTGATCTTTTTAAAAATAGTTCTTTCTTATTTTGTTTTAATTATTATAAAAGTAATCAATTTTAATTCTTATATATATACATATACATATATATATATATAGGTATATATACATATATTTCCTTAAAATTACTTTAGTTTTTATTATTTATGTTTGGAATAGATGGATAAATAAAAGCTATTTTAATAATTACATACTTGCTATACTATTATAAACAGTAATGAGTATTACTTATTATTTGAAACTGTTAATTCTCTTAATACTATATGTGAGTTATGGGAAACTTTCATACATGCCATTAATTATAATAAATAAATATAATTTTGTTGTTTGAAAAATGAGTGATTTGTTACTATGGTTATTTAAAAATGTTTTTTATATTTATTTTCTCTATAATTGAAAAATATATTTTTTTTAATTTTATATGACATAGTTGTATATTAAATAAAAGTTAAGTGTTGAGATATGTTAATATACTAGAAATGTGATGTGATAGGTTTTCAAATAACCCCAAAACTATTTATCGAAACAAAGTAATAGTTTACCTAAAAATTTTATATACAATTTTAATTACATATTAATTTAGCATATTCAATTATGTAGACCCATGCACACTTTAACACTATCATTAGTAATTAAAATTCTTCCAACTTAAGTTTACACTTGTATAGTCTACACATCAAATTTCACATTAAACTTTGTTTTTAAAGTTATCCCGTTTAAAATTTAGCAAAGACCACTTTTCCTCTAAAATCACTAGGACAAAAAGCAACCATCATGTTAAGGATGTGAAACAATAAAAATAGAAAACAATTGAAATTTGAGAAAACTAAAGTAGTTAAGAAAATTATTCCATCTTTTATTACAAGTCAGGGAGAATAAACTAATTGAAGTCTGAAGTATCCAAACTATTTCTCAACAACTCAATATTTCGACAAAATTGAATACTTTAAGAGACTATGTATATACAGTAATCAACTTACAAACCACAATTAAGAAATTAATTGGAATTATCTGAATCTATTTAGACTACTTAGTATAAGTATAAGTCCAAACATAATAAATATAAATAGAATGACTTCGAACAACATGTAATACAATTTTTACCCTTACTATATCAAAAGTATTCATATTATTAATTGAATTGAATATTGAAATATATCTACATATACCTTATCGAGAAAATAATAAAAGTAGTTAGATATCAGTGACCAAGGATTACAGAGATTAAACAAAAAGACATAAAACATTCATATTTAGATTTTTATTCTTTTAAAAGTTATCTTAACTCACTATTTGCTGAGTAGATCTCATATATGAATAGAGTATAAAATTAATTTTTTATAAAAAAAAAAAAAACTAGAGAAAAAAATGTTTTTTAGACCACTGAGAGGAGAAGAGAAAGAAATATGAAAAATTTAAGATCCTTACAATAATATTCAATAAATATTAAAATAAATAGTGATTTGAAAATATCTTTTTATAAAATTAAATTAAAAATTACAAAAATTAACAGTTGAGTGTTATTACTGTACAGAAGAAAATTTTTAAATTACATTGTTACTGTGTCCTTTCTATCCAAATTACTTTTATACTCTATTTTCTTTTGAACCCCTCATCAAACACCACTTTTCCTCTTTTGTGCTAGGTAGTCTGCAAAATTTATTGTGAACCCAAAAGTGTCCTTTTTTTTTTTAATCATAAACATATTTTGGTTGTGTATTTTCCAATTAATCAGCTTGAGTGTCCACTTCCTCACTCAATTGAAGCTATAGCTGAAATCATGAAAGGAATATCACAACTTGTAGGATAATCACATGGAATTTGCTTCCACGCAATACTCAAGTTGTCAAAATTGAAGAACACTATAGTAAAATATATAAAAATTAAACTTAAATAATAAAAATATGCCAAAATTAAGAACTTGATTATAAAATGTGTAAAAAAATGGAGGATAAGAATTGCAAGTTGACTATACTTATTTTTAATGTGTTTAAAAAAATATATATTGTTTTTGAAAATGGAAAAAAAAATAAAAAACCAAAATTAATTTAAGTGTCTAAAAAACAATATCTTTGTGGGAATTATTAATAAGTAATCCACTTACAATAGTATATCCCAACAATCAATTTTTATTAGAAAAAGAGAAAAAGAGTAGTGAATGCTATTTTGAATTGAACATGACATTGTCTGATTTAAGATAAGATAAGCCTCCTCTATAATGGTTTGGCTGTTTGCCAATTATAGACAAACTGAATAAAGGATTTCACCCAACAATAAATACACATGCTATCTATCTAACTCAAGCATTAAATATACATTTTCTGGTATGCACATCTTTATTTTTTGGAATGAACAAAAGGAAAGTTAAAGAGTTTTTCCTTGACTTTTAGACTCATACAAAATGTACTATTCTTATAACACTTAAAAACTTATTTAATAGTTCTTCCCTAAACCCTTAAATGTATCGAATTTAAGTATATGGGTGACAGTTTATTTTTATAAAATAAGATAAAAGTTAAAAGTTTAACACTGTTTATTAGGTGCAAAAATAATTAATTATTTTGAAAGATAAGAGTTGAGAAATGTTGGAATAAAATCATGGGACGTTACAAATTAGTTTGAAAAACATGTGATGCTTTGCTTGTTGGATATTTTATGAATAGATTCAACCAAAATTTCTTGACAACCCTCAAGTGTTTTGACCTCAGATTGAGGAAAGCGTGTTGAAATAGAAGCAAGCAAATGTACCATAATGCAGTTGCAGAATGAGGTAAACTACTGAAAAGCCACTCCCTAATAAAATTAATTCAATCTGACACAGTTCACTCACATTTGGTGATAATTAGAATTACAAGAAAAATTTAAAAAACAAAACTCAGGGTCAGATTCACACTGTCCTCTCTCTCCTCTCTCCTCACACTTCTCATTGTCATTTATGATTTTTTAAGCACCTCACAGTCTTCAAGCCAAGCCAAACCAAACCAGAAGAGAGAGTAGAGAAAACCCAAGTGTGGTTAAAGATAGATTACCATTGCAGAGGCTCCTCTTCTGTAGCTACATTTCATACCAAAATACCAATAAATAAAGGCACCAAACAAAGATCAAAGGCTTGGAGGCACCATTCTCTCATTCTCCTCTTCTCCTTTGCTAACTTGCCCCTCTTTTCTCCCAATGACTACTTCTCACTCTCTCTCTTCCAAACTCTGAGCCAACCACTGGTTAGGCTCCTGTCTCTTCTCCGAGACCCACAAAACCATTTTTTTTCTGTCATTTCCTCTATGTTTGCTTCCCAAACAAAGAACCTCTATTTACCCTTCTGTCATTTCCTGCTCAGATCTACTACCACCCTTTTGCGCTGTTTTGCAAGTTGCAATCTTTTTGTTCCTTGGCGGTGTGAGACATGAGTAAAGAGGAATTCTTGAAGATACAGGTAAGTGGCATCCTCCATTCTTTGTTTTCAGACCCCTTTTTCTCCTTTGCTCCTAATTGGTGTGATTCATATCTTTCCGACATTTCTGATTGAGTAACAAGTCTTGTCACGATTTATTCTTTGTTAAATATGAAACTTGTGTTTATTCTGTTTGAGATTGTGGGATTGCTTGTGCATGCAGAAATGTGTTCTTAAAGTGAACATACACTGTGATGGCTGCAGGCAGAAAGTGAAGAAAATCTTGCAGAAAATTGATGGTATAGCAATTGTCGCTGTAGTCCCTTTTGTGATTTCACATTTTTTGTAAGAAATGAAATGTCGGTGCTTTTCATTTATTATGTGAGGAAGAAAACAAAATCTCCATCTCATCTTTGTTAAACAAATCTTGAATCTCCTTACTTGTTCACAGGTGTTTTCACCACACAGATCGATGCTGAGCAAGGGAAGGTGACGGTTTCAGGCAATGTGGACCCCAACCTTCTCATCAAGAAGCTTGCGAAATCAGGGAAACATGCAGAACTCTGGGGTGCTCCACCTAAACCCAACAACAATCACCAGAATAACCAGAATCACCATGCCAATGGCAACCAGGGCAAGAACATGCAAATTGAACACCTCAAAGGTATGGGAAACGACAACCACCAGAACAACAAAGGGCAGAATCCGAAGGGTGGTGGCGGAAATAACCAACCCAAAGGTGGTGGTGGTGGTGGTGGCCAACAACAAGGACCAAATCCTCAACAGCAACTGCAGCAGCAGCAGCAACGGCTTCAGCAACAACTACAACAGCTTCAGCAGATGAAAGGGTTTCAAGATCTGAACATCCCTCAATTCAAGGACCTCAAGCTTGGCCCTCACAACTCCAACCCCAAAGCTGTTAAGTTTGATATTCCGGAGGATGACGAAGATTTCACCGACGACGAATTGGATGATTTCGACGATGATGACGAATTTGACGAAGAGTTTGATGATGATGAAGATGATGATGTAATGGATGAGCTTCCTCCCAACAAAATGAAACTACCACCAATGATGATGAATGCTCCCAAGGCTGTCAATAATGTCAATAATGTTGCTGCAACAGCTAATATTGGAAAGAAAGGTGCAGGACCTGCAGGACCTGGTCCTTTTCAAATGCATGGAGGAGGACAAAAAGGTGGTGGCGGCGGCGGTGGTGGAGGAAACCACCCGGGTGGAGGTAACAAAAGCGGCCACAACAACGGTGGTAAGCATCGAGGAGGTGGTGCATTAGAGGGTAAAAACGGTGGTGGAGGGATGAAGAATATCAATGGAGGAGGAGGTCACATGAACATGAATGGGGGTAAAAAGGGTAATCCAATAGGTGGAGTTGGTGCTCAACCACCAATGAACCCTGGATTCAGAAACATGGGTGGTGGTGGTGGTGGTCATGCTATGTCTGGGCCGAATGTGGGTCCCATGAACATGTCAATGCCTAACATCCCCGCCGTGCAGGGACTTCCGGCGGCCTCCGTGAATGGCGGTGGGTACTTTCAAGGCGGCGGTCCGAATGGTATGGCTGGAAACCCTTTCCAGCAGCAGCAACAGCAGCAGTTGCAGCATCAACAACAGTTACAGTTGCAGCATCAACAACAACAACAGTTACAGCAGCAGCAGCAATTACAGCAACAACAACAACAGTTACAGCAGCAGCAATTACAGCAACAACAACAATATATGGGTGCAATGATGGGAAATGAGAGATTCCAGCCAATGATGTACGCGAGGCCCCCGCCGGCGGTGAATTACATGTACCCTCCCTATCCCTACCCTCCTCCAGATCCTTACACTCACTTTTTCAGCGACGAGAACACCTCTAGCTGCAACGTTATGTGAAGAAAGAATCAATCACAGATCATAGAAAGCAAGTTGATCCCATCTCATGCTGCTGCATCTCAACTTTTTCATTTCAGATCTATATTATTATACAACAATGCAAATCAGTTTCATAATTGTAGTATCTTATTTTTCTTTCATATCTTTTATCCCTCGAAGTAAATTAGGGGTTTAGTTCACCATAGCGGACTAGTTTTATAGATTTTATAATATAATAATACTATTATTATTGTTCTTGTTGGTGTAGTAGGGTGATAATGTGAATGGAATTCCGATCTCTGATTATTGTGGTTATGTCCATGGAGAGTGGGACCCACAGGAATACAGTGTTTTGTAATGTTCAAGGAGTATGAATGGTGAGTGGGACCACGAGACACATTGTGATGGACACCGAATTCATCCCGTGAAGCTTTATTAATATATATATAAAATTGGAATTTGGTAAAGTCCATAGGGGGAAGTGAGTGAATTATTTGACTGAGGGCAATAATGCAAATGGAAGTGTGGGTTGACTGTGGACAGGAACAAGGTAACTACTTTGTATTTGTAAAATGCAAAGGATTGATGGATGGGATGGGTGACATGATGATGAATGATATTTTAAGAAGATTGCATTGTTTAGTGTTTGAATGATTGATTGATGTATGTGTGAGAGTGAGGAAGTGAGTAGCTTAGCACCTGATCCAAGTGAGTGAGTGAGTGAGTGAGGGGTGCTGGAATGTCAACTAGGTCAGCTGCATCTCAGACTGCTTCATCTCAATTTTTTAAATATATGTATAATTATTTTATTCACCTCTCTTATACTCACATCAAATATTTTTTTAATATATTTTTATTAACTTTCATTTATTTAATCTATTATTATTTATATCAATCTTACAAATATAATAATTTTTCTACTATGTATAATATTTATTGAGTTGCTTTTAAACATAAAAATAATATAAATCAGGAACTTACCAGTTAAGAACTTAATAACTGAAAATAATTTTTTCAAACAAACACTTAAAAAATTATTTTACTTCATGTATTTTTTTCAGAAAGATTAAAATTTTATATACAATTAAAGATATTATCATATTAGTCATTAGCTTTTACTGATGTGTTAAGTTTTGCAAGTTCTTGCTAAGTGAATTTTCAACTTCAGATTATCATATCTACATCTCATAATACATTTCAACTATTTGTTTCTTTAACTAATACAAAATATATAAAATCATAAATTATAAAAAAAAATAAAGTGAAGATAAATTGAATTATATATTCCATATTCTTACCTTTTTCATCTTCTTTCATGCATTTAATATCAAATGTTGATTATAATCATAGGTTAACACTGTTTGGATCTGGATGGGTTCTGTTCACAGGAACATATTTGAGGAAGAGTGATGCATTTGTTTCAGGCAATTTAGAAGGAATAGTGGAGTGTTTTATGATTGTGAGAAGTTGGACATATTGGAGATTACGAAACTGTGTTTGTTTTTTACACAGTGTGTGACAGATATTCCTGACGATGTATGCAGAGTTTATCCTATGTGTGAAATGCAGTTGAGGTTGCTGATGTTGTGTTTGAAGAAAGGTGCTACTTGTTGATGTTGTTTTGTAGATGAATAGAAAAACTCCACCAAAAATTATTTTATTTTATTATCATTTTATAAATTTATTATTATTTTTTATTTTATAATTTTATTAAATTTATTATTATTTTAGTAATAATAATCAACAATTTTATTATTTTTATTATGTTATATTATATAATTAATTATATTTATTTATTATATTATAAATATAATAAATATTAACAAATTAATAATAAAATTAATTATATACAAATATAATAAAAAAATAAATACTTTTGTCACAAATGTTAACTGAAATGTTAAAAGAAAGTCTAACATAAAATGTTTGTCTCCTTTTACGTTTTTATTTATTTTTTAATTTTTTAATCTATGCCTTTTTTTTGTGTACTTCATTCTTTCCTATCTTTCCGCGCAAATTCATTTCAAAAACAAACTTAGTCCAATGGTACCAATATTATTGTAAATTATAAACTTCTGTTCAAAGCATTCTTCCATTTGGTTGGATGGTCACTCCAGTCACTGATTCATTTAAATACAGTTTTCTAAAAACAGTTTATGACAACTTCTTTAGCATAATCACTAACATCTATAATATTATTATATAAATATATGCATCAATAAATATATATTCATATGTAACTTTTAACAAACTTGTTAATATGATTCCCTGCCTAATTATTTGAAATTGATAAATTTGATATTGAATTATTTAATTATAGAATTGATGAGTTGCATTGCATGTGTTGAGGTACAGCATTAATTAGTGAACATGTGTGTGTTTTGAATGGAATGGAATTTAGTGGGAGTTGGGAAGGGCAGATGAGATAAGAGCCACAGCTCCATAGCCCTAAGAGGGGACATCTACCCTAAATTCCGATCCTATGTTCCCAACTTCTAAGGATCCATTCAATATTTTACTGCCAAACATACTTACTATTCTTATTCTTTTATTATAATTCTTTTACTAATTCTTTTACCAACTCCATTATAAATAAATAAAGATGCAAACTCATGCTTTAAATTAGGGATTAACTTCTTGCACACAGTCAGATAAATTCCTTGTCTGGTTTGTTTATCATAAAGGTTTCATACTTTACAAATAAATTGAGATAATTAGTTGGAAAAAGTGCCTTTCAATGCATTCCTTTCCAAAATTTCTACTTATTTTTAATTGTTTACTGTTTTAACACAATAATATAAGTTCCTAGGCTTTTTCTTAATTAATTAAAATTAAATTTTTTATCAATTTTTTATTGACGATTTATTTCCTCCTTTTATAATAAACTTTCAGAATTTATTTACTTAGCATGCAGAATAACCATACTAGTTAATGTATATTTTGCAATTTTATTATTCTTTTAAACTTGTGATAATATTTTAATTTTTCTTTCATGATGATAGATAAAATGGTTAACATTTATTCTCATCCTTATTTAATGCATCTATGTTTCAATAATTACTTATGTTAACTTCTTTTAAAAGATTTTGAAACATTAAAAATTGTTCCTAGTGCATTAATCTTTATTTAATAATGTTTTTATGTAAAAACTAAAATGTAGTTTAGAATTTTTTTTCTTTAGTTAGAGAAAGTTGCTTCAAAGAAAAAAAAATGCATTTTTCAACTATTATCTAAGTTCTAAATTGATCGATGAATTTTATCATTTACTAGTATTTTTGAAACTAGTTCGTTACGTTTAGTATTTTTTTTTTTTTTAACACGCATTACTTGGTTTAAATATAGACTCTTCTACTAAATGTTTAATGGTTGATCTCTTCTTTCCATTCATATAGAAAAAGGATATTGGTTCATTATAATTGTTTTGATGGATTATTTCCGTGTCTTTATGCTTGCAGATTTAACTTTTAATATGCTTCAAGTACCTCTTATGATAAACTCTGGTCTTATCTTTACATGCTTAGTTCAACAGTTATTTTAATGTAAAATTATGTTCCAATTTTTCAAAAACTTAGTATAAGTTGATTGTGTTGGTGATGGTGTTAATGAATACATTTGTAGAATAATTGTCGGTGACAGTGTTACTAAATACATTTTTAGAACAATTATGTGTGATGGTAGCTCATCATATTCAGTGTTAGTATTTAAATTTTCATTTTTAATTTTAAAGATTTTTTTTTCATTAAATCGATAAATTTCATTTACATATTAAAATACAAGTAATTTTTAGTAAGATGATTTATATCTAATTGAATCTTTTAAATTTAGTTTATAATAATAAATTTATATATTATAATTTGATATATCATCTTTAATATGAAACTTTTAACAATAAAAATAATATATATATATATATATATATATATATATATATATATATATATAGTAATTAAGAGAAGATAAGAGGAGAACCATAGAAGGTTGGTTGGTTCCATGAGGAAGATGGAAAATGATATGATGTCTCACTCCTCTTTTTGTCCTTTTTCCATCATATCAATGCACTAAGTAAATGGCATTTTGTTATTTACACAAACACTACAAAATATCTCAAGTTAATATTATAGGATTTTGTCATTAATCTAGTTGTCTAAATATATTGTTTTGGTAGATGAGATTTTTATCACTCTAAAATAGGAGTTCTCTTTTTTCTTGCGAGGATTATTTTATTTATAAATATTTTTCTTTAAGAAATCATATTCAATACTTTCTTCCTAAATGATTGTTATTCGATTAATAAACTAAATATTAGTTATTAAAAATATAATATTCAATATCAATAATTAATTGATTTCTATTATTGTCACGAATAGGTCATATTTTTTCAGTTTATATTAAAAAGATAAATACTTTTGAGATATTTACTATTCACACCTTTTTGTTTTACTATAAATACACCCCTCCCATAGACCCAACAGTGGACAGATCTATTGCGTTGTGTCATCATGTTCTTTTTAAGAGAGAACAAATATTTTAGAATTATGTGATGATAACTTTTTTCTTCTTCGTTTGGATGGCACTGATTCTCAAATATCCAAGTCAAAGGAAATTAGTTTTTTTTTTTAAGTAAAATATTATAATAGAAGTACTTTTTTTTTTTTACCGTTATAATGAGTTACTTATAGAGGAAAAATACGTTAAATTTTTATCCCTTTAAATATATCCAACTTCACTTCTTGATACTGAAAAAGTTTACAAACAATAAAAACTTCTAAAAATCAATAAAGTCACAGTTTAATTTGTTAAAGAAACGTTGGATTTTTTTTTATATAATGGATTAACGTTACATTAACTTCTCGATCTTAGTCAATTATAAATTTTCTGAGTTTTAGTATTATTTTTATTTATCAATTCAAATTTTCACATAATATACAATAAATTAAAAATTAAAATATAATTTTAATTAGATATTAATTCTTTTAGGTCAGATGACGAGTCAGCTTAATCCACCACTGAGTCACGTGAGTTAGATCACCCTTTGTAAAATTTATCTCATTTTTTTATTAAATCAGACTCAAAATCATGGTAATCCAATTTGACTTTACCAGTTTGGATTCCAAATAACCCTTTTAGATTTTAAGAATAAAAAGTCAAATTAATTATTACAAACATGCAACGGTTTCGATTTAATTTTATAATTTAAATAAATTAAAATAAACTCTTATTTCTCACATTCATCTCATTTTAAGAAATTTAAAACTTTATCATTATAGTATTATTTATTATAAATTATTATTATTAACATGATTTTAAAGATAATTATTATCAAAATTAATAAATTCATCTTATATAACAATTTATGGTTGAATAATACTTTAAAAATTGTTTTATATTCTCAACACAACAAGAATACTTCTAATATTTCTAAAGCTTCTATGAGATGTTCTTTATGACGAAGAAGATCAACCATACAAGAAAACTGTCTATATCAAGGTTGAAAAATAAAAGAAAAAAAGTCAAAGTTAAAGTCGCGATCGAAATTACCACTTTAAAAAATAAATGAATTTGAGTCCTAAATAGTTCAGTTAAGGTGAATTAGAAGGATTGAGTTACCAGAGGTTTGAAATCTTTAACGTGGCAAATAATGGTTTTCACGAGTATATTCTGGAATTCTGTAAATTAATTTATGTATAACTAATTTTAGTTTATAAAATATAAAAGAAGTTTTGATTCTTGTTCTGAAAAAAAAAATTGTAAATAAAAATCAATATTAAAATCTTTATGATGTTTAACGAACAAAAATGTTATTTTAATTAATAGACGTAAACTTCCACTCTGATGATCCTTCTCATACCCTTATAACTCCTAAGAAGGAGTATTACCCTTTATTATGGATACCACTAAATAATAGAGAAAAAATCATCAATTTTCTATCCTTCTTCTTGATGCCTGGGTCAAAAAGTTCCTACTAAAGAGAAAAGTTCAAAACTTTTGAAGATTTTATCTTTAAAATGTTCTTTTTGTCTATTTATCCTAACCCTTTATAACTTTAATACTTTTCTTTTAAATTAGACACACACAAAAATTAAAAAACAAAAATATTGATACCATTTTGAAATATACATACTATTTTTCTGTTGTAATATTTTAAAATTCATTTGCACGAGGATAAAATAATTTAAGATGGAATTTGTCTTAGACACCCTTCAAATTTGATCATAATTGATTTTAGTCTACTGTTTAAAAATTAGTGATCTTGGTCCTTATTTGTAATATGGGGTGAATTTTGTCCCTACTCCTATACTTAATTTTGACTCAATGGGAAGAAACAGGATAGGGATGAACAATAATTTTGAATTGTTTGATTAATCTTATCACGGTAGGCCATTCCATATCAGATCTCTGACCCTTTCTAGTAGCTTGGTTTTGAAGTATGTAGTGGGTAACTAACTTCCGGAATTTAACAGTAAAAAGAAAATAGGGTACATTGTATTAAGAAAGAGACACCATTATTACAGTCCATATTCCAAAAGGTTTTCGAAATGCAGAAGGAAAAATCCAAGAAAAAGGAAAGAAAATTTCCAGAGGAAAGAGTTTACAGGTGAAAAGATGCTGCAATATTCACACCCTGTTCTTGTCATTAACTCAGCCACATATTTCTCCGTTTTCTCTCACCTTCAACTTCTTCTTTGTGACATGGTTACACCAACTTGGCATCTTAAGTGCATTCTTTATCGCATTTTACTTAACACATTTTGTAAACAAATTTATAACTTCTTTATACAATGGAGACACGTTTTCATACTTTTTTATTTTTAGATTTTAAATCATTTCTTTTTACTAACAATAAATTAAGTTTATTATACATATTTACTTTACTTTTATATTAACATGACATTTATTTACTTTACTTTTATATTAACACGACATTTATTCACTGATTTGACTATAATTTTTATGTAAATATCATTTTTAGTTTATTCTAATTACATTATATTCTATCACGACTTCAAAATGAATGTATGGTTATTTTTTATCATTTTTTTAAGTTGAGACAGATTTAAGTATATATGTATATATACTTTAAATTGTAGATAGAAATCAGCTGTTTAATTTTTATTTTTAGAAATTTTATGATAATAATTTAGGTTTCTAATTTTAGAAATCAAATTAGGAATAGATTGAATATTGATTTAATAATTAAATACCAATTAAATTAAATGATATCTTGATTTGATTTGTATGACTAATTTAATTGATAAATTGAATTAATTAATTGTTCAATTTTTGGATCTTAATCTTTAGAACACTATGATAACATTATGATGAGAAGAATTGTTTGGTATTTGAATATATGAATTGATACTTTTCATCTTTATTTCTATTTTTTGCAATTTGTTTACATTTTTTTAATTTGTGTTCTACATTTCTCAATCTCTAAACCTTCAATTTCAATTTATATTAGAAAAATATTAAAGATTGAATACATAAATTTGATAGATTATGTTTTATATCACAATTTTTTTTAGAGAAAACTTTGAATCTTTGATTTCAAGAAAAATATTGAATATCAAACTCCACATTTAACCTTAAAGTAAAAGAAAAACTAAAAAAAGATGAAAACAATAAACAAACTTTCCAATGGATTTTAAAAGAAGAATGTTGCGCGCAGCGCGCAAAAGAGAAAATAAATCATATACTCCTTTACAGTAATATTTGTAGGGAGTGGATTTCAGATCTAAAATGAAATTATAGGAGAGACAATATATCTACAAAGGTCAATAAGAAAGGTATGATACATTTTTTATTTTTCTTTTATGTATGTTTCTGTGACATTTTAGCTAATTGGATGTAATTTTTTTTATAGTAACAAATGTTTAAGTAATAAAACTACTTAGTTGCTATTTTGTGATAAGTTAATTAGGATTGTGAATTTGATAGCGATATGAGCTCTTAACTAGAATATTAATAAAATCGTTTCAAATAATACTTAACAACTTTTATGAACATTAATAGAATTGTTTCAAATAATATTTAGACCAAGATATATAATGTTGTATAATTCATCTTGTTGTTGAATATTAAATTTTAGATTTTTAGATAAGGATATATCATAATTTTTAAGGACAGATTGTAAATTTTTTAATTTTCAATTAAGCAAAAAATGATCGGTTGGCCGCCCATAGATCTAACACAACCCTAGTCTCTCCTGGTGATAAAAAGAATTTGTGAGAGGACTATGTTTTAATCACTTTCTCAATGGGGTAAAATAGAACGTCCCATAAATAGGTGATTGTAAGTGATTGTGTTCTGACATGCCAAATGTTTGACAATTGTAACCATTGGCGTTAATTGAAAAACAAAACTCTATATTCTTTATGATGCACATTCTAGTAGATTAACCATGAACACGTGAAACATATAATTGTAAATGTATCTTGATGGTTTCAGACGTGTATAGGTTCAATATATCTCAGATGAGTTTTATGAACTACGCACCCAAGTTCGGGTGCAATTGAAAATAAGAGACTAACGTGATTCAGAGGCACCTTGAAGAGACTTTTCGAATTCCTTCAGCTGACAAGCGAAACCCGGATTGGGACGTATTTCTGGTCGTATACTCCTTACATGTTGCAGAGCGTCATAAAGGCTCATTCCACGAGTCCTCATCAGATATGCCAGAACTATAGTCACACTAGAAGGTGTAACATTATTATTAGGTGCAATTTTCACCAGTTCATCATCATATGAAAAGCGAAATAACCAAAAAGAAAAATAAATATACCAATATCTTTTTTTTAAGTTCAGATATGGGCATTAAAATGCTGGCAAGAGTTTCGTGCAGAACTGAAGTTACGGAAGGAGATAATTCATCACTCTTGAAATTCAAGCTACAACCTTAATTCTATATTTTAAGTATGTTAACAAACTTGAGCTTTAACTTAGCTTCTTGAATGCTTAAAAATTTGACAGCATTTCAAAATCGAAGCAAAAAGTAATGATTTGACTCAACTCATGCCACAGGCACTTTTATTATTCTTTAAAATTTTCAATACATGCAACTGGAAAGATCCACACAAAAACAGGTTCCAGAAAAAAAAAAAAAAAAAAACAAAAAAAAAGAAAACAAAAAAAAAAAAAAAAAAAGAACAATGAAGCGAGAAAGCAACAAAGGGGACCAATAATATTCAAGGCTACAACAGATTTACAGTTTTCAATTGAAGACCATTTCACATTTAGCACAGCAATCGAAAACTTTATATCAACCCACATGATAACTATACTTCTTCAAAACTTTGTTACCATAGGTTTCAAGAAATACTGTCATATAACAAGATATGTAAATATATTTTACAAGCAAAATAAACACGTGTCCTGCCCAGTGCAATCTTTGTTACAAAATTGTAAGCTGATGTTTACCAGACTTTTCAAGTAAAACTTGTTACTTAGACTAATGTGTGCAAGCGATTTTCTATGTTATTACCACTATATGAAAAAGAGTCAACCCTGGAGCAACCTAGAAGTAAGGTTACCGCCTTGTAACCCAGTGATGGCAGGCTCAAATCCTAGAAATAGTTCTCCACTTGTGCGATGTAAGGCTGTGTCTATCCTCTACCCTTCCCTTAAGAAGACCTCACTAGGTAAGACCATTGTGCATTGGGACCACCATTTATTACTGCCGGTATCGGAGCCAGCATCCGAAGGGAAATGAATGCTGAACTACATATTGCCTCTAGTTCTTTATTTTTTTTTTCTCGTACAGTATTCCATATAATTTAAACCAGAAAAAAAATGCATGAAATTAACAAGAACTGGTGGTGATCGCATGTAAACAAGTAATCAAGGGAGAAAGGAAAAGAAGCTACCTCCTCGATCTTCCAGCGAAACAGTGGACCAAAACACCTCCACCGAGTCTTTTGGCTTCATCAATAAAATCAAAACACTCACTGAAGTGTTGTTTTATGTCTTCATCGAATTTGTCAGCAACTGCCCCAATTTTCCCACAAAATCATATATTTAGTATGGACACAGTACTAGATAATAACCTTATATAATATATGTTGACAGCAACAGCATGCGAAACTGTTAAGGGCCGAAGCATACACTTTCCGGATAGCAAACAAACACAATTGTTATTCTAAAGCGCACAGGGTAATCTCATTTGTTGTGAATTCAGTTGTAAGTCATGAAACCCCTTCTAATGGCAAAAAAATTCCAATCAGAATAACCCAACACCAACATTAAAACCCGTTCATCGATCATCAGTCACAAACACTCATAGATCGATGTGAAATGCAAAGCAAAGTTTAATTCAAAGAAAAATAGCATACCATCTATAATTTTATAGACAAAATCATGAGGATGTGGAGGTGGTATTCCACCAGCCACAGTCAAAATGTGAGTAACATTATGGTCTTTCAAAGCAGCCTTGTTAACTACAGTGCCAATCGAACCCAAATACAGACCCTGCATCATAACGCATAGCAATAACAGAGTAACAGCGTTAACACAAACAGAATGCACTCAAACAAAGTCTTGATGAAAGTAGAATTGTACCTCGTCGATTTTGAAAGGAATCTTGTCCTCTTTGTAGGCTTCAAGTACATGCCAAGCCCGTTCAAGTGCTTCTGTTTGCCCATTCATGCATTTGTCGAATTGTTCTATAGCCGCTGAGGTGGTCATTCTCGATCCCCTTTAAAACAATAAACGCCAATTCCATATTTATAGGAATCGTCGATCATCAATAAATAAGTCACGAAAATCGAAAACTCAAAATCGAAGAAATTTCTGGTCAAAGATAGCAGTTACGATTAGAGCGGAAGGATTTGAATGCGATATAGAGTTTTGCGATGAAGGAGAATAACTCACCGACAAAGCGTGGAAATTGATTGCTGTGAAATATTTGCTTTGTGAAGCAGAAACAAACTTATGTCTTGTTTCGTCTTTTCTTCATCTCCAAAACCTGTATTAATAAAGTTAATAAATACTTTATTATTGTTTTTTTAACTCGTAACTTCTACCTCCTATTTGTAATTTATTCTTCTTCTTAAGATATAGGTATAAGAGTATATTGATATAGTAAGAAATTTAAGATTCCGAAATGTGAATGAAAAAATGAAATTATAAGAATTGTTCTAATTGTTTGAGATTTTTATGGCTATTGGGTAGCGATTTTTTTCCTTTTACTAATTTGGTATTCATAATTTTCCTTCAATTGTTTTTAAGGCTAATTTAAGCCCATTATTATTTTACTCAATTCTTGCTTATTAGCTGTTTTATTCTGTTGTTTAATTAAATATTTCATTTTACTCAATCCTGAATATTGACTCACATGTTTGATTTTATTAATTTGTTAAATATTTTAAATTTATTTTGTGAAGTATCGACTTAATAGTGCTTGATTCTATTATTTGATTAAATCTTTTGGATTTATCGTCCATGTATGGATGTATGGATTTAATAGTACATAATTATAAGATTTTATCAAATATTTCTGATTTATTACTGGAATATTAATTTAATTACATCTGTTTTAATAGAGTTAAAGGGTTATTCATTAATAATTTAATTCTTACCCATCTTAGAGAGATATTTGGCACGGATTATAGACCCAGCCCATTTTTCTCTAGACTCAGTTGGCACCCCCTTCAGGATGGGACAAGAATAAATTATATTTTATTTTAGAAGTAACTCTTCTCACAATAAATTTAGAAAAAAATTATTATAAAAAAAAGTTTACAAAACAATTATATGGGACAAAGAAAGTCATCACAAACTCAATGATGTGATGAAGTAGGAAAAGAAAAAGACAAATTAAGATATTATATTATCATTCTTCCAATAAAAATAACCTTAGCATTTAAGTAGGTTTCCTATATACAATATCTATAATTTCTTAATTTCCTCTATTATTTAATCAGACCATTAATGTCCTTGATCTAGATGTAAGGATGATTTGAAAAAAAAATGTCTCCAATAAATACTTAAACATAGGTATATTTAGAAGAAGGTAAAAAGATGAAAGTGTGTTGAAAAAGCTCCATCCCTTAAACTTCTGACGTCTTCTTTCTGTATCTCCATAGTCTCGTCATATAATGTGCTGACAGTTGTTTTCTTTGCGTTGTGGTAGTGTTCTGTGATGATTGGAGGCTGTTGGCAGTGATTGGAGTGGTTGCGAAAAGGTTCAGACAAGTTTTTGATTTTTGAAATAATTTAAGTTTAGATTCTATAATCCGAAACATACGTGTTTAAAAAATCTGGCAATGCAGAAGATTGGTGACAAAGAGAGATGCAAGAAAAAAAGCATTAATGGAGATGAAGGAACAGAACCGCATGAAGAAAACAACAATTACTATGGATGGCACCTTAATGGGCTGTGCAGTGCAGGGTAGGGAGTGGAGGGTAATGCAGGATATGTTCAATTATCCTAAAATCTTTTCCGTCATTTCACAATTACTATAGAGATGCAGGGTAAGACCACGGAGGTGCAGGAAGAAAGCATCTAAACTTTCAAGTAAAGTGGGTTTGACCGATTACAACATTAAAATAAGACTTCAATTAACTATTGAATACTTTTTAAATTATACTGATTCCTTAAAATATATTATAAGTTATAAATTAAACTCTAAATATTTTATATTGATTGTAATTTAGTTATTAATTAACTTTTATTATTTGTAACTTAATTTTAAGATTTGGGTTAATCAATTTGTTTTATTTCGGTTTAACTTAACTCTTTTGTGTTTAACTTGGACCAATCAAAGCTTATATGACTTAAACTCAAAATGACAATAAACTTTTTAATTTTGACTCAATTAGATTTAGACGACCAAATCTTTGCTTAAGCCATCTCAGTCTAAACACATCCTAACGTGATTTAAGCTCGTCCTAATTCGACCAATCTAAACTTAAATTATATCTAATCTAATTTGTTCTAACTCAAACTAAATCTATCATGAGCTTTCCTAGATTTAACCTAAACTAACATAAGCTCAACTTAAATTAATACATTTTTAACTTGAACTAGTCAACTCAATTCAATCTTATTTAGGCCTAAATTAACCTAGTCGATTTTATTACAATGAACTTAGAGAGCCTTTTAAATTAAAAAGAAATTATTTAATTTTGTAAATTTAAAGTATTTTTTATTTTTCCAAATTCATTTTTTTATATTTTAATTTAAAAACAGTTCATTTAATTTTCAAAATTGAGGTCGTTGAAAATTTATTAACATAATTAACAAGAGTTTAATACAAGATAGACAATATATTTTCTTACTTTTTTTTCCTCTTCTTATAATAATTGATTGTATAATTGTTTTCTATAACATCCATCTAATCTATCTAATGTATTCTTATCTTCATTGTTTTCTATAATACGGTTATTGAAAATGTTTAACTTGAATTTTTATTTTAAAATTAAATATTTTCGTTTGCTTCTCTCGATTTTTGAGTATAAATTAATAACCAAATATTGTAAAACATTATTGAATATTTTAAATTTCAAAATTTTAAATTTGTGATAAATCATATTATTAATCACCCAAATCTATACAATATAAAAATGTTTAGCAAATATTATGAGTTATTTTATTTTAATTTTTTATCCTTACTTTTTTTCTTTAAAAGATTAAAAGTTTTGAACTAAAGATAATTGAAAATGATAAATCGATGTCAAGTACAATTCCGAGTCTTTCAAACTAATGGTGCGAAATAAATTATCGCCACCGCTTATAATTTTTGGCAAATAAATATAAAATTAATAAATAATTAATGTTTAAATTTAAGGAGACTAAAAATCACTTTTAGATTTCCGACTAAAAAACTTTCTTATTTCTAGATACTTTTACACACAATAACATGTGTACTGACGTCTATATCACGAATTACATGCTTCCACACAATGCCTACTTGTTAATTATTTAATATATTATTATAAATGAAGCAATCTTAGCTTTCATATTTTATATTGAATTGAATAATTATTTTTTCTGAATCTCTAGATTTTATAACATTACAAACTTGGAACATGCGCAACCAGTTAAAATGACGAGGGAAATTAATGAAGAAATCAAAAAAAATCCAGTACTTAAATCAATCACAATTAATTTTGATTGATTTAGTTAAAATTAAATCTAATTTAGTTAAAAACCTATCTAATTTATTTGTTTTGGTTTAATGAATTCAAAATAATGAATACTTGCATTAGGTCACTTGTATATGCTGCTGGTCAAAATTAAAAAGTCAAAATCAACTCGTGAAAGAGTAATTCTGAATATGTTGAAGTTTGCGTTGCAAGCTATAGTACTATCTTTTGGCAGTAAGCCAAAGACTCTGAATAAAAATTCATATACTCTGTCATCAATATTGACTCAGAATAATTTTGAATAGTTTAGAATATAATAATTTAGATTCAATTATAATTATACAAAATGTAAGCATATTATATGGTGACATACTCACATGTGCACAAAATTGTTTAATAATGAAGAGTAGATCTTAGAGCACTTGGATCTGCTATATAATAAGGAGACCCAAAACGAGTAAGTGATAGATAGATCTTTGAGAATGGCTACTTGGTATTTCTTCATCTTCTCAATACCTCTGCTTTCAGTGGTTTCTGCATCATTTGCAGTGAATGCTCCCTATAAACCCCATGGCTTTATCCTCCCCATTCAAAAAGACCCAAAAACCCTTCAGTACTCAACTTCTGTGGACATGGGCACCCCTGCAGTCACACTAGATCTGGTGATTGACATAAGAGAACGGTTTCTATGGTTCGAGTGTGGCAGCGACTACAACTCCTCAACCTACCACCCTGTCCGATGTGGGACCAAGAAGTGCAAACAAGCCAAAGGCACCGATTGCATCACGTGCACCAACCACCCTCTCAAAACGGGATGCACCAACAACACGTGCGGGGTTCAACCATACAACCCCTTCGCCGGCTTCTTCGTCAGCGGCGACGTGGGACAAGACACCCTCTCCTCCGTGCACTCCACAACCCGTGCAAGAGCACCCTCCAATTTGCACGTCCCAGACTTCGTCTCTTCCTGCGTCTACCCAGATAAGTTCGGGGTAGAGGGCTTTCTCCTGGGCCTGGCCCGCGGCAAGAAAGGAGTGTTGGGCCTGGCAAACACTGCCATTTCATTACCCGCGCAACTCGCAACCAAATTCAAGCTTCAACGTAAGTTTGCTCTGTGTTTACCTTCAGCTTCCAAGTTTAAGAAACTCGGGGATCTCTTTCTCGGTGGTGGCCCTTACTATTTGCCACCTCACGATGCTTCCAAGTTTCTAATTTACACTCCCCTCCTTACCAACCCCCACAGCACGGGCCCAATCTTTGACGACGATCGTTCCTCCGAGTACTTTATCGGCGTTAAGTCAATCAAAGTTGACGGCAAAATCGTCAACTTTAACACCTCTCTGTTGTCTATTGACGAACAGGGAAACGGGGGCACAAAGCTTAGCACCGTTATTCCTTACACCACATTGCACTCTTCAATCTACCAGCCTCTTGTGAATGCCTTTGTGAAGAAAGCGGCGGTGAGGAAAATGAAGAGAGTGGCTTCGGTGAAGCCGTTTGGGGCGTGCTTCGATTCAGGAACGGTTGGAAATGGCGTGGCTGGACCGAATGTGCCAACAATTGATCTGGTTCTTGGCGGCGGGGTTCAATGGAGAATCTATGGGGCGAATTCGATGGTGAAGGTTAAGAAAAATGTGCAATGTCTTGGTTTTGTGGATGGAGGTTTGGAACCAGGAAGTCCCGTAGCAACTTCCATTGTTATTGGAGGGTATCAGATGGAGGACAATCTGGTGGAGTTTGATCTAGCTGCTTCAAAACTTGGTTTTAGCTCCTCCCTTTTCCTCCACAATGCTACCTGTTCCCATTTCAGACTCGCTTGACTTTTCACCCATTTTCGTTGACCAGTCTTTCGTTAATTTCGTCACTAATAAATCTTATTTGCCACTGTAATCCTGTGTAATATGTGCTGTATTTTTACTCATATCCTAAAATATCAAATATTCACATTATTTAGCAAAACTTATTTACATTCCGTGACCGTCTAATGAAAATTACTTAATAATCTCATCAAGTAAGATCTTCTCTAAATACTGTTTAACCTATGATAAAACATATAAAAAACTATCCCTTGAATGTTATTTTTTAATTGATTAACTGTAAATAATATAATATTAGTTATCATAACATGAAAATAAAGAACACGGATAATAATAAACTCGAGCTTTCCACCAATTTGCATCTCAAAATGTTTATAATGCTTATCAAAACTCATTTATCTTTATAGAATGAAAAAAAGTAAACACAATAAAAATTATCTACGTAGTTATAGATATACTTGACTCAATTTTCAAGTCTGGAAGTTATTCCCATTTAAAACATTAAACCTATAATTCACATGTTTTATAAATCAATTTTATTAATATAACATCTGTTAACCATTTCGAAAGATAAAATTTAGTCACTTGACTATTTTTTTAATTTATCTCCAATAACGCTCGTCATAATAACTTTCTGATAGATAATTACTTTATTATTGTTCTTATCTTTCATCTTAAAAATAAAGTTTGTAAAGTTTATATATCAACAACTTCATTATAAACTTTATCATAGGAAATATCATTTCAAGATTCTGGTTCTAAAATACCTCATTATTATGCTTTTTTATTTTATTATTCTTATTAACTTAAATATTAAAGGATATTATGTAGATTAACCTTTATTCCATACTTAAATGACTAAACTTAATCTCAGAACAAAAAAATTACCTACATAACTACTCCTCCAGAAATTTTTAATAAGAATAATTTAAATTCAATTTGTTTTTAATGTCTATTTAACTCATTAAAATATAATGTGCCTCGAACACGTAAGCATGAATCACGTGGGTCATTTTATCAACGTAAGTAGAAGAGTATAAAAGCGAATGGCTATTACAATATGGCAATTAATGTTAAGTGAACTTAGTTTGTTTTAGTCTTCATCCAATAAACACTCCATTGCCAATAGGAAAATACAAAGAAGATTAAATAAATCCATGGTGATAATACTTAAAATGAAAATCAAAGTTGAATACACAAGGATCAAGGAGTTGAGTATGGTGGATGCAGGTAACTTAGATGAGGTCAACGACTCATTCTACTTTTGTTTTTTTATTCCTTTAGTATCTCTTTTATTTACCATTCTTGTTTTGTTTGGATCACAAGTCAGGGACACTTGTAATTTCGATGCAAATCACCGGGGTTTTGCTTTGTATAAAAGTCAAGGATCCATACCAATTTGTAAGAAAAAAATTAATATATTTTTACATGCCAATGCTAACATAAGTGGCGGAGTCCGCAACCCTAATTTTTTAAAAAGTTATATATATATATATATATATATATATATATATATATATATATATATATATATATATATATATAATACTATGAAATATTGTGTTAAAAAAAAGTGCAGAGACGAAGCAAAGATGAAAGAGTATTCATTGTATCATATATTTAGTAAGACAGGGAGAGTGTGATATAAGAGTATTCATAATATTATATATGTTTGGTAAAATAAAAGTAGAATGATGTCATTTGAATGTAGATTAACATAATAATGGTTATTCAATATTTTTAATATATTTTATTCTGTGTAAAATTTTAGGGAAGATAATAAAATTATTGATAATTTGAATACATGCAAGGTAATATTTTCTTTTCCGCTACTTTAAATTAAGACTAATCAAAGATTAAAAAAATTAGTTGAAAGAGGAAAGACATAGAGAAGTTTGAAATTGAAAAAGATATATAGATTGAAAACATTTCATAATAACTAGTTAATCAAAATGATTAATTATTGAACTATATCACCACAACAAACTTAAAAAATTAAAATAAGAAAATAAATTAAGCATTCGAGCTACTTAAAAGGGTATCAATTCCTATGTTAAAAAAAATGTGTAGTTTTTCGTAATCAATCAAACTAACGGCACATCATCGCAATTCAATAGCTTCTTTCACAATTAACTAGTTTCTTTGATATCTACCTTCGTAGTAAAGAGAACTTTAATTCTATTTTAATTTCATAAAATCCACTTATAAGTTATTGTTTATACCTATTTATATATAATGTTACTTTTACTTAATATAGATCTTCAACAGACTCATACGCTAAACTTTTTATGTGTGTAATTAGTAATATAAGATTGTGTGTGGCACAATAATTGCATTAAAATAAACACTAACATCATCTTCAAAAATTGGACTTTAAATTTAAATAAGTTTTATAAAATCCTGTTTGTAAAATGATATTTGTATCAATTATTATATTATAATTTAATTTAATTTCTAGTTAATATAAAATTTAGGATATTACTTTGGATACTTTAGGGTACCCCTAAATCTTCTTTGGTACTTTGGTACAACTAAGTCTTTGATATGAGAAGGACAATCCACGTGTGTCTCACCACCATTTCCGTTGTTTCCTTACTCAACATCCAAATTCATATTTTGTCTTCATTTGGATAATAACATTTTCCTCATTTTGTATTATTATCTTCAAACAATTCGCTCCATAATTTCTCACGCGAAGGATCTATATTGATTTATTACGAAATTTTGAAACCTTGTGTTTTCTACAAAAACGAAAGACAATAATTAATCATCAAATTAGATATTTTATTCTAATTAACTTTCATTGTAGATAAATAACAACCAAAATATACAAACTAACCTTAATAAGTTTCCCTGCAGGATCCCATCCCAAACTATATATTTTATCATAATTAGCCTTTTTTTTTTCTCTGTTTGTAGAAAATTTTCCAAGCATATATCATTTTAATTGATTAGGAGTAACATTGATAAATCGGTTGAAGAGGCAAAGAGGAGAGAATATCTGGTTTATGATTTGGGACGCGGCTGCTTGTAACTACAAAAGGTTTAGACGTTAACTTCCACAGCGTTTGTATGGATCATATTCACCCAAATCCAACGGTGTAGAACGCACTGACTTTTATTAAAGTATCGCAAATATCGTATAACGGACAGGGATTTCTTATTAAGCACAAGCCTCGTAACAAAACACACGTGAATGTATGAATAAATTTCTCATACCATTCTATCATTTTTATTAAATTAATTTTCAATATTTATCATTTCATAAACATTATCGTATAAACTATATTTTTTGACTTTTAAATATGTTTAAATATGTCAAGTTAAGATTAAAGACTTCATATCAGTTAAAAATATTTATTATTAGCATTAAATCTCACAAGCTCCTATTATATTTTATTCAATCCTCTAATTGTCTTTCAATTTTCTTGTGACATATCTCTATTTAGTAGTACTGCCATATTTCAATTTTCACCTAGAAAGGAAGCCATGTATTTTTCCATTGAATAGATATGAAAGGAAGCCATAGAATACAAATCAATCGAAGTTTATTTGTTAACGTAAACTCGAATATTTTCTATTTATTAATTTTTAAGATAAAATTAACTTTTTATAATATATGAATACTTTTTAATTTTCACTTTACAACTTGACTTTGTTGATTTTGTAAGAATAAGTTCAGTTTAAATTTAATTCTTAATATGATATTAAAATTTATCTTTTTAATGTTTGTTAGACATTCAAATTTTAATTCTTTAGATGAATAAATATATATGATTGATTATAATATCAATTTTTTACAAACTATAATCATTTAGTATTATAATATTAAAAGTTTTAAAGATGCTGAATTTTAATGAATCTATCCCTAACAATGATTTCAATTAGGTATTCATCATAATAATTTAGGTTTAAAATACTTCCCAATCTTTTTAACATCTCAATTAATCAAGTAAAAAGTAATCGAATTAATACAGGTATTAATAATCAATAATAATAATACAATTCAAATAAACCTTCGATAAATTGAAAATCAAGTTTTATATAAGTTTGAGTCTCGTTGTATTCAATCCCAACAAAAAAAATTAATTATTCATATTTTTATTAGCGAGTAATTTCTATTTATTGCAAGTTGAATACTTAAAAAGTTTGGAATGATGTTTTTCTGTCTGTCTAAGAATTTTTTGGATTTGTTTTACCAGCAAAAGGTTACGTGAAACACACTGTAGGTCTTGTGTTATAAAGATCCTAATGGATTGAATTAAAATATATTTGCGGAAAATTCTCTTCATACTTATTCAAGTGAGATTAACACAACCTAAGTGAATAAAAGTAGCGATTTTAAGCAAAAAAAAAATCTTTCTCCATATTCTCTCACGGTACCAAATTCACTCAAGTAAAAATATTCTCACATTAAATAAATATTTTGACAATAATAAATCAAATATTTTGCAATGGAAAAATTTTAACTGTTATATCTTATACTTTTAATAAATTATGAAAATTATGTCAATTTATTAACAAAGATAAAATAATCTAAAATTTGTTTAGACAATAAAAATTCAAATGCTTAGAATATGTATTTATTAATCTAGATGGAAACAGAACTATTAATATATTTTTAAAATTGTACATTCCTAATCATTATGTAGATTTTTCTTTCTTACTTAGTCAAACAATCATCTTAAGCCTCTATAATAAATTGTTGAAAAGTTGGGTACCCTCGTAACCATTGTATTAATTTGTCTTGTACATGCTCCGTCAAATAGTAATTTTAAGTCTCTCTGTAATAATATGCTTGAAGTTAAGGGAAAACGTATTGTTTTCCTATATCATGGCATATAGATAATTAAAGAAAAAATTTTGATTCTCACATGAATTTTAGAGGGAGCTAAAACAATGTTGATTAGAAAAGCACAAGATAAAAAAGTTTACTTTTCTTTACTTTATTTATTTATTTAAAAGTAACTATAAAAATAGAAGTTATCTAAGATGTGATGTTTTGAAATTTTACACCTTTAAAATAATAGTATATTTTCATAACTTAAAATTGTACATTTATTTCTTATATTTTAGCAGTAAAATTTGAAATTACGTATTTAATATTTAATTCTTATAATATTTTTATATATAACTAACATAAATAATTAGTAGCTAATTCTTAAACGATTAATTACAAATATATATTTTATATAATTTTTCAAATAGGAATAGTAGAGTTACTTCTTTACTCATTGGACAAATTTCCCAAACTAGTGTAATTTTTATCTGAAATTTCTAAAAGGATACATTATTTATTTCTGAATATGGTGGTCTTGTTTCATAATTTAATTTAAGATTTAATGAAATCCTTAAATCATGAAAAGAGAATATATTTTTAGTTTACTAGATGAAATCATGTAACCAAAATTTCAATTAATGAGTTAATTAATATCACAATAATACTGATTTCATCTAGCCAAAAATTTTAATTAATAAGTTAACTAATATCCCGAGAATACTGTAGGATCTTAAGATGGTTAATATTCTCCATCTATTCCTTTTTTTATTTTGTTTGGGAGGTGTGATGTATTGCTAATGTGCAACTAAAATAAATGCACAGTTATAAAAGTGGTTTTATTTATTGATAAAAATGGTTGAAATTAATTAAAACAAATATGAAATTAATTTGAAATTAAATAATAATGGTTGGAGGATTATTGTTTAAATTAAAATAAAATATGATATTAGTATGAGATTTATATATTGAACTAAATTAAAAGTAAGTTTGTTTTTGAAAAGAAAAATTAAATTAAATTAAAATTTAGTCAGGTACCAAACAAAACAAAGGAGGAATGAGTGAAAAAATATTAATCCCATTAAAATAGTGTAATATTGTCACTATATTAATTAACTCATTAATTAAAATATTAATTGCACAATTCAATCTAATAAATTAAGATCGTGTCATATTTTTACGATTTTATTTAATCTTATATTAAATTGTAGAATAGGATCAGGGTTTCTATTCACAATAATATCATGTTTCCTATGCACAAGTTACAAGAAATAAATAAAAAAATCATTTCATGAATTTAAAAAAAAAATAAAAAATTAGACCAGTTTAGAAAAATTGCCTAATCTTTCTTTAATATTTTTTATAAAACCTACCAAAACAACTTCTAAAAGCATTTTGCAAGAAAAAAAATGACATTTAAAAAAAAAAATAAGCACACCCTAAATAATACTATAAAGTAAATTATATTAAAAACTGTCCATTTTTTAAAATTATACGGACATTCTAGATTTTTAAAAATTTTACATAAATTTTTAAAGAATTAATTATATTATGACTCTATATTATATACTACACATTCTCTTAAATTTTAAAAATACTATGCATTCATTGCAATAAAGGAGGTTATTATAAGAATGAAAATTTGAGAAAAGATCACAAGTATCATTATAATTTACTGAACATGACATTTACCAATTGCAAAATAGTTGATTATGAACGTAATCTTGAGCTATTTCGTTTAGACAGGCACGAACATGTTAGAAATTTTGAAGAGTAAATTAAATTCCATGTATTGTGAAAATGTCTTTGTCTTTGAAATGTTGATGCAGCATACGTAACGAAGCACCAATAATGGCAGGTGTTTCCAAACAAAAAAGTAGTAACTTTACTCTACAGAAGAGGCCCACCATAAAAAGAAAGGTGACGTGTCCACGCCCACACAGACCAAGATAGAAGATAAGGACACACCCACAACAATGTTTAACCAAATCAAACTTCATTCTCTTCTCGTTCTTCCAAACTCAGACTAATCGATCTTCTTCTTCTTCTTCTTCTTCCATGGCTTCTCTTCTTCTCATCATCATCTCCTTCGTCACCCTCCAAAGCTCACTCTCCAACGCTCACTCCCCAGTTTCCTTCACAATCCCTGTCACCAAAGACGCTGCTACCCTCCAATACATAACCACCCTCTCCTACGGCACTCCTCTTGTTCCCACCAAGCTGGTTCTTGATTTGGGAGGCTCCTTCCTCTGGCTCCACTGTGCCTCCCGAAACACCCCTTCGTCTTCTTCCCTCACCACCCCTCACCGCTCCCTCCAATGCCTCACCGCCAAAACCCACAAATCCGCCAACTCCTTCCTCTCCGGCCCCGTCGACCAACAAAACTACCAGCCCTGCCAAGTCTTTCCGGAGAACAGCATCACCGGAACCGTCGCCACCGAGGGAGAACTGGTGGAGGACCTCATGGCCCTTCAATCTGCGGAATCCAAAACCATCCACGAACACCAGAGTCGCTTCACGTGTTCCCCCACCTCCCTCTTGCATGGGCTCGCCAAGGGTACCAGAGGCATGGTTGGCCTCGGTAGGTCCCGCAGTTCGCTTCCCTCCCAGGTTTTCGACTACTTCACCACGCAGCGGAAACTCACTCTCTGCCTCTCCTCCTCCAAAGGGGTTCTCCTCTTGGGCAACGTTGCTTACGAATCCGAGATTCTCAAGTCTCTAACCTTCACGCCCCTCGTCACCAGCTTCCCCTCCCAGGAATACTTCATCAACGTCAGCTCCGTTAAAATCAACGGCAAAAGGTTGTCCTTGGACGCCTCCGAGTTCAACGACCAAGAGGGTGGCGGAGGAGGGGCTTTGACTCTCATAAGCTCAACTGTGCCCTACACCACCATGCAGAGTTCCATCTACAACTCTTTCAAGGAAGCGTTTTTGGACGCTGCTTTGTCCATGAACATGACCCGAGTGGCCTCCGTGGCACCCTTTGAGCTCTGTTTCCGTTCCTCGCAAGTGGGGCCCTCTGTGCCGGTCATTGAACTGGTTCTGCAGAGTGAGATGGTGAAGTGGAGCGTACATGGGAGAAACTCCATGGTGAGAGTGAGCGATGAGGTGGCGTGTTTAGGGTTCTTGGATGGAGGTGTGAACCCGAGAAATTCAATTGTCATTGGAGGGTATCAGTTGGAGGATGTGATAGTGCAGTTTGACTTGGCCACTTCCATGGTGGGATTCAGTTCTTCACTTCTCACCAAGAAAACCAAGTGTTCCGACTTTAAGTTCGGTGGTTCCATTCCTGCAGGGTCCATCTGAATATTTACCATCACTGTGAAGATGGACTAGCTCTAATAGTACTAAGAACTAAGTTTTTCTGTTTGATTTGTGTTTCTGAACTGAAGCTTCTAAATTACCAAGTTGTCTTGTTCAATTAAGTTTGTGAAGCTTCTCAATTTTGTAAGAACTTGATTTTTGGGTAGTTTTTTTTTTTTTTTTTTTTTTTTTTTTTTGGTTATTTTTTTTTTTTTTTTTTTTTCTCCTTGGTTTATGCTGCACTATTGGTGGTATTATTCAAAAGAAGGTGGTGAGAGATATTATGATCTTGATTTGATGGCACTCTTGCGCCACTGTATTTTTGACATTGGAATGGGAATACTGTTTATCATCCTGTGTTTAAAGAATTTTGTTAAATTGCAAAATGGGGAAAATATCAGTGATTAGATTCGTGTTCTCCCCTTCAGATAAAAAGGGCATCTCTGATTGTGGAATTTGGACACTTGCGAAAGGATATCATGAATCGACGGTGTACGGCAAAGAGAAGAAGATATGGTTCACATAAATTGTTTTCTTTTCTTGTTTATTAGAAAAGCATGAAGTTACACAAGTGGCTGAAAAGGAAAGTGCAACAATGATGACGCATTGGGCCCATGAAGTGGAAGAAATTATTAATATGACGAATGCTGCCACAGTTCAGACAATGGTTCCTTAGGACCTTCCATCCTCCACAGTCAATTCTCTCTGCTCTCATACATCTGCAGGTTGTGAATCATTTATTGTTACGGTATCAGTTCTTTTCTTTTCAAGGAACTTGTGTCTGCATTCCTACAATGTGAACAGAAAATATAAAAATTTCAGTTGATGAAAATAAAGTTGAACTTTTTAGTTACTAAAATAAAATTAAAAATGGTTTTATACATTTATTATATTATAAAATACATTAAAAAGAGGTGTAATATAAAGGTTTTAATAAAATTGAAATGGTTTTATACATTCATTATATTATAAAATACATTAAAAGAGGTGTAATATAAGTTTTATTTTTCACTAAATAGGGGTGATATTTTTTCAAATTTATTAAATTGGAATATTTTAAAATAATTACAAGTAGATGGACTAGGAAGGAAGACTTCGAAAAGAAGAAGTTGTTTTCCCAAAAAAGACCACTTTAAACTAACTAATATAAATTCGTGTTCTTAAATTACAGCTTTTAACTTTTTCTAATTTTTTTTTTCCAAAAAGCCATATTTAAGATATATGACTAATTTTTTTATTTTTAGAAAAATCTTGTATATTATTAATGATTTCTTCTTTCTATATTTCTGTTTTTGTTTTACTTTTTTTTTTATGTTTTTATATTTCTATGTGTTCTTAGTTATGTACGTCGAGCTGTTATACACAATTTTTCTTTTTCAAAATTCTCTACTTTTTTATTTTTAATTTTGAAGGTCTAACGCATTCTTGCTGCACCTTATTAGTAATAACATTCCGCTTCTATATTTTATGAAATCGTCAAGATAATATTTATAAAAAGACTCGGAAGGTTTCATGAAAATAAAGAGGATTAGAATACTGAATTACACACTCCAAAATATAAATTGTATTACGACTTCTTCTGTGACGAATATTGTGTTTTAGATTAGACCAATCCAAAATACATATATCTATTTCGGATTTTACAGTTCAGAAATTAATTTGAATATGTTTTAGATTATACAATTTGAGGGTATATTTGTATTTAGGATCAAACTCCAATTTTCAGTCCAGAAGTCATTGTTAAGAGTTAGGAGATGGAGTGGAAGGTAGTACCTTGAAAGTTTTCGCCTAAAGACATTGTTGTCTTTTCGTATTTGCTGTGGAGGTGCGGGGTGATATTACGAGGTGCAGAAAGAATGCGTCTTGGGTACAAGCCCACTTTTCATTTCTTATATATTCTTTCTATGAGTGGGAAGGAAAAGAAAGTGGCATAATTTTTCTGCCTATGGATGTTCCAGACGGCACAAACTCACATTTCTTATAACTTTTTTTATAGACCACAATATAGATGTTAAAAATTTCTTTTAAGCTTTCACCCTAATTGTCACTTAAAAGTCAAATTTGAGACAACAGGTTAAATGGAAACAATCTCATGTAAATTAAGTCATGCTCTCAATGTTTTCTTAAAAGATTTTAAGCTTAAAGAGTTTTCAAATTGTTAGGAGCCAGGAGAGGACAGGTAGGAAGGGTGTTGGGATACAATATCAAAAACTAAAATTAAAATTAAAATTAAGCATTTAATTAAGAAATTGTGTGAAAAGAAAAAAAAATTAAATTAAATATTCAATGCATAATAACGAAGACGAGAACAATTTCTATAAACGACTTAGATAGGAAACGAATAATGCTCAAAATAATTGTCTCAAGGAATATAATTTTTTCTAATTTATTTCTCACCAGCACAGTACAGGGTGTTTGTTTGGTTAATTTATGAAAAGGGTGTAATTCTATATCAAATTTATTAAAGGGGTAAATTTTAAATTTTTTACAAAAATGAATAAATCAAATATTCAGTTTTGAAGTTGTGTTTACAATTTTTTCAATTACTTTTACAGAAAACATGCTTTAAAGTATGATTTTTAATTTTTATAAGTCATATCTAAAATAATGAGTTTAATGAAACAAAAGCACGAGCCATTGTTACTGTACATAAGATGTACAGTAGCAGGTAGAATACAGAAGATCCATTCCTGATCAGTGGCAATTTTTATGCTTTTGACGGTACACTACAAGATCCAAACTTGGTTTATAAGGGCCATTGAAGCTAGTGCCAATGCATGAAGCGTTTTTGGGGCATTTCTTTGACTCACAAACAACTTTACGGTTGGAGGAAGACTTGGAGCTGGGCTAGAGATAGTGACATGAACTTGTAAAGACATAACAAAAGAGAAAGAAGAAGAAACAAACAAACATGGAAAAGACCTTGTTCATTTTGTTTGGTTCGATTGGATTGGATGCGGTTAAGTATATGATGCATTATTTTGCATACAGGATATAAATTAGGATGAGAAAGATAAAAAAATCAGCATAATTTTTGAAAAAACTTTATCAATGATTATGGTATTCTATTAAAAAGAAATAGACAAAAACTAAAATATTTGATTCCGTGTTCGACATTCTAAACGTTGATCTTTTCTCTGTAAACCATATTGTACAAAGAAGCCGTTGGATTTAGTCCTGAATTTTTCATCTTCTCTAAGAGAAGCTCTGCTTCCTTCCATTTTCCATCTCTGCAAAGAAGCCCTATCGTTGAACAAAAACTGGCCACATTAGGAACCATTCCATTGTGAACCATTTCATTGAGTAGCCTAAAAGCCCTATAAGAGCTTCCTTCTTTGCAGTAACCATGAATCATCGTATTATATATAACATTGTTTGGTTTGAAATGCAGCTCACCCAATGATTTGAATAGTTTTGAGGCTTCTTTCATGTTACCAGTTATACATAACCCATGAATTAGAACACTGTACGTGTGTACATCTGGAACCAAACCAGACTTCTCCATTAAAGCATGCATTTTGTGTGCTTTTTCCATAGAATTTAGTCTTGCAAAAGCATCAATCAGAATCGTATATGTCACTTTGGAAGGAGCAACACATCTCTCTTCCATTTCCTTGACCAAGCTAAGAGCTCCTGCTAAATTCTCAGCCTTACAATACCCTGCAATCAAAGTATTATAGGTCACTAAAGTTGGTGATAGTCCATTTGACTTCAATTGATTGAATAATCTAACTGCAGCGTCTATTTTTCCAACACCACAAAACCCATTGATCAGTATATTGTATGTAACAATGTTAGGACTAAGACCAACTTTGCTGAATCGATGAACTAACTTTATTGCTTGCCCAAGCTTCTTCCCTCGACACAGCCCTCCTATTAAAATGTTGTATGTCATAACCCCACAAGTAATACCTCTCTCACGCATTTCACCAAACACCTTAAAAGCTTTATCCACCATCCCACAATTACAATATTCACTAATCACACAATTATAGGCATAAACATTTGGCACAATTCCACTTTGCTTCATATTCTCATACATTTGAAACCCTTCCATTTGAAGTCCTTGTTTGAAAAACCCGTTCATTAAGACACTATAAGTATGCTGATTAGCAACCACACCCAACCTATCCATTTTGCAAAACAACTTCTTTGCCAGCATAACATCTCCATTCTTGCAGCACCCATCAATCAACGTAGTGTATATAACAACATTAGGAGACAAACCAAACTCCTCCAACATGGTCACAAGCCGAAACCCTTTCATCAAGTCGCCAACTTCACAACAACCCTTGATCATAATCCCAAAACTGTAGACATCCATAAGAACTTTTATCTTCAATTGGTTAAAAACCCACCAAGCTTTGTCGAAACAGTTTGACCTAATGAGTGCGCACAAAAGATTGTTGAAGGTGTTTGTTGAAGGAAGATGACCCTTGTGAATCATCTGGTGTAGAAACGTGAGGGCTTGGTGAGGGGAGTGAGAACGAACATAAGCATTGACAATTGCTTCATAGAGAGGAGCATAAGTTGAAGAAGAGGTGAAATGGGTTTGTGTTAGTTGAGGTATTAAGGAGGAGGGTGAGAATGTGTACGAGGGGATTCGACCAGAGATAAGATGCAAGATAACAGATTGAGCTTGGGGTAGCATGTCATGGGATAAGAGATGGTTTAAGATGAAAGAGATAGAGTGAGGAGTGTGATGAATGCCCTCATAGGTTGAGGAATTGAACAACAAAAGTGCTTTTGGTGGAGGCACTTTCACCATTTTTTGGATAAGTATTAGAGTTTTGTCATGAGACTGAGACATGTTTCTCTAACTCTTCCCACATCGAAACATCAGTTTTTGATACTGCTAAATCTTTCATACTATGAAACTGCTTGTGTGGGCATAAGGTTCACTGTCAATTCTTGCCGTACATTAATATTAATATTACTTTAATGCTATTTTTTTTATAAAAAAGCTTACAAAACAGAACATATTTTTGTTCTCTTATTTCTTGTGTAAAAAATTTAATAACGGAAACAAAGAATATCGACAAAAAAAAAACTTTTGCTGTGTTTTGTATATATTTTAAATTAATACAAGGAAAATATTTCCATTGTTTACAATTTTAAAAATTGATATAACGGGATTTTGTTTCAGTTAAAAGTATTTTTATCAATAGAAGAAAAAAAAAGTTGGAAGTTGGAAGAGAGAAAAGAAAAAAAAAAAAAAGCGTCAGGATAACATGGGCTTTCATTTTATGCTTGAAAGACTGCATCTTGCTGCACCTTCATACTTTCTTTATGAACTTCTATAAACAAAGTAAAAATATCATGTTACTCTTTTCAGTTTCTTATTTTTTCAATACATCCTTTCTCGCTCTTTTTCATATTTATAATATGAAATATAAAAAAAAATATTGTATTTTAAATTATACAATTAAAAATACAAAAAATTTAATTTTAAATTATAAAATCTAGAATAATAAATTGTAAAAGATTATTTTGATAATTTGAATTATGGAGGTGCAGGAAGAAAAATACGGAGGTTCGTTAAGAAGAAGAAGCGGTCTGTTTGAAATTGAGTAGGAGTTTTTCGTCAAAATTTGGGCAGGGTTGATCCATGACGAACATGTATCCCAACTCCAAATTGTTCAATGCACTCATAATATTACTCGTGGAATTGCTTTTTATGGGCAGAAATGGGTAATTTTCAGGTATTATATGGGCATGTTATATATTTTTTTCTTTACTTGTAAGAGATTTATTTCTTCCAATTGTAAATGAACTTGTTTTTTTCACCTTCTTTAATCATCAATTTTGTGGGTAGGATGATTAATCATTTCCAATGCTATTAAATGATATCTTTATAACTATACTTTATATGCTTTAAATTGGGTTTGAGTTTAAATTTGGATCCCAACTCCATATATATGTGAGAAAAACTATATCTTATTGGACATGTTTATCAAATTCTAAGGTATATTGGATTAAAATCTTGAACAAGCAAGGATGCAACCGTCAAATTCAAATACAAATTCTTAAATCCCACATAATTTAACCCAATTATTTTTTAAATTATATTTTTTATTTTTAACAAAATTTAATTATATTTATTTTAAAAGAATCACAATTTGTAATTACAACTCGTGATTTTTTTCTTTCACCTTGTGATATAGTAAATGATGTTATAAAAAAATGTTTGACTATAGGGGTAAAAATTATGTGATAGCAACACATGGTGAATCTTGATCTTCCAAGATTTTCGACAATTGAAAAGCTACCAATCAAAGCTGCACTCCACAACCTTCTCGAGAGAAATCAAATAATTCAAAAGTTGATGTGACATCCAAACCTCTGGATCACGTAATTAGGTTTTCCTCTCAAGTAATTAAAGCTTCTTATCCTTGTATTGGAATTTCACGTTGATTAAAAATAAAATTAATTTATACTATATAAGTGAAATATTTTTTATTTTACAAATCGATTTTATGAAAAATAAATTAGATATCAACTAACTTCTTTATATTACTGAACCTCGAGTTTATTTGAATGAAAAAAAAAAAAAAATCAAACAAAGTTGTCTCTGCATGGGAAAGAAGACCAAATTTTAGCAATTAACTTTAAATATCTTATAAATTTTTACGTTGATTAGATTGATAAAGACATCAATAAGTAATATGCTTCCAGTGTTTGCTTACGATAAACCAATATGACATTTTTTTTTTCAAGTTTGACAAGAGACATTCGTAAGAGCTACTTAAATAAGTATTAAATTAGCTTTCACTTATTTTGAACCAACTTGTCTAATTCTTTACTATTTTATTATATTAATTAATCTGATTTAAGAATTAAATAGGCCAAGCATGTAACTTGATTTCTCAGTTAAACATCAAGTTTGGTCTAACTTTTTCACGAATGATATCGTTGTCATCTCAATTTCAAGCTAGCTGCCAATGAATGAGCATATTTACGGGTCATTAGAATACAAAAAGAGTGGTGGAGTTTCTTTCGTTGGTGACTCAAAAGTGAAATAAAATAATGTAGTGGAATCTCCAAGTTATTAAGATACCAGATGGCTATCATTTAGAGTACAAAGCAAACCAATTTACCAAATCTTGCTACTTACCAACACAATAATATGATTAATTATTTAACTACAAAACTGTTCGTCTTAATTGAGCTTTCTGTCTGAAAGGTCACAAAGTCTCACCCATACGTGCACAACTTAATGATATTTGAATCGCATTTAAAGTTGTGGTGAAGGAGGTTAGGTATGTAAATAACATATAAAAAAGAAAACCTTAAAATTTAATTTTTAAAAATTTTGGATAAAGTCAATTCTTTATAAAAATCTTGCTTATGTCTTATTACATATAAATAATTCTATAGAAAATAAAAGGTTCCTATCTCTGGGTTGGTAAGAGTATGACCACATCTTAGGTAAGTCACATTTGACGTTGTCTTCATAATTATATAAATTCTTGAGCCATATACTATTTTGACTACGTTGATTACAATTTAATTTTCAATCGCTTTGAGTTAAGACTACTCTTTGCTTATCTTTCGTTAGGGATAAACACTGCTTTGAACGTCTAAATATATTCTTCCATGTAAAAAACTGTAGATATGTTTAATGTGAAAATGAAATAATATTGCCTTCCATAATAAATATACTCCATCAAAGTGGATGTTGTTACTTGTGCATGGAGAAGGAAATTTTTGAAGAAAAAAAAAGGTGGCACAATAGAAAAGGGACAATGAAGAGTGATCCAAACCAACGACATGCCAGGGATTTTCTTCCATACACCCTGGAAGGACGGCAAAAAATCCCAAATTTGGTCCCCTCCACTCAGCTACTCCAATTGATCATATTTTTTTATAAATAAATCTTATGACTTTCTTCTTAGTGATGCAATTTATCACTTGTTTAATCGACTAGAAACCCATATTGCGGAGGCTGGGGAAGTAAATAAAGAACTCTTGATTCCTATCATCAAATTAGTATAACTTTTTTGTTGGGTGGTATTCCGGTAACCTAATACTTTGTTTTTTATTCGTAGCAAACATAAAAATAACGATGACGATGATACTATTCGTTGTTCACACCATGTCTCCCCTCATGTCATTTTATAAAATTTAAAGTATTTGTTGTGTCGACATGAACGTACGTGGATGTAGTTTTCATATATATAATATGTGATATATTTTTTTTCTGTGATGTAAGCATGTTGATTTTCAAACCAATATTGAAGTGGAGATCTAATGTACATCGTGCAATATTTGAGGAAGAACGCAGAACCTTAGCTTCTGTGTGGACGTGAATTAAGTGTTCCATGACGTAAAAGGAATTAAAATAAGCACTAAATATCTAGATTAGCCTGACCCATAATTTGAAATGCTTTATATATATTTTTTATTCTGAAAAACATATACATAATAAATTATTATAACCCTTTACAAGTACAATGTACTACAAGTCGAAGGCACTTTCTTCAATTCCATTCTAAATAATTAGCTTTGGAATCAAAATAAAACGGAGGGTGGAATAAGAGAACTACAACATGCATAGAGTAACTGTCAAACTTTTGAGATTCTAATTCTTTAAAAAAAATAATAACAGTTTAAGAATTAAAATATAATTATAAAATATAACAGTAATTTACTTATTAGAATACTTATTATATCTACAAATATCTGTGTTCTAATTGGAAAGGGTTAAAAAAACAAATTATAGTAGTTTTTTTAATAAAATTTACATATTTTAGTAAATTATTGGGACATTAGTGGGAAGTGAAGAAGTTGGGACAGTGGAAATTATGTATCTTGTCCCATACAAGAGGTGTTTTGTTTTGAGGCAAAAATGAGAAATTGATACGTCATGGTGAAAGGAATGGCGATAAATGAATACACGTGGCTACGACACTGCCTCAATAAAATAAACTGAAGGTCCATGGATGGTTTTTGTTGTTTGAAGAAGTTGAAGTTGAAGTTGGAGCAATAGTAGTGTTTGTGGGTAATAATGAAAAGGACAAATAGGTTTTGTGGAAACTGAGGAAATAGGAATCCTGAATAAGCTTTTGTCACTGTCACAAATTCATTCCACCTTTATTTGTTTGGTCATTTCTAGTTGCTTTCTGCAATGGATCGAGCCCACCACTAACCACCACACTGTGTTTGCTTAGACTCTTCTTCCGAATAACCCATCGTCACAATATCTTCTCTCACAGTATAGTATCGATACGTATTATGTTAGATGTTTTAAATTATTGTCATATATATATATATATATATATATATATATATATATATATATATATATATATATATATATATGAATATTATTAATTTTATACCCTGTACAGTAAATAATTCACTTATGGCATCATGCAATTAAGAAAGATTATCTCCTTACTTAACTAATACTTATATTATATAAATTAAAATATCATCAGTTAAAAGTTTAAGAGATTCTTGCATAATTGAGATGTTTTAATTATGGTATACGTGTATTAATTTTACATTGATCTTTGATTATTAGATTAAAGTTTTACAAACAATCAATTGTTACTTTTATATAAGAGATATTTAATATTAAATAGAGAATAACTTATTCAATTTAACTTAAATAAAGCTCAACTTAATTTAACATTAGTTTAAAAAGTAATCTAATTTAAGTTAATCTCAACTTGACTAATTTAATATGGTTGGCTCAATCTAATTTGATTTAAACCTGGTTTGATCTATGTCAACTTTATTTAAGTTCAGTATGACTCAAGATTAAACTCCATCCAGTCTGAACCAATATAATTGACTTAATTTTAACATGACTTGATAACCTATCATGACTCAACCTTTTATAAGTTTAATCTAATCTAACTCAATCTTGTAATAATTAATCTAACTCCATATGTTTTTATTTACTTATGTTTGACTTAGTCCAATTTTTTATAATTTAAATTAAATTAAACTTATTTTAAATTTATATTTTATAAATTTCAAAAACTATTCAACTTAAAATCTAAAATTATGAATATGACTCTAAAATAAATAAATTATAAATAAACTTAAAATGATATGAATTGGGATAATTATGACTTATATTTAAAGATATGATTATTTTGTCTAACCTAATGTGTGAAGACATTTAAATAAAAAAATATTTTTTTAATTTACATTTTGTAAAAATTACTTGTTCATTTTAACTTTATTTAATTTTAATCTCTATAAATTATTCTTTTTGACGAAGATAACGCGTATAATGAATATATTAAAAGAAAAATATAGGCTAAATAAATATTAAACAATATATAGGAGAACAAATATCACACATAAGAGCGAATTCTGAGAGGAGTGTGTAATTCCTGATATTGATTTGAAGAAATAAGTAGAAAAACAAGTGATTAAAGTAGAGAAGAAAAAGTTGTCATAAATAGATGAGATAATCGATAATGCTATAACTTTTATACCATAATCAATTATATTATAAATAATTGATGATAATTATATAATATAACAATAATAATATTTTAAATAAAATAATTAATAATATAATATTATAAATATACTTATATAACAACAATAATAATAAATTAATAATATAAATATTAACAATTATAAAATAATAATAATATATTTAAAAATAATCTTATTTTAAATTAACTTATAGAATTATAAATATAATAATATAATAATATTACAAATAATAATTATAATAACAATATTAAAAATAATAATAATAATAACTAAAATAAAATTATAAAATAATAGCAATATATAAAAATAATAATAAAATAAATTAAAAAATATGTTTATTTTAATTTATTTTATGATTTTTTTTCTATATTTTAGATTTATTCATGATATGATTGATTTTTTTATTTTCGGTTAATTATTGGAATATAACTCCTTTTTTCATGGTATTATATTGTACTATTTTATGTTTAATATTTATTAGGTATTAAATTTTATATAAGTTTTTTTTTTTCAATCTTACTAAATTTTATAAAATTTACAATTTTGATTAAAACTTTTACATTATTTTTATTCAAAATTATCAAACAAATTTTATTATTTTAAATCATTTTTGATAAAAAATAAAGTTATAATTTTACTATTTCATCAATTAAAAAATTATCAATAACACTCATGATACGCAAACTTTTATTTTTCCTTTTTTTTCACTTTCATTCTCCTAATCTCGTTCTCTAGTTTTTTTTTTTTTTTTTTTTTTTTTTTTTTTCTAATTTCTTTTTCTTCAAAATCATCTTTATTCAAATAAAGCATGAAACTCTGGGGGCATGTGAGAAAACCGTGGGCGTGGGGTTAATAGAAAACAAGGTGCGTTTATCCACAAAGAACAACTTCCACGTCATTTTCTTTCTTACTTTTTTAATTCCAATTATTATTCTACTTTTCCAAGCTTCACTCAACTACGTCATTCCTTAATTTAAAAGTATATATTATGATTTGGAAATTTTATTTTAAACTAAATGAACGCTCAATCAACCCTATATGTGAATATTAACTGTTATTTTCCTTCTTTGTTAAGAAAATTCAATCTTCCTCAATTGAAGAGGTAATAACTGATTATTCAAACCAACCTTAGAGTCGTTCAACCAATATTTTCTTACCATTTAGCTACATGTGTGTGTTAGTTTCCAATTTTGTTACAACTAATACGATGATTATATTAATATTATTAGGTGCTCTAATAAGAATGAGAATAAGAATTTGTAGAAACGAATTTTGTTAAAATTATAATTGCTAACTCAACTATTTTTGGCATATCTAATGTTAAAGAAAAATCATTTGAACCTTGATCTCGTACACTGTGAAAATAGCCATGAATATGGCTCAAATAGGTGGGTTCTTTCATTGTAACTATCATCTAACTCTTTATTCTCTTGTTTTCTTTTACCTCCGTTCTTATTCCTAAACCAAATAAAACAAAAGAATAATAATACGAATCCATAAAAGCACATTTTATATATAATGTGCACAAGGAAAAAGATTCTTGGTGTTGTTGTCCCGTTAGTATGTGTTAAAGTATCATTTGATTAGATTATTGTCAATCTAGTACAAACATCTGTTGATGCCTAAAATTCAACCGGCAGCCTTCTTAATTTAGTTTCAAGTTGTTCTCAAAATCCACAGAAAACACACAGGTTCACCCATGGTTTTGATGCATAATTATTGTAACCAATATTCTTTTTTCCAGCGTACATATAATTATAAAAAAATTAAAACTTATTTTGAGTTTAACTGTATGTTCAATTTGAGTTTGATAATATTTCGTAACCAAGAGCATAACTTCGAAAAAAAAATAATAAAAATAGATGTGTAAAAATATTACATAGATTAAATCCGTTCAATCTTATATTACACCATAAATAATCATAAAAAATCAATACGTCATATTTCGATCAACACCATGCTCTTAATCGAGACTTCACAATTTTTTTAAAAAATAAATGATGATTCATACAATATTTTTTTTTTAATATGACACCTACAACTGTATAAGTAATGTAAAATGAACTTACTTTAAAATTAAAATTATTTTACTTAAATTCTATTTTACCTATTCACATATAAAGACCAAAATAAACTCTTGTCAGACTTTCTAAATAAGTATTCATAGCAGATTTCAACTTTATTTAAAAACAAATGTTTAAATAGACACAAAATAGAAGGTCTATATAGTGAATATATGTTTGATTTTTTATTTTATTCTAAATTTTTGTAAAATTCAGTTTCTCTAAATTCTCTTTAAGGATTAGAATTTTTTTTATATTACTATAATGTTGTCAAAATACAATTTAAAATGAAACAGTAAAATGATAAATATTATTGATTTCAAAATTATTTACTAGTAAGTGATTCCATTCTTATTAAGAATTTCATAACTTTTTTCTTTTAGACAGGTGAATTGTTAGTTAAAGATATTGTCAGTGTAGAGTTGAATATTTAGATAGCTTATCTCGAGATATGTGAATATTTAATGGTGTTAATAGATGTTTTAGTTAGTTGATACATTATCTTTAGGTAATAAGATTTAATATTTACATTTAAATTATTTAATTGTTTAAATGTGTAAAGAATTTGGTACTTATATTGTTTTATACACACATGACAATTGATATATGTATAACTTTTATTATAATTTTAGAATGATACAAAATGTGTATAAAATCATAAATTTACATCGAACTATTTTCAATACTGTTGATGTTTGGGATGATTTTAGAGTATGACTTATATTTTAAGATTTGCCTAAATGTGTAATATGTTGTTTATTATCATTCAAAGTGATGATGTTGACACTTGAGTAATGAAGTTTTTAGTTCAAAAGCTTAATATTTAAATGAAAAAGACCGTCACAACTTTCTTATTGAGCACCAATTACTACAATTCTTCTAGATATTTTGTTAAAAATACTTTTATAAAAATTTTATATGATTAGGATTATTATAAGATAATAGAATGGATATTAAGTTTATACTTTACTATTTTATATAGAAATGATCAAGTCTATTTCATAAAGTTTTTCTAAAACATATGAAGAAATGTAGTTGAACAAATTAAACAATTGCCTATTCATAAAACCTAAATTAAAACATCACACTATTTTATTATCTTTAAATACATCTATTTGTTCCATCAAGTACGAACTTTTTTCTGGTACTGAAATTATATTTTTTTATAACTATAATAACGAGACTGGAGTCTCATTTTTCAGTTCAAAGTTCATATAAACTTCTATCATGAGTTTGTTCCACATTAAATAGACAATAACAACGATTATTACTTTTACATATTTTTTTTTTCTTTTCCTTATCAATACTATTATAGTTTCTTTTTAATCCTATTTAACTGTGACAACTTTATACAAATAATAAACTAATCGTCGTAGTGATATTTTATTATAACAGAAAGAGGGGGGAAACAAGAAAAAGGTGAATTCCTTGAGTGACGTTTTATGAAATGTTTTAGACAAGTTGCAATTCATCTTACAATATTAATCTTCTGTTTTTTTTTTCTTTTTTAAAA